>ERZ1066121.85-NODE-85-length-85256-cov-9.411134_pt1 | contig 85256 bp, 58 predicted proteins | sample MGYA00382768_ERZ1066121 | MGnify/ENA primary metagenome ERZ1066121 (study PRJEB33369, sample SAMEA5778351) | biofilm metagenome | biome: Industrial cooling water; feature: Water cooling tower basin; material: Biofilm | place: United Arab Emirates | collected...
CGTCGGTGACGACATAGATGAAGATGGCCAGGCCGATGATGCCGGCCCACACCAGGGTGAGGAAGGGATCGGGCGGCATCTTACTGCGCCAGCTGGAAGCCGAAGGGCGCATCGGGCGGCAGGCTGCCCACATCTGCCGCCTGGTCCTTGGCAGGGCCCTGGTCCTCCGGGTTGGGCTCGCTGGCCATCAGCTTGACGATGAACCAGGTGCCCACGCCGAACACGAAGAAATAGACGATGATGAAGGCCACCAGCGAGGCCGCAACGGCGGGCGCGGCCAGCGGCGAGGCGCTCTCGGCGGTGCGCATCAGGCCATAGACAGTGAAGGGCTGCCGCCCCGTCTCGGTGGTGATCCAGCCGGCCAGCACGGCGATGAAGCCTGATGGCCCCATCGCCAGCGCCAGCCGCTGCTGCCACAGGCTGTCGAACAGCCGGCCCCGCCAGGCATTGAACGCCGCCCAGCCGCCCAGCAGCAGCATCAACAGCCCCAGCCCCACCATCACGCGAAAGGCATAGAAGGGGAAGGCGACCTTCGCGCGGTTTTCCGGTGCCACCTTGTCGAGGCCCGTGGTTGGCGCCTCGATGTCGTGCTTCAGTACCAGGCTGCCGAGGGCGGGGATTTCCACCTTGTAATCCATCACCTGCCGTTCATCGTCCGGCACGCCGAACAGGATCAACGGGGCGGCGCGATCATGGCTTTCATAATGGCCTTCCATCGCGGCGATCTTGGCTGGCTGATGCTCAAGGGTATTCACGCCATGCTCGTGGCCCGCGACGATCTGCAGCGGCGCTGTCACCGCCACCATGCCCATTGCCATGGCGAACATGATCTTGGTGGCCGGCTGCGCGGCGCGGCCTTGTCTGCGGTCCTTCAAGAGGTGGAAGGCCCCCACCGCGCCGACCACCAGCGCCGTGGTGAGATAGGCGCCCAGGAGCGTGTGGGCGAGGCGATAGGGCATGGACGGGTTGAACACCACCGCCAGCCAGTCGGTGGCATAGAATTGGCCGTTGGGCGCGATGCCATAGCCCTGCGGCGTCTGCATCCAGCTGTTCACCACGATGATCCAGAAGGCCGAGATGGTGGTGCCGATGGCAACGAGGCAGGTGGCGAGGAAGTGCAGCTTCTTGCCCACCCGGTCGAGCCCGAACAACATGACGCCAAGGAAGCCGGATTCAAGGAAGAAGGCCGACAACACCTCATAGGCCATCAACGGCCCGATCACCGGCCCAGCACGATCGGAAAAGGCCGACCAGTTGGAACCGAACTGATAGGCCATGACGATGCCGGAGACGACGCCCATGCCAAAGGCGATGGCGAAGATCTTCAGCCAATAACGGAACAACTGCAGATACACATCGCGCCCGGTCTTCAGCCACAGGCCCTCCAGCACGGCCAGATAGCTGGCCAGCCCGATCGAGAAGGCCGGGAAGATGAAATGGAACGACACGGTGAAGGCAAACTGGAAGCGGGCCAGCGCCAGGGCGGAAACATCGTCGAACATGATGACCAAAAGGCTCCTTCCCGCTGCCGCCGGGGCCGTGTAGGCGCAGGATCAACACGGCGGGCTTATGCAGGGGATTTATGGCGTCGGACATTGAAATTGCACGGGCAGCGACATTGCGCCCCATCCGGGACATTGCCGCGGGCCTCGGCCTGCCCGAAACCGCCATCGAGCCGCACGGCCATCACATCGCCAAGCTTTCAGCCGCCACGCTGGCCGAACTGCGCACCAGAACGCCCGGCAAGCTGGTACTGGTAACGGCGGTGAACCCCACCCCGGCCGGCGAAGGCAAGACCACCACCACCATCGGCCTGGCCGACGCACTGAACGCCATCGGCCGCAGGGCGGTGATCGCGCTCAGGGAGCCCAGCCTTGGCCCGGTGTTTGGCAGGAAAGGCGGCGCCACTGGCGGCGGGCAGGCACAGGTGCTGCCGATGGAGAAGATCAACCTCCACTTCACCGGCGACTTCCACGCCATCACCGCAGCCCACAATCTGCTCGCCGCGATGATCGACAACGCGGTGCACTTCAACACCCCGATGCCCTCGGGTGCGCCGATCAATCCGCGCACCATCAGCTGGAAGCGGGTGATGGACATGAACGACCGTGCGCTGCGCCAGATCGTGGCGGGCATGGGGAGCGGCAATCACCCGCTGCGCGAGACCGGCTTCGACATCACCGTGGCTTCCGAAGTGATGGCCATCCTGTGCCTTGCCGACGACGTGACCGATCTGCAGGCGCGCCTCGCCCGCATCCGGGTGGCCAAGGACACCGCCGGCAATGCGGTGACCGCCGGTGACATCGGCGCGGCCGGCGCCATGGCGGCGCTGCTGCTGGACGCCATGCAGCCCAACCTGGTGCAGACCATCCATGGCTCCCCTGCCCTGATCCACGGCGGGCCGTTCGCCAACATCGCCCATGGCTGCAACAGCGTCATCGCCACCCGTGTCGCGCTGGCGCTGGGGGAGTTCGCGGTGACGGAAGCAGGCTTCGGCGCTGACCTGGGCGCCGAGAAGTTCGCCCACATCAAGTGCCGCAGCGCCGGGCTGGCGCCGGCGGTGGCGGTGGTGGTGGCGACCGTGCGGGCGCTGAAATATCATGGCGGGATGGCGCTGGCCGATCTTGGCAAGCCCGACACTCATGCCATGCACGGCGGGCTGGAGGTGCTGGCCCGCCATGTCGAGAATCTGCAATCGCTGGGCCTGCCGGTGGCGGTCGCGATCAACGCCTTCACCAGCGACACCGCCGAGGAACAGGCCGCCGTGCTGGCCCATTGCCGCGATGTGCTGGGGGTGGAGGCGCACCTGTGCCGCCACTGGGCCGATGGCCCGGCCGGCGCGGAAGAACTGGCCCGCGCGGTGGCGGCGCTGGCTGATGCCAACGAAGATCCGCACGCCCGCTTCACGCCGCTCTATGCCACCGGCACCGACGTGTTCGACGCGCTCACCACCGTTGCCACCCGCATCCACCGCGCCGCGCATGTCACGCTGTCGCCGGCCGCCCACAAGCAGCTGGCGGCGCTGCGCCACGAAGGCCTGGCCAACCTGCCCGTCTGCCTGGCCAAGACGCCCTACAGCTTCACCGCCGACGAGAAGGTGCGCGGCGCCGTGTTCGGGCATGACCTGCCGATCCGCGAGCTGCGCCTTGCCGCCGGCGCCGGCTTCATCGTCGCCCTGGCCGGCGAGATCGCCACCATGCCGGGCCTGCCCAAGGCGCCGTCGGCGCTGGGCATCCATCTCGATACGCAAGGCCGGATCGAGGGGTTGAGTTAAAGCCGTTCAACCTTCAACCACTTCGGCTCGCCGGCCCAGGCGCGCTTGAAGGCGGCTTCGGCTGCAGCGGCTTCCAGCTTGTGGCCAGCGGCGGCCTCGCTGCGCGCGAGGCCGAAGAGCGCCCAGCCGTTGCCCGGCGTCTGCACCAGCGCGGCGCTGAAGGCGGCGATGGCGCCCGCCTGGTCGCCGGCCAGGTGCAGCGCCGCGCCCAGCGACTGGTTCACCGGATAATGCCAGTAGCTTGGCTCCATGTAGGGGATGGTCGCCTCAATGGCGGCAGCGGCGCGGAACTGGCTGGCGGCGCCCTTGTAATCCCTGTGCGCCATCGCCCATCGGCCCCGCGCCACGCCGCTGGCCACATCGATGATCGCGGGCAGCGGCACCGTCTGTTCCACCAGGGTCTTCGCGCCGGGATGGTCCTTCAGCGCCGCCATCGCCTGCAGTTCCGCCTCGAAGCCGGCACGGTCATCGCGGGCGGCAAGGGCGGTGGCGCGCGCGAAGTGGCGCATGGCGGCGGCCAGTGGCAGGCGCGCATCCGGGGGCGGCATGGCCAGGATCTCGTCTGGCGCGCCGATCATCGCCATGGCCTGAAAGGGCGCCGCATCCACCGCCTGCACGGTGCCGAACGCCGCCGAGGTTTCCAGATCAAGCAGCGTGCCCAGCCGCCTGGCCTCGCGCCTCACGGTGGGCATGTCCCCGGCCATCAGCGCCGAGGTGACGATGAAATGCACATTGTGCGGATAATAGCCGTAGCGCAGCATGCCCCTGTCGCCGGTGGCGGCAATCCAGGCTTCGTCGGCGCGCGCGGCCGTGATGTTGACCCGGATCGAATCGGCATAGCGCCCGCGCCGGTGCCAGATATGGGATGGCATGTGGACGAGGTGCCCGGCGGTGGCGGGGCGCGCCTTGTCGAGCCGCTCGGCCGCGGCTTCCGCCTTCTCGGGCGCCACCGCCTCCATCATGTGGACATAGAGATGCGCAGCCTGCGGATGCGCCGGATTGCGGGCCAGCACCGCCTCCAGCAGCCGCACGGCCTCGGCGCTGCGGCCCACCGGCTTGCCGTCGGCGAGCCAGTAGTTCCAGGGGGATGTGTCCATCACCGCCTCGGCGGCCAGCACCGCCACATCGTCATCGCCCGGAAAACGCGCCGCCACCTTCAGCATGGCCTCGGCATAGGCGGCATCCAGCGCGGCGCGATCCGCCGTCTCATCCCGGCTGTAGCGCGTCGCCAGTGCATCGATCAGCGCCTGTTCCAGCGGTGAGGCGCCGGCCTTCAGGGCCAGCGCCCGATCCAGCGCGGCCAGCGCGGCGGGGCGGTCACGCCCGTCCATCGGGGCGTTGATGTTGGGGCCGAGCGCCAGCGCCTCCCCCCACCAGCAGGCCGCACAGCCGGGATCGAGCCGCTGCGCCATCCGGAAGGAAGCGACCGCGCCGGCATGGTTGAAGCCATAGGTGAGCATCAACCCCTGAGAAAACCAGCGCCGCGCCGCCGCATCGCGCGTGGAAACGGGAAAGGCCGAGCCGGTGAGATCATCGAGCAGCGGCACCAGGCCCGGCTTGCTGGCCGGCTGGGCCATGGCGGCGGCAGCGAGCAGCGCCCGCGTGGGGTTCATCGCCGCCGGTCGCGTGCCGCACAGGGCAGAAGCGAGACGCGCCGGATCGAGCGCGGCCAGCTGTGCCGGAGACAATGCAGCGGGCGCCGGGGGCGCCAGCGGCACCAGCAGGGCGGCGGCCAGCACGGCGCTGCGCATGTTGAATGGATCAGCCAGTCGGCGCATGGCTCCCCTCCCGCCAGCCGGACGGGGCAAGTCTCGCATGACCGCCGCCCCCGCTCAACCGGCTTGGACGCGGCGGCTGCTCAGAAGAAATGCCCCAGCGGAAGCGCGCCCAGCAGGCGCAGGGCGGCGCGGCGCAACCAGTTGGTGCCGGGTTCGGGCTGGAGCCGCTGGCCCTCCTCGCGCCAGGCCAGTGCGCCGTCCTGCGCGTCCAGCGCCCAGGCAAAGCGTGGCAGGCCTTCGTCCAGCGCTGCCTCCAGCCGGCCGGCGAGCAGCGGGCTGTCGATCAGGAAGCCCAGCTCGGTGTTGAGTGTCCACGAGCGCGGATCGAAGTTCATCGAGCCGACGAACAGGAAGCGGCCATCGGCAATGAAGGTCTTGGCGTGGAGTTCGGACGCGCTCGATCGGAAGAAGCTGGTGCGATCGTGGCGGCGGCGCAGGCGGCGCGGCACCAGGCCCAGCGTGGCCCGTTCCCCGGCACGCCCGCGCATTTCCCACAGAAGCACCCCGGCCCGCAGCAGCGGCAGCCGCCAGGGCGCATACCAGGCATGGACCAGCGCGACATTGTTGGACATCAGGCTGTTGGTGAGCACCTCCACCCGCACGCCCTGCCCGGCGAGCCCGCCCAGCAAGGCCGTGCCCTGTTCACCGGGGATGAAATAGGCCGAAACCAGCAGCAAGCGCCGCCGCACCGGGCCCAGCGCCGCCAGCAATTGCGGCAGCAGCAACGCCGATCCGGCCGCGGCACCAGCCACCTTGGCCGGCGGATCGGACAGCATGCGAACATCCGCCCATTCGAAGTCGCGCGCCTCGTCCACCAGTGCATGGGTGGCGGGACTGTCTGCCGCTGCCGCCCAAGCCGCCCGGGCGCCCGTGTCGGCCAGTTGCGCTGCCGGGCGCGGCGGCAGGGCCAGGTGTGCCAGCGGCACGGCGGCCGGGCTGTTCCAATAGCGGTTGAAATCGCTGGCGACCTCGCCGGCAATCGCACCAATGGCCAGCACGTCGAGATCGGCCGCCAGCGCCGGATGCCCGGCATCGAAATATTCATCGCCGATGTTGCGCCCGCCGATCACCGTGGCGATGCCATCCACCGTCAGGCTCTTGTTGTGCATGCGGCGGTTGAGGCGGGGGAAATCAAACAGCGCGTTGAGCCAGCGCCAGCGCCGGATGCGCCCCGGATTGAACAGGCGCACCTCGATCCCCGGCAGCGCCAGCCGATCAAAGCCCGGCGAACCAAAGTCATCCAGCAGCAGCCGCACCTTCACGCCGCGGGCAGCGGCCGCCACCAGTTCATCCAGCAGCAGGCGGCCCGATAAATCGTCGCGCCAGATATAATATTGCGCGTCGATGCTGGACCGCGCCCGCCGCACCAGCAGGAGCCGCACCGCCAGCGCCGCCGGACCGTCATCCAGCAACTGCACGCCGCTCTGGCCAGGGTGCGCGTCGCACAAGCTGGCCAGCATCTCCGTCATGCCGCCAGCCGCACGAAGATGGGCAGATGATCAGAGGCCTGCCGCGCCAGCGGGGAGCCATGAACGCCGGCATCGGCCACCTGCAGGGCATGATGGGCAAAGGCCCGGTCCAGCCGGCCCAGTGGCAGCCGCGCCGGGAAACTGGGACCCAGCGGCACCTCCCGCCAGTGCCGGGCCAGCGCCGCCAGCGCCGCGCCACCGCGCCGCCATTCGTTGAAATCGCCCATCAGCAATTCCGGCGGATTGCCCGGCGCCCTGGCCACCGCCTCGATGATCGCGTTCATCTGCCGGGCGCGGGCGAGACCCGAAAGATCAAGATGCGCCCCCACCAGCCGCAGCACATGGTTGCCGTGCACGATATCGGCCAGCACCGCCCCGCGCGGCTCGATCGCCGGCAAGGTGATGCGATGGCTGTGGTTCAGCCGCACGCCCCCGCGCAGCAGCACGGCATTGCCATGCCAGCCCAGCGCGTGATGCTGCTCCCCCAGCGGCGCCGGCTGCCAGCCGCGGCGGGCCAGCGCGCGGCCCGGCAGCACGGCGGTGCGGATGCCGAAGCGCGTGTCCGCCTCCTGCAGCAGCGCCACATCGGCAGCGATCTCGTCGAGCACGTCCAGGATGCGCTCCGGCGCCAACCGTCCGTCCGTGCCGACGGCCTTGTGGATATTGTAGCTGGCGACCGTCAGGGCGGATTGTGCCGGGTTCACCGCTTGCGCTCGCCAAGAAAGGTCAGTATTATTGACCCAATCAAGAGACATTGGGGAGCGACCATGGTCGCAGGTTTGCCGCCGGTATCACTGGAAGACAAGTATCGCTTCCGCGAAGGCCGGGTGTTCATGTCGGGCGTGCAGGCGCTCGTGCGGCTGCCGCTGGTGCAGAAATGGCGCGATGCGGCCGCCGGCCTCAACACCGCCGGTTTCATCTCCGGCTACCGCGGCTCGCCGCTGGGCGGCTATGACCAGGAGCTGTGGCGCGCCAAGAAGTGGCTGAAGGAACAGGATATCCACTTCGTCCCCGGCGTGAACGAGGAACTGGGCGCGACCGCCGTCTGGGGCACCCAGCACGTCGCGCTCAATCCCAAGGCGCAGAAGGATGGCGTGTTCGGCATCTGGTACGGCAAGGGGCCGGGCCTTGATCGCGCCATGGACGTGCTGAAGCACGCCAACGCCGCCGGCACCAGCCAGCATGGCGGCGTGCTCGCCATCGTCGGGGATGATCACGGCGCCAAGTCCTCCACCCTCCCCCACCAGAGCGACCATAATTTCCAGGCCGCCTTCGTCCCCTTCCTGGCGCCGGCCAGCGTGCATGAATTCGTCGAATATGGCCTGCTTGGCCTCGCCATGAGCCGCTTTGCCGGCACCTGGGTGGGCTTCAAGGCCACCGCCGACACGGTGGAAACCTCGGCGACGGTCGATCTAGCCGGCGAGAACCGGCGCATCATCATCCCCGAATTCGAGTTTCCCGATGGCGGCGTCCACATCCGCCCCGGCGACATCTGGCGCGAGGAAGACACCCGCCTGCAGCGCTACAAGGGCTTTGCCGCGATGGCCTTCGCCAAGGCCAATGGCATCGACCGCGTGATCTGGGATTCGCCGAAGCCCCGCATCGGCATCGTCTCCACCGGCAAGGCCTTTGCCGACACGATGGAGGCGCTGGACGAGCTGGGCATCGATGCGCGCGTCGCCGCCAGCATCGGCCTTCGGGTCTACAAGGTTGGCATGCCCTGGCCGCTGGAGCCCGACGGCATCCGCGCCTTTGCAGAGGGGCTGGAGGAAGTCCTTGTCATCGAGGAAAAGCGCGAGTTCATCGAGCATCAGCTCAAGTGGCAGCTCTACAACTGGCGCGAGGCCGTGCGCCCGCAGGTGGTGGGCAAGCATGACGAGAACGGCGACTGGCTGCTGTCTCCTGACAACGAGCTGTCCCCCGGCGTCATCGCCCATGTGATCGCCGCGCGCCTGCAGCGCATCCACGATACCGATCGCATCCGCGCCACCCTCGCCTTCTTCCGCGACCAGTCGGCCAAGGCCGCCGCGCACGAAACGCCGGTGAAGCGCAGCCCCTATTTCTGCTCGGGCTGCCCGCACAACACGTCCACCAAGCCGCCGGAAGGCCAGCGCGCCCTCGCCGGCATCGGCTGCCACATCATGGCGATGTGGATGGACCGCGCCGAAACCTTCACCCAGATGGGCGGCGAAGGCGTGACCTGGGTGGGTGAAGCGCCGTTCGTCGGCGAGAATCACGTGTTCGCCAACCTGGGCGATGGCACCTATTTCCATTCCGGCCTGCTCGCCATCCGCCAGAGCATCGCTGCAGGGGTGAACATCACCTACAAGATCCTCTACAACGATGCGGTCGCCATGACCGGCGGCCAGAAGCACGACGGCGAACTGGGCGTGGACCAGATCGCCGCCCAGATGCTGGCCGAACATGCGAAGAAGGTGGTCGTCCTCACCGAGGACCTCGCCCGCTACAAGAGCGTAGCGATGCCAGCGGGCGTGCGCCTGCTCGATCGCAGCCATCTCGATGAAATCCAGACCGAATTCGCCGCCACGCCCGGCTGCACCGTCATCATCTTCGATCAGACCTGCGCGGCCGAGAAGCGTCGCCGCAGGAAGCGTGGCCAGATGGCGGACCCGGATCGCCGCATCTTCATCAACCCGGCCGTCTGCGAGGGCTGCGGCGACTGTTCGGTGCAGTCCAACTGCGTCTCGGTGGAGCCCATCGAAACCGAGTTCGGCCGCAAGCGCCGCATCAACCAGTCGAGCTGCAACAAGGATTACAGCTGCATCAAGGGCTTCTGCCCCAGCTTCGTGACCATCGACGGCGCCGAGGTGAAGAAATCCAGGGCCGAGTTCAGCCTTGATGGCGTGGCCGATCCGGTGATCCCCGCCCCCGGCCATGGCTTCAACATCATGGTCACCGGCATCGGCGGCACTGGCGTGCTCACCGTCTCGGCGCTGCTGGGCACCGCCGCCCATATCGAGGGCCTGGCCAGCACCACGGCCGACATGGCCGGCCTCGCGCAGAAGGGCGGCGCCGTCTACAGCCATGTCCGCATCGCCGCCAGCAATGATGATCTGCTCTCCCCGCGCATCATGGCCGGCAGCGCCGATCTGGTGTTGGCCTGCGATGCCGTGGTCGCCGCCGACAAGCCTACGCAAAGCCTGATGGTGCCCGAACGCACCGCCGTCGTTGCAAATGCCGATGTCGCGCCGACCAGCGACTTCGTGCGCAACCGCGATTTCGACTTCCGGTCGGCGCAGGTTGAGCGCGCCATCCGCAAGGCCTCTAACCCCAACGCCTGCGACTTCGTTGCCGCCGACACCGTGGCCACCGCGCTGCTGGGCGATGCCATCGGCAGCAATATCCTGCTGATGGGCTATGCCTGGCAGAAGGGCCTGATCCCGCTGAAGCGCGAGAGCATCGAAGCGGCGATCGACCTCAACGGCGTCGCCATCCCCTTCAACAAGCGCGCCTTTGCCTTGGGCCGGCTGCTCGCCACCCGGCCAGACCAGGTGCTGGCGCTGGTGGAGGCCACCAAGGGCCCGCAGCCCGAACCGCCGGCCACCACGCTGGACGAGATGATCGCCCGCCGCGAGGCCGATCTGCTGCTCTATCAGGACGCTGCCTATGCCAGGCGCTTCCGCCGCACGGTGGACCTGGCGCGCGAAGCCGGCGGCGATGCGCTGGCCGAAGCGGTGGCGAAGAGCCTCTACAAGCTGATGGCCTACAAGGACGAATATGAAGTGGCGCGCCTCTATTCGGATGGCCGCTTCCGCGCCGCCTATGATGCGCAATTCGCAGGCGGCGCCCCGCGCGTGCTGCTCGCCCCGCCGCTCTTGTCCCGCATCGATCCCGCCACTGGCCGCCCGAAGAAGATCAGCTTCGGCCCCTGGGTGTTCAAGGCGTTCGGCGTGCTGGCGAAGCTGAAGGGCCTGCGCGGCAGCGCGCTTGATCCCTTCGGCTACAGCGAGGAACGCCGCCACGAGCGTGCCGACATCAGCGCCTTCGAAGATGAGGTGCAGCGCCTGTGCGAACGCGTCAACCCCGCCAACATCGGGCTCGCCATCGCCATCGCGAAGCTGCCCATGGACGTGCGCGGCTTCGGCCCGGTGAAGGCCAAGGCGCGGGACGAGGTGCAGAAGCGCCGCGAGGCGCTGTGGGCGAAGTTCAGCGGCGCGGTGGAGAAAGCGGCGGCGTGATCGACTGAAGGGCCAGCCTCCGGCAATCGGCTGGACCGGAGACGGTGCACGTGAGGGTCCTCGTGGCTTGTCAGGTGCCCTTGCGCTCCGTAGGCTTCGTCAGCTCCACAATATCGCGCAGGGTCGTCAGCACCTGCTCGCGCGTCAGGATTGGTCCTCCCCGCTCGCCCCGCATTTCGACGATGATATTCTGGCCCAGCGACGATCGCACATAGGCGATGGACCGGACATCGGGGGCCACCGCCTGGAGCGACACCGGACAACGGATGCAAAAGGCCCAGCGCTCCGAATCGTCCGGTACGCCCCAGCGCAGCGGCGCGTTGCCATGGCGCCGGCTGAGATAATAGAAACGGTCCCCAACCTCGCGCCGCACGGCGCCGGTTTCGACAGCCCGCAGGTTGGCAAGGCTGCGCTCATGCTCGGGCACGGGTGTTGAGGTGGCGGTCCACGGCACCTGATACAGCAGCACGGCAGCACCGGTCAGCACGGTCAGCACCAAGGGCAACAGCGCCAGCCGCGAGCCCTTGCCGGGGGCGGCGGCATTACGGGTTGGTGCGCGATCATCCATGTGGGCAAACCGGCAAGATCAGACCGGGCGCTCCGTCAGTCACCGATATCGATGGCGAAGCAGCCGTTCTTGCCGATCTCCAGCTTCTTGCAGCCGGCGCGGGCCTCCTCGCGGGTGTCGAACGGGCCGACCTGCAGGCGCCACACACCGCCATAGCGCGAAATATTGGGCTTCAGGCCCTTTGCGTCGCGCTTGTTGGCCGCCGCATGCTTGGTCCAGGCGGCCTGCGCGCTCTTCTGGCTGGGATAGGTGCCCAGCTGGATGCGCCAGCCGGTTTCGGGCGGTGGCGGGGGCGGCGCGGCCTTCTTCTTCGGTTCGGGCTTGGGTTCAGGCTTTTCGGCCAGCTTCACCGGCTTTTCGGCGGCAGGCGGCGGCGTGCTGGCGGCGAGCTGGCTGGCCTGCGGCGGAGCAGAAGGTGACGGCTGCGCCTGCGGCGACATGGGCGGCGGGACCGGCTGTGCAGCAGCCGCTTCCACCGGAGCGCCCCCCGTGGCGGCGCGCAGGGCGGCTTCGTTCAGCGCGGCCGTGTTGGCGCTGGTGCCGGGCTGCGGGGTGGCAGCGGCGGGGGCAGCCTGCGCTTCAGCGGCCGCTGATCCGCCGGCCAACACCACTGGTGGTGGCGGCGTGGTTACCGGGCCGAGCGGCGGCGGCTGGATGCCGGTCTGGAACTGGGCCGGCACGCCGCTGTTGTTGGCCAGCGAGGTGGCGATCTGCCAGCCATTGGCGCGGTCAAGCGGCTGGATGGACTGCGAAAGTTCGTTCAATGCGCGGGTGGCTTCCGGCAACCCTTGCGCGGCGGCGCGCACCAGATAGGCATAGGCCAGCGGCATGGATTTCGCCGCGCCATCGCCGTTCCAGTGGACAATGCCCAGCACATATTGGGCACGCATCTCGCCCTTGTCGGCCGCCGATTTCAGCCAGCGCACGGCTTCCGGCTTCTCACCGCCCTGGAACAGCAGGATGCCCAGATTGGCCTGCGCCGGCAGATGGCCCTTCACGGCCGCCCTGCGATACCAGTCCTGCGCCAGCGGCTTGTCCAGCGCGACGCCACGGCCCAGCTTGTAGGCCTGGCCCAGGTTGAACATGGCGTCGGCATCGCCCTCGGCAGCGAACGGCTGCCACATCTTCACCGCCTGTTCCCACTTGCCGGCGCGCCAATATTCCACGCCCTGCCGCACCGATGCCGGCGGCGGGGTGGGCGTGGACGGCGCGGCAGCGGCCGGCCGGCTGCGGCTGCGCTTGCTCTTCTTCTTGCGGGCGGCGAGTGCCGGGTCCGCCGCCACCAGGGCCAGCACCAGCAGTGCGCCAATTGCCTTCACACCCGCCAAATCACCTCTCCGCCTTTTATGGTCATGCGCACGCGTCCGGCCGTCGGCAGCCCGTCGAAGGGCGTGTTGCCGGCGCCGTGGAACTGGCGGCCATCGATACGCCAGGGGGCCGCCTCGTCAAAGACCACAATGTCTGCCGGTGCGGCGAGTTGCAGGGTTCCGGCGACAAGCCCGAAGCGCCGCGCCGGATTGACCGTGAGCAGCGACAGCAGCTGCGGCAGCGACAGCAGGCCATCGCGCACCAGCCCCAGGCCCAGCGCCAGCAGGGTTTCGGCGCCCGCCATGCCGGCCCGCGCCTCGGCAAAGGGCTGGCGCTTGTCGTCCTGGCTCTGCGGATCATGGCCGGACGAGAGGATGGCAATGCTGCCATCGGCCATCCCAGCGAGCGTTGCCTGCCGATCGGCCTCGCTGCGCAGCGGCGGCGACAGCCGGGCAAAGCTGCGAAAGCCCGAGACCGCAAGATCATTGAGGAACAGATGCGCCGGGGTGACACCGGCCGTCACATCTACACCGCGCGCCTGTGCCACCCTGAGCGCCGCCAGCCCCTCGGCGGTCGTCACCTGCCGAATGTGCAGTTTCGCGCCCGTCGCTTCGGCCAGCCGGCAATCGCGCGCGATGGCCAGCGCCTCGGCATAGGCGGGCGCTGCGGCCAGGCCCAGCCGCGTCGCCGTCTCGCCCTCGGTGGCCACGGCGTCGGCGGTCAGCGCCGCCTCCTCGGCATGGGTCACCACCACCAGATCGAAGGCCCGGGCATAGGCCAGCAGGCGCTGCATCACGCGGGCATCGGCGATGGCGCCGCGCCCGGTGGCGACGCCCACGGCCCCGGCCTCGCGCGCCAGGCCAATCTCGGCCAGCTCGGCGCCGGCAAGGCCGCGCGTGGCGGCCGCCAGCGGATGCACCCACAGGTTCGGCTTGCCCAGCCGTTCGGCATAGGCGACCAGCGCCGGCTCATCGAGCGGTGGCGACTGATCAGGCAGCAGCACCACGCGGGTGATGCCTCCAGCCGCCGCCGCCGGGGGATGGGCGCGGAACACGCCGGCATCCACGATGCCCGGCGCCACCACCAGGCCCGACACGTCGATCACCTCGGCGTGGGCAGGCGGTTCGGCCTGACCGATGCCGGCCACCTTGCGATCTTCAAGATAGAGCGTCGCCACGCTGTCATGCCCGCTGGCCGGGCAGATCACCCGCCCGCCGACAAGCGCGAGAGGCCGGGGCGCGTTCATGCCCAGCCCTCGACCCCGCGCCGGCGGCGGGTGAGCACATCAAGGCAGGCCATGCGCACCGCCACGCCCATCTCCACCTGTTCGGTGACGGCGCTGCGGGCGATATCGTCAGCAATGGCGCCATCGATCTCCACGCCGCGGTTCATCGGGCCGGGGTGCATCACCAGCACATCGGGCGCGGCCCGGGCCAGCCGCGCCTCGGTGAGGCCGAAGAAGCGGAAATATTCGCGGGTGGACGGCACATAGGCGCCGGCCATGCGCTCGGTCTGCAGGCGCAGCATCATCACCACGTCGGCCCCGGCCAGCCCTGCATCCATGTCGGTGAAGGCGGTGACGCCCAGCGCCTCGACATCGGCGGGCAGCAGCGTGGGCGGCGCCACCGCGCGCACCTCGGCTCCCTGCCCGGCCAGCAGAAGGAAGTTCGATCGCGCCACCCGGCTGTGCAGGATATCGCCACAGATGGCGACCTTCAGCCCGGCAATGCGCCCCTTGCGGCGGCGGATGGTGAGGGCATCGAGCAGCGCCTGGGTGGGATGTTCATGGCGGCCATCGCCGGCATTCAAGACCGGGCAATCCACCTTTTCCGAGATCAGCTGCACCGCGCCCGACGCACCATGGCGGATGACGATCAGATCGGGCCGCATGGCATTCAGGGTGAGCGCGGTATCGAGCAGCGTCTCGCCCTTCTTCACGCTGGAGCCCGAGACACCGAGATTGACCACATCGGCCCCCAGCCGCTTGCCGGCGATCTCGAAGCTCAGGAGCGTGCGGGTGCTGTTCTCGAAAAAGGCGTTGATCTGGGTGAGCCCGGCCAGGCGCCCATCATGCTTGCTGGCCCCGGCCCGGTTCAACTCCGCCCACTGCTCCGCCTCGTCGAGCAGGAAGGCGATTTCCCAGGGCTTGAGCTGGGCAATGCCGAGCAGATGATCATGCGGGAACGGGTGCGCGCCGGCGGCAAGGGCAGGATGGGCGGGAGCCATGGCTGCCTTCCCTAATGACACGGCGACTGCCAGACAAGCGGCCTGCCGCCTAACCCGCCCGTCACAGTTTCAGCGCCGGCAGCACCGAAGCGAAATCATCCCGCCACAGCGGCACCGCCTCGCCGCCACGCAATGGCACCCAGCCGCCACCGGCCGCCCGCAATTGCGCGATGCGACCGGGCTGGCGCGACATCGCGATCCACAGCGAGGGAAAGGCGACCGGACTGTCCCCCAGCTGGCGCGGCGGCCGATAGGCGAGGCGCACCGCCGTCCAGCCGCCGGCCGCTGCCAGCCGGGCCAGCACCGGTTCCAGATCGAGGAAGCGGTTGGAAATGTGGATCAGCAGCAGGCCATCGGGCGCCAGCGCGCGGCCATAGACGCCAAGCGCTTCCAGCGTCATCAGGTGCAGCGGGATGGCATCCGATGAAAAGGCATCCACGGCCAGCAGATCGAAGCTCGCCGCCGCCTGTTGCTGGAGCGTGAGCCGGGCATCGCCGGTGATCATCGCCGCATCCGACGCACAGGCCGACAGATAGGAAAAATCGCGCTGCGCGGTCGCCACCACCACCGGATCGATCTCGAAGAAGCTCCAGCGCTGGCCCGGCTTCGCATAGCAGGCCAGCGTGCCGGCGCCGAGGCCGACCACCCCGATGCGTGGCCGCGATCCGAACAGCGCCGGCGCTGCCACCAGCGCGCGGCCAATGCCGCTGCCCGGCACATAATAGGTCATCATCTGGCGAGCGCGAGCCGGGTCCAGCGACTGGGCGCCGTGCAGGGTGGTGCCGTGCATCAGCCGGCGCAGGCCATCGTCACGATCCTCCACGGTGTAGACGCCGAAGAAGCTGCGCTGGTGCAGGCCGGCCGCCACCTTGGCCAGCTGCGCAGCGCCGCCCAGGCCGAACATGCCCAGCGCCAGCATGGCGGCAAACAGCCAGCGCCGGCCGATCGACACCCAGGCCAGCAGCAGCATCGCCGCCAGCGCGGCGCTGGTGGCAAGGCCGGGCGCCAGCCGCGCCGACAGCGGCGCGCTGCCGAAGTTGCTCGCCACGCCCCAGGCCAGCAGTGCCATTGCCGCCAGCATGGCGAGCGCCACCGGCAGGCGTTCGGGCAATCGCGAGCGCGGTTCACCCTTCAGCAGCAGCGCCGCAGCGATGAGCAGCAGCGGGTGTTCCCACGGCCAGGAGAAGATCAGCGGCGCGATCAGTGCGCAGAACAGCCCGCCCAGCGCGCCACCCACCGACATCCACAGATAGAAGCTGGTGAGACCACTGGCCGGCGGCCGCTCGCCCGCCAGCGTGCCGTGCAGCGCCACGGTGAGCGCCAGCAGCAGCAAGAGGCCCGCCACGGCCAGCACGACGCCAATCACCGGGCCATTGCCGGACTGGAACACCGGCGCTGCCAGGATCAGCAGCAGGATCGGCGACAGTTCCACCGCGCGCCGGGTCGCCGCCGGGCCGGCGCCCGAAAAGGCGATCACGAAGCTGAGCAGATAGATGGCCAGCGGCACCACCCAGAGCAGCGGCATCGCCATCAGATCGGTGGTGAGATGGGTGGTGGTGGAGAGCAGCAGCCCCGAGGCCACCGACGACAGCGCCACCCAGCGCAGCCGCTGCCGCCAGCTGATCACGGCGGGTTCAGCTGATTCCGCTGCCGCTGCCGCCGCCCCGTGGCGGGTGGCCAGCCCGCACAGGCCGACCAGCAGCGCCAGTGCCCCGAACCCGGCCGACCAACCCAGCCGCTGCGGCCACAGGCCGGCAAGGGGCTCGACCAGCAGCGGATAGGCGATCAGCGCGCCGAAGCTGCCGAGGTTGGAGGCAGCATAGAGGAAATAGGGATTGGCGGCATCAGGGTCGCCGGAGCGCGCGAACCAGGCCTGCATCAGCGGCGCCTGCGCCGAGGCGACGAAGAACACCGGGCCGATGGAGACCGCCAAAAGGCCCATCAACCAGAGCGTGGGATCGCCCGCCGCTGCCGATGGATACCAGCCCGCCATGCCGATCGGCAGGGTGAGCGCGGCCAGCGCGAACAGCGCCAGGTGCACCATCAGCTGCCGCGCCACCGGCAGCCGCTGCAGCTGGTTGGCATAGAGATAGCCGAGCAGCAGCACCGCCTGGTAGAAGAGCATGGCGACGTTCCAGACGCTTGGCGATCCGCCCAGCACCGGCAGCACGATGCGGCCGAACATCGGCTGCACCAGGAACAGCAGGAAACTGCCGGTCAGCACCGTCAGCGTGAACAGAGGGCGGGGGGCAAGGAGCCCGGAAGCCCGGGGAAGGCGCGCGGTGCCGCTGGTCATCCGGCCCCTGTTAGCGGCAAAGTCAGCACCCCGGCAAGCAGCGCCGCCAGCGCGAAGCCGCCCAGCATGGTCACCGCTGCCGCCAGCAGCGGCCATAGCCCCTGCCAGCCGGCCCGGCCGGCCAGCGCCAGCGTGGCGCCCGCCTTCAGCAGCGTGTTGAGCAGCACCGGCAGGGCGAGGATGGCACCAGCCAGCGCCGGGGCGATGCTGCCGGCAGGAAGCCCGCGCAGCGCCACGATGGCGGCATCGACATCCAGCGCCCCGGCCAGCGCCAGCGTGACGGCCACGCCGCTATCGCCAAAGCGCTGCTGCATCCAGTGCACCACCAGCTGCACCAGCGCCACCAGCAGGGCAAAGCCCAGTGCCGGGAGCAGCGCGAACGGGTTGCCAGCCGGGGCCGCCCCCGCCGGTGCCGCCGCCGCCCGGCGGGCGAGCAACCCGGCCAGCAGCAGGGCCACCAGCGCCGCTGGCGCGACCACGCGGGCAAAGCCAAGAAAGGCAAAGGGCACCAGCAACACGACCAGCAACCCGGTGCGCACGAACATCACCAGCGAGGCCAGCGCGATGCCCGCCGCCAGCCGCGGCCGCGCCGCTTCTTCCCGTTTCATGCGCTGGGCCAGCGCGGCGGTGACCGCGGTCGAACTGTAGATGGCGCCCACCGCCGCCATCGCTAGCACGCCGCGTTCCGGCCCCAGCCGCCGCCCCAGCACATAGCCGGCAAAGCCGATGGCGCACACGACCACCACCACCAGCCAAAGCTCGCGCGGGTTCCAGGCGTTCATCGGCCCCATGGCGCGATCCGGCAGCACCGGCCACAGCGCGCCGGCAATCACCGCGAACAGCACCACGGCATGGAAATCGGCCTCGCTCAGCCCCTCGATCCAGGCGTGCAGTCGGGCGCGCTGCGCCAGCAGGAAAGCGGTGACCACGGCCAGCGCCAGCGCCGGCACCGGCAGGCCATGGCCTGCCAGCCAGCCCAGCGCCAGCGTCACCAGCGCGGCGGCCTCGGTGGTGGCGCTGGGGCTCCTGTCGCGGCGATAGCCGATGATGATGAGCGCACAGGCCGCCAGCACCAGCACGGCCGAAACCGCCCAGCCCTGACCCATCCCGGCCACGAAGCCGGCCAGCCCGCCGATCAGCCCGAACAGCGCAAAGGTGCGCAGGCCCGCCACCCGGCTGCCGGGCCGGGCCGCACGCTGCTGCCAGCCACGTTCCAGCCCGATCAGGAGGCCGATCGCCAGCGGCATCACCAGCCGCGCCAGATCCCCGTTCGCCAGCATCAGCCCATCAGTGGAACCGGCCCGCTTGCCGGTCAAGCGGCGGGCCGGTAAGCGGCGGCCATGGCCAGCAGCTTCCGCCCGAAATGGGCAATCGTCATCGCCTTCTACAACGAGGCGCGCTTCATCCGCCCCACGGTGGACTGCGCGCTGGCACAGACGCGCGACGACATCGCGCTGATCTGCGTCGACAACGCCTCCACCGACAACAGCGCCGCCATCGTGGCCGAGGCCATCGCCGGCCACCCGCACGCCATGCTGGTCACCGAAACCAACCAGGGCCACACCTTCGCGCTGCGGCGCGGGCTGGCCATCGCGCAGGAGCTGGGCGCCGAGAACATCGCCTTCTGGGATGCCGACACCTTCTACCCGCCGCATTATATCGCCCGCGCCGATGAACTGCTGGGCGATGATCCGGCCATCGTTGGGGTGCAGGCCTTCGACATCTACGGCCCCTATGACAGCCTGAAAAACCGCATCATCCGGCACCGCATGGCGCTCACCGCCAGCCTTCTGAGCGGCCAGGGGCACACCGGCACCTTCGGCCAGTGCTTCCGCATCGCGCCGTTGGTCGCCTGCGGCGGCCCCAAGAACGATGACTGGCCGTTCGTGCTCTATGATCACGAACTCATCCACCGCATCCTGAAGCGGGGCCGCCTTACCCATGCTGCAGATCATGTCTGCTGGCCGGCACCGCGACGCGTGGCCAAGGGCCATGTCCGCTGGAACCTCGCCGAGCGGCTGCTCTATGCCCTCACGCCCTATGCGGTGAAGGATTGGTTCTTCTACGATTTCCTCAGCCCCCGACTGAAGGCGCGCGGCATGTTCGAAGCCGGCCTGCGCGTGCGTGACTGGGAACAATGACAGTGGCGCCCCTGCCTGCCAAGGCGACACTGGCGGGCAGGGAGACTTGCCATGCAGCTGGCCTGGAGCGCCGACGATCTTCACTTCCGCGACGAGGTGCGGGAATTCCTCGAGGCTGAGCTGACGCCCGATCTCCGGCAGGCCGCCGCCGGCATGACCAGCGTCTATGCCCCGCCGCACATCGCCCTTGCCTGGCAGAAGAAGCTGCACGCGCGCGGCTGGGTGGCGCCGTCGTGGCCGGTCGAATGGGGCGGCTGTGACTGGAGTGTGGCGCGGCGCTACATCTTCGCGCGTGAGACCACCGAGGCCGGCGCGCCGCCGCTCTCGCCGATGGGGCTTGGCATGTGCGGGCCGGTGCTGCTGCATTATGGCACCGAGGAACAGAAGCGCCGTTTCCTGCCGCCGATGCTGGCCGGCGATGAATTCTGGTGCCAGGGCTATTCCGAACCCAACTCCGGCTCCGACCTTGCCTCGCTCCAGATGAAGGCGGAGCGCGATGGCGATGATTTCATCTGCACCGGCCGCAAGATCTGGACGACGCATGCCCATTATGCCGACTGGATCTTCTGCCTGGTGCGCACCACGCGCCTCGAAAAGCCGCAATTGGGCATCACCTTTCTCCTCATCGACATGAAGAGCCCGGGCGTGACCGTGCGCCCGATCATCTCGCTGTCTGGCGAGCATGTGCAGAACGAGGTGATCTTCGACGAGGTGCGGGTGCCAGTGGCCAACGTGGTCAGCCGCATCGACGATGGCTGGACGGTCGCCAAATATCTGATGGAGTTCGAGCGCGGCGGCCATGCCTATGCGCCATCGCTGGTGAAGCGGGTGAACAGCCTTGTCGTCCACCTCGCCGAGACGGGCCAGGCCATGCCCGGCCGCATCGCCGCCCTGCGCGCCGAGATCGAGGCGCTCGATGCGCTGGAGCTGCAATTCAACGCGGGGCTTTCCAATGGCGCCGCGCCCGGCCCGATGGCCTCGGCCCTGAAGATCCTCGGTACCGAGCTGTCGCAGCGCTTGACCGAGCTGGAAGTGGAGGCCGCCCTGCCCTGGGTGGCCGCCTATCAGCCGCACCTGACCCTGCCCGGCGGTGACGTGCCCGGCTTTACCGCGCCGGCCGATGGATTCGGCGTGGGTCCGGCCTGGGCGGCCAAGGCCTTCCCCAAATATCTCAACGACCGCGCCGGCTCCATCTATGCCGGCACCAACGAGATCCAGCGCGGCATTCTCTGGCAGTATCTGGCACGGCGCAACGGCTGAGCGTCCGGCCTAGGGGCGATTGGTGAGCAGCGACTTCACGTCCGGGCTGCGCAGCGACAGCAGGAACAGATAGACCGACAGGAACATCGCCCCACCGAGGAAAGCGAGCAGTCCCAGCACCAGCCCGGCCGGGGTGAAGCGGTGGCGCCAGGCCACCCACAGGCCGGACAGGGTGAGCATGAAGGCGAAATCGAGGTTGAACTGGCCCTGCCAGCCACCCGCGAATATCGCACTGAAGAAGGCCGGGAACAGGTTCGGTTCAGCCATGAGGACGGGCGCGGTATATGCGGTCAGCGCCGTGAAGATGACAAGGCACAACAGGCGGATCAGCAACATGATGGTCTCCCCATGAGCCTTCAGCATCCCGCTGTTGGGTAGTCGCCGCAATTACCTTCGAGGTCAGTTGCCGGTGAAGTGCCCGGGCCGCTTTTCCCGGAAGGCCGCCAGCGCCTCGGCGAAATCCGCCCCCTGCGTGGCCAGCAGCCATTGATCGGCATCGGCGTGCAGCACGGCGGCATCCAGCGCGTGGGCCACCGCGTTGATGCTGCGCTTGATCATCTGCACGGCCAGTGGCGGCAGCGCGGCCAGTTCGGCGGCCAGCGCCAGCGCGCGCGCCTCGCCATCGCCGGGCGGTACGATCTCGTCGATCAGCCCCCATGCGGCCAGCGTTTCGGCAGTGAACAGCGCGCCGGTCATCACCATGCGCTTGGCCCGCGCCGGGCCGATCAGTGCCGTCACCGGCCCAAGCCCGTTCCACATCAACGGGATGCCGATCTTCACCTCGCCATAGCCCAACCGCGCGCCAGCCTCGGCAATGCGGACATCGCAGGCGGTGGCAAGGCAGGTGGCGCCGCCAGTGGCCACGCCCTTCAGCAGGCAGATGGTCGGCTGATCGATGCCCATCAGGCTGCGCATCACCCGCGCGCCCAGCTGCGCACCGCGTCGCGCTTCGGCCAGCGGGGCGGGAAAAGCCATGCGCGCTTCCATTTCGCCGATATCAGCGCCCACCGAAAAATCCGCGCCCTCGCCGCGCAGCACCACGGCGCGCACATGGCCGGCATTCCGCAGACTGTCGGCAATGCGCTCCACGTCGGCCAGCATGGCCTGGGTCAGCGCGTTGCGCCTTTCCGGCCGGTCGAGGCTGATGATGGCAATATTGTCTCGCTGTTCAAGCCGCACGGCCATGGCCTGTCCTCCTGCGCGGCGCAGCTTGCCGAAAACCGCGCGATATTCCCAGCCTGTCCATGGGCTGCTGGGCGGATAGGCTGTCCCGTGATGGACATGGTGCTGATCGATCAGGTGCGCCGCCTGCTGGCGCGCGAGGCGACCGAGGCGCGGCTGCGCGCCGTCCGCGCCGGCGAGCCGGTGGACGGCTGGGACGCGCTGGCCGAGGCCGGCCTGCCGCTGGCGCTGGCGCCGGAAAGTGCCGGCGGGCTGGGGCTGGATGCCGCCAGCGTGCTGGCCATCGCGCGCGCCCATGGCTCGGCGTGCGCGCCGTGGCCGCTGGCCGAGGCGATGATCGCGGCCGCGCCGCAAGCGCCCGCTGATCTGTGGGCGGCAGCGCTGGCCACGGCTGAAATTGCCGGGCTGGCGGAAAGCGTGCTGGCGCAAACGCTAGACTGGACACAGACCCGCCAGCAATTCGGCAAGCCCCTGGCGAAGAACCAGGCCGTGCAGCACAGCCTGGCGCAGATGGCGGCCGAAACGGCGGCGGCCGGCGCAGCGGTGGGGCTGGCGGCGTTGGGGCTGGCGGGCGACCGCTGGACACTGGTGGCGGCTGCCAAGGCGCGGGCCAGCGAGGCGGCCGGCATCATGGCAGCGCTGGCCCACCAGCTGCACGGCGCCATCGGCGTGACGGCCGAGCATCGCCTGCAGTTGTTTACCCGCGCCCTGTGGCAGAAGCGCGATGCGCACGGCAGCGAGCATCACTGGAACACCCTGCTGGGCGCCGAAGTGCAGGCGCGCGGCAGCCTGTGGGCGCTGGCGACCGATGAGCCGTTGCTCGACCTTGCCGACACCGAAAGCGCCGGCGACCGCTTGCGTTTCCCGCTGGTCGGCGAAACGGCTGACCGCGCGGCCTTGCGCGCCGAGGTGCGCGCCTTCCTGTCCGAAGTGCTGGCCGCCCTGCCGCCGGAAGCCCGCGCCCACAGCTGGAACGGCCACAGCCCCGAGTTCAGCCGCGCGCTGGGCGCACGCGGCTGGCTGGCGATGACCTGGCCCAAATCCGTGGGCGGCCACGAGAAGAGCGCGCTCGACCGGCTGGTGGTGATCGAGGAGCTGCTCGCCGCCGGCGCGCCAGTGGCGGCGCACTGGATTGCCGACCGCCAGACCGGGCCGCTGCTGCTGAAGTTCGGCACGCCGGAACAGCAGGCGACCTATCTGCCCGCCATCGCGGGCGGTGCGCTTTATGCCTGCATCGGCATGAGCGAAGCCGGCGCCGGATCGGACCTGGCCGCGCTCACCACCCGCGCGCGGGCAGTCGAGGGCGGCTGGCGGGTGACCGGCACCAAGCTGTGGACCACCTATGCCCACAAGGCGCACGCGATGCTGCTGCTGTGCCGCACCGGAGAAGGCCAGCGCCATGAAGGGCTCAGCCAGTTGCTGGTGCCGATGGACAGCCCAGGCCTCAGCGTCCGCCCGATCATCGATCTGATGGGCGAACATCATTTCAACGAGGTGCATTTCGATAACGTGTTCGTGCCGGCGGATGCCCTGGTGGGTAGCGAAGGCAACGGCTGGGCGCAGGTGATGAGCGAACTCGCCTATGAACGCTCCGGGCCGGAACGCTTCCTGTCGACGCTGGTGCTGGCCGAGGAGCTGGTGGCAGCACTGCCGGCCGCCTCCCCTGCCATCGGGCGCTTGGTGGCCCATCTGATGGTGCTGCGGCTGATGGCGCGGGGGATGGCGGCGCTGCTGGAAGCCGGCGAGGACCCGGCGTTGGAAGCCGCCATCGTGAAGGATCTGGGCGCGACCTTCGAACAGGCCATTCCGGAGGTGGCGCGCAGCCTGTTGCCGTTGATCCCCGAGCCGCCGGCCAGCCTGCTGGCCACGCTGGAGGCCACCATCCAGATCGCGCCGATGGTGAGTTTGCGCGGCGGCACCCGCGAGATCCTGCGCGGCATCATCGCGCGCGGGCTGGGCGTGCGCTAGGAGACCGACATGACCGAACTTGTCCGCTACGAAGCCGATGGCGCCATCGTCACGCTGACCCTGAACCAGCCGGAACTGCGCAACCCGGTGTCCGATGACGACATGGTGGATGCGATCCTGGCCGCGCTGGCCCGGCTGGAGGCCGACCCGCAGGCCCGCGTCGCGATCCTCACCGGCGCGGGCAGCGCCTTTTCCTCGGGCGGCAACCTCAGGAAGATGGCCAGCGGCGAGGGCCTGGCCAGCGCATCGCCGATCCGCACCCGCCGCAACTATCTTACCGGCATCCAGCGCCTGCCGCGCGCCTTCGCAGCGCTGGAAGTGCCCATCGTCGCCGCCGTCAACGGCCCGGCCATCGGGGCGGGATGCGATCTCGCCTGCATGTGCGACGTGCGCATCGCCGGCGAAAGCGCGAAATTCGCCGAGAGCTTCGTGAAGCTGGGCATCATCCCCGGCGACGGCGGCGCCTGGCTGCTGCCGCACGTGGTGGGTCATGCCAGGGCCGCTGAAATGGCGCTGACGGGCGACATGGTGGACGCAGCGGAAGCGCTCAGGATCGGCCTCGTCAGCCGCGTGGTGCCCGATGCCGAGCTGCTGGAGGCAGCAAAGGCCATCGCGGCAAGGATCGCCGCCAACCCACCCCAGGCCGTGCGCATGACCAAGCGCCTGCTCTGGGAAGCCCGCGGCGCGACGCTGGAGACCGTGCTCCAGCTCTCGGCTGCCATGCAGGCGCTGGCCCACACGACGGACGACAACCGCGAGGCGATGGCGGCCTTCCTGGAGAAACGGCCGCCGAATTTCAGCGGGAATTGAGCCAGTCCGCCAACACGCTCTCCATGTCCTCCCCCACGCGCGGAGGCGGATTGCGCATGGTGACCGGCGTGGCAGACAATTTGCCCGGATAGGCGACGCTGGGGATCACCGCGCCGTCGCTCCGCACGAAGCGGTGCACCGTTTGGCGGGCTTCGACAAAAGGATCGGCGAACACCTCGCTGACCTTGTTCACGGGCCCGCAGGGCACGCCGGCCGCCACCAGCCTGTCGATGAGCGGCAGGCCGGGCTGATCGGCGACCAGCCGCTGCACCTCGGCCTCGATGGCATCGCGATTGATCAGGCGGGCCGCAGAGGTGACGAAGCGGGGGTCCGTGCCCAGTTCCGGCACGCCCATTTCGGCGCAGAAGGCGCGGAACTGGCCATCATTGCCGATGGCGATGATGATCTCGCCATCGGCCACCTTGAACACGGTATAGGGCACCACGGTGGGATGACGGTTGCCCATGCGGCCCGGATCGATGCCGCCCACCAGCCAGTTCATCGCCTGGTTGGCGAGGCAGGCGATCTGCGTGTCGAGCAGGCTGATGTCGATATGCTGGCCCTGCCCGGTGCGTTCGGCATGGCGCAGCGCGGCGAGGATGGAGATGGTGGCATAGAGCCCGGTCGTCACATCGGCCATGGCAACACCGGCGCGCAGCGGCTGGCCGCCTTCCTCGCCGGTCACCGCCATGAACCCGCCCATGCCCTGGGCGACAAAATCATAGCCGCCGCGGTTGGTATAGGGCCCGGTCTGGCCGAAACCGGTGATCGAGCAATAGACAAGGGCAGGCTTGGCGGCGCGCAGGCTTTCCCAGTCGAGGCCATATTTCTTCAGGCCACCAACCTTGAAATTCTCGACGATGACATCAGCCTTCAGAGCCAGTTCCCGCAGCAGGGCGGCACCTTCGGGCGTGGCGAAATCCACCGCGATCGAGCGCTTGTTGCGGTTGGCGGCAAGATAATAGGCCGAGGTGCCGATTTCCGGCTGGCCGTCCGGGCCGTTCAGGAACGGCGGGCCCCAGGCCCTTGTGTCATCGCCCTTGCCCGGCGCTTCCACCTTCACCACATCGGCGCCCAGATCAGCGAGGATCTGCGTGCACCACGGGCCGGCCAGCACGCGCGACAGATCAAGCACGCGAATGCCGGCCAAGGCGGAGGCCGATCCGGCAACAAATTCAAGATCGGTCATTGCTGCCCCGGCTCCAACATCAAGACCCGACAAAGAAAAAGCGGTGCCAGTTCGCAAGAACCGGCACCGCCCCTAGCCCCCGACCAGGGGTTAGCTTTCGCAGTCATGTCGCCGATTCGAGCGCGTGACGCAAGCCTGACGTCACCTTTCCGCCCCGTCTCCTTCGTGAAGACACCCCCCGGCGCCTTCCACCCAGCAACGAAACGGCCCTCGCCGCCCGAATCGTGCGATGGCCGGACGTTACCAAAGAATGAACGCCGGACAAACCGATTCGTTCTTAATATTTATGAATTGGTTAACACGAATTCTAGACAGCGCGTTCGAACACCGCCGCCAGGCCCTGACCACCACCAATGCACATGGTTTCGAGCGCCAGCCGGCCCTTTCGGCGGGCCAGTTCGTGCAGCATGGTGGCCAGGATCCGCCCGCCGGTGGCACCGATCGGGTGGCCGAGGCTGATGCCCGAGCCGTTGACATTGAGCTTGTCTGGATCATGCCAGCCCCAGCCCTTCAGCACGGCCAGCACTTGCGGCGCGAACGCCTCGTTCAACTCGACAAGATCGATGTCGGTCCAGCCCAGCTTGTGCCGCGCGAACAGCCGCTCGACGGCCGGCACCGGGCCGATGCCCATGCGCGACGGATCGCAGCCTGCGGCCGCCCAGCCCTTCAGCCAGGCCATGGGGGTGAGGCCAAGCGGCTCCAGCAGTTCCTCGGCCACCACCAGGCAGGCAGAGGCGCCATCATTCTGCTGGCTGGCATTGCCGGCGGTCACCACGCCGTCCTTCTCGATCGGCTTCAGCAGTGCCAGGCTTTCCGGCGTGGCATCGGCGCGAATGCCTTCATCGGCGGCAAAGCGCAGGGGATCGCCCTTCTTCTGGGGAATCGCCACGGGCACCAGTTCATCGGCGAATTTTCCTTGCGCCCAGGCCTGTGCCGCCCGTTGATGGCTCTGCGCCGCATAGGCATCGCAGGCTTCCCGGCTGATGCCATAGTCCTTCGCCAGGTTGTTGGCGGTCTCGATCATGCCCGAGATCACGCCATAGCGGGCAATCGGCTGGCTCATCACGCGGCCGCGCACCAGCCGGTCGTGCAGCGTGGTGCTGCCCATACGGGCACCATTCCGGTGATCGATGGAATAATATTCCACCTGGCTCATGCTCTCGACGCCGCCGGCTACCACGATATCGGCAGCCCCCGTCGCAACCCGCATCGCGGCATCGATCACTGCCTGCAGGCCGGAGCCGCAGCGCCGGTCGAGGCTGACGCCCGGCACGCTTTCGGGCAGGCCGGCAGCCAGCCAGCTCCAGCGCGCCACACAGGGCGCCTCGCCGTTGGGATAGCCATGGGCAAACACAACATCATCAACCCATTCCGGATCGATCTTCGTGCGCGCTATCAATTCCTTCAGGATGATGGCGCCCAGTTCGCCAGCCGGGAAGCCGGCAAGCGCCCCGCCAAACTTGCCGACCCCGGTGCGGATTGGCGAAACGATGGCTGCCCTGCGCATCAGGCCTCCTCCCTCAACATGGCCTTGCCAATGATGGTCTGCTGGATCTGGCTGGTGCCTTCATAGATGCGCAGCAGGCGCACATCGCGATAGAAGCGTTCCACCTTGTATTCCGCCATGTAGCCGGCGCCGCCGAAGATCTGCACGGCACGATCGGCGATGCGGCCCACAGCCTCGCTGGCGTGGAGCTTCAGCACGGAACATTCCATCGGCGTTGCGGCGCCGGCATCGAAGCGCTGCGCCGTGCGCTCCAGCAGGGCGGCCATCGTCAGCCGGTCCACCTCGATCTCGGCCAGCATCGCCTGCACCAGCTGGAAATCGCCGATGCGCTGCCCGAACTGTTCACGCTCCCGCGCATAATCGAGCGCCATCTGGCGCAGCCGGTCCGCCATGCCCAGCGCCACGGCGGCAATGTGGATGCGGCCGCGATCCAGCACCTTCATGGCGGTGCGGAAGCCCTTGCCGGGCACGCCGCCGATGATGTTGGCGGCCGGCACCATCACGTCTTCCAGGATCACGTCGCAGGTCTTGGCGCCGCGCTGGCCCATCTTGCGATCGGGCTTGCCAAGGCTGATGCCCGGCGTGTCGGCCGGCAGGATGAAGGCCGATATGCCGCCGGCGCCCTTCATCTCCGGCTCGGTGCGGGCCATCAGCGTGAACAGCGTGGCGCGCGGGGCGTTGGTGATATAGCGCTTGGTGCCGTTGATCCGGTAATGATCGCCTTCCCGCACGGCGCTGCACCTGAGCGAGGCTGCGTCTGATCCGGCACCGGGCTCGGTGAGCGCAAAGCTGGCAATCGCCTCGCCACGCGCGAACTTTGGCAGCCACTCTGCCTTCTGTGCCTCGGTGCCATCGATCATGATGCCCTGGCTTCCGATGCCGACCGTGGTACCAATAAGGCTGCGGAAGGTGATCGAGGCCCGGCACAGCTGGCGCACCAGCGCTGCTTCTTCCGCCATTGTCAGCCCGAGCCCGCCATAGGCTTCCGGCACCGACAGGCCGAACAGGCCCATCTCCCGGAACTCTGCCACGATGTCGGGCGGGATGTCGTCCAGCTCCTCCACCATGTCCTCGGCCGGAATCAGCCGCTCGCTGACATAGCGGGCCAACTGGCCTTCCAGCTGTGCAAAGGTTTCGGCGTCCATCTGTTTCACCCGGCGGTTGCGCTCATGGCCAGCGTGCCGTCACAGCGCAGCGCCTGCAAGCCATCATCGCCGGCGCGCAGGGCAATCGGCTGGCCGGCAAACAGCGGCGCCATGGCCCGGAAGGCAAAGCGCCTTGCCGGTCCGTGCCGCCGCTCCCACAGGCCAAGAAGCTGCGCCGCCACCAGCGGACCGTGAACAACCAGGCCGGGATAATGTTCCTCGCCGCTGGCATAGGGCAGATCATAGTGAATGCGGTGGGCGTTGGCGGTGGCCGATGAAAACAGGAACAATTGCACCGGCCCCGGCGTGAACAGGGCATCGCCGGCTGGCGGCGGGCTGGCCGGCGCAGGCAGCGGCATCGCAAGCCCCGGGCCATCATCGCGCCACACGATGGTCTGCACCTCTTCCAGCGCCTTTTCGCCCTCCTGCCAGATCTCGATGCGCACCTGGCCCAGCAGCAACGGCCCGCTGCTGCCCTGCTTGGGCGTCAGGCTTTCGAGCACGCGCATCTGCATGGCCGGCGCGCCGGCAATCAGCGGGCGGTGAAAGCGATAATCGGCACTGGCGAACATGCGGCGCGGCAGCGACACGGGCGGGAAGAAACCGCCGCGCGCCGGATGGCCGTCTGGCCCACGCGGCCTCGGCGGCGGCAGGAACAGCGCGAGGTGACCGAGCGGCGGCCAGCCCAACGCCTCGGCATCCCAGGCCAGCGCTTCAGCCAGGCGCAGTACATCGGGCGCATGCAGCACCTCCTCGCGCCATTCCGGCTTGCCACACCAGGTCTGCCAGAGCGCGACATCCTCCGACGTCATGCCACCAGGCCTTGATCGTGCAGCCGGCCAATGGCCCCGCTGCAAAGCCCGAGGAGTTCAGCCAGCACGGCATCGGTGTCAGAACCCAGGCGCGGCGCCGGCTGCACGGGCGCCCGCGCCTCCCCTGCCAGCGTCGCCGCTGGCCCGGCAGCTGGGTAGGACAGGCCGGAGGGGTGCGCGATTGTCTGGAACTGCGGGTTGGCGGTGAACAGCCGGGCATCCGAACGCACGGCCTCGGCCAGCGTCTGATAGGGCCCCCAGGTCACGCCGGCGCCATCCAGCAGCGGAGCAAGCTGCGCCAGCGTGTGCCGCGCCATGGCGGCTTCGAAGAGCGGGAACAGGCGGCCGCGATGGGTAAAGCGCGCGCCTTCGTCGTTGGCGAAGTCCGCGCCGGTTGCAGCCTCCACCGCCGCCACCGCTTCGCCCAGCGCCAGGGCCTGCACCAGCCCGCGCCATTGCCGGGACGTGATGGCAACCAGATAGACGCGCCGGCCATCGGCGGTTACAAAATCCCGCCCGAAGGCCCCGAACAGATCATTGCCCAGCCGGCCCCGGTTTCCACTCAGCAGCGCTTCGGCCGCGAAGCCCAGGTGCGACAACGAGGTGGCGGCAAGGTCAGAAAGCGGAATGCGGATTTCGGCGCCCTGGCCGGTCTGCTGGCGGCGATGGAGGGCGCTCACCAACGCAAAGGCCGCCCAGGCGCCGCCCAGGAGGTCCCAGGCTGGCAGCACGGCGTTGACCGGGCGGTCCTGCTCCACAGGCCCGGTCATGTCGGGCACGCCCGCTGCCGCGTTCACCGTGTAATCCAGCGCTGGCTTGCCATCGGCCCAGCCCATGATGCGCGCGGTGATGATGTCTGGCCGGCGCGCGGCGAGATTGGCGTGGGACAGGAAGCCATCGACCGGGAAATTGGTGAGAAACAGCCCCCTGTCGTCGCCCGGCGCGGCGGCCAGCGCCTGCGCCAGCTCGCGCCCTTCCGGCCGGGAGAGGTCGATCTGGATCGCGCGCTTGCCCTTGTTCAGCCCCTCCCAATAGAGGCTGTCCTGGCTGCCGGGCGCCAGCGGCCAGCGCCGATAATCCGGCCCGCCGCCAATCGGATCGATGCGGATCACGCGAGCGCCCATCTGGGCGAGATAGAGCCCGCCCGTCGGCCCGGCGACAAATGCCGCCGCCTCCACCACGGTCAGGCCGGACAGGAGATCGTACATCGCGTGACGCCGGCCCCGCCTTCCGGCAGGGCCGGCCCAGGTATCAGAGGCGTTCGATGATGATCGCCGGGGCCATGCCGCCAGCTGCGCACATCGTCACCAGCCCGCGCTTCAGGTCACGGCGCTCCAGTTCGTCGAGCACCGTACCGATGAGGATCGAGCCGGTGGCACCGATCGGATGGCCCAGCGCGATAGCGCCGCCGTTGACGTTCACCTTGTCGCGATCCAGCTTCAGATCGCGGATGAACTTTTCCGCCACCACGGCAAAGGCCTCGTTGATTTCCCAAAGATCGATGTCGTCCACGGTCAGGCCGGCCTTGGCGAGCACCTTCCTGGCCGCGGGCACCGGCGCGTTCAGCATCAGCGTCGGGCAATCACCCATGTTGGCCATGGCCACCACGCGGGCGCGCGGCTTCAGGCCATTCTTCTCGGCATAGGCCTTGCTGGCCAGCAGCACCGCCGCGGCGCCATCCACCACGCCCGACGAGTTGCCGGCATGGTGCATATGCTCGATCTTCAGATCGGGATATCTGGCGTTGATCAGCTTGCGGAAGGTGGTGCCGCGCTCGTCCAGCGGCATGTCGGCCAGCTTGGCGAAGCTCGGCTCCAGCTGGCTCAGGCCTTCCATGGTGGTTTGCGGGCGCGGGAATTCCTCGTGGTCCAGCGCCAGCGTGCCGTCCTCGCGGATGACCGGGATCACCGACTTGGCGAAGCGGCCCTCGGCAATGGCCCTGGCGGCGCGCTTCTGGCTTTCAAGGCCCAGCGCATCAACGTCCTGCCGGGTGATGCCCTCCATGGAGGCAATGGCGTCACCGCACACGCCCTGATGGCTCTGCGGATGCACCTTCTGCAGGCGGGCATTGCCGCTGCCCATCATCATCGGCGGCAGGCCGGCGGCGCGCTCTTCCTGCGCCATGGTGGCGGTGTAGCTCATCATCTCGGTGCCGCCGGCGATCAGCAGATCTTCCATGCCGCTCATGATCTGGGCTGCGGCGAGGTTCACCGAGGTGATGCCGCCACCGCAGAAGCGATCCAGCGTCATGCCGCTGGCCTTCAGATCATAGCCGGCATCCAGCGCCGCCATGCGGCCGAGATCGCCGCCCTGCCGGCCCTTCTGCGTGGAGGTGGACCAGATGATGTCGTCCACCTCGGCGGTGTTGAGATTGTTGCGTTCCTTGATCGCCTTCAGCACGGCAGCGGCGAGATGCTGCGGGTGCATGTCGGCAAGGGCGCCCTTGCCCACCTTGCCAATGCCGCGCGGGGTGCGGGCGGTGTCGATGATATAGGCTTCGGCCATCGTCTTTCCTCCAAACGAGTACCGGCGCACCCTACGCCTGCCGCCGGCGCCGTCGATTGCGGTTTTTGCCAGTGGTCACGTTGCAGCCCTAATAGCTCTTCGGCAGCCCCAGTACATGCTCGGCAAGATAGGCAAGGATCAGGTTGGTGGAGATGGGCGCCACCTGATAAAGCCGTGTTTCCCGATACTTGCGCTCGATGTCATACTCGGCGGCGAAGGCGAAGCCGCCATAAGTCTGCACCGCCGCCTCGCCGGCCTGCCAGCTCGCTTCGGCCGCCAGCAGCTTGGCCATGTTGGCTTCTGCCCCGGCAACCTCGCCGGCTTCGTAGCGGCGGCAGGCATCGGCGACCACCAGCTTGGCTGCATGCAGCCGGGCATGGGCTTGGGCGAGCGGGAACTGGATGCCCTGGTTCTGCCCGATCGGGCGCCCGAATACCTGGCGCTCTTTCGCATAAGCCGTTGCGCGATTGAGGAAAAAGCGTGCATCGCCGAGGCATTCAGCAGCGATCAGGATACGCTCGGCATTCATGCCCGACAGGATGTAGCGAAAGCCCTGCCCCTCCTCCCCGATGCGGTTGGCGGCCGGCACGCGCACATGATCGAAGAACACCGCGGTCGTGCCGTGGTTCATCATGGTTTCAATGGGTTGGATCGAAAGCCCCGTGCAGTCCCGCATGTCGAGGAGAAACACCGAGAGCCCCTCAGTCCGCCTGGCCACCTGCTCCTTTGGCGTGGTGCGCGCCAGCAGCACCATCAAATCGCTGTGCAGGGCCCGGCTCGTCCAGATTTTCTGGCCGTTTATCAGGTAGTTGTCGCCATCGCGCACGGCCGTGGTGCGCAGGGACAGCGTATCACTGCCCGAGGTCGGCTCGGTGACGCCAAACGCCTGAAGACGCAGCTCGCCGCGCGCAACCGCCGGGAGATATTGGGCTTTCTGCTCCTCCGAGCCGTGGCGCAGCAGCGTGCCCATCACATACATCTGGGCATGGGCGGCCGCACCATTGCCGCCGCTGGCATGGATCTCCTCCAGGATGGCGCAGGCGGCCGAAAGCGGCAGGCCGGAGCCGCCATAGGCTTCCGGGATCAGCGCGGCAAGCCAGCCCTCCCGCGTCAAGGCCTCAACAAATTCAATGGGATATTGCGCCTCCCTGTCCTTCACCCGCCAGTATTCGCCAGGGAAGCCGGCACAGAGTTTCGCCACGGCGGCGCGGATGTCGGGCCAATCGGTCATGCCCGCATCAGGCCCTGCCATGGCCGCCGCCGCAAGCCCTCCCGTTGAGCAGGGTTGCAGGCAGCCACCGGCCTTGGCAGCGTGGCCGGCATGGACGCGCTGCTCCTGCTGCTCGACTGGCTGGCCCCCCGGCATGGTCCGCTGGTGGTCGGCCTTGCCGGGGCGCAGGGCTCCGGCAAGTCCACGCTGGCCGCGAAACTGGCTGAATCCGTGTCCGCCGGGTGGCGGCACAATGCGGAAACGTGGCGGCGCGCGGGGGACAATGAGGCGGCGCGCCGGCCAACCGTGGCGGCGGCGGCATCACTCGATGATTTCTACCTGCCGCGCGCCCGCCGGCTGGCGCTGGCAGCCCGGGTGCACCCGCTGTTCGCCACGCGCGGGCCGCCCGGCACCCATGATCTGCCGCTGCTGCTCGACGTGCTGGCCCGCGTCCGCGCCGGCCGGCCGGTGGCGCTGCCGGTGTTCGACAAGCTGGCCGATGATCGCCTGCCGCCCCAGCACTGGCGCCGCTTCGAGCGGATCGATCTGCTGATCCTCGAAGGCTGGTGCGTCGGCGCCCGGCCGCAAGCGCCGGCCGCGCTCGCCCCGCCGATCAACGCGCTCGAAGCCAGCGAAGACCCGGACGGCCGCTGGCGCACCCACGTCAACCAGGCGCTGGCCGGCACCTGTCAACGCGCCTGGAACCGCCTCGACGCCCTCGCCTTCCTCGCCGCCCCCGATTGGGACACCGTGCCACGCTGGCGAGCCGAGCAGGAGGCCAGCAACGGCGGCCAGATGGACGCCGCCGCCATCGCCCGCTTCTGCGCCCATTATGAACGCCTCACCCGCTGGCAACTGGCGAGCACGCCGCGCCATGCCGGGCTCACGCTGCGGCTGGATGCGGGGCGGCGGGTGATCGGCGTGGGCTGAAGTGAAGCAAGAGCGTCCCAACGCCACCTCGAGGCCGCGCGCTGCGTCAAAAGCCCCCTTCCCGTGGCGCCCGCGCTGGTGCCCACTGGTGGGCGGAGGGGCATCATGACGAATCGATTGCTGATCACCACGGCGCTGGCGCTGCTGGCGGGGGCGGGGCAGACGGCCGTGCAGGCGGAGGAGAGCGCCTATATCCCGCTGAGCATCGAGGCCACCAAGGGCCGCGTGCTGCTCACCGTGCCGGCGCTGGAGACGGATGTGCTCTATTACACCAGCCTCGCCAGTGGTGGCGGCTCGGTGGAGTTGCCGCTCGATCGCGGGATCATGGATTCGGCCGTGATCCGCTTCCGGCGCGTGGGCAACCGGGTGCTGGTGGAGGAGCAGAACCTCGCCTTCCGTTCGCTCAGCGGCGATGCCGCGCACAAGGCCGGCGTGGCGGCGAGCTTCCCCGGCTCCACCCTGGCCAGCCTGGCGATCGAGAGCGAGGCCGGCGGGCGGCTGGTGGTGGACGCGACGCCGCTGATCCTGCGCGATGCGGTGGGGCTGGAAGGGATTCTGCGCCGGCAGAATCAGGGCAATTATCGCTTCGATGCCGGCCGCTCGGCGGTGCTCAGCGCCAAGGCCTTCCCGCTGAACAGCGAGGTGGAGATCAGCGCCAATTTCACCGCCGATGCGCCGGGCGCGCTGGTGCGCGGCGTGACACCTTCGGCCGAGGTGCTGACGCTCAGGCTGCATCACAGCTTCGTGAAGGCGCCCAGCGGCTATACCCCGCGTGTTGCCGATCCGCGCATCGGCGTCTCGACGCTGAGGTTCAAGGATTTCAGCCAGCCCTTTTCCAACGGCATCGACACCGAATGGGTGACGCGCTGGCGGCTGGAGAAGAAGGACCCGAAGGCGGCGCTCTCCGAACCGGTGACGCCAATCACGGTTTACTTTGACCCCGCCATCCCTGGCCCGATCCGCCACGCCATGAAGCAGGGCCTGTTGTGGTGGAACAAGGCCTATGAGGCCGCCGGCTTCCGCAATGCGCTGGTGGCGAAGGACGCGCCGGCCGACATGGACCCGCAGGACATCCGTTATAACTACATGCAGTGGATCAACCGGGATGAGCGCGGCTTCTCCTCGGGCGGGCCCTATCGCGATCCGCGCACCGGCGAAATCCTGGGCGCCAAGGTGCGGATGGACTCGCACCGCATCCGCACCATCGCCAATTACTGGGATGCCTATGCCGGTGCCCTGCCCGGCGATGGCAGCGGCGTAACCGTGGCCGATCCCTCGCTGGTCAACGGCACGTTCGAGGCGATGCCGAAAGGCCAGCGCGACATGGTGCTGCTGCGCCAGGCGCTGCTGACCGCGCACGAGTTCGGCCATGCGCTGGGCTTCGGGCATAACTTCGCCAGCAGCCTCAACAACCGCGCCAGCGTGATGGAATATCCCACCCCGCGCGTGAAGGTGCGGAACGGCCGCATCGATCTTTCGGAGAGTTTCCAGTCGGCGATCGGCGCCTATGACACGGCGATGGTGCGCTATGCCTATACGCCGCTTGCAGATGAGAAGGCCGGGCTGGAGGCGATCATCGCCGACATGCGCAAACAGGGCCTCATCTATGTGCCCGACACCGATCCCAGGTGGACCTGGTATGACGACCGGGCGACGCCGGCGGAGGGGCTGGGCGAGGCGCTGGCCGCCCGGCGCATCCTGCTCGCCAATTACGGCCCTGACAGCGCGCTGCTGCCCGGCGAGCCGGTTGGGGAACTGCGGAACCTCAGGCTGTGGATGGTCTATCTCCATCACCGCTACCAGGTTGAATCGGCGGTGAAATATATCGGCGGCCTCTACACCGACATCAAGGTGAAGGGAGAGCCCGGCCCGGCGACCAGCCCGATCCCGGCGAAGCTGCAGCGCGACACGCTGGGCCTGCTGATGCAGTCGCTCAGCCCGGCCGAACTGGCACTGCCGGAAAGGCTGCTGGCCGAGCTGACGCCCGATCCGGGCCGCAACCTCGAAGACCTGTCGGACGATCCGGTGTTCGACCCGCTGCGCGCGGCCCGCATCGCCGCCGCGCTGGTGGTGGAGCCGCTGCTGGCGCCTGATCGTGCGGCGCGGCTGGTGGCGCTGCAGGCGCGCGGGGTGGAAGGCGTCACCCTGCCCGAGCTGATCGACGCGCTGATGGCGGCGAGCTGGAATGCACAAGGATCAGCCTCTCGCGGTGAGCCGGCGCTGCTGCGCGTGGTGCAGAAGACGGTGCTGGATGGGCTGATGATCCTGGGGGCCTCGTCCACCACCGCGCCGGAAGCCCGGGCGCTGGCCTTGCAGACGCTGGATGGGCTGGCCAAGGCCTTGCCTGCCAGGGGTGGTGATGCACTGGGCGCCGCCTTCAACCGGCAGACCGCCGCCGACATCAGCGCCTATCTCGCCGATCCGGCCGGGAAGGCACCCAAGTCGGTGAGCGTGCCATGGGGCAAGGGCCCACGCAGCCGCTTCCCGCAACCGCCGGGACCGCCGCTGTAAGCCGGGGGTGGTTGGCCGCCCGGCCCGGTTGACGACGGCCCCTCCACCACGCTTCGCGCGGTCCCCCTCCCCAAGCTGAGCTTGGGGAGGAACTGAACGCGGGTCCTCCCGATTGGCACAATGGGGAGGTGGCAGCCGCAGGCTGACGGAGGGGTCGGTGCGAGGTGAGGTTGGTGGCGCCAGGCCCTCCACCACGCTTCGCGCGGTCCCCCTCCCCAAGCTGAGCTTGGGGAGGAACTGAACGCGGGTCCTCCCGATTGGCACAATGGGGAGGTGGCAGCCGCAGGCTGACGGAGGGGTCGGTGCGAGGTGAGGTTGGTGGCGCCAGGCCCTCCACCACGCTTCGCGCGGTCCCCCTCCCCATTCAAAGAACGGGGAGGATCGGGTTCACTTCACCTTGGCGAAGTCCTCGTAGTTGATGCCCAGCTGGTCGAGATAGGTCTTGTACTTCGCCGGGTCGTAATAGAATTTTTCCTGTTGCGGGCGCATCTTGGCCATGATGTCGGTGTTCAGCCAGATCGCCGGCTTGTCCTCCGGGCTCAGCAGCGGGTCATATTTGTCGCTCTTGAACTGCACGTCCTGCTGCCAGGCCTTGGCGTCGGCGATGATCTTGGGCGTGGTGGCCAGATCAAGGATGGTCATCGCCACGGCCTTGGCGCCCACCATCACGCCCTTGTGCGCAATCGGCGTCGCCATGGCGATGGCCGACTGGCGGTTGTGGCCGATGGCGTTGGGGATGTTGGAGGGGTAACGGATGGTGACAGTGGGCACCGTCCACATGATGTCGCCGATATCGTCCGACCCACCGCCCATCGACTGCCCGCGACTTTCCGGCGTGGAAAGCGGCTGCAGCGTGGTGGAGAGCGGCTCCACCTTCACACCGTTGGCCTGCTGCATCGCCTTGGCAAAGCCCTGATCCGCCGCGCTCCACTGCGGCAGGCCGACGGCCTTGATGTTGGCATAGAGGACTTCGGCCAGCGGCTTGTTGCCATAGTTGGGCGCGGCATAGCCCAGCGTGCGCTGGGTCACCGTGGTGTCGGTGGCCATGGCCGCGGCCTTGGCGATGCGGTTGCCGATTTCATAGAGGCCGCGGATGGAGCTGAACTTGTTCTCGCGGAAATAATACCAGACGCTGGCCTTTTCCGGCACGATGTTGGGCTGGCCGCCGCCTTCGGTGATCACATAATGGCTGCGCTGGGTGACCGGCAGATGCTCGCGCCGCATGTTCCAGGCGACGTTCATCAGCTCCACCGCATCGAGCGCCGAGCGGCCATCCCAGGGCTGGCCGGCGGCATGCGCGGTCTTGCCCTTGAATGTGTATTCCACGCTCACCATGCCGTTGTTGCCGGCCGGGCCATAGCTCACGCCGAAATCGCGGCCGACATGGGCGAAGATCGAGGCATCGACATCCTTGAACATGCCGGCGCGCACATAATAGGCCTTGGTGGCGAGCAGTTCCTCGGCCACGCCCGGCCACAGCATCAGCGTGCCCTTGATGCCGTTCTGCTCCATCACCTTCTTGGCAGCGAGCGCGGCGACGATCATCATCGGCATGCCGCTGTTATGCCCCTCACCATGACCGGGGCCGCCTTCCACCATCGGCTTCATGTCAACCACGCCGGGATATTGCGACAGGCCGAGCAGGCCATCGATGTCGCTGCCCAAGGCAATCTTGGGGCCGGGCCCGTTCGACCAGGTGGCGGTGAAGGCGGTGGGGATGCCGGCAGAACCGCGCTCCACCTTGAAGCCGTTCTTTTCGAGGATGCCCGTGAGATACTCGCTGGTCTTCACCTCCTGGAAGCCGGGTTCGGCATAGCTGAACACCATGTCGACCATTTCCTGGGCCAGCTTGGCCTGGGCGTCGACCAGCGCGGCGGCCTCCTTCTTCTGGGCTGGCGTGGCGGCCAGGGCCGGCGCCGCCAGCATGGTGGCGGCCAGCAAGCCGCCCAGAAGCTTCATCGTCATCGTTCGTCCCCCTTGTGCTCGATCAATATTCGAAGCGCACGCCCATGCGGTACACACGGCCCAGCACGTCATAAAGGCCGCGGTTGGTCATCGGATAGGCCGGCGTGTTGTTGCCGGTCGGCCCGTTGCCCACCAGCACCGGATCGCTGTTGAGCAGGTTCCGGACATAGAGGAACACGTCGAACTTCGAGCGGCCCAGCGTCAGCTTCTTGGTGATCGAGGCATCCACATACCATTGGCCGGAAATCCGGTTGGTGTTGATCGTGCGGTTGGCCGGCGTGGAGGCCGGGCAGCCGCTGGTGCATTCGAAGAAATTGTTGTTGTAGACGCCGTCCGAGAAGCCGCGGCCGGTGAGGTTGAAGCTCCAGCTGTCGATCTCGTAGTTGGCGGTCAGGCGATAGTTCCACGAAGGCACGCCGTCGCCCTGGTTCTTGCCGGCGATATCCTCCGGCACGTCGATGCCGTTGTTGAGAATATTGTCGATATAATGGCTGGCCAGACCGCGCAGGGTCATGCGGCCACCGGCCAGATCGAACCGGTAGCTGGCCTCGATGTCGATCCCGCGCACCTTCACGTTGGCGAAGTTGAACGGCACCAGCCGGATGCCGGTGATCACGCTTGATGGGCTCACCGGGCCGTTGAAGGTGATGAACGGGCAGATGTCCTGCCGGTTCTGTTCGAGGCACAGCGTGGTGATGGTCTGCGCGCTGATAGTGCCGATGGATCCGGCCAGATTGATGTCGAAATAGTCGATCGAGGCGGCAAAGCCCGGCAGGAAGCTGGGCGTGAACACGCCGCCGATGCCCCAGGTCATCGCGACTTCCGGGCGCAGATCAAGGTTGCCGGTGGTCTGTTCGAGGAACTGATCCGAACGCTGGCCACCGCCCGGCTGCGGCACGTTCACCGTGTTGGTGCGGGCGGTGCCCGGCGCGAACAGCTCGTTGAGGTTGGGCGCGCGGATGTCGCGGCTCCTGACCACACGCAGCTTGATGTCGTCGATCACCTGCCAGGTGGCGCCCAGCTTCCAGGTGGTGACGCCGCCCGACGTGGAATATTCCGTGCGGCGGATGGCGCCGTTGAAATCGAGGCCCTTGGCCAGCGGCACCACAGTTTCACCGAACACTTCCCACACCGTGAAGGCGCCGGCGGTGACGCGATAATTGCCGTAGAGCCAGCCCGAGTTGAACTGCGGATCGACAAAGCCGTTCACCCGCTCGCGCCGCCATTCGCCGCCGGTGGCGAAGGAGACCGGGCCGGCCCAGGTCTCGAACAGGTCGTTGGTCGAAATGTTCAGCGCCGCCACATCCTGGCGCAGGGTCTGGAAGCGCTGCGGCTGCGCGCCGTTGTTGAACACATAATCGATGGCGGCCTGGGTCACGCCGCCGATGCCGATGCGATTGAGCGGCACGCAGCCGTTGGTGGGGTTGGTGAGGGTGGAACGGCAGACGATGGTGCCCGCCGCGATCCCGGCGGCATTGCCGGCCGGCGCGAACACCGCATCCGTCGCGAGGCCCACGCGGTTGCGGGCCGGATTGGCGGTATCGGCCAGCCAGGTGTTGGTGAGGGTTTCGCGGGTGTTGGCGATGCCCACCTGATAATAGGCGCTGTATTTCCAGCCACCGCCTAGCACATCGAGCTCGCCATCGGCGCCGGCGACAAAGCGATAGACCTCGCGCTTGTTGTCCGAGCCGGCCGCCGGGAAGCCGGCGTTGCTGGTGCCGATTTCCACCGCGAACGCTGCCGGATTGGCGGCCAGCGCGGCATCGCGGATGCTGGCCGGCAGGAAGGCGTTGTCCAGCCGGATCTGCACGCCGGTCGAAGGCGTCTGCTGATAGAAGCTCTGCCCCGAATAGGCCGAATAGCTATATTGCACGAACGGCGTGAAGGCGCGATCAAACTCATAGGACAGGCGGCCGAAGATGTTGCCGCGCTCCTCGTGCGGAGACAGGCTGTTGGAGCTCCAGTGGCCTTCGCGGCTGATCAGATAATCACCGCCAATCATCCACTGGCCACGGCGCGGGCCATAGACGAACTGGCTGATCGACGGCGTGCCATTGACGATATTGCCGAAATAGCGCCCGTTCAGGTTCGACAGGCGATCGGGCGCAGTGCCGGCATCCGGGCCATCGGGGATCAGGATGGCGTTGATGATGCCGCCAGGCGTGAATTCATGGGTGCCGATGCCGGCGCCCACGAAGCGCTCTGGCTGGCCGTTGCCGGCCACGAAGGCCGGATTGTCGATCTGGAAGAAGCCAGACTGCTGCCAGGGCCGGGCATAGGTGTCGACACCCTTCTGGGTGAAATAATCGCCGGCCAGCAGGATCTTGCCGCGGCCATCGGCGAAATCGAAGCCGCTGGTGATGCGGAACGTGTGGTTGGGCGTGTCGCCATAATCGGTGATGCCGAATTCATATTCGGCGCGAAGGCCCTTGAAATCACGGTTCAGCGAGAAGTTGACCACGCCGGCGACGGCATCCGAGCCATAGGCCGAGCTGGCGCCGCCGGTGACGACTTCGACACCCTTGATCAGGCCCTGCGGCACCGTCTGCGTGTCGACAAAGCCGACCGGCGTCGAGGCGACCGAACGCTGGCCATCGATCAGCACCAGGGTGCGCGCCGCGCCCAGCGAGCGCAAGTTGACGGTGGCGATGCCGGCCTGGCCGTTCGACAGCGAGCCCGAGTTGGTGGACGAGGTCTGCGAACCGCGCACCGATGGCAGCGTGTTGACGAAATCGCTGATGTTGGCCTGCGGTTCGGCCTTCAGTTCCGCCTCGCCGATCACCGAGACCGGGATCGGGCTGTCATAGCCGGTGCGGCTGATGCGCGAGCCGGTGACGGTGATGATGCCGCTGTCTTCCTCGGCAGCCGGTTCGGCGGCGGCGGTTTCAGCAGGCGGCGCAGTCTGCGCCAGGGCCGGTGCCGCCATCGCCAGCAAGGCAGCCGGGGCCACCCCCAGCAGCAGCGCACGGCGCGGTTCGAACGGCAGGATCATGCTGGTCATCAAAATCGCCCCCATCTGTTCAGGGCGGCAACAGGCCGCGCCCGATCGTCAATGCTGATCCCCCCGCTGTGGTGAACGCGTGTTGCAACGGGCGCCCTGTTCTTGACGCGGAGCCGGCGGACGCTGCCAGGCCCCGAGCAGCCCAGCCGGGCCGGCATCGTCCCACTGGACGATCATGCCGAATCCCGCCTGACCCGCCGTGACACTTGCATGACAGGCGCCGCAGCGGCGTTACGTTGTTTGGCGTAGGACGAAGGCGTGTGGAGGGGGTAGGACGGCCTCAGCGGCCCGGCAGCGCCAGCGGCCGGGCCGGATCGGAGGCAGCGAACACCAGGCTGCGGGTTTCGCCGCCGCGCCGCACGTTCACTTGCGTGGTGTGATCGGCATGGGTCTCGCCGAACAGCGCACCGGCGATGCGCAGGGATTTCGGCTTGCCTTTCAACCGCCCGGCAAAGCGCAGCACCACCGTGTCCCCGGCCAGCCGCTGCCCGGCAAAGGCCAGCGCCACGCCATCGATGCGAAACCTTTGCCCGACATAGGCGATCAGCGCCTTGACCGCTTCGGGATCATCCAGGCTGGGCTGCGCATCGGGCGCAATGTTGGCAAGCGCGGGTTCGACATCATGGGCGGCCATGCGGTGGGTGACCGCCACCACGCCCGATGTCGCGTCGATCTCCACCACGCTCAAGGTGGCATGGCCGCGATGCGCCAGCGCCGGGCTGGCGGCCAGCAGCAGCAGCGCGGCCCACCACTGGCTGAGGCCCCGCCTCACTTCTCGTCCTTCTTCTCGTCCTTCTTCACCGGGCGGGTCTTGATGCTGTCCGGCGTCACCTCCAGTTCGCTGTCGGCCATGCGGTTGTCGCCGCCGCCGAAGTCTTCGCGCACGTGCAGCACCGCCGGCTCGATGCGGCGCGGATAGGCATTGTTGCTGCGATCGGCGTCGGCGGTTTCCCACAGCGGATCGACCTCCGCCGCCTTCAGTGTCTTCGCTGTCACATGCTGCCAGGTCACCGCCTTGGCATTGAAGCGCCAGACTTCGGCCGGGATGCGGATCGTCTCGCTGCTGCCGTCGGTATAATCCAGCTTCAGGATCACCGGCATCACCAGGCCACCCAGGTTGCGGAAGCTGAAGTGATAGAAATGATCCTTGAAGGCCAGCGCGGCCGCCTGTTCCGGCTCCAGCTTCTTCTGCATCGCCTCATGGTCCTTGCGGTCCCTGGCGGTCACGGTGAAGCGATCGGTCTCGTCATAGAAATCGCGGGTGGCGGGATCACGCGCCACCACCGGCGGCTGGGTGTTGCGCACCACGGTCAGCGGTGTCGGCTCGGCCTTGGCCCTGTCCTTCGCCCAGGCCTTTTCCACCTCCGGGTTGCGGGTGTCGAGGCGGGCCTCCACCACCTTGTCGAGGCTGATGTCGACATGGTCGGTCGAATAGAACCAGCCGCGCCAGAACCAGTCGAGATCGACGCCCGAGGCTTCCTCCATGGTGCGGAAGAAATCATAGGGCGTCGGCCGCTTGAAACGCCAGCGCCTGGCATATTCCTTGAAGGCGAAGTCGAACAGTTCGCGGCCCAGGATGGTTTCGCGCAGGATGACCAGTGCAGTGGCCGGCTTGGCATAGCCATTGTTGCCGAACTGCAGCAGGCTTTCGCTGTTGGTCATCAGCGGCACCTGGTCCCGGCTGACCATATACTCGACGATGTCGCGCGGTTCGCCGCGGCGGGCCGGGAAATCGGGATCCCACTGCCGCTCTGCCTCGAACTGCAGGAAGGTGTTGATACCTTCGTCCATCCAGGTCCACTGGCGCTCGTCGCTGTTGACGCTCATCGGGAACCAGATGTGGCCGATCTCGTGGATGACGACGCCCACGAGGCCGTATTTCGCCCGCTCGGTATAGGTCAGCCGGCCGGTCTTGCGGTCCTTCACCGGGCGCGGGCCGTTGAAGGTGATCATCGGATATTCCATGCCGCCCACCGGGCCGTTGACGCTCTGCGCCACCGGATAGGGATAGGGGAAGGCAAAATCGCCATAGACATCGATGGTGTGGGCGATGGCCTTGGTGGAATAGGCATCCCACAGCGGGCGGGCTTCCTTCGGGTAAAAGCTCATCGCCATCACCAGCGGATTGGCCGGATCGTCCTGCTTCACGCCCATCGCGTCCCACACGAACTTGCGGCTGGAGGCCCAGGCGAAGTCTCGCACGTTGCGCGCCGTGAAGCGCCACGTCTTCAGCGCCGTCGCCTTGCCCTTTTCGGCGGCCAGCGCTTCGGCCGGGGTGACGATATAGACCGGCTCTTTCGCTGTGCGGGCCTGCGCCAGCCGGGCGCGCTGGGCCGGGGTGAGGATCTCCGGGTTGGCCAGTTCGCCGGTGGCGGAGACGACATGATCGGCCGGCACGCTGATCGACACGTCATAATCGCCGAACTCCAGCGTGAACTCGCCGCCGCCGATGAAGGCCTTGTTGTGCCAGCCTTCATAATCGGAATAGACGGCGGCGCGCGGGAACCACTGGGCGGCGAGGAACAGGCAGTTGCCATCCTCATCGGGCTTCGTGAAGCATTCATAGCCGGAACGGCCACCCACCACGCGGGTTTCCATCAGCGGCAGGCTGAACTCGATCTTCACGGTGGTGACAGCGCCGCTGGCCAGCGGGCTGGCCAGATCGATGCGCAGCAGGCTGTCCACCACGATGAACTTCAGTGGCCGGCCGCTGGCATCCGTCACCTTCAGATTGTTGAAGCCGCCTTCCCAGTCCTTGAAGCGCATGGCGCGGCGCACGGCGGTCATGCCGATCTGGCCGCCGGGGCTCACCGTGTCGCCCAGATAGCCGATGCTGGTCTTCTTGTTTTCGTTCTGATCGAGCAGCAGCCAGAGATATTTCAGGCTGTCCGGGCTGTTGTTGTGATAGGTGATCGTCTCGGTTCCGGTGATGCTGCGCGTCGCCTCGTCCAGCCGGGCGGTGATGCGATAATCCACCTTCTGCTGCCAGTAACGATGGCCCGGCGCGCCGGCGGCGTTGCGATAATCGGTGGGGGTGGGCCAGTCCTCGCCTTCGAGCTGGCGGAACTTGTCGACGAAATCGCCTTTGGTCTGGCTGACCGGGCTGGCCGTTGCGCCAGCCATTGCACCAAGCGCCAGCACCGCTGCCAACGCCACCCTGCCGAACCACTGCATTCGTGCCATCCCCATCAACTGTGCTGCGACCCATGCCCGCCCACCTGCGCCTTGGCAAGCCGGCGGGATGCGCGATTTGCCCCACCCCGTGCGGACGGCGCGTGCGTTGCCAGCGCCGGTGCCATGTGACATTGTATTGGCGATTCGATGTCATCGGGAGCAACAATCATGCGCCTCACTGCTGCCTTCGCTGTTGTTGTGATTGCCGCCAGCGCCGCCCCGGCGTTCGCCTGCGCCTTCGATGGCATGCCGGGCTACAGCCATTATGCCGTTGATGGCGCCGATCCCTATGCCGGCGCCTATGCCGAAGCGGCTGCCCGCATCGCCGAACAGCGCCGCCAGGAAGCCATCGAGAACGCCCGGCTCGCCATGCTGAAGCGTTTGGGAATGAAGGACACCACCGAGACCGCCGCGGCGCCTGCCCCGGTGACCGTGGCCAATGCCCAACCCTGACACGCTGACAATTTCCAGCGTCGCGCAAGGGCCCCTGGTGGAAGCCAGGGGCCTTTCGCATGTGCGTGATGGCCGCACGGTGATGGCCATCGGCGACTGGCAGCTTGAGCCCGGCCGCCATGCCCTGCTGCTCGGGCCATCGGGTTCGGGCAAGTCCACCTTCATCAACATCGTCACCGGCCTGCTCACCCCCAGCCACGGCAGCATCAGCGTGGCTGGCGAGCCCATGTCCGCGCTGCCGCCCGCCGGCCGCGACGCGCTGCGCCGCCGCACCATCGGGCTGGTGTTCCAGACGCTGCGGCTGATCCCGGCGCTGAGCGTGGCCGGCAACCTGGCGCTGGCCCAGAAGCTGGCCACCGGCCGCGTCGACGAGGCGGAGATCGCCCGCCTGATCGACCGCGTGGGCCTTTCGCATCGTGCCCAGGCGCGGCCCCGGCAATTGTCCCAGGGCGAAGGCCAGCGCGCCGCCATCGCCCGTGCGCTGGTCACCCGACCGCGCCTGCTGGTTGCTGACGAGCCGACCTCGGCGCTCGATGATGCCAATGCCGAGAAGATGATCGGCCTGATGTTCGAGACCGCCGAAGCCACCGGCGCCACCCTGCTGGTCGCCACCCATGATGGCCGCATCGCTCACCGCTTCGCCAACCGGCTGGACCTGAAGGTGCCAGAGGCGGTCGCGGCATGATCGGGCTTTCCCTCGCCTATCTGAAGGACCGGGCGCTCAACACCGCGCTCAATGTCCTGCTGCTGGCGCTGGGCGTCGCCAGCCTCGTCATCCTGCTCCTGTTTTCCAGCCAGCTCGAAAACCGGTTCGATCGCGATGCGCAAGGGGTAGACATGGTGGTGGGCGCCAAGGGCTCGCCGCTGCAGCTGATCCTTTCCAGCGTCTATCATGTCGATATCCCCACCGGGAACGTGCCACTGGAAACGGTCGAACTGCTGCGCCGCCAGATGGGCGTGGCCGAAGCGATCCCGCTGGCGCTGGGAGACAGTTTCCGCAGCTTCCGCATCGTCGGCACCGAGCCGGCCTATCCGGCGTTGATGGGCGCGACGCTGGCGGAGGGCCGCATGTTCGAAACGCCGATGGAAGCGGTGATCGGCGCCGAGGTGGCGGCCCGCACCGGCGCCGGGCTGGGCCAGCGCTTCGTCGGCGGTCACGGCATGGGCGGCGGTGAAGAAGGCCCCAAGCACGAGGAGCAGCCGTTCATCGTTGTCGGCCTTCTCAAGCCCACCGGGACGGTGATCGACCGGCTGATCCTCACCCGCATCGAAAGCGTGTGGGCCGTGCACGGCATCGAAGCGCCGCACAAAGAGCATCACGAAGGCGAGAGCGAGGCCGAACATGCGGCCCATCATCATGAAGGCGAGAGCGCCGCGGAGCATGAAGCCCACGCCAGCCCGGCGGAGGTGACCGCCGTGCTCGTCCGCTTCGGCAGCCCGATCGCCGCGGTGCGCCTGCCCGGCTTCATCAACCGCCAGACCAACCTGCAATCGGCGGTGCCGGCCGTGGAGGTCTCGCGCCTGCTGGCGCTGGTCGGTGTCGGCCTCGATGCGGTGCGCGCCTTTGCCGTGCTGCTGATGATCACCGCCGGCCTGTCCATCTTCGTCGCCCTGCTCACCGCGCTGAAGGAGCGGGAGGGCGACATGGCGATGCTGCGGGTGATCGGTGCCAGCCGCGCCGCCATCATCGGCCAGGTGGCCAGCGAGGGCCTGATCCTGGCGACTGCCGGGGCCGCGCTCGGCCTGCTGTTGGGTCATGCCGTCATCGGCCTTGCGGCGGCCAGCATCGAACAACTGCACCAGCTTGGCCTGTCCGCGACGCGTTTTCACCCCGGAGAGGCCTGGATCGTGCTGGCCGCACTTGCCATTGGATTGATTGCCGCCTTGATCCCGGCCCTGCGTGTGCTGCAATCCGACATTGCCGACACGCTGGCCAACGCCCGTTAGGAGACTGCCCGATGCGTTTCTATCCGCTCGTTCTTGGCCTCGCCCTTGTCGCCGGTCCCGCTCTCGCCCAGACCGTGAATGGCGGTGCTGGTCCACTGAAACCGTCCGAATCCATCTGGAAGCCGGCGCCGACTCCGCCGGGCGGCGTGCCCTGGCAGGTGCTGGAAGCCACGCAGGAAGACCCGCGCGCTGCCAAGACCGGGGCGGTCAAGCCACTCTACCCGGCGGCGGTCAAGTCGCTGGCCGGCAAGCGCGTGAAGATCAACGGCTACATGCTGCCGCTCGGCAAGGGCGCCAACCAGAGCCATTTCGTGCTGCTGGCCTATCCGCCCGATTGCCCCTTCCACCTCAATCCCGGCCCGCAGCAGTTCATCGAGGTGAAGGTCACCAGCGCCGTTCCAATGAATTATGACGTGCGCACCATCGAAGGCACGCTGGAACTGGCCGGTGGCGACGGCAGCGGCGTGTTCTACAAGATCAGCGACGGGAAAGAGATGTGAGGGCGCTGCTGGCGGTTGCCCTGCTGGCCGCGCCGGTCGCGGCTGCCCCGCTGCCGCCAGACCTTGCTGCCCGCATCGACAAGGCGATGCGCGACCAGGCCAGCATCAACAACTGGCCCGGCATTGCCTGGGGCATCGTCAAGCGCGGCGAAGGCCTGGTGCACTTCGGCCACGATGGCCTGGCCGATGCCGACAGCCGCCGGCCGGTGGAGGCCGACACGCGCTTCCGCATCGCCAGCATGACCAAGGCCTTCACGGCGCTGACCATCCACGAACTGGCGGCCGAGGGGAAGATCCGCCTCGATGATCCGGTGGTTCGCCATGTCCCGGAACTGGCCGGCTGGGGTGATGCCCTCACCATCACCGATCTCGTCCACCACATGGCCGGCTTCGTCACCGATGATCCCTGGGGGGACCGGCAGACGCCGTTGCCGGAAGCGGAATTCACCGCGCTCCTGAAGGCCGGCGTGCCCTTCACCCGCGCGCCCGGCCTCACCCATGAATATTCCAACCTCGGCTATGCCATCCTCGGCCGGGTGATCCGCAACGTCACCGGCCAGCCGTTCGAGGCGGAGATCGCCCGCCGCCGTTTCCAGCCGCTGGGCATGAGCGCCACCAGCTTCAACCTCGCCGACGTGCCGCAGGGCAAGCTGGCCACCGGCTGGCGCTGGGAAGACGGGCAGTGGAAGCGCGAGCCCGACATGGGCCCCGGCACGTTCGGCGCCATGGGCGGCGTGATCACCACCGTGCCTGATTATGCCCGCTGGGTGGAGCATCTCCTGTCGGCCTGGCCGGCCGCTGCGCCGGGCACAGCCGAGCCCAGGACCCGCGTGACCGTGCGCAGCCTGTTGCGCGGCGAAGGCTCGCCGCGCCGCATCGACCGGCCGGATTATCTCGGCGTGCCGGTGTGCATGGTGGCCGTGGTCTATGGCGGCGGCCTGCGTGTCGGCGATGATTGCCGGCTCGGCCGCGTGGCCTTCCATGGCGGCGGCTATCCCGGCTATGGCAGCCACATGATCATCGCGCCCGATGGCGGCTGGGGCGTGTTCGTCTTCACCAACCACACCTATGCCGGGCCGTCCGGCCTCGCCTGGGGCGCGCTCACGGCCATTCACGAAGCCGGGCTGATGAAGGCCGATGATTTCCCGGTCTCGGCACAGCTCAAGGCCGCCGCCGCCGGGGTCGAGCGCATCCTCGCCAGTGGGCGTGTGGCGGCCGATCCGGCCCTGCTCGCGGTCAACCTGCTGATGGACCGCGATGCCGCCCACCGCGACGCCGCGCTTGGCCGGATCCGCGCCAGCATGGGCCGCTGTGACACGCCCAGGCTGACAGCCGCCGGCGCGCTGGAAGGCACGCTGGCGTGGCAGTGCCGCGGCGGCAAGCTGAGCGCCCATCTGCTGCTGGCGCCAACGCCGACACCGCAGCTGCAGGCACTGGACTGGCGCTTCGAGGCCGACAAGCAGCCATAGAACGCCGCACAGGGCGCCACTGCGCTATGGCCGAGAGGATGGTCGGGGAGACAGGATTGGCTGCGCCGATCCTGCAGCCGGTGCCGCTGCGCGGCGAGCAGTGGTCGGGGAGACAGGATTCGAACCTGCGGCCCTCTGCTCCCAAAGCAGATGCGCTACCAGACTGCGCCACTCCCCGACGTGCGGCTTGCCCTAGGTGAAGCCCCTTGAAAGCGCAAGGCCGGTGCCGCGTGCTGGCCGACTGCGTCTGCCGTTGAAAATCTTCCGGAGCGCCGGGATTGCTGCCCCCGCGACGCGTCGGCGTGTGACGCTGCGATGATCGAACGAGCGGTCTTCACTGCTTTCCGCCACAGAGCAGGTCAAGCAGAATCCCGATCACTCAGGGATCACCATTGCAGCAGGTGAAGATAGCTTCATTCCAAGACACAGACAGATCGTAAAGATTACAACGAATATACCGAAAAATCCCTGAGAATCGCTTGACATGAAAAATTTGCTACCATAGCCTGATAGTGATGGATCTGCTCAAGAACGCCTTGGATGTGATCCACAATTTGGCAAATACTTATTTGAACAATATTGACCACCGGCAGGATCAATGGATCTTGCTGACGAGTCTCGTTGATCATGATGGATCGATCAATCGGGATACGCGAAACAAGGTCGTCATGGCTGTTTACAATATAACGCGGGAGCCATTCGCCAGCAGTCATAAGCCGACTTCGTCAGGACCGGCAAATCAGTCTGGGGGAACCGGACTGACAGTCGTTTCTCCGCCACTCTATCTGGACGTGCATCTGATGTTCATGGCCAATTTTCCGGAGAAGAGCTATTCCGACGGCCTGGCCGCCCTGTCGCGCGTGATCAGTTTCTTTCAACAGATGCCGGTCTTCACGCCCCAGAACGCACCTGGTCTCGCGCCAGACATCACCCAGTTAACACTTGATATTGAAAATCTTTCGCCTGTTGATGTGAACTACATCATGAGCATGCTGGGCACGCGATACCTGCCCAGTGCCTTTTACAAATTGCGCATGATCCCTATTGCCGCGCCAGTGATGCAGGCAAGGGCCTATGCGGTTGATGCCGCCGCCGCATCGGTGTCGGCATCGTGAACCCGCCGCCCGCCCAGGCACAGGCTGCACCGGGGCGGGTGATCGGCGGTGACGGGCGCAATGCCCTGTTCAGGCTCCAGATCTGCCACGACTTCTACAACAGCAACGGCGGACGCTGCACGGATATCGGGCTGGAGCCCACGCCGGACTGTGCGGCACTGATGCAATCGATCGGCCTGCTGTTGCAACGGTTCGACGATGGCCTTGCCGTTCACGTTCCGGAAGATCGGCGCGCAGCCCTGGCGGCAGTGATGGCCGCCGATCCGGGAGCCCGCCTCGACTTCCTGATGATCTGCAGGAATCCCGATTTCATCGGCTTCACGGCGTTGCCGATCAACACCTGCCCAACAACCCATGCGATCCACTGCAGCAACCTGCAAGGCTCTGGCGATGGCCCGTGGCTGGCCCTGGGCGCGGGCACGACCATCAGCGGACGCGATGTGCTGCCGGCCAGTGGCCCGACGCTGCGCATGACAGCCCCCATGGCCGGCACCGTGACCGCGCGCGATCAGCTGGGCCGCCCTGTCACCAGCATCAACGTGAAGGCAGGGGAAATGGCGACCCTGTCGCTGAGTGGGCTGGCCTATGGCCGCTATGCCATAACGGCAGAGCCGCCGGGGGCCTGGACCGGTCCGCCAGCCATTGCCTACATGCCGGCCTCTCCGCTGGCGATCGGGCTGGTGGAACTGCTGCTGGCGCCGCCGGCCGGACACGCCGCTGGTGCCGGGGCCTTTCCCGCCATCTCGCCTTCCGGCGTGACGCCTGCCTGCCTGACACTGGCCTTCACGTCCCGAACAACCTACTGGAATTACTATATCGTTGCCGGCCAGGGCGGCACGCTTTCAGACGATCTGGCCATAGCGGGCGCCAATGACGGCGCGGCCGGCCCCCCGGTGCGCTTCACCAAGGAGCAGCAGCGCCTGCCCAACGGCGATGTGGCGATCGTGTTCGCCGCCCAGGATGCGCTTCCCTTGCAGCAAGCCGCCAACGCGCGGTTCAGTCTGGCAGGCCGCCGCAGCTCGCCGGGCGGCAAGGAGAATAGGGTGGCCATCAGCCGATTGCCGGCTGCACCCAAGGCGCCCGTCTGGCCTGCTGCGGACAACGCATCCGCCGGAGTGTCGGAGATTTTCGTTTACGTGTGACTGACTCAAGCCTGGAAGGACGTCCGAAATGTCGATCATTGCCGCAGCAAGTTCCTATCTCGCGCGCAAGACGCCCGGGGTCTACGTCACCGAGATCGATGCCTTCGGCACCGGTATCGTGGGTGTTCCCACGGCGGTGCCGATCTTCATCGGCTACACCGAATTTGCCGGCGATCCCGTCACCGGCGCGCCGCTCTACAACCAGGCGGTGCCAATCACGTCGATGTTGCAGTATCAGCAGTATTTCGGCGGCGCAGCGCCGGCGAGTTATGCTCTTGTCCCGGTGGGCAACGGCAATCCGCCGGCAGGATCGGGCAGCGGCGCAACCTCTGGATCCGGAGCGGGTTCAAACTCGGGCCCACCCGCTCCCATGCCGACACCGGATTTCTATGCGTCCTATACGGATGGCAGCAATGTCAGCCTGCAGGGTTTCAACGTGCAGCCGGTGCAGATGGCGGGTGAAATCCAGAACTTCATGCTCTACTGGTCGATGCTGGCCTTCTTCGCCAATGGCGGCAGCCAGTGCTATGTGATGTCCGTCGGCAGCTACTGGCTGAGCCAGGCGCCCACCAGCCCGCCCACGCCGGATGAAGGCTGGCATCTGACCAGCATCTCGAAAGACGATCTCGTCGCCGGTCTCACGGCCGCAAACCCGGTCATCGGCCCGACGATGACCGTGATTCCGGAAGCCTGCCTGCTGGAGCCGGATGATTATTCAACCGTGGTCGGGACGATGATGCTCCAGGCATCGGTTCTGCAGGACCGTGTCGCCATCCTCGATCCGCGCGGCGTGCTCGAAGCCAACACGGTGACGGCGCTGCAGACCGTGCAGGGCAATTTCGCCACCGCCATTGCCCCGGCGATTTCGGCGGCCAGCTATGGCGCGGCCTATGCACCCGCGCTGTCGGCCTCGGTCGTTTCGGCCAGCAACATCCTCTACACCAATCTGGCATCGAGCACCGACAACAGCATCATCCGCAACATCCTGTATACGCAGGCCCAGCAGCTTTACTCCGGCACCGGGCTGACCAGCGTGACGGACGCGGTCGATCAGGCCTTCCCGCAACAGCCAGGCTCGCCGCCGTCCACGTCTTCCTATCCGGCCAGGACGGCAAATCAGACCCAGGCCGACTGGGAACAGGCGCTCGACAATTATCTGTTGTGCACCCTGCCGGTGTTCAAGCAGATCGAGACGCTGATCGCTGCGGACATGAACATCCTGCCCGCCAGTCCGTTCATAGCGGGCGTCTGGTCCGCCAGCGATTCCCGCAATGGCGTGTGGAATGCACCGGCCAACGTGTCGCTGGCCTCGGTTTCGGCGCCGCTGTGCATCATGGGCGATGCCGATCAGGCCGGTTTCAACGTGCCGCTGAACGGCCAGGCGATCAACATCATCCGGGCCCTGCCCGGCCGCGGGAACGTGGTGTGGGGCGCCCGCACGCTGGACGGGAACAGCAATGATTACCGCTACATCCAGGTGCGGCGGACGCTGATCTACATCGAACAGTCGATCAAGCTGGCGATGAACGCCTTTGTGTTCGCCGCCAACGATTCCCTGACCTGGTCAACGGTGACGGCAGCGATTTCCAGCTTCCTGACCGATCTGTGGCAGCGCGGCGGCCTGATGGGCAACAAGCCCAGCGAGGCCTTCTCGGTCGCCGCCGGGCTGGGCGTCACCATGACGCCGCAGAATATACTGGACGGCTACATGATCGTGGCCGTGACGGTGCAGCTGATCCATCCGGCCGAGTTCATCGAACTGACCTTCACGCAGAAGATGGGGAGCTGATCGCCCCTCCCCTGTTGACCCGATGCCAATCAAAGTGAGGACAAGATCATGACTGGAGAAACCCAGAATACCACGTGGCCGCTGCCGAAATTCTACTTCTCGGTGACAGGCATGCCCGGCAATCCGGTGTTCCAGGAAGTGTCCGGACTGGAAACCGAGGTGCAGGTGATCGAGTATCGCGCCGGCAACAGCGGCATCTTTGCGCCGATCAAGATGCCGGGCCTGGCCAAGGTGGGCAACATCACGATGAAGAAGGGCATCTTCGTCACCGATCAGCTGCTGTGGACCTGGTTCAAGTCCATCACCATGAACACGATTGCGCGGTCGACCATCGTGATCAACCTGCTCGATCAGACTGGCACGGCGCAATACAAGTGGCAGCTCAACAACGCCTTTCCGGTGAAGCTGACTGGCACGGACATGAAATCGGATGGCAACGAGGTGGCGGTCGAAAGCATCGAAGTCGCCTATGAAACCATGAGCATCTCGCTTGGTGGATAAACTTCGGTGCCATCGACGAAATATTATCCGCCGCCCGCCTTTGCCTTTTCGGTCGGAATCGCCGCGTCGGCCTCGCCGGTGCTGACCGGCAATATCGATGCGAGCTTTCAGGAAATCTCGGGCATCGACCAGCGGGTGGAAATCGAGGAGGTGATCGAAGGGGGGCTGAATGCCTATGTGCATCAGCTCCCCGGCGTCACCAAGCATTCCAATCTGGTGCTCAAGCGCGGCTATGTCACCCAGAAATCTGCGCTGGCAGACTGGGCGGCGCAGTCTGTGGGATCCAGCCTCGGCGATCGGATCAAGACCCAGACGATCAGCGTCTTCCTGCTCGATTCCTGGGGCAAGGCGCAGGTGACCTGGACATTCCTGAATGCCTGGCCGGTCAAGTGGGATGTGGGCCCCTTCGATTCCGGCAATTCATCGAAGGTGCTCACCCAATCGCTTGAAATTGCTTATTCCACGGTCAGCACCATGCTGGCCCCGCCGCCGAACTGAAGCGGCGAGACATCGCCTGGGGGAGCAGCGAGGTGGCCTTGGAAATCAGCGAGATCGGCATCAGACTGGCGGTGGGGGACCCGGGCGCCGTGCCGGCAGCGCAGCAGCCGGATGACCCGCCCGCTGGACCGCAGGCGCTTGCCTCCCACGATGTGGATGAACTGGTGCGCAGATGTGTCCTGGAAGTGCTCGCAACCCTCAGACTGATGGGGGAGCGTTGAGATGGCACAGCCCCCGGCCGGCGGCGGCCAGCCCGCCAAGATGGTGATCACCGCCTATTCAGACCCCAAGTTCAAGACCAAGGTGGGCGGCGGCAACAACCCGTTCACGGTCTGGGTGAACCCGGGCAGCTATGCCTACAGCCGGACAGTGAAATACAGCGACCGCCAGGCCCAGGGCGCCACCGGCGGGTCGCCAGAATATAACCGGGTTGGCGATGCCGATCTGAGCTTTGAACTGATCTTTGATGCCACCGGCGTGATCCCGGAGCCAACCGGACAGAGCTATGACAATGGCGTCGGCGACGTCATCAAGAATTTCATCGAACTGCTGGCCACCGTCAACGGCAACACCCACACGCCCAATTATCTGATCGTGGGCTGGGCGGGGCTCCAGTTTCAGGGGGTGCTCACCAGCCTGAAGATCGATTACTCGCTGTTCCGGCCTGATGGCACGCCGCTGCGCGCCAAGATGGCCGTGGCCTTCAAATATTACAGCAGCGAGGACATGCTGGCCAAGGCCGCGGGCCTCAACTCACCCGATCTCACCCATATTGTCACGGTGGTGGCAGGCGACACGCTGCCGGCGCTGTGCCATCGCATCTATGGCGACAGCCGCTATTATGCCCGGGTGGCGCGCTTCAACCGCCTGTCGGGCTTTCGCAACCTGCCGCCCGGCACCGAATTGCTGTTCCCACCCCTGGCCGGGCCGCCATCATGACGGCGCCATCCCCCGTCACTCTTGCGACTGGTCCCATCACCATCGCGGTGACGGCGAATGGCACCGCCCTGCCGGCCAGTGAACAGATTGTCGCCATCGACGTGTGGACGGGGGTGAACCGCCTGCCCAGGGCGCGGCTAGTCGTGTCAGATGGCAGCGCCGGGGCGCGCGACTTTCCGATCAGCGATTCCAGCCTGCTGGTGCCGGGCACGGCGATCAGCATCGCGCTTGGCTATGCCGGCAGCACGAGCGGCATCTTTTCCGGCATCATCCAGCGTCAGGGGCTGGAAACCAGCATCAATGGCCCGCCGCGCCTGGTGGTGGAGGCCGTCGACAAGGCGATGGTGATGACCCTGGCGCGCAGCAACGGCGTCTTCACCAACATGACCGACAGCAGCGTCATCCAGCAGCTGATCGGCGATGCCGGGCTCAGCGCCGATGTTGCCTCCACCAGCCTCTCCCAGACCAGTGTGCAGTATAATGCCACCAACTGGGATTTCATGCTGATGCGTGCCCAGGCCAACGGCATGGTGGTCATCGTGGCGGATGGCAAGGTGTCGGTGAAGGCGCCCGACACATCGGCCAGCCCTGTGCTCACCCTCAGCTTTGGCGAAGCGATCCTCGATTTTCGCGGCGATCTCGATGCTGCCAGCCAATATGCCGCAAGCGCCATCAGCAGTGTTGCCTGGGATCCCGTCAACCAGCAGGTGGCAAAGTCAGGCGCGGCGCAGGCCAGCGTGTCAACGCCGGGCAACCTGTCGTCCGCCACGCTGGCCACTGTGTTCAGCGCTTCGCCCTTCGTGCAGCAGGCCGCCGGCCCCTTGCCGGCTGCCGAGCTTTCCAGCTGGTCGGCGGCGGAACTGATGATGTCGCAAATGTCCAAGCTGCGCGGTTCCGTGCGCTGCCAGGGCAGTGGCCTTGCAGGTCCTGGCAGCATGGTGACCCTGGCCGGCCTGGGTGAGCGTTTCAATGGCAATGCCTGGGTATCGGGCGTGCACCACCGTGTGGCAGAAGGCCTGTGGCGCACCACGCTGGAACTGGGCCTGTCGCCAGACTGGTTTGCCGCGGCGGCCAACCGGATCGCGGCACCGCCAGCAGCCGGGCTGCTGCCGCCGGTGCACAATCTGCAGCCGGCAACCGTCAAGCAGATCGATCAGGATCCGGATGGTGCGGTGCGGGTGCTGGTGATGCTGCCGCTGCTGCAGGCCAGCGATGGCGTGTGGGCGCGGCTGGCCACACCCTATGCCTCGAACGGCTTCGGCTTCTTCTTCTATCCGGAAATCGGTGACGAGGTGCTGGTGGGCTTCCCGGGCGGCGACCCGCGCTTTCCGGTGGTGCTGGCCTCGCTCCACAGCAAGAACCGCCAGCCACCCTTCCAGCCGGAGGCGCAGAACAACACCAAGAGCATCACGACACGATCGAAGCTGCACCTCGACTTCCTGGAAGACAGCAAGACGATCCAGCTGGTCACGCCGGGCAATCAGAAGATCGTCATCAACGATACCGAAAAATCGATCGTGATCAGCGACATGAATGGCAATTCGCTGACCCTGGGCAGCAGCGGCATCGACATCAAGAGCAGCGGCAGCATCACCATGACCGCCACGGGCAGCATCACCATCTCTGCCGACAGCAGCCTGAGCGCATCAGGCTCTGCCTCGGCCGAACTGAAATCGACCGGCACGGTGCAGGTGAAGGGCGCCCTGGTGGCACTGAATCCATGAGCAAGCCCCCCTCTATGCCCCCCTTCATGCCCCCCTTCATGCCACGCCTCCTTGCCCCCGGCGGCACCCCGGGCAATGCCGCCGACCGCTCTCCGGGCTTCCTGGGCCGCGGCTGGAGCTTTCCGCCCACCTTCGTGGCGGCCCATGGCAGCGTGCAGATGGCCGAGGGCAACGACGATATCCGGCAGAGCCTGTGGATCCTGCTGTCCACCGGGCTTGGGGAACGGATCATGCTGGCGCCTTATGGCTGCGATCTGTGGTCAGATGTGTTTCGCGCCCTCACCCCCACCACGGCCAACGCCCTTGCCACGATGATCAGCAACGCCATCGTTGAATGGGAACCGCGGGTGACCGTGGAGAATGTTGCGGTCACCGATCTGCGCGAGACCGATGGCTGGATCAGCATCGCCATCGATTATCGCATCATCCAGACGAACACGCGCAGCAACCTGGTCTTCCCCTATTACACGCGGGAAGCAACGCTGATGGCCCCGATCGGGTGACTCGCGTGGCGACGACCAGAACACTCAACACGGCGCTCAGCCAGGCTGACCGGGCAGCCCAGGCGCCGCAGCCGGATGCACTGGCCATGGATGGCCGCAGTCTTGCCGAGTTGCTGGCCTTTGCCGCACGCTATGGCCGGCTGATCCGCTTCTACGACCTTGCCGACATGCCCAGCGGCCATTGGGAACCCTTCTTTGCCGGCGATCCCGCCGTGGCAGCGGCGGTCCGCTGTGCGCTCGACTTGCCGGAGATCGAGCGCAGCCTGCGCGCCCTGCTGGCAGACGCCCGCCGCCAGATTGACGAGGAGACGCATCAACTGAATGTGGAGCGCATCCAGCGCGTGGTGATGCGCCTGCTGATCATCACCAGCGGCGATGCCGGGCACGGCGAGGCGTTCGACGAACATCTCTGGGCGATCACCCTGAAGGACAGGCGGCACCCGCTGGCCGGACAAGTCGCCAATCTCCACCGCCATCGCCAGAACCGCGGCGATCATCGCCAATGGAAACTGCGCGACCTTGAACTGCTGGAAGATCTGGCCGCGCAGGCGCTGATCGCCGTGGAGGCCGGCGAGCAGGAGGCGGCCGCCCAGATGGCAGCAGAGCTTCAGCAGCGCGGCCACGCTCCGCAGGCGGCCGTGTGGAATGCCTTCGTGCAGCTCTACATGCAGGCCCGCTCCGCGATGAACATGTTCCCGGCGCGCATGCTGGACTTTTATTACCGCGACGTGCTGCGCCAGAGCCATTGCGATGCCGTGCCGGCGCGGACCTTCCTCACTGTCGCGTTGAACAAGGATGCCAGCGGCGCATCCATCCCGAAAGGCACACGGTTCCAGGCCGGGACCGATGTCAATGGCGATCCGATCATCTATGTCGCCAGCCACTCCCTGGACGTGGTGCCGGCGACCGTCACCCGGATCAGCGTGCACCGCTCGGTGGGCGGCGAGGACGATCGCACCGGCATCCTGAGCGGAACCGTGGCCGCCAATGGCTTGCCGTTTCCGGCCTTTGGCAGCAACAGCGAAGAGCCCACGGGCGCGCTCACCATGCGGCAGGCGGGGCTGGGCTTCGTGATCGCCAGTCCGATGCTGCTGCTGGAAGGCGGCGCGCGAACGGTGAAGATCACCCTGGCTTCGGCGCCGCAGGTGACCCGGCCGAAGACGATGCTGCGCGCCCATGTGCCCCCCGCGATCGCCGCGGCACAGGTGGCCACGGCGGAATCGCCTGGCCCACAACTGCCCGACCCGCCAACCAATCTGTGGTTCGTGCTCAGCTATTCAACGGCAGGTGGCTGGGTGACGGTGGAAGGCGTGCAGTTCACCACCTGCGAACACAATGCCGCCGGCGAGCAAACGCTGGAGTTCAGCTTTGACCTGCCGCCAGATGCCCCGCCGCTGGTTGCCCTGGCCACCAAGCCCGCTCCCGGCGCTGGCAAGCCCGATCTGCCGCCCGACAGTTTTCCCGGCCTGGGCGATGAACCCACGGTGGTGGCGCAACTGCTGCAGGAACCGCGCGGGCCGATGGGGTCGGCCACGGCTGGCGCCCCGGTGCTGCGCAGCAACTATGACGTGTTGCGGAAGATCAAGGTCAAGACCGTCACCATCGATGTCACGGTGGACGGGCTGGTGCCGGCCCGGATGGCGAGTTCGGGCGGGGCGATCGATGCCAGCCAGAACTTCGCCGTGTTCGGCCTCGCCCCGGCCAAGGGCAGCATGCTCAAGCTGAGCGCAACGGAGATCTTTGCCAAGGTGCCCAGCCGGCTGTCGGTGCGGATCGATTGGGCCAAGCTGCCCACTGGCCCCACGGGCTTTGCCGGCTGGTACGCCGATTACACGCTGGATGCCGATGGCAAGCCGGCCAGCGGCCTGTTCAACAACGCCAGCTTCCGGGTCAGCATGGGCCCGGCCCAGCCCGGTTTGTGGAACCTGCCGCCCCCGCCCGTCGAAGCGACCGGCCAGCCCGCGGCCGCCGAAGCGCCATCACATTTCCTGTTCCAGTCTGGCGGCAGCTCCACGGCCGCAGACGGCAATGGCCCGCCCGCTGCGGGCCAGCTCGATCCATTTTCGGTGCTGGCGTTGCCGTCAGCAGAACCAGCTCCGAAGCCGCCGCTCTATTTCAACCCGGCAGCCAACGCCCTTGTCCTCACCCTCACGGCCCCTGATGCCGCCTTTGGCGACACGCTGTACGCACGCAACCTGATCAGCGCCTCGCTCGCCAACAGCAACCTGATACAGGCGTCTGGCAGCAGTCTGTCCGGCGCCATCCAGGCCGCCAACGCCGCCAACAGCGCCGCCCCGGCAACGAGCTATGCCGCCACGATGCAGCCTGCCGTGGCAACGGCCGTGTCCACGCTGGGCGGCCATGCGCTTGCGCAACTGAAGGCCGGCATCGCCGCCAGCAGCGCCGACCCCGACACCCAGGCGCGGGCCCATGCAGCGCTGAGCGAGCTCACGGCCCCGGCAAAGCCGCCGGGCCTGATCGGGCGGCTGTTCGCCTGGCTGCGGCGCAAGCCCTTGCAGGCGGCCGAGACCGCGATTGTCAGCAATCTGCACGACTGGGCGGAAAGCTGGCACGATCTGCTGGCCGGCAATGGCAGCAATGCCGCCTTCATGGCCGGAAAATCCCTGCTGACCACGGCCAGGTCCCTGATGGAACGCTGGGAATCAGCGGCCAGCCAGCCCACGCCCGTTGCCCGGGCCCAAACGGCCGCAGCCCTGCAAGACAGCCTGAATGGCGTTCGGGCAACACCGTCGCCCGTGATCCTGCCCAATCCACCTTGGCTGCCGATGGGATCAGCGGTGACGATCAGTTATGCGGCAGTCGCGACCTATCAGGCCATCGCCGGCCAGATCGTCGATGCGCCAGCCAGCAGCAGCCAGGCGCCGCGCCCTGAACCGGTTACCGATGCCGCGCAGGTGATGAACCCGGCGGCGTCCGGCACGCCGCATCCGGCCCTGGGCGATTTCGCGCATCTCGACGTGTTCGGCAAGCTTGCCCCTGTCCGGCCACCTCCGCCCCATCACCCTGTCCAGCAGGCCCCGCTGCTGCAAGATCCGGAAGGCGAAGCGGCGCTCTACATCGATCTGTCGCAGCCGGTGGACTCGGTTGCCCTGCTGTTCGTGGTGGAAGCCGGGCCGGAAGGCTGGTCAACCGGCACCGATACGCTGCGCTGGGAGAAACTGACAGCCGACGGCTGGCAGGAAGCCTTCGTGATGCAGGACACAAGCAGCGGCCTGCGCAACACCGGGATCGTGATCCTGCAGATCGGCACGGCCGAACATGATCACCAGGACACGTCGGCCAGGATTCGCGCGGTGTTGCCGGACGGCGGCCGGAACAACGCCTACATCAGCAGCATCACCACCAACGCCCTGGCGGTGGAATGGCTGCCCGGCGCCGGCGCAGACACGCTGGGCGTGCCGATGCCGCCCGGCACCATCAAGCAGAGCGAGCAACCCATCCCCGGCATTGCCGGCATCGTTCAGCCCGTATCGGGCTTCGGCGGAGTGCCGCCCGCCACCGGAGCGGCGTTCCAGATGTGGATGGCAGAGCGGCTGCGCCACAAGGGCCGGCCGATCGCCGGTGACGATCATGCCCGACTGATCATGGCGGCCCTGCCCGCGCTGTGGCAATTGGCGGTGGTGCCGGCCACCAGGGATCGCCGCGGCACCCGCGCGCCTGGCCATGTCTGGCTGGTGCCGGTGGCCGGGCCCACCACGCCCAACATCAGCGATCCCACCGTGCCGGAGGTTGATCCCATCACCCTTCAGGAGATCGAGGAGATGGTGGGGGCGCTGGCCTCTCCCTTCGCCAGCGTCACCGTGTCAAACCCGCCCTGGCGCCGCATCAAGGTGAAGGCATCGCTGCAGTTCAGCGATGCCGATACCGTGGGCGCCTGCATCACCCGCCTGGATGATGAACTCAAGCGCTGGCTGTCGCCCTGGCCCGATCCCACGCTGCCACCGCGCGATCAGACCTATTGGACGCGCGCGGCCATTGCCGAATTCGTGCGCAACCGGCCGTATGTGACGGGCATCGACAAGATCGAGCTGCTCTACGATCCGCTGCACGACGATCACGGCTGGTATTACTACACATCCGCGACGAGCCATGTGCTGGAGGCCGCGACGGCCTTGCAAGGGCAGCTGCAGCCCAACCGGGAGGGCGCCGCATGAGCGACGCGCCCGGCACCATCGGCCGCATCGCGGAGCGCGGCACCGGCACCTTGTATGACAGCCTGCGCGCCGAAGCGATCGCCATGGTCCAGGCGATGTCGGGGGACGTGTGGACCGATTACAACTATTCCGATCCCGGCGTCACCATCATCGAGCAGTTGGCCTATGCGTTGACCGAGCTGCCTTACCGCGCGCTGCTGCCTGTGGCCGATCTGCTCAGCGAATGGGGCATGTCCCGCGTGCCGCTGCGCCAGCATGCGCTGTATCCGGCCTGGTCCATCCTGCCCTGCAACCCGGTGACCATCCCGGATCTGCGCCGTCTGCTGATCGACCGGGTGGATGGGGTGGGAAATGTGTGGCTGGATCCGATGCCGCACGGCGCGCCCGGGCTCTACGACATCCGGGTGCTGCCCCAGGACGAGAATGAAGGCGAGGCCCTGCTGGAAGCCGTGCGGCGTTGTTATGTCGGCCATCGCAGCCTGGGGGAGGACATCGGCCGGCTCCAGCTGTTGCGGCCGGTGGCAACCGACATCGAGGCCGAGATATTGATCGCCCACGATGCCGATCCCGATACGGTGATGGCCAATGCCCTGTTCGCGCTGGCCCGGGCGCTGGCCCCGGAACCGCAACGCCTGTCGTTCGCGCAGTGGCGCGCCCTGCACCCGGACAGCAGTGCCTTGTTCGATGGCCCGCTGATGCTGAAAGGGTTCATCAGCGCCGATGCGCTGGGCCCTCTGCCGGCCATATTCACCGCCAACGGGCTGATCGAAACACTGGCCACCGCGCCCGGCGTGGTGGCTGTTGACCGGCTTTCTGTCCGACTGGAAGGGGGCACCCAGATCTACACCGGCGACACGCATCTGGAGGTGCCCGCCGACAATGTGCTCAGGCTGCGCACCACCCCCTCTGCCGGCCGCGATGGTGCGCAGTTCCCGATCCGCATGCTGCGCGGCGGCATCCGCTGCCACGCCGATCCCGCCCGCGTGCGCCGCAAATACCAGGCGCTCTGGACAAGCTGGCGGCAGACATCCCCGCTGCGCAACGCCTATCTTGAAGCCTTTCCCACCCCGGCAGGCGACTATCACGATCTGAGCGCCTACACGGCAGTGCAGAGCCAGTTTCCGCTGGTCTATGGCATTGGCGCCAATGGCGTGCCAGCGGGCGCGCCGCTGGCACGACGGGCGGCGGCGCGCCAGCTCAAGGGCTATCTGATGCCCTTCGAACAGACCCTGGCCGATGCCTTTGCCCAGCTGGCCGCGATGCGCCGGCTGCTGTCGGTCGCTGGCAGCGAGACCAGCTATGCCTGGCAGTCGTTGCGCAGGATCGTGCCGGATGCCGAACCGCTGCTGGCCGATGATTATGAGGCTGGCCTGGCCGCACTGGTGGCCGAAACCGATCCGGCAGACCAGCGGCGCATTGCAGCACTGGGCGTGCTGATGGGCTTTCTGGGCCTGCGCTGGTCAACGCCTTCGCAGCCGCCGGACACCCCGGATGCGGCAGCGATCGAAATCGAGGCCCGTCAGACGCTGCTGCGCCGCGCGACCGTTGCCACGCGCGATCGCGGTCGTGGGCTCGATTATCTCGATCAGAAGCAGCGCGGCCAGCGTGCAGGCACCGAGATGATCACCCGGATCGAGCTGGCCCTGCTCGACCGGCGGCGCGCTGCTGGCGAGGCATCGCCCACCAATGGCTACAGCCCGCCGGACGTGCCCGACCCTGAAAGCTGGCTGCCACTCGACAGCATCGACGGTGATTTTGATGCAGACAGCTTTGGCCTGGATGGCGAGGGCAGCGGACGGGCGGATCTCGGTCCACTGCCAGTGCAGCCTGGCGATGATCCGGACGCCTTTCGCCTGAGCCGCAGCCGCGATGGCGACGATGTTCTGGTGGTGGTCCGCGATGCCAATGGCCGGTGGTGGCTGATCGCCCGCTTTGACGAGGAGGACGAGGCCAGGCGGATGCTGCGCATGCTGCGCGGCGAAGGCGACGACTGGCGGCGGCGCTTCTCGCTGGTAGACTGGGTGCTGCTGCGCCACGGCGCGCATGGCGGACCGATGCCCAATCGCTATGCCATGCGCGTGACGGCGGTGCTTTCAGCCCACGAGGATGACGATGATGATGGCTGGTCGCTGCAGGCGCCTGCGATCATCCGTGCCAACACGCCGGCGCATCTTGCACTGGATTGCCTGTTCCTCGAACGGGCCGATCTGCAGACATTCGATGCCCTGCATCACGCCTGGCGGCGCGCGCTGCTGCACGACAATCCCCACCGCATCGCCGACGCCAGCCGCCGGCTCGAAGCCTTTCTCACCCAGCATCTGGGCCCGCTTGATGGCGACCAGCCGGAGCCCCCTCACGATCCGGCGCCTGATCCGACCCCCGATCCAACGCCAGCCCCCGATCCGCATTACGGACCAGGCTTCCCTCAGGAACCGCCCAGCGATCCCGATCCGCAGCCACCCATGGACGATCCGGCGCCGCCGCCGGCAGAGCCGCCTGCCCCGGCGCCGCCCGACACAGCGCCGCCCGACACTGCGGACGATCCGCAGCCAAGCCGGTGGCAGCGCTTCTGGCGCGGATTGTGGCAACGGCTGAAATGGCTGTTCCGCACCATCTTGCTGCCGCTGTTGTGGATCTGGGCTGTGCCGGCGGCGCTGCGGCGGCTGCTGGGCCCGTTGCTCGGGCGCCTGATCGGCAGCCGCGCCGAAGATGGCACCCAGGAGACCACACAGAATCCAAGGGCTGAACCCCCGCCGCCCGCCGTGCCGCCTGCCAGTGGCCTGCAGCCAGAAAAACCGCCAACCCCGCCGCCGGTCAAACCGCCGCCCGTGACGCCGCCCCCGCCTGTCACACCGCCGCCTGTCACACCGCCGCCTGTCACACCGCCGCCTGTCACACCGCCGCCGACATCAACGCCTCCCTCATCCTTTGCCCGCAGCGCCGTGGCGCCGGCCGGCGCGCGCGGCTTTGATTGCGACCTGAAGCTTGACGAGGCCGGCCGCGCCGCCGCCTTCAAGGCCGCTGGCTTCAGCTTTGCCATTCGCTACCTGTCGCGCACCGAGCCCGCCAGTGGCGATCTTGATGCCCGGGAAACCCGGGCGATCCTGGCCGCCGGCCTGGCGCTGATGCCGGTGCAGCATGTCCATCCGGGTCGTTGGCACCCCACCGCCGCCCTGGGGCAAAGCTATGGCGCGGCGGCCGCCCGCCAGGCGGTTGCCTGCGGCCTGCCACGCGATATCTGCCTGTGGCTCGATCTGGAAAGCGTGGCCGCGGGCACGCCGGCCCAGGACATCATTGCCTATTGCAACGCCTGGTTCGCCGAAGTGCGCCAGCAGCGCTTCAGCCCGGGCCTCTATGTGGGCGCCGATTGCGGGCTGGATTCGCACGCGCTCGGCACTGCGCTGAACTGCCATCATTACTGGCGATCGGGCAGTTCGGTGCCTGATGTCGATGGTCACGGCTACTGCATGATGCAGACCATTCATCCTTCCCAGGTGCTGCGCGGCGTGCCCTATGATCTTGATGTCGTGCAGACCGATCGCCTGGGCCTGCGCCCGATCTGGGCGGTGGCTGGCAAGGGGAGCTGAGCACGGCCATGGCCATCTTTGTCGCCATTGCTGCCTATCGCGATGCCGATCTGGTGCCCACGCTTGCCGACTGCCTGGCCAGGGCACGCTGGCCGGGCGATCTGCGCTTCGGCATCTGCTGGCAGCATGCGCTGGGCGATCCGCCGCCGCCGGACGATCCGCGCATCCGCCGCATCGATGTGCCCTGGCAAGAAAGCGGCGGGGCCTGCTGGGCGCGCGACCAGGCCTTTTCGCTGTGGGATGGTGAGGCGCACCTGTTCCAGATCGATTCGCACCACCGTTTTGTCGATGGCTGGGATGCGCTGCTGCTCGCCCAGGCCGATGCCAGCGGTGCGGCCCGGCCTTTGCTCACCACCTATGCCCAGGGCTTCGATCCCGAGCAGCCCGATCCGGTGACCGGCAGCCCGACCGTGATGCAGCTCGGCGGCTTCACCGATCGCGGCATCCCGCATTTTGCCCAGGCCGCACGGCCCGAATGGGTGGGCGGGCCGCCACGCCGGGCGCGCTTCCTTTCGGGCCATTTCCTCTTCACGCTGGGCCGGTTTGTTGCCGATGTGCCCTATGATCCGCAGCTCTATTTCATCGGCGAGGAAATCAGCCTTGCCCTGCGCGCCTTCACCCATGGCTATGACCTGTTCCACCCATCGGCCCACGTGATGTGGCACGAATACACGCGCCGCCAGCGGGTGATGCACTGGACCGATCATGACGCGGCGGCGCGCGATGCGGCCAGCCTTGATCGGGTGAACCAGCTGCTGGCCGGGCAGCTGGACGGACAGTGCGGCCTGGGTGAGGCCCGCAGCCTTGCCGAATATGAAGATTATGCCGGCGTGCAGTTCGGCGTTCGCCGAGCCAGCGCCTCTGCGCACCGAGGCCTGGAACCCGCGCCGCCGCCGCCGCCGGGCCGAGGCGTGAGCAGCCACCCCCGCCCCTGGCAGGTGGACCTTGAAATCGCCCGCGAAGCCCTGTGCGCCGCGGCGCTCGATCATCCCGCCTTCTGGTATCTGGCCTTTCATGATGCCGCCGGCGTGGAAGTGGCGCGCGCCGATGTGAGCGCTGCTGAGCTTCATGCACAGCTGCGCACCGGGGGCGATCAGATCCGGCTTGGGCGCCGCTTCCTGGCCGCCCGTCCGCCCGTGCGCTGGACCATTCACCCCACTGATCGTCACCGTCGCTGGCTGGATCCGATGTCAGGAGCCGTCGATTTCGCCCGCGCAGGAAGGGAGCAAGGCGCACCATGACCACCAGCCCCGGCGTTTCCGTGATCATTCCCACGGGGGGGCAGCGACGGCTGCACCTGCTGGACGGCACGCTTGCCGGCCTGAGGGTATGCCAGGGGATCACGCAGATCATCGTGGCCGAATCCGGGCGGGCACCGTTTGCGACCATGATCGCCCGGCGCTGGCAGGCCGATTACATCTTTTCTGAAGACAAGGGCAAATTCAACAAGAGCCGGGCCATCAACCTGGGCTCGGCGCTGGCGCATCAGGACGTGCTGGCCTGGTGTGATGGCGATATCCTCTTTCGGCCGGATTTCATGCTGAAGGCGCGGGAGGAACTGCTGCGCCGGGAACTGGATTTTCTCCAGCCCTTTGCTGCCATCCGCTATCTGAGCGAGCGGGACACATCGCGCATCCTGCAGGGCCGGCTTGCGCCGGAGCAGTGCCACCCAGTACACGAATGGCGCTATCCACCGGCAGGCATCTGCCTGGTGCGGGCCAGCTTCCTGCGCCGTCATGGCGGCCTGCATGAGGCGTTTTCCGGGTGGGGGGCTGAGGACGAGGCCTGGATTCACAAGGTAGGCTTGCTTGGCCGAATGGCCTGGACCGACCAGGACGACCGCCATGTCTGGCACCTCTTCCATCCTGAAGCCGCACGCGACAAGTCAAACTTCCAGAACAATCTGGCCGTTTTCTATGAGATGACGGCGATCTCCTGTCCGGCCGCATACCGGCGGGCCTATCCGCCCCCCCGGCATGCGACTGTTCCCTGGCGCGACATGACCCGTGTGGCCTTTCTGGCGCTCTCCAGCCGGTCTGACAGCCCGGCCAGGCAGCTGGCGATGGCCTGGGCCAGCCGTATGCAAGGTCTTTATGGGGTGGCACCTGCCATCGTGACTGGCGACGTCGCGAACAGGTTCGCTTCCTCGGTGCCGGCCGCGGAACTGTTGGTGCTGTTTGCCGATGATGCGGTCGAAGGCCGGGCATTGCAGCAACAGCTGGGCAAGCAGCCTTGCATTTGCGTGGCCATGGATTCCAGGGCAACCCACCCATCGGCACAACTCGACACCGGCTGCCATTGGGTGTTGCCGCGCACCGCCGCCCAGGCCGCGCAATGGTCGGCGGCAGATGCCCAGACCTGGCACCGCCCCTGGTGGCCAGACCCGGTTGGCACACCGCCCGTGCTGGTGCAGCTGATCAGCCATGTTCTGGGGCAATCAAAGCGCTGGTCTGTGCGTATCGAGGTTGATCGTGCGGCCATGCCACCCGAAGCGCTCGACCGATCCCCCTTCTGGTATGTCAGCCTGCACGACGACGAGGGCGCCGAAATCGCACGGCAGGATGCCAGCAGCCTGGAGGTTCTTCAGCTGGCCCGACAACCAGGCCAGGTGCTGGAACTCAAGCGCATCGTGGAAGCGGCCCGGCCACCGGCCCGCTGGACCGTCTGGCCGGTGGACCGGCATCGCCGCTGGCTGCAACCCGTGCACGGCCAGATCGCCGCAGCGCCACTGTTGGCAATCGCGGGCTGATAACCGAGCGACAAACAGCCAATTGTCCAGCAATCGTCAGGGTCGTGGCGCGAACTGGGTCACTCTGTGGTCTTCTTGTTCTTTCCCTTTGCAGCCTTCTTCTTCAGGCGATTGACCAGGGCCTCATATTGCGCTTCGCGGCCGGGGGATGCCCCACCGCGGCGGGCCACAACCGGTGCGACGCGGCCGAGGGTGGACACCGGCTGCTGCGCAAGTTGTTCCTCGGTCACCCTGCCAGAACGAATATCCTCGTCCTCCTTGCGCTCGCGTTCAATTTCTTCCTGTTCATGTCTTTGCTGCGCCCGCCGATGGAGAAATTCCACGCCATAATCATTAACCGGAATCCGGTAGCCCTCTGGATGAAGGGTCCGCTTGTCACGTTCCTTCAGGGCCGGAATCTTCGAAAAATCAACCTGACCCGAACCAGAACCCCAGTTCACCTTGGGCAAGAACTTCTTCGCCGGAATGAAGTGCCAGAATTGGGTGTTCAGGGCCAAGCCTTTTACCAGGGCCTCATTGTCGGTAAGGCTGTTGATTTGCCCGCGCTGTCTGTAGGTGTAATCGCTGCCATCAGGCGGCAGGCCCAGATGTATTGCGCTTGCCTTATGGGCTGCCGTTGGCGGCTGCCATTTCGGCTTGCCAGGCTGCGTGACGTTGACGGCCGTTTCGGCAAGCCGGGGATCCCTGGACTTGATGAGGTCGCTCTGAATTTCCGGCTGGCCGAGAAATTCGCCGGGCAAGGCATGAATTTCAATGAGATTCTTGCCGTAAGGCGAAGCTGATTCAACCTTCGTGCTGGTTGACGTGTATGGGCTCTTTGCCTTGTCCTCGGGCTTGCCGTGCACATGCAGTGCCGGTGTCGTGGGTCCATTCGGATCGACAGGATGCAGGACACTATCGCTCCGAAGCACCGATTTGAACGTGCCATATTTCGGCTGGATGTCATGGAACGGATAGTCGTCAGACCTGTACAGGGTGGTACCGGATTCTGCACCCTCAGTCGAACTGTTGACTGGAGATTCATCCAGATGGGCCGAGGCAAGGCTTGATCTCTGCGGAGCAAGCAGCGCGGCCATCCGCTTCAGATTTGCCGCCAAGGCGCGTCTTGCGCGCGCTTCCTCTTCTGCGCGTTCGCGCTGCTGCTGAAGCTGGCGTTGCTGTGCATCGATCCTTCGCTGCTCTTCCTGGAACCTGCTCTGCTGTTCCCGGAGCCGGCGCTGCTGTTCCTGGATCTGGCGCTGCCGTTCCTGGCGCTGGCGCTGCTGCGCTTCACGTTCTGCCCTCTGCCTTGCCGCCGCAGCTTGCGCCTCGGCCTGCTTCTTGCGAAGTTCATCGAAAGAGAACGGGCGCGACGGTGGCTTGCCACCGCCGCCGCCCGACCCGCGTGGCATCGACCCAAGCAGGCTGCCCCCCGCCCGCCGCATCGGCTGCAACACAGCGGTTGGCGCGGCGCGATGATCAAGGGCTGCCGATACCGGCGCGGCGGCGATGCCACGCATGGCCCGCGCGCCCATGATGTCAGCCTCACGTTCAAGGTGTGCATCATCGTTGATGCTCACGTTCTTGGCCTGCAGCTGCTGCGTAGGCCGCACGCGCCCCTGCGCCTGCTGCACCACGTGCCAGGCTTCGTGGGGCAGGTGATGCGCCTGGCCGGGCGCCAGATGGATGTCGGCGCCTTGCGCGAAGGCATGGGCATTGAGCTGGGCTGGCTGGCTGGAGCCATAATGAACCCGCACATTGTCCATCGCGATGCCCGAAAGCCGCTCGATCCCGGCCTTCAGCTGATCGGGCAGGCCGGTGCGATTTGGCACGGGCCCCACCCTTCCGGGGACCGCTGCAGGGGCCGCTTCCGGCGAGGCTGCCTGCAACTGGGCAACGGCGTGCCGGCGCGGGCTCTCGTCCAGCTGGGCCTGCAGCACATCAAGCCGGCCAACCCGGCGCTGGGCCACCGGCTGGAGCGCTGATACCCGGCCCTGACGCGGTCTCTTGTGGTCCAGCGGCGCCTGTTCAGCCATGATCGGCTCTCCAGCAATCAGGATCACCCATCCGGATCAACGAGAGCATAACCGCGGCGGGCAGGCGGAGTCCAGTCCAGGAACCAACTGCCCGTCTCAAGGCACGGTCACGGTCATCTGTGCCGGCAGCTCCACTTCGATCACGCCAGCCCACATGCACATCAAGGTGCAACTGGTGTCGAGTGCCGGGATACCGCCGATGGTGACCGTTGGCGTGCCCGGCACCCACGGCGCCACCAGTGCGGGCACGCAGGGGGCCGGGGTGGGCACCCCAAGGGCGGCGGAGGTGGCGGCGATCACGGCAGGGTTGGTGGGCGCAGAACACATGCCGAAGCTGGGCACATTGATCATCGGCTTGTTGTCCAGAATCGTGCCGCACGGCAGGTTGCAGGCTGTCACCCGATGTTCGGGCAGCACATTGAACGGCGCCGGCATCACGCCGAAGCTGCATTGCAGCATGGCGGTGGAGGTGACCTCAGGACTCGACATGGCTCCTCCCGGTGCAGATCAGGAAAGATATCGCCCATCTTTCTGGAATTCCAGCCTGATCCCCTCGATCAGATCGGCCTGGACCACCATCGGCGGACTGCGTCCCACCGCCAGCAGGGCGGCATGCCGCAGCACGTTGATGATGGCGCCGCCGGCCAGTTCGTATTTGCGCGCCAGATCGGCAAAATCGATGCTGTCAGCCAGTGCAAAGCCCGTGCTGGAAAAGCTGTCCAGCCACAGCCGCCGGCGCGAAGCCTCATCGGGCATCGGGAACAGGATGGTGGACTGGAAGCGCCGCGCAAAGGCCTCGTCCATGTGGCTGCTCTGATTGGTGGCCAGGATCGCCATGCCGGGGTGGGTTTCCAGCCGCTGCAGAAGATAGGCGATCTGCTGGTTGGCCGAGCGATCATTGGCCGTCCGCGACTCCGTGCGCTTGCCGAACAGGGCGTCGGCCTCATCAAAGAACAGGATCCAGTTCTTGTCCTCGGCCTGATCGAACAGGGTGGCGAGATTCTTCTCGGTCTCCCCGATCCATTTGGACACCACGCGGGACAGATCGACACGGTAAACAGGCACTTCGTGCCGTTTGCCGAGCAGGCTGGCGGTGAGCGTCTTGCCGGTGCCCGGCGGGCCGTGGAACAGGCAGCGATATCCAGGCTTCAGTCTCCGGGCCAGGCCCCAATCCTCCATCAGGGTGCGGCCATGCTCGATCCAGAGACTGATCATTTCGATCTGCCGCATGGTGGGAGCATCGAGCACCAGATCGTTCCAATCCAGGTTGGTTGTGATGCGGGTGGCGGGAAATGCGGCGCTGGGCGGCGGCGCGAAACCATCGCCATACAGCAGCAGGTGCAGGGCAGGCACAGACAGCCGCAACGCCGCTGCCATCGGCAGATCGTCGGCCTGGCGCTGCTCCGCTTCGATCAGGCCGCGGCGCAGCAGCGGATGGTGCAAAAGCGCCATCGGATCACCCGCCTCCACACGGGTGCCGCGGATCAGAAACCGGGCCGTTGCCAGGCTGGGCAGGAAACCGGCATGCGCCTCGCCCGCCAGGCCACCAAATTCGGTGAAGCGCCGTCCGATCGAGGCGTTCTGCAACAGGAAGGGATCAAGCCGTTCCGGCGCAACACCGGGCGCCAGCGCCAGCACCAGCAGCAAGCGGCCGGCATCATCCAGCTGCAACGCACGCACCAGCGACGCGTAGGCGGATTGGTTTTCGACCAGCGGTGGCGCCGGCGGCAGGGCCGCTTCATTTGCGTCCGCTTGCGTGGCACCAAGCGTGGCAAAGCGCATCGCGATCACCACATCAAGCCAGTCCAGTTCGGCAGCAATGGTGGCCAGATTTTCCGCTGTGATCTCGGTCATGCTTTGGGCTCACCAGGTGACATGGATGGGTTCGGGCATCCACCGATTGACGATGGTGGAAACGCCCCAGGGCAATTGTGCCATCAGCACATCAAGCGCGCGGCGCTGCACTTGCAGCGCCCATTGGCCATTGCTCCGCCGCAAGCGGCCTTCCCGCTGCAGGAATGTTTCCTGCAACCCGGTGATCGAGGTGTTGGCAAGCGGCGGCCAGGCAGCAATGACTGCCGCCAGCAGCCCGTCGCACATGGCAAGATCACCCGCTTCGGGCACCAGCGCAGGGGCCACGGGCACAATGGTCGGCAAGCCGCAGAGCAGCTTGTTGAGCACCAGTTCCGGCTCTGGCGCGTCCAGCCGGCCATCGACCAGATATTGCAGCAGATGACAGGCGCGCGACGCCGCTTCTTCCGACTGGATCTTCTGGCGGCCGGTCTCATCCACCGCCAGCAGGCCCAGCCGTTCGAACAGGGTGGGCAGGTACGGATTGACGATCACCAGTCCGGCATTGCCCAGAAAATAGGGGCGCTCGTCACGCGGCTCGTCGGCCGCTGCCGTGGCGGCACGGTCGGGCTGGGCAGGTCGGGCGGGGCTGGCAGGCACCGGGGCTGCGGGTGGCGATTTCGGCGGCGCCCGGCGCAAGGCCGCCGCTGCGCCAGCGTGGCCACTCTCGTCTGCCAGCTTCAGGGCCCTGGCCCGCACCCTGGCCGCGCGATCCTGATCACCGCCGGCCACGGTCTCCACCAGGTCCGCCAGCACACGCGGCACGTCCACCCGGGCGGCTGTTGCCACCGCGTCGAGCAAGGTCTGCCAGAGCCGGCGGGGATCAGGGCGCGGCACGCCAAATGGCAGGACCTGCCGCGCCGTCACCGCCAGCAGCATCAGCCCATCCTGAAGCGCCGGAGCAGCGGCCGGAGACAAGAGCTGGAGCACCCGTATCAGCGCCGGCTCTGGCAGGATGGCGGCCCAGCGGGCGCGATCCCGCGCCCGGCCGCGCCGCGCCCGGAGCCAGCCGACAAGATCGGGGTCCCCCCTGTCGAGCAGCTGGATCAACAGCCGGGCCATGGCCGCCGGATCGCTGGCCGCCGCTGCTCCGGCGAGCCACGAGAACAGCGGGGCCCGATCGACCTGATCAGCTTGCCGACGCACCGCCCTCTTCGCTGCGGCCCCCTCCGCTGCCGCCGCCGCGAGGGCAGCGCCCACTGGCTGGTTCACCTGATCGGGCTCGACCGCGGCCAGCGCGGCCAGATCAAGCCTGTCGCCGCTCAGTGCGGCCGCCGCCGCCCGCAGCCTGATGGCCTGCGCCGCCGCCGGATCCCGTCCGGCAAGCAGCGTGGCGATCGGCCCGCGCGGCGCCACCATCCACGGCACGAGCTTTTGGATCAGGCGCTCGACTTCGGCCGGCGCAAGATGCGCTGTCAGCTGGCCCAGGCGGGCCAGCACGGCTTCGGCATCATCGGCGCTGACGAGCCACATCTGCTCAGCCAGCGACAGCGCCCGCCAGCGTGCCGATGCTGAGGCCGGCGGCGCGCCGCCGCCCAGCCAGGCGGCGAGCGCGGCCAGTTCGTCGGCGCGGCGGGCCAGGGATGGCGTCCTGGCTGCTGGCGGCAGCGGCTTGCCGGCCAGCGCGGCGGCAACCGCTTGTTGCCACCAACGGGCATTGCCGCCGGCCGCCAGCGCCTGCTTGCGCAGCCTTGCAGCCATGCTGGGCGGCAGCATGTCCAGCAGTTCATCGGGCATCAGCCCTGCCACCAGCTGGCCAGCCACCGCGCTGGCCCCGGCTCGCTCTGCCGCCTGCCGCGCCGCCGCCATCAGCCAGTCGGGCTCCGTGATGGCCAAGGCAGCCAGCAGGTGAACATCCGGCGTCTGGCCATTGCCGGCCAAGGCCGCCCGCAGCCGCGCCCGCTGCGCTGCTTCGACATGGGCCGCGCCAAAGCTGTCGTCAGCATCGCGATCACCATGTTCAGCCGCTGCGGTCCGCCGGCGATCGGCCACCGGCGGGCCGTCCGCCCCCGGCTCCCCCGGCCATGTGCCGACTGACAGTCCAGCGTGTACTGCCAGGGCGGCATCCAGCTGGCGGCGACGTGCGTCACGCTGGTCCAGATCAGCAGGACGCAGCGTCTGGCTGGTGGCGCCCAGGCCGCGGGCTGCAGGCCTGTCGGAACCCTCATCGAGCTGCGCCAGCAGCCGGGCGAAGTCCGCATCGGCGAGGTGATCGACGAGCAGCGCGCGCAAGGCCGGCGTGAGCAGGCCCGGCAGCGCAGTGGGCGACAGCTGGCCGAGCGCCGCCATCGCGCCGGCCGCATCGCCTGCCCGCACAAGGCGCGCCAGCCGGGTGCGAACCCCCGCAGCTGCGCTTGTGCCACTTGCAGTCGCTGCTGCCACCAGCGCTGACCGAAGCGAACGGGGCATGCGCACATCCTTGACAAGCAGCGCCGGTGCCAGATCGGCGCGACCTGCCGAAAGCGCGACCAGCAGCCGCTGCCAGACGTCGGCCAGGTCAATGGGGCCCGATGCGGATGTGGCCAGCACACCCAGCGCCGCGCTGCGCAGGCGGCCGAGCCAGCCTTCCGGCGGCGGGGGCAAGGTCATGGCGCTGTCGGTCAGGGCCGCCGCCAGCGCCGCGAGGCCCCGCCCGATGTCGCCGGCTGCTGTCGGCACGATCCGGGCCAGCACGGCGTCAAAGGCCGGCTGGCTCATGCGGCGGACCGCCACCGGCAACAGCTGCTTCACCCCCGGCCGCGCGATCAGTCCGGCCAGGCTGGCGCGATCCCCAAGGTCTGCGAGCTGCTGCGCCAGCGTCGCTGCATCGATCGTGGACGGCTGCGGTTCCGTGCCCTGGCGATGGCCCGCCGCCATGCCGCCAGCCTGCGATACCGGCATTGCATCGACCGCTTCCGACCCGGCCCATGGCTGAGCCGGCAGTGCGTCGGCATGTTCCTCCAGCAGTTCGGCCAGCGTGCGCGGCAGCGACGAGCGCAGCGGGCTTTGCGCCGTGACCAGCCGCAACGCCCGCGCCAGCAGCGCCAGCAGCGCCGGCAGCGTGACCCCGAAGCCCACCGCAGCACGCCGCAGCAGCGCCTCCAGAAAGCGGCGGCGGTTGAACGCGGTGCCTGCATCATGGAGCAGGAAATCGAACGTGGTGGCCCACAGCAGCCGGCGCAGTGCAGGAGGCGCCAGCCTTTGCAGGGCCGGCGGCGGCTCCACCCGGTGCAACCGCAGCGTATCGCCGATCAGGCCCATGATGGTGGCGGCATCTGCTGGCGCCAGCAAGGCCAGCAACCGGGACAGCCCGGCATCCCCCAGGGTCAGTACCAGCCGGTCGAGCGCCCGTCCACGGCGCGAGAGGCCTCGCAGCATCGCGATCAGCGCGGAGGGATCCTCGGCGGCAGCGGATGCAATTTCGTCTGCCAGCACGAACATCGGCCGGGCGCGGCGATCCGGCAGGCTGCCGCTCTCCAGATAGGTCGCCAGCCGCTGCCGGCGCCAAACCGCCGGATCGAGCAGCTGTGCCGCCATCGGATCATTCTGGCCGGCAGCATGCAAGGCGGCCGCAATCGCCTCTTCAAGCGCCAGCTCCAGTGCGGCCACGGCATCCGTTTCCAGAAAGGCCGGGCGCAGACGGCCAAGATCAAGATCAAGCCGTTCGATCAGCACATGCAGGCCGGCCGGGGCCAGCCGGTCAAACTGGCGTTGCAGAACGGCCGGGAACACCCGCCAGGCCAATGCCTCCAGCGCCGGCCGCAGCGCATGCGCCAGATCATCGTCTGCCACAGCGACCGTCATGTCGATGCGACCGATACGATGATCGTCTGCCAGGCCCTCAACATGTGCCAATGACTGTCCCCGGCCCGACAGCGAGCACGTACCGGAATGGCACCGCCAATAGCTGCCTGCGTCGCATGCGGCACAGACTAGGCCAGTTGCAGATTGAATCCACCCCTCGCACTTCATGAAAAAACGGAAAACCCCTGCAAATCGAAAATAGTTGCGGCCATTGCCGGGACAGTCTCGGGGAAATCATCTACACCAGCACAAGTCTGGAGGCGGCAAGACAATGGGCAGAAAGCTCGCTTCAACTGAAGCACGGCCAACCAAGACAGCGGCGGCGATGCGGCTGCCGCAGGCAACCGGCCACGCAGTGCCCGGCATGCCCGGTCCGGCCACGCTGCAGCGCCTGCAGCGCAATCTTGCCACCGGACGTCCGGGCTGGAGCCAGCTGTCGGCCAATGTGCTTCAGGCCGCCGATGGCCGGCAGGCCGCCTTCAGTGCCACAGTCACCGCTGCCAGGCAGGCTGTGGCTCCCAACCGCACAGGCTTGCCGGCGCCGCTGAAGTCAGGCGTCGAGGCGCTGTCGGGCATGGCACTCGACAATGTGCGCGTGCACTACAACTCGTCGCTGCCGGCGCAGCTCAATGCCCATGCCTATGGCCAGGGCACCAGCATCCATCTGGCGCCCGGGCAGGAACGCCATCTCCCGCACGAGGCCTGGCACGTGGTGCAGCAGGCACAGGGCCGGGTGCAGCCCATCGGCCAGCGCAAGGGGCAGATACCCATCAACAACGACGCTGGTTTGGAACGGGAAGCCGACATCATGGGCAGCCGGGCCCTGCAAATGGCCCCAGCGCCGGACCGCAACGGCAGTGCGTTCACCATTCCCGCCAGCAGCGCCGGTGCGCCGGTGCAGCGGGTGATCTCCGGCCATCCACGCTATGTGCTGCACACGCCAGCCGCATTGTCACCTGCGGCCAGCCAGAGGGTTCATGCGGCAGCCGCGACCCTTGCTGCGGTGATCAATGCTGATGCCACCGTGCGGATCAACCAGATCATCCTTTCCATCGAGGCAGAGCATGGACTGAACTATTCGGGCGGGGCCAGCACCATTGCCGGGGACAACCCGGCCGAGACGACGCTGCTTCCCCATCCGCCGGGCGATCCCGATATCGAGATCACGCTGCAACGGCCGTTCGCCGAGACGGCAACCGTGGGCGAACTTCTGGGCATGCTGGCCCATGAGGTAGGTGTCCACAGCTTGCCCTCTGCCCGCAACATCGGCGACGAGAACCAGAACGCCTGGCTTCCAGCGGTCACCCCTGTCGGCACATTCAACTTCAACGCCTGGCCGATCCCGCCGACCGGCCCGCCCCTTGCATCAAAGGACGCCGACGAGCGACAGCATGATCATGTGGTGACCGGCCAGATCGTGAATGCTCCCCTGGTCCATGGCGTCGCGCCGGCCACGCGCGGCCAGCAATATTTCAAGACCGTGCTCGATATCGGCGACCGCATCTGGGCCAATGCCGCGCTGAGCCTGCAAGACAAGACGGCGCAGACCACCGAGCTGGTCCATCTGTTCCTGGTTGATGTCGGCCGCATCGTTGCCACCGACGATGGCCGCCTGCCGGTCACCAGCAACAAGCAGGCCGTGAGCGACATGTATGGCCATGTCTTCACCACAGTCGTGCTGCCCCATCGCCCGCACCACCCGTGGATCCCCGCTGCACGGCCAAAGGCCAATGTCTGGAGGCTCGGCCTTTCGCTGGCGGCCTTTGTGGCCAAGGTGAAGGCGAACAAGGCCATCTGGGGCTGACCAGGCAATCCGCGCCGGAACGATCAGCCCACCAGTGCCGTGGCCATGGCGGCGATGATGGCGTCGCTGTCCAGCGCCAGGTCGCGATAGAGGTCGACGAGATCGCCGGTCTGGCCGAAGCGCTCGACGCCAAGCGGCACCACCCGCTGCCCGCGCACCCCGCCCAGCCAGGACAGGCTGGCCGGCGCCGCATCGCACAGCGTGATCAGCCTGGCGCCAGACGCCAGCGGGGCGAGCAGCGTTTCGATATGGCTGGCGGTGCCGCTGGCAAGGCCGCTGCGCCAGCCGCGATGCAGCAGATCGGGGCTGGTGACGGCGAGCAGGCCCAGGCCGGGCACTTCGTCCTTCAAGGCCTCCCACGCAGCCAGCGCTTCCGGCATCAGCGCGCCCATGGCAACGATGGCAGCTTCCGCGCCGGGCGCAGGTGCGCGCAGCCAATAGCCTCCCTTGATGCAATCGTCCTGCCAGCCGGCATCAGCGCGCGCCGGCTGGGCGATGCTGCGGGTTGAGAGCCTGAGATAGACGCTCTCACCATCAGGCGCCTGCGCATGGCCGAAGGCGTGGTGCAGCAGCAGCGCCAGTTCATCGGCAAAGGCCGGCTCGTAATGGACCAGGCCGGGCTGGCCCATGGCGATCAGCGGCGGGTTGATCGACTGGTGGGCGCCGCCCTCCGGCCCCAGCGTGACGCCCGATGGCGTGGCGACGAGGATGAAGCGGGCATCCTGGTAGCAGGCATAGTTCAGCGCATCGAGCCCGCGCGCGATGAACGGATCATAGACGGTGCCGATCGGGATCAGCCGCGTGCCGAACAGCGGTGCGGCAAGGCCGGCCGCGGCCAGCACCAGGAAGAGATTATGCTCGGCAATGCCCAGCTCGACATGCTGGCCGGAGCGTTCGCCCTGCCATTTCTGCGGACTGGGGATCTTCGCCGCGCGGAACACATCGGGCATCGCCTGCCGGCGGAACAGGCCGCGCGCGTTCACCCACGGCCCCAGTCCGGTGGAGACGGTGACATCGGGCGAGGTGGTGAGGATGCGATCGGCCAGCGGCGCGCCCGATTTGGCCAGATCGAACAGGATGCGCCCGAAGGCGCCCTGGGTCGATTGTTCCGCCCCCTCCGGCGCCGGGATCGCCGGCACCGGCACCGGATCGAAAGCGCGGTCGTGCGGCAGGGTGGCGGCGGGGCTGGCGGCAACGAAGGCCTTGAGCGCGGCGGCCTGGTTGTCGCCAAGGCCGGCCCAGGGTTCCCATTCTTCGCCCTCTTCAATCCCCAGCGTATCGCGCAGCGCCGCGATCTGGCTGGGCGTCATCAGGCCGGCGTGATTGTCCTTGTGGCCGGCAAAGGGCAGCCCCCTGCCCTTCACCGTGTAGGCGATGATCAGGCAGGGCCGGTCGTCGCTGGCGGCCTCGGCATAGGCTTCCAGCAGCGAGGCGATGCAATGGCCGCCCAGATCGGTCATCAGCAGCGCCAGCGCCTCATCGTCATGCGCGGCCAGCAGCGGCGCGATGCGCTCGCCCAGATCGGCCGCCAGCCGCGCCCGCCAGGCCGCGCCGCCCTGATAGGTGAGCGCGGCATAATCGGCGTTGGGGCAGCCATCGATCCAGGCTTCCAGCGCCGCGCCGCCGGGCTGCGCAAAGGCCGCCTGCAGCCGCTTGCCGTGCTTGAGCGTGATCACCCGCCAGCCACAGGTTTCGAACATGTCGTCAAAACGGCGGAACATGCGATCGGCGGTGGTGTGATCGAGGCTCTGGCGATTATAGTCGACGATCCACCAGCAGTTGCGGATGTCGTGCTTGTAGCCCTCGATCAGCGCTTCATAGATATTGCCTTCATCAAGCTCGGCATCGCCCATCAGCGCGATCATGCGGCCCGCCTGTTCGGGCGCCAGCCGGCCATGGGCGATCAGCCAGTCCTGCACGAGGGAGGCAAAGGCCGTCACCGCCACACCCAGGCCCACCGAGCCCGTGGAGAAGTCCACCGGGATCACGTCCTTGGTGCGGCTGGGGTAGCTCTGGGCGCCGCCGAAGCCGCGGAAATTCCGCAATTTCTCAAGGCTCTGGTTGCCAAGAAGATAGTGAATGGCATGCAGCAACGGCCCGGCGTGCGGCTTCACCGCCACCCGGTCATTGGGGCCAAGCGCGGCGAAATAGAGGCTGGCCATGATGCTGGTCATGCTGGCGCAGCTGGCCTGGTGGCCGCCCACCTTCAGCCCGTCCCGGCTCTCGCGCAGGTGGTTGGCATTGTGGATCGTCCAGGCCGACAGCCACCTGAGGCGCGTGTCGAGGGCTTCCAGATGGGCGATGGTTTCCGGCGTGGGGGGCAGCATGTGTGGGCCTTGCCGCGAAACGGCGCGCCGTGCAACGCTGGCCTGAGAAGGGGAGACATGCGATGCTGCTCTGGTCTGCGCCCGATCCGGCGCCAAATCCGCGCCGGGTGCGGCTGTTCCTGAAGGCCAAGGGCCTGACCATCGAGGAGCGCATGGTCTCGCTGGTGGCGCGCGAGCACAAGTCGGCCGAGGTGGTGGCGCTGAACCCGCGCGGGCAGGTGCCGTTCCTGGCGCTCGACGATGGCCGGGTGATCGCCGAGACGATCAGCATCTGCCGCTATCTCGATGAGCTCCACCCCGATCCGCCGCTGATCGGCAGCACCGCCTTCGAGCGCGCCGAGACCGACATGTGGATCCGGCGGGTGGAAACCGGGCTGGGCACGCCGGTCGGGCTGTTCTGGCAGCATGGCCACCCGCTGACGGCAAGGCTGGTGCAGCAGGTGCCGGGCATGGGCGATGCGGCCCGGGCGAACGCGCTTGCCATGATGGGCTGGTTCGATGGCCAGCTGGCGAACCGCGACTGGCTGGCCGGGGCGCGCTTCACGCTCGCCGACATCGCGATGCTCTCCATCATCGATTTTGCTGGCTGGATCGGGATCGCCATGCCCGAAGAGGCCGCCGCCCTGCGCGCCTGGCACGCACGGGCGACGACCCATCTGGCCTAGAAGAACAGCTTCCTGAGACTGAGCGTGATGGTGCGGCCCAGCGGATCGAGCTGGTCGCGCTGGAAGCCCAATGGCTCGGCGCCCAGCCGGTTGCGCACATTGATGCGATCGTTGAGGATATTGTCGACGTTGAGGCTGATGCGGCTGCCGCGCAGGAACGGCAACTTCGTCACCACATCCGGGCGCTGGCCGAGATCGACGAACAGCCGCACATTGGCGGTGAGGCGGGATGAGAAGAACAGGTCATCGGGTGACTGGGTGGCGCCAGCGGGGTCGACCAGCACCGTGGTGCCCGATTGCCAGTTGGCCGAGACGCGCGCGCCGATCCCGCGACGGCCGGCACCGGCCCGCAGCTCCACCTGGTGACGCGGCGCGCCGCCAGTGGAACCCACCGCCGAGCCGTTCAGCAGATCGAGCACCGGCAGGCCCGGCCCGATGCCGATCTCGTTGCGGAAGGTCACCGTGTGGAACAGCGCCAGCTGCAAGCGGCCATCGAGGAAGCCGCGAGGCGGCCCGCCACCGCCACCGCGGAAGCCCCCGCCGCCGCCAACACCGGGCGGCGGGCCACCGGCAGCAGGCGGTGCACCCGGCTGACCCTGTGGCGGCTGACCCTGTGGCGGCTGACCCTGTGGCGGCTGACCCTGTGCAGCCGGGGCCTGAGGTGGCGGGCCGCCGACCCCCTGCCCGCCTGCCCCCGGCGGGCGCTGGCCGGGCGTGAAGCCATAGGGATTGCGGGCCAGATTGCGGATTTCCGGCGGCAGGCCCTGGCCTGAACGAAAGGATTCAACCGCCTTGGCGCGCAGCTCGGCGATGCGCTTCTGGGCCGCCTCGCGCTCGGCGGCCGAGGGCTTCAGCGCCTGGGTGAGGGTGAAGCCCCAGCGCAGTTCGGTGCGCTGCGAATAGGCGAAGTTCAGCGGCCGGTTGTCGATCTGCAGCAGCCGGCCTTCATCGTCGCGGGTGAAGCGGCTGGGGAAGGCGGCTTCCAGTTCCGCCGTGGCGGTGGGGAAGGCGGCGATCGGATCTTCGATGCGCGTGTCGATGAAATTGGCGTTGAACACCAGATCGGTCGCCTCGAACGGCTTCGCGTTGAGGCCCAGCTTCCACACCCGGCGCGTGTCGTTGCGCAAATTGGGATTGCCGCCATCAAGCCGCGTGATGTCCACCGTCTCGCCGCGAATGAAATCGAACACGCGCACATTGGGCGTGAGGATCACCGGATCGCCCAGCTGGCCCACCGTGGGCGGCCCCTGTTCGCGGGTGAAGCTGGCGATGATCGTCCAGCCAGGGCTGGGCTCCCAGTTGGCACCGGCACCCCAGGTGATCAGCGTGCCGAAGTCCGACAGCTGGTCCAGCGCGATATTGCCATTGAGCGTCAGCTTGCCGAGGAAGGGCAGCACATTATCCTTTGCAGAGGCGATCGGCAGATCGATATTGGCCTGGAAATTGCCCTGCGTGCGCTGGAGATCGGCGGCGGTGGCGATGCCGGCCCGCACGGCGCGCGTGTCGAGCGCCAGATGCTGCACCTGCCCCTTCAGGGCGAGGCCGACAGCGCCGGCCGGCAGCTGGAAGGCGCTGCCGTTGAGCAGCAGATCAAGGCTGGCATTGTCACTGTTGCTGCTGGCACTGTCGGTGAGCAGCGGCCCGGCGAACACGCCGGCCCCGAACGGCGAGAGCGTGCCGGCCAGGATCGCGGCTTGCGCGCCCGACACATCGATGCCGCGATCGATGCGGGTGCGGGTTTCGGCATGGTTCCAGTTGCCGGTGAGGTTCCAGCGCCACTTGCCGAGATTGCCATCCAGCACGGTGCCAAGCCGGCTGTTCCAGCTGTCGCCATTGCGGGCAAGCGCCTGCGGGCCGGCATAGCGGTTGACGAGCACGTCGCCGGCAAAGGGCGAGAAGGGGCTGGTTTCCGGCAGGGTGAGGCTGGCGCTGGCAAGGCCGAGGCGCGCTTCACTGAGCGTGCGCTCGATGCCGCCGGTCAGCGTGGCGCCCACCGTGGGACTGATGCTGCCGGCGATGGTGCCATTGAGGCTGGCGGTGCGGCTGTCGGGCAGCAGGCTGCGGAACGGGCGGAGATCGGTCTCGTTCAGCGGCGCGGCGGCGAACTGGGCCAACGAGGGATTGGTCACGCCGGCCGGCACGCCGAGCACGCTGGCGCCGGGAATGGCGGGATCAACCACCGCGCCCGGCACAAGCGCGCTGACATTGCCGCCAATGGCAAAGGGTCGGGACAGCACCGGCGTTGTGATGCGGCGCTCGTTTTCCGTCACCATCGTGTCGATCTGATATTCGGCCTCGATGCTGGTGCGGGTGCCGTTCCTCAACCGCAGCAGGTTGACCTCAAGCTCGGTCGAGAAGCGGCCGCCATCGGTGGGGCCGCCGATATCATATTCGCCGGTCCAGGCCGAAAAGCGCGGGCGCAGCACGAAGTTGATCACCCGCTGATCGGCACGGAAGCCATATTTCAGGCTCACCTCTTCCGGCAGCACCTCCACGCGGGCGATGGCTTCGGGCGGGATGTTGCGGATTTCCTGAAAGCCCGAGGTGCGCTTGCCGTTGAGCAGCACCGCCGGCGGGCCGCCACCGCGCCCGCGCCCCGAACGCGTCTGCGGGCCGAGCTCGGCGAGCAGCTCGGTGATCGAGCCGGCGCCGATGGCGCGCAGCTCCTGCGCCCCGAAGGTGAGTTCGGGCTTGATGTCCCCCACCACCTGGCCGGGCAGGCGGGTGGTGGTGACGGTGATCTCCTCCTCCCCCTCCATGCCCGGCATGGCCTGCGCCACTTGCACCGGGGGCGCGGCAGTCTGGGCGCTGGCCATGGCGGCCGGGGCGGCCGCCAGCAGGAGAAGAAGGCGGGGGGAGAGCAACAAGGGGAACATCCTGTGATGGGGCGGGCTCCCCGTAAGCCGTTTGCGCGGCTTGGGAAATCCCGTGCGGCAATCGATACGGCTGGCAGCGCGGCTTTCCCTCGCCGATTGCGCAACGAAGCCAGGTTTCCTCAGGCCAGCAGGCTGTGGTCCCCTGTTTTCCTGACCAGGATATCGGCAACCGGCTTCGCCCTGGCGATATGCTCCAGCCAGTTGGGGCGGTTGATGCCGTTCCACACCTCGACGGCGAAATCCCGCGCCTCGGCCTCGCTCAAGTGGCGGAAGCGGGCATAGAAGCTTGACGGATCATCGGCGGCGGCGTGCCACAGGCCCATGAAGCGGGCGAGGAACCAGCCGAGCACGTCCGCCTCCTCGGCATCGATATAGATCAGCAGGTCGAGCGGCGGCCGCTGCCCATCCGCACCAGGCGCCAGGCCCAGGCCTTCCACCAGCACGATATCGGCACCGGAAATGGTGCGGGCGGCGGCGGGATCGACATCATAGATGGCGTGGCTGTAGGCCGGCACCGTCACCGGGCCAGACTTGAGGCCGGCCAGCGCGGCAGCCATGGCGGGCGCATCGAAGCTTTCCGGGAAGCCCTTGCGCATCAGCAGGCCTTGCGCCTCCAGCACGGCGTTGGGCTTCAGGAACCCATCGGTGGAGACGATCTCGACGGGCGGCGGCAGCGCTTCGGCGAGCTGGCGGGCCAGCGTTGTCTTGCCCACCGCCACCGGGCCAGTGATGCCGGCCACCAGCGTTTCGCCGGGCTGGCGCCGGTCGGCGATGCGGGCGGCAAGCGCGGCGGAGGTGATGGGCATCATGGCGGCAAGTGTGGCCGGCGCGCGTGGCTGGGGCAAGAGCTGCAAGCGCCATTCCCCTCCACCGCCGTTCCGGCGGTCCCCCTCCCCATGCAGAGCATGGGGAGGACCCGTCACACCAGCCGGCTTTGCGCCATGGCGGCGGCGATGAAGCCGGCGAACAGCGGGTGCGGATCGAACGGCTTGGATTTCAGCTCCGGGTGGAACTGCACGCCGATGAACCAGGGATGGTCTGGCCGTTCCACCACCTCGGGCAGCAGGCCATCAGGCGACATGCCGGAGAAGATCAGGCCTTCGCGCTCCAGGCGGTCCTTGTAGGCGATGTTCACCTCGTAGCGGTGGCGGTGGCGCTCGGCGACATGGGTGCTGCCATAGACGGTGGCGGCCATGCTGTTGTGCGCCAGCTCGGCTGGATAGGCACCCAGCCGCATGGTGCCGCCCAGATCGCCGCCAGCCTCGCGGCGCTGCAGGCCCTCGCTGCTCATCCATTCGGTGATCAGGCCCACCACCGGCGCCTCGGTCGGGCCGAACTCGGTGGTGCTCGCCGCGCTGATGCCGGCCTGGTGACGGGCCGCCTCGATGCAGGCCATCTGCATGCCAAGGCAGATGCCGAAGAAGGGCACGCGCCGTTCGCGGGCAAAGCGCACGCTGGCGATCTTGCCCTCGGAACCCCGTTCACCAAAGCCGCCCGGCACCAATATGCCGTGCATCGGCTCCAGCCGGGCCGCAACGTCGGCATCCTCGAACTCTTCGGCGTCCAGCCACTTGATGTTGACCTTGACGCGGTTGGCCAGGCCGCCATGCACCAGCGCCTCGGTCAAGGACTTATAGGCGTCCTTCATGCCGGTGTACTTGCCGACAACGCCGATCGTCACTTCGCCTTCCGGATTGTGGATGCGCTCCGAAATGTCCTGCCAGCGCGTCAGATCGGGGCGCGGGGCATTGCTGATGCCGAAGGCGTGCAGCACTTCATCGTCCAGCCCCTCGGCATGATATTGCAGCGGCACCTCGTAGATGCTCTCCGCATCCAGCGCGGCGATCACCGCTTCCTTGCGCACGTTGCAGAACAGCGCGATCTTGGCGCGATCGCCTTCCGGCAGCGGATGTTCGGAGCGGCAGACCAGCACATCTGGCTGGATGCCGATGCCGCGCAGCTCCGCCACGCTGTGCTGGGTCGGCTTGGTCTTCAGCTCGCCGGCCGCCGCGATGAACGGCACCAGCGTGACATGGATATAGCAGCAGTTGGCGCGGCCGACGTCCGCAGACATCTGGCGGATTGCCTCCATGAACGGCAGGCTTTCGATGTCGCCCACGGTGCCGCCGATCTCGCACAGCACGAAATCGAGCCCGTCCGTATCGGCGCGGGCGAAGGCCTTGATGGCATCGGTGACGTGGGGGATCACCTGCACGGTGCCGCCCAGGAACTCGCCGCGTCGTTCGCGGGCGATGATGTCGGAATAGATGCGGCCCGAGGTGATATTGTCGGTCTTCTTCGCGGCCACGCCGGTGAAGCGCTCATAATGGCCGAGATCGAGATCGGTCTCGGCGCCATCGTCGGTCACATAGACTTCGCCATGCTGATAGGGGCTCATCGTCCCCGGATCGACGTT
>ERZ1066121.88-NODE-88-length-83652-cov-9.429800_pt1 | contig 83652 bp, 75 predicted proteins | sample MGYA00382768_ERZ1066121 | MGnify/ENA primary metagenome ERZ1066121 (study PRJEB33369, sample SAMEA5778351) | biofilm metagenome | biome: Industrial cooling water; feature: Water cooling tower basin; material: Biofilm | place: United Arab Emirates | collected...
CGTCCCATAAAAATGCCCCCAAATAGTGTCTAACTTTTTGGGGGCAGTGCATTTCCTGCTTTTTTACATTTTTTCTGCCACTTAGGGACTTGGGAGAATAACCGTGGTTTGCGCAGCAAATCATAAGCGTGTGCGGCGGAAATAAAAAGCTCGCGCGCAAAACCTTTGAGGTCTCGAAGACCTCAAAGGTTTACGAAATTTGTCAAATTTTTGTACGGTTTCCCCGTAAATTTCTCTTTTCAAATACATTTTGCGCTAATTAATATCAGAACATTTTGCTGCCTCGTGCAGATTGAAGCCAGCATTGTCGGCTTCGGTACCGGAGGTCATAAAATTGCCGGCTTCCGTCGGGAATTAAATATCTTTGAAATCTGTTAGAAGTATGATTTCAAAAAGTACCATTGATGCGGTTTACGATGCTGTCCGTGTAGAGGAAGTAATCGGCGATTTTGTTCAACTCAAGCGATCGGGTTCGAACTTTAAAGGGTTGTCTCCGTTTTCCAACGAGCGTACGCCTTCCTTCATGGTGTCGCCCGTAAAGCAAATCTGGAAAGATTTTAGCTCCGGAAAAGGAGGAAATGCCATCGCTTTCATCATGGAACACGAGCATTTTACCTATCCGGAAGCCATTCGCTATCTCGCCAAAAAGTACAACATTGAAATTGAGGAAATCGAAACAAATGATGAAGAGAAAGCAGCCGCTGATGTTCGCGAAAGCATGTATCTCGTTTCGGAATTTGCACAAAAATTTTTTCACGATCAGCTTTTGAATTCGGAAGAAGGCCGGGCTATCGGACTTTCCTACTTTCGGGAGCGTGGTTTTTCGCTCGATACTATCAAGAAGTTTGGTCTGGGTTTTTCCCCCGAGGGATATGATGTATTTTCCAAAGAAGCCTTGGGGAAAGGCTATAAACTTGAGTTCTTAGAAAGCACCGGATTAACCATTTCAAGGGAAGATCGCGGGGTTGTCGACAGGTTTCGGGCGCGTGTGATGTTTCCCATTCACAGCATGTCGGGCCGGGTGGTAGGCTTCGGCGGCCGCACGCTGAGCTCCGATAAAAAAATAGCCAAATACCTGAACTCCCCCGAAAGTGACATCTACCACAAAAGTAAGGCGTTATACGGCATTTATCAGGCCAGACAAGCTATTGCCAAACGGGATGCCTGCTATTTAGTGGAAGGGTATACCGATGTTATTCAGTTCCACCAATCGGGTATCGAAAACGTAGTGGCCTCCAGCGGTACGGCCCTTACACCCGATCAGATTCGTTTGATAAACCGACTTACCAAGAATATCACCGTTCTTTTTGATGGGGATGCGGCCGGCGTGCGGGCGTCATTGCGGGGCATCGACCTGATTCTCGAAGAAGGACTTAATGTCAAAGTATGCAGTTTTCCGGATGGCGATGATCCCGATAGCTTCGCGCGGAAAAATTCACCCGAGGAATTACAGCGCTACCTCGATACGCAGTCGACCGACTTCATTCGGTTTAAAGCGTCGCTATTGATGGATGAAGCGCAAAATGATCCTGTAAAAAAAGCAGGGCTGATACGCGACATCGTAACTTCTATTTCAAAAATCCCGGATCGCATCCAACGGGAAGTGTATGTTCAGGAATGCTCTAAAATAATGGACATTTCCGAAAAAGTGCTCGTGGACACACTGGCGCAGTTGCTTTCAAAATCGACGCTCGATGCCATAAAGAATCCACAAAAAGCGCAGAAGGCATTTGAAGTTCACCGAAATGAACCCGAGCCGCGCGCGGAAATCGATGTGCTCTATGAACTGGAACGGCGTATCATTCAGATTTTATTGCTGTACGGCAGCAAAACCGAAATCTTCGACGATATCTTATTGCGCACCAACGAGGAGGGAGAAGTAGAGGAGTATGTTGAGAAACGGGAGTACAAAGTTTTCCAGCGTATTTATCTCAGTTTACAAGAGGATGAGGTGGAACTGGCTAATCCGCTATTTCGCGGTATTTATCAGGATTTAATCACGTGCTACAACGAACGCGAGAATTTTACGCTCGAAGATTACTTGCAGCGAATACCGCAAGAATACGATCGGGAAGTGGCCGATTTACTGCTATCCGAAGAAAAAGAAAACCTCCACAACTGGGAGGTTCGGGATATTTATGTCAAATCGAAAGAAGCAACTATCGCACAGTATGTTTCGGAAACGATCTTATCGCTGCGCTGGTTTTTGGTGCATCGGCTGGTCGATGAACTTAAGAACCAGGTCGGTACGGAGGAAGGTGCGGACAACACCGAAATATTAGCAACCGTAGTGGATTATCACCGCCTCATGAACAATCTTTCGGGTAAACTGGGCCGCGTTATGTCGCGCTATTAAACAATCTCCAGCGTCTTGGCTTTATTCACCAGATCTACCAGATTAGTAACATTCAGTTTGGTAAGTAACCGCAGTTTGTAGGTGGATACGGTTTTTTCGTTGAGGTTCAGGATTTTTGAAATTTCGTTATTCTTCTTCCCGTCGCTCAGGTAGCGCAACACCTCAATTTCCCGGTTTGATAATTTACGGTAGAGTCGTTCGCTTTTGTTTTGTTTCGCAATCAATGCCAGATTTCGCTTAATTGCATCGCTCAATACTACAGTGCCTTGATGTACCCGCAGGATCGTTACACCAAGAGTTTCAAGTTTTGCGGATTTGTGCACAAATCCGGCTACACCTGATTTAATGGCGTTCGGAGCGTAAATCTGCTCCGACAAACTGGTGTAAATGATGATTTTAGTGCGGGGATTATTCTTGATGATTCCTTTCACCTCATAAATACTGGTGAGTCCTTCCAACTCCAAATCCATGATTAAAACATCGATTTCCCGATTGCGCAGCGCCTCCGGAATCATGAAGAAATTACCAACGTTGGATACGATGTTGATGTCCGCGTGGTCTCTAAAGTAGGCTTTCACACCAAAGTGAACCACAGGGTAATTGTCCGCTAAACACACATTTATCATAACAGGCGGTTTTTAGTTTTTATATGTTCCTTTTCGTAGCTTTTTATTTTAATTCCTCCGGAATATGGCAGACCGGAATCGGTTTCATTTTATGTTGGTTGGCCAAATGTAGCCGGCGGTAAATTTCAAATACCTCACGCTCGCGACCGTTAAACTGCTCCAACGACTGTCCGCGATCATACATTTGCATGGCCCACTCCAATTCATCATAGCTGGCACCCAACTGATCTTCGTCACTCAGATTGTCACCGAATAAACCATCGGTCGGTGCCGCTTCACGTATCGATAGTGGAACTTCATTGTAAGCGGCAAGTGCGTAAACGTCGGATTTCATTAAGTCTGCAATCGGACTCACATCTACTCCGCCATCTCCGAACTTTGTGTAAAAACCAACTCCAAAATCTTCTATTTTATTTCCGGTACCCGCCACCAGCAAGCCGTGTAATCCTGCAAAGTAATACAACGTCGTCATCCGCAATCTGGCTCTGGTATTGGCTAATGCCAAAGCCACCGGTTGCGATTCGTCGCCTGCCGGAACCTGATTACAAAACGTGTCAAACACCGGCGTAAGATCTACTTCGGCCGAGCAGACATTTGAAAAGCGCGACTTTAAGCCGGCGATGTGCTCGCGGCCTCTGTTAATCTGACTAACCGCCTGATGAATGGGCATTTCCACGCACCAGGTGGGAAGGCCGGTTTGCGCGCAAAGTGCTGAAGTTACAGCAGAATCCACACCGCCCGATATGCCTACAACAAAACCGTTCACGTTTGCGTTAACAGCATACTGCTTAAGCCAGTTTACTATAAAATCATTTACCTCTCGGACCTTGATAGTACTTTTTTTGGTCATTTCGCTTGTCGTGGATTTAAGTACAGACTCTTATCTTTGCAGCCGCTTGATAGGGGTTTTGGCTTGTTTTTGCAAAGGTTGTCATAACTCATAAAGCTAATTTAGATATTCTAATGAGAAGTAAATTTATATTATTTTTTGCATTTGTTGTAGCAACCGCATGTAAGAAAGAGACCGCAGAAGTCGAGGCGGTTGAAGCTCCGCCAATTACTGTTCAGGTAGAGCGCTTCGAACAGGCATTTTTTGAAAGTTCCCGAAACGAGTTACCGGAACTTAAGCAAAAATTCCCGGAATTTTTTCCGAAAGGGGTGCCCGATGAGGTTTGGATCGAGAAAATGGAGCATCCGCAATGGAGAGAACTGTATGCTGAAGTGCAGAAGCAGCACGGTGATTTTTCCAAATCTAAGGCAGAACTTGAAAAGCTGTTTGCCAATATCCGTCATTTTTTCCCGGACACACGTATCCCCAAGGTGGTAACACTTATTGGCGACATGGATTACACGGCGAAAACTATTTATGCCGATAGTCTGGCGTTGGTAGCGCTCGAATTGTATTTGGGCAAAAATCACCGGTTTTATACCGACCCGAAGTACCTGACTGTCAACTACGAGCCGCGCCAGATCGCACCGGACATGGCAGAAAGCTTCATGTTTGGAAAAATTCCGCCATTGGGTGAAGATTTGATATCCAAAATGGTTTACTGGGGCAAAATGCTGTATGCCAAAGACGTCCTGCTCAACGGTTTCACGGATGCTGAAAAAATCGGCTATACGCCCGAGCAGCTCGCATGGAGCAAGGAAAATGAAGCGTACATCTGGCGATACTTCGTTGACGAGCAACTGCTCTACAGCACCGATCCCAAACTCGAAAACCGGTTTATCAACCCCGGGCCATTTTCAAAATTTTATCTCGAAATCGATAATGAATCTCCCGGCCGGATCGGGCAATATATGGGTTGGCAAATTGTGCGAAGCTACATGGAAAACAATGAAACACGGTTTCAGGATATGCTGAAGCTGGATGCACGTACCCTGTTCGAGAAATCCAAATACAAACCTTCAAAAAATGCAGAATAAAACCTCAGAAATAAAGTTTATTGTCGAACTCGATGAAAACCGCGTTCCGGAATCACTGGCATGGTCCGCCGAAGATGGAGGCGTGGCCAATCAGCCCACCAAAGCAGTTTTGTTATCCGTGTGGGACAGTCCAACGAAAGAAACCCTTCGTATCGATTTGTGGACCAAAGATATGCCGGTAGACGAAATGAAACTCTTCTTCCACCAAACGCTGGTAGCCATGACGGATACCTTTCGCCGTGCAACAGGTGATGATAAAATGGCCGAAACCATGAAGGATTTTACAGATTACTTTGCTGAAAAACTTAATTTGTAGCAAACAAACCGGCATTCAGCGAGGCAATGTAGCTTAGCAGTTGCTCTCTGCCGGTGCCGCTTTCAGAGGAGGTTACGAAATAGTCGGGCATGGCTTCCCAACCCACAGCCTGCATCTGCTTGCGATAGGCCGCAACGTGCGCATCCACTTTCGTTTTTCCAATTTTATCCGCTTTGGTAAATACAATGCAGAAGGGCACTTCCTTCACCGCAAGGTATTCCATAAACTCAAGATCAATCTTCTGCGCTTCGTGCCGGATGTCAATCAACACAAAGCCGCAAATCAACTGCTCCCGTTTTTCAAAATATTCCGTAATAAAACGTTGAAATATGGCCTTTGTAGATTTTGCCACACGCGCATAACCGTACCCCGGCAAATCCACCAGAAACCAGTTGTGATTAATCTTAAAGTGGTTGATAAGCTGCGTCTTTCCGGGCCGGCCGGAGGTTTTTGCTAAACTTTTGCGCTGCGTCAACATATTGATCAGCGACGATTTACCAACATTGGAACGGCCGATAAAGGCATATTCCGGCAGCATTTCTTTCGGACATTTAGCGGCGTCCGAATTGCTCACCACAAATTCCGCACTGGTAATCTCCATCTACGTCAGGTTTACTTTCTGAAGCCAGGCATACATAATGGCATTAAATTCGTCGGGATGTTCCATCATGGCAGCATGACCGCACTTATCGATCCAGTACAACGATGAATTCGGCATCAAATTGTGAAACTCCTCCGCCACTTCAGGAGGGGTTACTTTATCATTGCGACCCCAAATAATACAGGTTGGAACATGCATTTTGGGCAAGTCTTTAGCCATGTTATGGCGAATGGCACTCTTGGCAATCGTGAGCGTCTTGATCAGCTTCAACCGGTCATTCGCTACCTGATACACCTCGTCGATAATTTCTTTGGTAGCCACCGCAGGGTCGTAAAAAACATCGCGGGCCTTCTCGGTTATGTAATCGTAATCACCGCGTCGGGGATAACTGTCTCCCATCGCACTTTCATACAATCCCGAACTGCCCGTAATCACTAACCCCGCCATTTTTTCCGGATACATCTTGGTGTGGTACAACGCAATGTGGCCTCCAAGCGAATTGCCCAACAATATAACCCTGTCGAGACCTTTAAAAGTGATAAAATCTTTCACGTACCGGGCAAATGCCTTCACGTTCGTCTTTAAAATGCTCTGCGTGTAAATCGGTAACTCAGGAATCAGAACCTTAAACCCCTTGGTAGGAAAAAAATCTGCTACGCCATCAAAATTACTCAACCCGCCCATCAATCCGTGAAGAACTATAATCGGGCGCCCTTCTCCCGCTTCAAAATACGTGTATTTTCCCTCTTTTTTAAGGTGTCGATTCATCAGTAAATATCGCTTTCTGGTGTCCGCAAATATATGATTTTTAACATTGCTGCTGAATTTATTTGGGCGTGCGCCGGCGGTATAATCTTGCCGTTTCTCCCACAATGTACCACCTCCGCCGTCACCGGGCTGTACGCTGTAGCCGCCGCCGCAAAAAGGTTTCCGGTATGGTCAGACTCGTACTGCGGCGGCGGGCTGCCGCTTCCATCCCTCACGCAATCCCTGCCGGTAGAACACACTTATTAACGTGCTGACAGGCAGCCTGATTCCCCGCTGTACTGATTATTGGTCGCAACAACGGCACAAGTGGTAAAACTTTTCAACAAAGTGGGATAATGTGGTAAAAAGTGGTAAGTTTATTTATATTTTTGCTCCAAACCAATTGTTTACCGTGGAATCCATCATCGGCACATACGAATGCAAGATCGACGCGAAAGGGCGTTTGATGCTTCCGGCCCCGCTGAAAAAGCAGGTGGCGGCCTCGTTGCAGGATGGATTCGTATTGAAGCGATCGGTGTTCCAGCCTTGTCTGGAACTCTATCCGATGGCGGCATGGAACAAAATGATGGAGAAGATCAACAAACTCAACCGGTTTGTAAAAAAGAATAACGATTTCATCCGACTCTTTACGGCGGGTGTCCGCGTGGTCGAAATCGACAATCTCGGACGTTTGCTGATTCCGAAAGAACTCACCGGTTACGCCAAAATTTCTAAAGATGTCGTGCTGTCTTCGGCAGTTACCATCGTGGAAATCTGGGATAAAGATCTGTATGAAAATGCCATAAATGATTCGCTAAGCGATTTTGCGGATTTGGCAGAGGAAGTAATGGGAAATGTAAATGATGGTGACAATGGAATATCATAACCCCGTATTGCTGATGCCCTCGGTTGACGGCCTGGATATCGAGCCTAACGGCACCTATGTCGACGTAACGTTCGGCGGCGGAGGGCATTCGCGGGAAATCCTGCGCAGACTGGGTCCTAACGGTCGGCTCTTTGCCTTCGACCAGGACGAGGATGCGCTTGCAAACACCATCAGCGATTCCCGTTTTACCCTCATCAATCAGAATTTCAGACATCTGAAACGCTTTTTGCGGTTTTACAACGTCACGGCCGTGGATGGCATTCTGGCAGATCTGGGCGTTTCGTCACATCAGTTTGATGTCGCATCGCGCGGCTTTTCCACACGGTTTGAGGGAGGCCTCGACATGCGGATGAGTCGCCGAAGCGAGCTCTCGGCCTACCACGTGGTCAATGACTACGACGAAAATCAATTGCGACACATCTTTTCTGAGTACGGCGAATTGAAAAATGCCCCGGTGATTACGCGTCAGATTATCGCAGCGCGGCAAAAAATGCCCCTTAAAAATACAGAGGAACTGAAAGCAGTTTTAGCGAATCTGGCTCCGCCGCATAAAATCAATAAGGTGCTCGCTCAGGTGTATCAGGCCATTCGAATCGAGGTTAATCAAGAGATTGAAGTTTTACGGGAGTTTTTAGAGCAGGCACTCGACATCCTCAAACCGGGGGGCAGGTTGAGCGTAATCTCATACCACTCGCTGGAAGACCGCCTCGTTAAACGGTTTCTGAAGAATGGTATGTTCGAAGGCGAACCCGAACGGGATATCTATGGTCATTTCACTGTGCCGTTTAAACAAGTGGAGAAGTTAATCGTCCCCGGCGCCGAAGAGATCAACGCAAACAGCAGAGCGCGGAGTGCCAAACTGAGAATAGGAGAAAAGCTATGAAGCAGAGCGTGTACGGAATATTGAAAGCGCGATTTCTCATCAACGAAGATGCGATCAGAAACTGGCGCTTTATTCTCGTTATCATCGGATTAGCCATCATCATGATCGGAAACACGCACCGGTACGAGCAGAAAACTTTCGAGATCGTGCGTCTAACCGACGAAATCAATGAACTCCGGTCGGAATTTGTAGACCGTCGCTCCGAGCTTATGCGCCTCAAGATGGAGTCGACAGTGGCGCTTAAAATGCAGGAGCGCGGGATTTTTCCAACCGCAACACCTCCGCAAAAAATTAAGGTTACTCCGCCTGAAGAAACGAATTGGTTTAAAAAATTATGGCAGTAAACGATAAAGACAAGCAAATCAACAACCGGATTTATCTGGTTGTCGTCGTCATGTTTATCGTGGCCATCGCCATCGTGGTCAAACTTCTCAATATTCAGTGGGTTGAAGGCGAGGAATACCGAAAACTCGCCAAAAATTGGGCGGTGCAGTATTTTGAGGTTCCCGCCAACAAAGGCAACATTTATTCCGCCGATGGCAGCTTGCTCGCCACCTCCGTCAACGAATATGATATTCGCTTCGACGCGATGGTCTCGAAAGACGATTTGTTCGAGGATAATGTGCAGCCACTTGCAGATTCTCTTTCCAAAATACTGCGCAAACCTGCGTCGGTTATCGCGCACGATTTGCGTCGGGCCCGCGCCAATAAAAACCGGTTTATGCTGATTGCCCGCAACCTGAGCTACACACAGTACAGTCGGGTAAAAACGTTCCCACTACTAAAGCTAGGTGCAAACAAAGGCGGCCTTATTGTCAAACAAAAAACGGTTCGCAAACATCCCGTGGGCGAAATTGCCCAGCGGACCATAGGTTATGAGCGGATAAATGAAAGAGGTGAGAAGGAAGGAAAAGGAATTGAACTTGCCTTTAGTAAATATCTTAACGGTCGCGACGGTAAAATTCTCAAGCAGCGGATAGCCAAAGGGCAATTCAAGCCCATCCGCGATCAGAACGAAATCGACCCGCGCGATGGTTACGATGTGTATTCAACCATCGATGTATACATTCAGGATATTGCACATCATGCGCTTTTAAAGCAATTGCAAAAGTACAATGCGGATCATGGCTGCGTGGTGGTTATGGAAACCAAAACCGGAAAAGTGCGCGCCATTTCTAATCTGGGTCGCGCCAAAGATTCGCTTTACTACGAGCGCGATAATTATGCAATCCGCGAAGCACACGAGCCGGGTTCAACCTATAAGTTAGCCGGATTAATGGCTTTGCTCGAAGATAAAAAAGCCGATACCTCCACCGTTTACAACAGCAACGGCGGCGTAATCACATATAACGGCAAGAAAGTACGCGATTCTGAAAAAGGCGGTTACGGCAAGATTTCGCTGGCAAAAGGGTTTGAAAAATCATCCAATACCGTTTTAGTTCAGGCGGTCTACAATGGCTACAAGTCGAATCCTCAACAGTTTATTGACCATCTGACGCGTTTCCACCTCGACAAAAAACTGGATCTGCCTCTAAAAGGTGAGGGCGAACCGCGTATCCCGCGGCCCGGCACCGAAAACTGGAGCGCAATAGCCCTGCCGTGGATGGCTTTCGGATACGGAGTTTTGATAACACCGTTACAAACACTGACCTTTTATAATGCGGTGGCGAACAACGGCGTAATGGTGAAGCCGCAATTTGTTTCGGAAATTAAAGAATGGAACCGCGTTATCCGAAAATATGAACCGGAAATTCTCAATCCAAAAATTTGCTCGGATGAAACCCTTAAAAAGGTTCGGGCGGTTATGGAAAACGTTGTAAAACGGGGCACAGGGAAAAAATTGTACAACCCCGGCTTCTCCATGGCGGGTAAAACCGGGACGGCACAGGCCAATTACAATCGCAAAGATCAGGAGATGCATTACATCTCCTCGTTTGTCGGCTATTTCCCGGCGGACAATCCCAAATACTCCTGCATTGTGGTGGTGCACGACCCGGATAAATCAAATAACAATTACTACGGAGCAGATGTAGCCGGGCCGGTATTTCAAAGAATCGCCCAAAAAATCTACACGGATGCGCCGCCTACAAACGAAATTAAATCGCTTGACAAACCCGATCCGAAAACCGAGCGGAGTTATGGCAAATATTACGCGATGGCCGAAACCAAAACTACAGTTATCCCAAACCTGCGCGGTATGGCAGGAATGGATGCCGTGGCCTTATTGGAGAATATGAAAATGAAAGTCCGTGTCATCGGAACCGGTAAAGTGCGCCGTCAATCCATTCCTGCGGGTCAGGCAATTGCTGCCGGAAAAACCATAATTCTGGAACTATCGTGAAAATAAAAGATCTATTATATAAAGTAAGTATCGATGCAGTCCAGGGCTCTACAGACCTGGAAATTCGGCAGGTGGAATTTGATTCACGCAAAATCGGCGCCGGTGATTTATTTATAGCCGTGCGGGGAACAGCGTCTGACGGACATCAATTCATCGAAAAGGCTATTGCGCAGGGCGCCGCAGCGATTGTGTGCGAACAGTTGCCGCAATCACTTATCGAGGGAATTACATATGTTCAGGTCGGAAATAGCGCTTCAGCGTTAGCGTATATCGCAGCTAACTTTTATGGTAATCCGAGCCGCGAATTGCAACTTGTTGGCGTAACCGGAACCAACGGAAAAACAACGGTTGCAACACTGCTGTATCAACTTTTCACAAAGGCAGGTTACACAACAGGCTTACTTTCTACCGTCCGCATCATGGTGGGCAATGTCGAACACAGCGCAACGCACACGACCCCGGATCCGATTTCCATTAACCGATACCTGGCAGAAATGGTTTCGGCAGGTGCTGCTTACTGTTTCATGGAGGTATCGTCGCACGGCATTCACCAGCGCCGGACTGACGGTCTCCAGTTCGCAGGGGGTATATTTACCAATTTGTCTCATGACCACCTGGATTACCATGCAACCTTCGCCGAATACCGCGATGTTAAGAAAAGTTTTTTTGATTTCCTCGAACCCGGAGCCTTTGCTCTCTCCAATATTGACGATAAGAATGGTGTGGTGATGCTGCAAAACACCCGGGCGCGCAAAGTAACGTATGCCTTGAAAACCTATGCCGACTACAGGGCGCAGGTTCTTGAAAATCAGCTTACCGGACTGCTTCTGAAAATTAATGAACAGGAAGTGTGGACACGGTTGATCGGGAAATTTAACGCATACAACTTACTGGCTATTTATGGAGCTGCTGTAGAATTAGGGCTCGAAAAGATGGAAGTACTCCGATTGCTGTCCGAACTCGAGAGTGTTTCAGGGCGTTTTCAGTATCTGATATCGGATAAACGCATTACTGCTATTGTCGATTATGCCCATACGCCCGATGCTTTGGAGAATGTGTTGAAGACCATCAGCGACATCCGCACACGCAACGAGCAACTTATTACAGTGGTGGGCTGCGGCGGCGATCGGGACAAAGCGAAACGTCCGCTGATGGCGCAGATCGGAGCTACCATGAGCGACAAACTGATCATTACCTCGGATAATCCGCGGACGGAAAATCCGGATGACATTATCGCCGATATGGAAAAAGGAGTGCCGGCGCAACATCACAACCGTACAATATCGATTGCAGACCGAAAGCAGGCGATCCGGCTCGCTTGCCAGCTCGCCGCACCGGATGATATCATCCTGATCGCCGGGAAAGGACACGAAACTTATCAGGAAATTAACGGCGTACGCCATGATTTTGATGATATGCAAATTGTAAAAGAACAACTCGCTCAACTCGGAAAATAATGCTGTATTACTTTTTTGAATATCTCGACAAAACATTAAATATTCCGGGCACCGGAGTGTTTCAGTACATCACCTTCCGGTCTGCACTGGCAGTGTTGCTATCGCTCATGATTTCCACCATTTACGGTAAAAAAATCATCAACTTCCTGCGCAACCAACAGGTAGGCGAAACGGTGCGCGAACTGGGTCTCGAAGGGCAGTCGCAGAAAGCCGGTACACCCACGATGGGCGGACTGATCATCATTGTAGCCACGCTGATTCCGGTACTTTTGCTTTCCAAACTCAACAACATTTACATCGTGTTGCTGATTACTACAACGCTGTGGATGGGTACTATCGGTTTTATTGACGATTACATCAAAATTTTTAAGAAAGACAAGCAAGGATTAAAAGGAATTTTTAAAGTGGTCGGACAGGTGGGTCTGGGTATCATTGTCGGCGCCACCCTGTATTTTAATCCCGGTGTAACCGTTCGTAAGGATGTTATCGCCAACCCGACGGATGTCTATCAGACCGGAAATGTTATTAAGCCGGCCCCTATTGAAGAAAAATCTACAGCGACTACCATTCCTTTTTTCAAGAATAACGAACTTGATTATGCCGAAGCACTGCGATGGATGGGGGACGGTTATCAGGATTATGCGTGGTTGATTTTTATTCCGGTGGTGATTTTTATTATTACTGCAGTATCAAACGGAGCGAATTTAACAGATGGCATTGACGGTCTTGCGGCGGGTACAAGCGCGGTCTCGGTGCTGGCTCTGGGTATTCTTACATTCGTCTCGGGTAATATTATTTTCTCCAGCTATCTCAATATTATGTACATCCCGAATGCGGGAGAAATGACCGTATATATTGCTGCCTTTGCGGGCGCTCTGATCGGATTTTTATGGTACAATTCCTATCCTGCCACGGTGTTTATGGGCGATACGGGAAGTCTCACCATCGGTGGTATTATTGCCGTACTGGCTATTTCGGTGCGTAAGGAACTTCTCATTCCGCTACTATGCGGGATTTTCCTCGCCGAAAATCTGTCGGTGGTGCTGCAGGTCAGCTATTTTAAGTACACCAAAAAAAGATTCGGTGAAGGAAAACGGATTTTCCTGATGTCGCCGTTGCATCATCATTACCAGAAAAAAGGTTATCACGAAAGTAAAATTGTGACCCGCTTCTGGATCGTATCCATCCTGTTGGCTATTCTCTCGATTGTAACGTTAAAACTTCGCTAATGAAACGACTGGTAATTCTTGGCGGAGGCGAAAGCGGTGTGGGAACGGCAATTCTCGGAAAGAAGGAGGGCTTCGACGTATTTCTGTCCGACGGCGGAAGCATTAAGGATTTTTATAAGGCCGAGCTTACCCGCCGGGAGGTGCCGTTTGAAGAAGGCGGCCACTCGGACGAACTGATTCTGAGCGCAGATATTGTAATGAAAAGCCCCGGAATTCCCGATAAAGCTCCTATTGTACAGCAATTACTAAAAAAAGGTACACCCGTAATTTCGGAAATCGAGTTTGCGGCACGCTATACGAATGCTACAACCATCGGAATTACCGGCAGCAACGGTAAGACAACGACAACTATTCTCACTTATCATTTGCTGAAGTCGGGCGGATTAAACGTAGGTCTTGCGGGAAATGTCGGTAAAAGCTTCGCATGGCAGGTGGCAGAAGAAAAATTCGATTGCTATGTGTTGGAGCTTAGCAGCTTTCAGCTCGACGGCATTATCGATTACAAGCCTCACATCGCTGTACTGACCAATATCAGTCCGGACCATCTGGATCGCTATGAATATCAGTATGAAAAATACATCGCGGCTAAGTTCCGCATTACGATGAACCAAACCGCAGACGACTACTTCATCTATGATGCCGATGATGAAACCATCGGAAACTGGCTCAAAACAAACTCTACCCAAGCACAATTAATTCCTTTTTCACTTATGAAAACATCAGGCAAAGGCGCATTCATGCACGACGAATTACTGTCGGTTAACATTAACGAGGAGGAATTCACCATTCCGTCCGGCAGCATTGCTCTTGAGGGCAAGCACAACATGAAAAACGCAATGGCTGCCGCTTCAGTTGCCAAACTGATGAAAATCAGAAAAGAAACAATCCGTGAAAGTTTATCCAATTTTCAAGGCGTGGAACACCGTCTTGAAAAAGTACTGAAAATCGGAAATGTTTGGTATGTGAACGATTCCAAAGCTACGAATGTCAACGCGACGTTTTTTGCATTGGACAGTATGACCACGCCCACTGTGTGGATCGTTGGGGGTGTTGACAAAGGAAATGATTATGCAGAATTAATGCCGCTGGTGCGTGAGAAGGTAAAAGCGATTGTCTGTTTAGGGGTCGACAACAAGAAAATAATCGATGCCTTTGGCAATGTAGTCGACGTAATGGTCGAAGTAGGTTCGATGCAGGATGCGGTGCGCACCTCGCAACGCCTCGCCGAACGTGGCGATACCGTATTGTTGTCGCCCGCATGCGCCAGCTTTGATCTTTTCGAGAATTACGAAGATCGGGGAACTCAATTTAAGCGTGCCGTTCAAAATTTATAAAATGTTATGGTAGAAATTTTAAGCAGATTGCGTGGAGACAAAGGCATCTGGTCATTCGTGGCCCTGCTGGCGCTATTCTCGTTCATGCCGGTTTTTAGTGCGAGCAGCAACCTCGCCTATGTCGGTCAGGGAACGGGCAATACCATCGCTTATCTGGTTCGTCATTTCTTCCATATCATCATGGGGTTCCTGATTATTTATTGGGTTCACCGCGTACCGTATCATTATTTTCGCGGAATCTCGTTGCTGGCGCTGCCGCTGGTATGGGTTTTACTGGCTTACACGCTTTTTAAGGGGACAGTGATTGACGGTGCTAACGCCAGTCGCTGGCTACAAATTCCGTTTATTGGCATCAGTTTCCAGACGTCCACTCTTGCATCGATTGTGTTGATGATTTACGTGGCGCGCTACCTTTCTAAAACCCGTGATGCAGATCCGACGTTCGGGGCATCTTTTTGGGAATTGTGGGTGCCTGTGGGCATAACTGTTTTGCTCATTTTACCAGCCAACTTCTCCACAGCCGCACTTCTCTTTGCGATGGTGGTAATGCTGACATTCGTCGGAAAATATCCTCTGAAATATATTGGGTTTGTAGTGGGCGCCGGGATTATAGCCTTGTTAGCATTCGTAGCGATTGCCAAGGCTTTCCCCGACGCTTTTCCAAACCGTGTTGACACCTGGATTTCCCGTCTCGACAACTTCGCGACCGACAAACCCAACGAAGACGATTACCAAATCAAAAATGCCAAAATTGCAATTGCATCAGGGATGGTGTACGGACTCGGCCCTGGCAAAAGTATACAGAAGAATTTTCTGCCACAATCGTCTTCGGATTTCATCTACGCCATAATCGTAGAAGAATTCGGCTTGCTGGGTGGTTTGGGAGTGTTGCTTTTGTATCTGCTGCTGTTTTTTCGGTTTATTGTCGCGGCGCACAAAGCAAAGTCGATGTTTGGCAGATTACTGGTTGTAGGGCTGGGTTTTCCCATTATTTTCCAGGCGTTGGTCAATATGGCCGTTGCCGTTGAATTGCTTCCGGTTACTGGTCAGACCCTTCCGCTGATAAGCAGCGGGGGAACTTCTATCTGGATGACTTGTGTGGCACTCGGAATCATTATTGGGGTTACGAAGAAAGAAGAAGAAATAGCACAGGAACTGGAAGAGAAAGAAAAGCGGAATCAGGCGATGCAGCGGTTAATTGATGCACAGCTTCGCAGAGAGGAAGAAGCAGAAGCGCAATTGGCCATGCAGGCTGCGGGTTATTCCATATCCGATCACTCAAAACCATCAAACGGCAGAAATGAAGAAGATTAAAGTCATACTTAGCGGTGGTGGAACGGGTGGTCATATTTACCCGGCAATCGCGATTGCGGACGAATTAAAACGCCGCTTTCCGGATGCGGAACTTCTTTTTGTAGGCGCCGCCGACAAAATGGAAATGCAGAAAGTGCCGCAGGCAGGTTACCGCATCGAAGGACTCTGGATTGCCGGATTGCAGCGGAAAATTACGTGGCAGAACATGTTGTTTCCGTTTAAGTTGATCGCGAGTCTTTGGAAATCTAGGCGGATCATCCGTTCCTTCAGACCGGATATCGCAATAGGGACCGGAGGATTTGCCAGCGGACCGTTATTGCAAATGGCTGCGGCAATGGGCGTGCCGACACTGATTCAGGAACAGAATTCATACCCTGGAATTACCAATAAACTCCTGTCTAAAAAAGCGAATCGGATTTGCGTGGCCTATAACGGACTCGAGCGTTTCTTCCCGAAAGAGAAATTAGTGCTGACCGGCAATCCCGTTCGCAGCGATCTTTTAGAATTGTCAGGCAAGCGGCAGGAAGCACAGGCCTACTTTAACGTGTCGCCACAAAAGACTACCATTCTCGTTTTGGGCGGTAGCCTCGGTGCACGGCGAATCAATCAGTTGATGGCATCGCAGGCTGAACTTTGGCATCGCGACGACGTGCAGCTGATCTGGCAATGTGGCAAACTGTATTACGATCAGTATAAAATTCATCAGACATCGCAGGTTCAGGTGCGCGCTTTCATCGATCGTATGGACTTGGCTTATGCGGCAGCAGATATCATTATTTCAAGAGCCGGCGCCTCGTCTGTTTCTGAACTTTGCATTGTGGGTAAACCTGTAATTTTTATCCCATCGCCAAATGTCGCAGAGGACCATCAGACAAAAAACGCGCAATCCGTCGAAAAGCACGGAGCAGCGATTTTACTGCGTGAGTCGGAGTTGGATAGTAAATTCCGCGATGTATTGCTGGAACTGATATCACAACCCGAAAAGCGGCAAACACTTTCGGAGCGGATTGCTCAACTGGCACTACCGGATGCCACAAAACATATTGCAGACGAAATCGAAAAACTGATTGGAGCATGAATCTTTCGGCAATACATAATGTTTACTTCATCGGAATCGGTGGTATCGGCATGAGTGCTCTGGCGCGGTATTTCCGGCGCATAGGGAAAAATGTTGCGGGTTACGATAAAACTCCGACGCAACTTACCGGTGAGCTCCAACAGGAAGGTGTAGCCATTGTTTTTGACGAAGCTATCCGACTCATCCCACCAACATTTACGCCCGACAATACTCTGGTAGTAATCACCCCGGCGGTTCCAGCCTCGCATGCCGGATGGAATTTCTTTATCGAGCGCGAGTATCAGATCCGAAAGAGGGCGGAAGTACTGGGCATCATAACTAAAGAGACATTCTGTTTTGCAGTCGCAGGTACGCACGGAAAAACCACAACTTCCGCGCTATTGGGTCATATTCTGTACCATGCCGGAATTGATGTGACTGCTTTCGTCGGCGGAATTGTAGAAAACTATGGAACAAATCTCATCGGGAGCGGAAAAACCGTGACCGTGGTAGAGGCAGACGAATTCGACAGGTCATTTTTGCACCTGCACCCCGATATTTCCTGCATCACGTCGATGGATGCCGATCATCTTGATATTTATGGCACTGCCGATTCGATTGAGAGTTCTTTCCGGGAGTTTGCCTCGAAGACAGCGGCGGAAAAGCTTTTTGTAGCAGCCGGACTGCCCCTGGAAGGGAAAAGTATATCGGTAATCGCAGATGCCGATTATTGCATTAAAAACCTGCGCATCGACGATGGCAGCTATCTCTTCGATGTCAAAACGCCGCAAGAGTATATTTCAGATGTCTATTTTGGATTGCCTGGGCATCACAATTTATCCAATGCCCTTATGGCCTTGGCCATGGCGTCAACCTATGGCGTGCCCTCGGGTAAAATCAAGGAGGCATTGGCAACCTTTTGGGGAATTCGCAGACGATTTTCCTATCAAATCCGAACCGAACAACTGGTTTACATCGATGATTACGCGCATCACCCTACCGAGATCGATGCCGTGCATCAGGCCGTACGCGAGTTATACCCCGGAAAAAAAATACTGGCGGTGTTTCAACCCCATTTGTTTAGCCGAACACGCGACTTTGCAGCAGGGTTTGGAGAGAGTCTGACCGCTTTTGACGAGGTTATACTTCTCGATATCTACCCGGCCAGAGAGTTGCCCATTGAAGGCATTACCTCGTCGTGGTTGCTCGAAAAAATCAGTAATCCAAACAAAAAACTGGTTGCAAAAGAGGATTTGATTTCTTGTTTGAAAAAGGCTGATGCAGACGTATATCTCACTATCGGTGCAGGCGATATTGGCGAACTTGTCGAGAACATAAAAAATGCGTTGTATGAAAAGATTTAATCTGGAAAATATTCGGTTGGTGTTGATTTCGGCGCTGGTGATTTTTCTGTTTGCCTTTTCAAGCAAACGCAATAACGAAAGGACTTTAAAGAAAAGTGAGGTCGAATTTTCGCGCGGGTCGAATTTGTTTATCACCAATGATGTGGTTAATAAATTGTTAATAGAAAATAGTACGCGTCCCGAAAGCATTCAGCGAGATAAAGTAGATTTGAACAGGTTGGAAAAAAGCGTTAATAGTCATGAAATGATCGAGAATTCTGAGGTCTTTCTGACGATCGACGGCACGCTGAAGGCGGTTGTTAAACAACGGACACCGATAGCGCGCGTATTTGACGGGGCAGAGTCCTACTACCTTGATTTTAAAGGTCGTAAAATGCCTTTATCCGACTTGTACACGGCTCGGGTTCCCGTTGTGACAGGTGAGTTGGATGGGAAAAACCTTGAGCAGGTTACCGACGTTCTTAGACTGATTTATACAGATCGCTTTCTTAGCAAAAATATCATCGGCGTAGAGGTTTTTGCTGGTGGTTATCTTCAGATGAAATCCAGGTCGTACGACTATTTGCTGGATTTTGGAAGTTCAAGAAACGCTGTGGAAAAGTTCAGGAATTACAAAGCTTTTTTGCAAAAGGCGCCCGCAGACAGTTTAATGTCAGCATATAAGTCAGTCAATCTCAAGTTTAACCGTCAGGTAGTTTGTACAAAATAAACGGACATGGAAAAAGTAACATCATCAGTTGTAGGTTTGGATAACAGCGCAGCAAAGATTGCAGTTGGTCTTGACATCGGTACTACAAAAATTGTAGCGATGATTGGCCGTCGAAACGAATATGGTAAGATTGAAATCCTTGGCGTAGGTAAAGCACCGAGTCTGGGCGTAGCCCGGGGAGTGGTGAACAACATTACGCAGACCATCAATTCGATACAGCAAGCCGTAACTGAGGCGCAGCGCACTTCAGGCTACCAGATAAAAAACGTTGTGGTCGGTATTGCTGGTCAGCACATCCGAAGCATTCAACACAGTGATTACATTTCCCGGAGTAACTCGGATTCTGTAATCGGTGAGAATGATGTACAAATGCTGATTGATCAGGTTTCAAAGCTGGCGATGCTTCCCGGAGAGGAGATAATCCATGTCCTCCCTCAGGAATTTAAGATTGATGGTCAGCAGGAAACCAAAGAGCCCGTCGGAATGTCGGGTGGTCGCCTCGAAGCCAGCTTTCACGTGGTGGTAGGTCAGGCGTCGTCCATCAGAAATGTGGCGAGATGTATCCAAAGTGCCGGAATCGATTTGTCCGGACTAACGCTGGAGCCACTTGCTTCTGCCGATGCGGTGTTGAGTAATGAAGAAAAAGAAGCAGGCGTAGCGCTGATTGATATCGGTGGCGGAACTACCGATCTTGCGATTTTTAAGGATGGAATCATCCGTCACACGGCGGTGATCCCTTTCGGAGGGAACGTTATTACTGAAGATATTAAGGAAGGTTGCTCCATTTTGGAGAAGCAAGCCGAATTGCTTAAAATGAAATTCGGTTCGGCATGGCCGGGCGAAAATCGGGATATTGAAATTGTTTCTATTCCCGGACTTCGCGGTCGCGATCCAAAGGAAATTTCGGTGAAAAACCTGTCGAAGATCATCCATGCCCGTGTCGTGGAAATCATCGAGCAGGTCTATGCTGAAATCCGCGCATACGGACATGAAGAGCCAAAAAAGAAACTTATTGCAGGCATTGTGCTCACAGGCGGCGGATCGCAGTTAAAGCATTTGAAGCAATTAGTCGAGTACATTACCGGTATGGACACACGCATCGGCTACCCGAACGAACATCTTGCGGGCGATTCGGATGCAGAGATATCAAGTCCGATGTACGCCACTGCGGTGGGATTGGTGATGCACAGCATTCGCAATCAGGCCGAAGGAGCGGTACGTCAGGAAGTGCAGAAACAGCCTGAGCCGGTTGTCGTTGCACGCCCTGTAGTGAAGGCAGAGCCGGTATCGGAATCGGAGCCGCCCGCGATCGAAAACATCGTAGAAGCACCAAAAGAAAAACCGGAATCGGCGCCGCCGGTGAATAAAGGAAACTTTTTTGACCGGTATGTTGAGAAAATCAAGAATTTTCTGGAAAACGTAGAATAAAATTGACTATAAAAAGAAGAAAAAACTAGCAAATACCCACAATTATGGAAGGCAACACAGAATTTGGAAGTATTTCGTTCGACCTACCGAAAAACCAATCCAATGTGATTAAGGTTATCGGAGTCGGCGGTGGCGGAAGCAATGCCATCAATCACATGTTCAGGCAAGGGATCAAGGGTGTAGATTTTATCGTGTGTAATACCGATTCACAAGCACTTCAGAACAGTCCCGTTCCCAATAAAATTCAACTTGGCGTAAACCTAACCGAAGGTTTGGGTGCCGGTGCGAACCCCGAGGTGGGTCAGCAAGCCGCGCTGGAAAGCATCAATGATATCGAGAAAATGCTGGATATCAATACCAAAATGGTATTTATTACTGCAGGAATGGGCGGCGGAACCGGTACCGGTGCAGCACCTGTTATTGCGCAACTTGCCAAGGAACGCGATATTTTAACCGTGGGTATTGTTACTATACCGTTCCAGTTTGAAGGTAAAGTGCGTTGGGAACAAGGGTTAGCCGGAGTAGAGAAACTTCGTAAGGTTGTTGACTCCCTCATCGTTATCAATAACAACAAACTGCGTGAAGTATACGGCAACCTTGGTTTTAAGGCCGGATTCTCGAAAGCGGACGAAGTTCTTGCTACAGCCTCGCGCGGAATTGCTGAAGTAATTACGCATCACTATACGCAAAACATCGACCTGAAGGATGCGAAAACGGTACTGTCTAACAGCGGTACAGCCATCATGGGTTCGGCTATTGCGATGGGAGAAAACAGAGCAAAAGAGGCCATCATCGCAGCACTTGATTCGCCTTTGTTGAATGATAATAAGATTACGGGCGCGAAAAATGTTCTGTTGCTGATTGTTTCCGGAACCAACGAGATTACCATTGACGAGATCGGTGAAATCAACGACCATATTCAGTCTGAGGCGGGCTTTAATGCGAATATTATCATGGGAGTCGGGGAAGATGAGACCCTCGGTGATGCCGTGGCTGTTACCATTATTGCAACCGGTTTTACAAGCGATCAGCAAAGTGAGATTGTAAATACGGAGCCGAAGAAAATTATTCATGCCCTAGAAGGAGAGCAAAAAATAGTACAAGATTTATCGCCAAAAAAGGTGATGCCAACCTTTGAAATCGCGCCTGAAGTGCCGAAGGTTGAGGATAAAGTGGTTTTCGAACTGATTGAAGACACACCTGCTCCCGTGCAGCAGGCGCCCGTGATGGAAATGGATTTGGTGCCGACTTCGGAGTTCATCAAAAATCTGGATGTTACTTTTGAGATTGTATCCGCCGTTAATGACGATTTCTTCATCCCGGCACCGGCACGCGATATTAAGGTTCGTGAGCCCGAGTTTGTTGCAAAGGAAGCGCAGGTTACCTTTACATTCGATACTCCTGTAGCAGCTCAGGAAGACAAACTGATCTTTGAATTGAGCGAAGAAACCAAGGACATCAAAGTTCATCAGGCAGTTGAAGTGGTTCCCGTTACCGAAGTAAATGAAAACGGCATCATCAAGTACACGCTTGAAGAGTATATGGAACTTGAAAATGATCTGCTTAATTCTAAGCCCGCGCAAGCCGCCGAGCCTGTGGCTCCGGAGCTTAACATCACAGTGCGCGAAGTAGAACAGCCTGTAGTAAAGCAGACTCCAACAGCATTTTCTCCTATGTTTGAAGAAGTATCGCCGGTAGAGATGACAATTGAGGAATCCCTGCGCATGCGGGCGGACGAACGTCGGAAGAAGCTGAAGGATTTTAACTATAAGTTTCACAACAGTACATCGCGCATCGATGAGATTGAAAAGGTACCTGCCTACAAGCGTTCGGGTATTGATGTTACCACAATGAACACGCCCGGAAGCAACTCAAGGTTATCTCTGGGGACGGACAGCAATGACGATGTACAACTGCGTTCCAACAACTCTTTTTTGCACGATAATGTAGATTAAGGAAATCTGCCATTTTTATATTCCCGACCCGAAAATCGTTTGATTTTCGGGTTATTTTTTTACCTTCGCAACTCGAAAATTTGACCATGACATTACAGGAGAAAATAATGACCGACATCAAGGATGCCATGCGTTCTAAGGATGCGGTTGCGCTGGAATCGCTACGGGCGGTGAAGGCGGCACTCTTGCTGGCGCAAACCGAATCAGGTGCAAAAACCGAGTTGTCTGCCGACGAAGAAATTAAACTGTTGCAAAAGCTTGTGAAGCAGCGCAAAGACAGTGCAGCCATTTACGTTCAGCAGGGGCGTGGCGATCTTGCCGAGCCGGAGCTGCAGCAGGCTGCCGTAATTGAGCGTTACCTTCCGGCGCAACTCAGCGAATCGGAAGTAGAGGCGGTGGTGGCACAGCTTTTAGCCGAGAACGGAATTTCGGGCATGGCCATGATGGGTAAAGCGATGGGTCTGGCTTCGGCGAAATTAGCCGGACAAGCGGATGGCAAAACAATATCAGCAGCCGTCAAAAAGTTGCTTTCGGCATAAAACCGGCCTCATAGTTCAATGGATAGAATTTCAGATTCCGGTTCTGAAGATTTGGGTTCGAATCCCGATGAGGTCACTGTAACCCCGGCTTTTGCCGGGGTTTTTTGTTTTATTGCCCGACGTTTGCCCGACATTTTTAACTCCAAGAGCTAAAAAAATTTTAGTATGCTTTTCCTAGGTTAAGGTCTATAATTGCTAATAATGCCTTATAATGAACTCTATAAATCGCTTAAAATCAAAGGCCCAACTACTTAAAGCCCAACGTGCGGGTATTATTTTCTATCCAAATTTATAACAATAGTATCAGGACAGTTTTTATTACATGGAGTGATGACTTGTAATTCAGAAAGAACTTGGAAATTTCCCTTTGAGAGTTCTCTGAGCATATCTACACTAACCCTATTGCAAAAATAATTTTCAATTGATACCCGTCCGTCTTTATTAAAGCCGGTTCCAAGCCTATGGACGAATGCGTACCCACGAGGATCAACTTCAATTAATAATTCATTTATCCCGAATATCTGAAAGAAAAAGCTACTCTTTGCATTCGTGACTATCTGAGAAACTTGCTTTACCGTAGAAGCGTTCTCCGAAATTATGAATTGGCTCGACAAATAATTGTTGTAATCGGTGCTATCATAATCAAATAAAGTCCCAAGGGGGTTAATACGACTCAATTCCTGATCTAAGTCAGGTACACGTATTATAGTAATCAACTCTACTTTAGAATTATAGACTAATACGTCCATGTATTTGTTGAACTCGCGGAACTCGACAAATTCCAAAATATTAGAATTGCAATTATAGTCTGTTGATGTCTTACTATTTAAGCGAAATTTGGGTATAACTTTTAACTCTAAATCCGCTAAATTGTAATTTGTACAGATGAAGTCAGCCCTATTCTTAGCGAGAGGATTGTTGTTGTAAAGTTGCAATTGATCATTATAAAGTTCCGAGATCGCAAATTTTGCAATACTGGTATATTTAAAACTGTCAAATTCTATCAATATTGCTTTCTTACCAGCATCCTCCACCTGTGAAGAACAACTTAGGTAGCAAAGAAATGTTATTGTCTTTAAAAGTTGCTTCATCGTCCCATGCTTCTTATCAAATATATTCTTTTAAACCATATAATGTTTGAGGTCTCCGCTTGTAGATTAACAGACCCCGCGCAAAACCGTTGAGGTTTCTAAAACCTCAAAGGTTTACATCCCGCTGCCACCATCATTACGGTTTTTCCGCAAGAATTGTTAAATCAGATGCTCTCTACCGCCATGTGCAGCCCCGATGGACGCGGCAGCCTGAGCTGTACCATGACCCGCGGTATCGGGCGGGCGAGGCGACCACCGAAGCCACGACAGGCCGCTTACCCGGCCATGGGACAAACAGGCTACAGCAGACAGCGGGAAATGTCTGCCCACAACCTCGTTATTACATGAGCAGATTAACTATCTTGCTGCAATGGATATCTTCTTCATAGCGCTGCTCTTTGTCGGTGGAATAGCATTTTTCCTGTACTTCCTGTTTGGCGTAACATTCTATCTCATCGAGCCGGTCTTTCTCAGAATCGCAGGCCGGCCTTTTTACGTGCATTTTTACATCCGCCAGCGCGCGCTGAGCCTTGCAGAGCGCTCACACCTCAGTCAGGTAGCCTTTTACAGAAAACTCTCCCCCAAAAGAAGAAAGTATTTCGAACACCGCGTCGCCCGCTTCTTAAAGCGCTACCGGTTTCACGGCAAAGGCGGACTCATAATTACTGATGAAATGCGCATTCTTGTTGCCGCGAGCTATGTTAGTCTGACCTTCGGTTTTCGCAACTTTATCATTAGTGCTTTTCGCGACATCCTCCTGTACCCGGACGAATATCCCTCTACCTTGTCGGGCGATATTCACCGGGGCGAGTTTAACCCGCGGGCCAAAGTCGTGGTTTTTAGCTGGAATCATTTTCGCGAAGGCCTCGTGCACGAATCAGACAATCTCAATCTCGGGATCCACGAGTTTGCCCACGCCCTGCACTTTCACGGAATGCAGCGAAGCGATACGGCAGCAGCTAATTTTGCAGTCTGGTACCGTCGCATCATGGAGGAAATTCATCATCCGCCCAATGCAAAGCGGTTGATAGAATCAGACTATTTCCGAATTTACGCATACACCAACCGCTACGAATTCCTGGCGGTCATTCTCGAGCATTTTTTCGAAACACCACAACAATTCCGACAGGAGTTTCCCGAGCTGTACGGCCATGTGCGCCATATGATTAATCTCGATGCGGCAGCAGTGCGGTATCAGGCATAAAAAAACGCTCCGAAGAGCATTATTTCTTAGCGGTAAGCTGATGAAGTCGCGTGATGGCTGCCGACGGATCCGGAGCCTTAAAAACGTGATTTCCCGCTACGAGCACATCTGCTCCCGCATCGACTAATGCCGCCGCGTTTTTGTCGGTAACCCCGCCGTCGATTTCAATGAGGGTATAGGCTCCGGCAGCGGTGATCATTTCGCGGAGGCGTCGCACTTTTTTATAGGTGTTTTCGATAAAGGATTGTCCGCCAAAACCAGGATTGACACTCATAATGCATACTAAATCCAAATCATTAAGCACGTCCTGAAGTACTTCCACAGGTGTATGGGGGTTGATGGCAACGCCGGTTTTCATGCCTTCGGCTTTTATCGCCTGAAGGGTTCTGTGCAAGTGCGTGCATGCTTCGTAATGAACCGTAAGAACGGCTGCATTGAGTTTTGCAAAGGCCTGAATGTACCGATCCGGATCTACGATCATCAAATGCACGTCCAGTGGCTTGGCCGCGTGACGCCCGATGGCTTCCAGTACAGGCATACCAAAGGAAATGTTCGGAACAAAAACCCCGTCCATGATGTCGATGTGAAACCAATCGGCCTCACTTTGGTTAATCATTTCAATGTCGCGCTGCAGATTAGCAAAATCGGCGGAAAGTACGGAAGGTGCAATTAATGCCATGCGTATAAGTTTTGGCAAAGGTACAAAACCGCACTGCTTTGACAGACGTGATTCAGCGGCAAAAAAAACTCCGGCATCACCCGGAGTTTCAATCATCAATCAAAAAACGAACAGTTAATCACTCTGTTGTTGCGTTCAAATATAAAAACTTCTTGAAATTTTCAAAATTCAACAAATCAGAAAATTCGTTGAGCTTTTTTAGCCTAAATACGTTTTCAGAATTTTACTGCGCGAGGTGTGCTTCAAACGACGAATCGCTTTTTCCTTGATCTGACGCACGCGTTCGCGGGTAAGATCAAACGTTTCTCCGATTTCTTCCAGCGTCATCGGATGCTGATCGCCCAGCCCGAAGTACAGGCGAACTACATCTGCCTCACGAGGTGTAAGTGTTTCCAGCGAACGTTCGATTTCCGTTCGGAGCGACTCGTGAATCAGATCGCGATCCGGATTTGGCGACTCGCCCGAACGAAGTACATCGTAAAGGTTAGAATCTTCTCCTTCCACCAAAGGCGCGTCCATAGACAGATGGCGTCCGGAGTTTTTCATGCTCTCCTTCACATCGTTTACAGTCATGTCGAGCTCTTTCGCAATCTCCTCCGCAGAAGGCGGACGCTCATTGGATTGCTCCAGCAGCGCGTACATTTTATTAATCTTGTTGATCGAGCCGATTTTGTTTAGCGGAAGACGCACAATACGCGACTGCTCGGCGAGTGCCTGAAGAATCGACTGGCGAATCCACCACACTGCATACGAAATAAACTTAAATCCGCGGGTCTCGTCAAAGCGCTGTGCAGCTTTTATAAGTCCTAAATTACCTTCGTTAATCAAGTCGGGAAGTGTAAGTCCCTGATTTTGGTATTGTTTAGCTACCGAAACCACAAAGCGCAAATTCGCTTTCGTCAGTTTCTCAAGAGCTTTCTGGTCGCCCGCTTTAATGCGCTGCGCCAATTCCACCTCTTCATCCGCCGTAATCAAATCTACTTTTCCGATTTCCTGCAAATACTTGTCGAGTGACGCGGTCTCCCGGTTGGTGACCTGTTTGGTAATTTTAAGTTGTCTCATGTATGTACATTTTTTTTTTGCGTACCGGTGTTGTACGGAAATCAACCTTAAAAAGTTACAATTCCGCTACTATTTTTTTTGAGGGCATTCCGGCGCAAGGTAATTTTTATAGAAAATGGAACCCGTGTGCGCCGTCGGGCTGTCTGCTGTAGCCCCGGCCCCGAACCCCGGGGCCGGGGGCTGCCGCGCCCATCCCTAATGCGGGCTCTGTGCAAGCGAGCGTCTGCCCGATAACGCGGGCGAGCTAGGATTATTTTCGGAAGGTTGTTAAAGTCAAAAAAAAAGGCTGCCCAAGGCAGCCTTTATGGTTGTTCACCGGGAATTAATCTTCCTGCGGCGGATTATTGCGGTTTTCATCGCGGTTTTCGCGCGGACGGTCATTTCTGCGATCGTCTCTCGGACGGTCGTTTCGGCGCTCACCCTGCGGACGGTCGCGACGTTCTCCGCGATCTCCGCGGTCTTCGCGTTGCGGTCGGTTTTCGTCACGCGGCGGACGAGGTAACAACGCTTTGCGGGAAACGCGCTCCTTACGTGTTTTCGGATCAATACCCATGTATTTTACTTCAAACACGTCGCCCATCTTCACCACATCGGTAACGTTTTCCGTGCGCTCCCAAGCAATTTCCGATACGTGGAGCAGAATCTCATTTCCGGGCGCTTTGGTATATTCCACTACAGCACCGAAGTCGAGCAACTTAATAACGCGTACTTCATAGGATTCGCCCACTTCCGGCTTGAAGATGATCGAGTCGATTTTATCAAGAACCATCTTGATTCCTTCCGGAGATACACCGAGAATTTCAACTTCGCCTACATCGCCCACTTCATTGATAACGATAGTGGTTCCGGAAGCTTTCTGTAATTCCTGAATGACTTTTCCGCCGGGTCCGATAAGTGCCCCGATAAAGGCATTTGGAATCGTAGTTTTGATGATTTTCGGTGCAAATGCTTTCACATCCGGACGCGGCTGTGGTTGCACTTCAACCAGTTTTTCTAAAATATGCAAACGACCCTCGCGCGCCTGATCAAGGGCTTTTTCCATGATGTCGTACGCCAGTCCTTCAATTTTAATGTCCATCTGGCAAGCAGTGATACCGTCTGCAGTTCCTGTAACTTTAAAGTCCATATCACCCAGGTGATCTTCGTCTCCAAGGATATCAGACAATACAGCCCAGCGACCTGTTTTGCTGTCGGAAATAAGTCCCATCGCGATTCCGGAAACCGGCTTAACCATCTGAACCCCGGCGTCCATGAGTGCCAGTGTTCCGGCACAAACCGTCGCCATGGAAGAAGATCCGTTGGATTCCAACACTTCCGATACGACACGTACGGTATACGGATTGTCGGCCGGAATCATGTTTTTCAGCGCGCGTTGCGCCAGATTTCCGTGCCCGACCTCACGACGCGACGTTCCGCGCAGCGGCTTGGCTTCACCGGTAGAAAACGGTGGAAAGTTGTAATGCAGGTAGAATGTTTCTTCGCCTTGTTCCGTCGGCATGTCGATTTGATTTGCCTCCCGGGAAGTTCCCAGGGTTACGGTTGCCAGTGCCTGAGTTTCACCGCGGGTGAATACGGCTGAACCGTGTACGGATGGCAGGTAATCTACCTCACACCAGATCGGGCGGATTTCAGTAGTTTTTCGGCCATCAAGACGCAATCCTAAATCAAGGATAACATTGCGAACTGCTTCTTTCTGGGTTTTCTTCAGATATCGGCTGATCAAATCACCATTTTCCAGCAATTCTTCCTCGGAAAACGTAGCAAGAACTTCTTCTTTTACGGCTTCAAATTTTTCGGAACGCTCGTGCTTGGCTGAACTTTCCTGTGCAATAGCGTAATATTTATCGTAAGCAAGCGACTGAATTTTCTCTAGAAGTTGCTCGTCGTTGCGCTCTTCTTCGTAGGTACGGATTTCCTTTTTGCCAAAGGCAGCCTGAAGGCGCTCCTGCGCTTCAATTTGCTGAATGATGGCCTGGTGTGCAAATTTGATGGCTTCTACCATTTCCTTTTCGGAAATCTCTTTCATTTCACCTTCTACCATCGCCACAGAATCTTTAGAGGCACCAATCACCATGTCGATGTCGGATTCTTCAAGTTGCTTGCGGCTTGGGTTAACGATGAACGCACCGTTGATGCGGCCCACGCGAACTTCAGAAATGAGCGTCGAGAACGGAATGTCAGATACGGCAAGTGCCGCAGAAGCTGCAAGTCCGGCCAATGCGTCCGGCATTACGTTTTCATCGTGCGACATCAACTGAATCATGATTTGCGTTTCGGCGTGATAATCGTCCGGAAAAAGCGGACGCAAAACGCGGTCGACCAATCGCATGGTCAGAATTTCCGTGTCGCTCGGACGGGCTTCACGCTTAAAAAATCCACCGGGGAAACGCCCGGCAGCGGCAAATTTTTCGCGATAATCGACGGTAAGTGGCAAAAAGTCAATTCCTGGACTTGCCTTTCGTGCGGAAACTGCTGTAGCTAAAAGCATCGCATCTCCCATTCTCACTACTACCGAACCGTCGGCTTGCTTGGCCAGTTTACCGGTTTCAATTGAGATGGTGCGGCCATCTCCAAGGTCGATTACCTCTTTTGTAACGTTTGGAATCATAAATGTAATTCTTGATTAAACAATGGGTAGTTGTGTTGTTGTAGTTGTTGTAGACCCAATGAAAAACCAAACTTTTTTTAAAAAACTATAAAAAAAAAGAGGCGCGCGGGCACCTCTTTCCGAACTGATTATTTTCTGATATTCAATTCCTTGATGATTTCGCGATACCTGGTAATGTCTGTTTTTTTCAGGTAATCGAGATGTGAACGACGCTTACCAACCAACTTCACCAGCGAACGCTCGGTATTGTAGTCGTGGCGGTGATTCTTCAAGTGCTCGGTCAGGTGGTTAATGCGGTGCGTGAACAACGCGATCTGGCCTTCTGCTGACCCTGTGTTTGTAGCCGATCCACCATGCTTGGCGAAAATCTGCTCTTTTACTTCCTTAGTAAGATACATGCTTAATATTATTTAAATAATTGTGATGTAGCATCCGTGTTTCGGATACGGCGGCAAAGATACAATTATTTTTTAAAGGTAAAAGCAGGGCAGTGATTTAGCTTAAAACAATTTAGCTACTCCGTTGTTAACCCATTCAAGAAATTTCTCGTCGTCGGAAGTAAACGCGTCCAGAACTTCCGAATCGATGTCTATCTGCCCGATGTTTTCACCCCGGACAAACAGCGGAACCACAATTTCCGATTTTACCGTGGTACTACACGCAATATAATTGTCCTGGAGGCTCACGTCAGGCACCAAAAAGGTCTGATTTGATACCGCGACCTGTCCGCATATGCCTTTGCCGAACGGGATAATTGTATGATCAGTAGGTTCGCCGGCATAGGGTCCTAAAACCAACTCTTCTTTATCACCATTGCGGAAATAAAATCCTACCCAGTCGTAATAATCAATATTGTCGCGAAGCAGGTGACAAATTTTCATGAGCTTTTCATCCCTCAACGTGGAAGTTGTTGTCAGGATATCATTTACTTTTGGCATTAATTCCTCAAAAGTCATACAGCAAATTTTCTGGTAAAATTAGTGGAAATGAAGGGGGCAAAAATACATAGCTTTGTTAAATAAGACCAGCCTTTTTCAGAAACATAAGGGATTTCTGGGCTTTTTAGTTCGTTTCTTTGGAGTATACCTCCTCTTAACACTTCTGTATCAGGGGTGGTTGTACGGCCGTACCGACGTTGACCCCATCACGCGAATGGTGGGCCAATCAGCCACTGTACTTTTGCAGTGGACAGGTTTCGAGGCGCGTCTCGTGCCGGCGCCGACCAGAATGTATGACCGTCTCTTTTTTGAAGGCAATTATGTGGCGCGCATCATCGAAGGCTGCAATGCGGTAAGTATCATGATTTTGTTTGTGGCGTTCGTTGTGGCGTTTTATTCAACATGGCGGCGTACACTCTTATTTTGTATCATCGGTATTCTTATCATTCATCTGCTGAACATAATCCGGATTGGCTTGCTCGCCTATCTTTTGAAAGAATATCCTCAGCACGAACATTTTCTTCACGGTACGGTATTTCCGCTTTTCATATACAGTGTAGTTTTTTCACTATGGATACTGTGGGTTCAACGTTTGTCAGGTTTTAATCATGGGAAAAAATAGCAGAATTGTTTGCGGGTTAATTTGCCTTGCCGGTTTGGTGGCAATTCGTTTGTTTGAGACAGATCTGTTTTACGATCCCTTCCTTGCTTTCTTTCGGGGTGATTTTTCTCAGCAGCAAATTCCCGCAGTCGATGTGCTTCGCTGGAGCGCGTCCACATCGGCACGTTTTGCGCTAAACACGCTTATTTCTCTGGCGATGCTGTGGTATTGGTTTCAGGATAAATCCAAATTGCGGATGGCGGCGCTGGTTTATGCGGCTGCATTTATTTTGCTTCTCGGTGCTTTGCTGGTTTTTTATTTTTTTATTCCGCAGCAAAAAATGGGAATTTTTTATGTACGCAGGTTTTTAATCCATCCAGTCCTTCTGCTGCTGTTTATCCCTGCGTTTTATTTTCAGGATATAAAACAGCGTTCGCAATAGAATATTTCATCTGACGTTATTTTGCTAACTTTGTCGCAATGAAAAAAATAACGACAGTTCTGTTGGCTTTTCTTCTGCTTGTTTCTACAAGCGGGCTGTCGCTTAATGTGCATTTTTGCGGAGAGGACGTCGCCGGAATCGGTCTTACGTATACACCCCGACAATCTTCGGCTGAGGATGAAGGCTGCTGTATCGAAAAAGCGAAAGAAGGAAAATCCTGCTGTACCGAAAAGCACGTTAAAATCAAATCCAAAATCGATCAGATTGCCAAGAGCGATTTGTCAGCGAAGCACATAGCTGTTTTGCCCGCTGAGAGTCCGTCTATCTGGGTGCGGGTCGAAATCGCAGTTCCCGGAACTTCGCGGCATTTCTATGAGTGTGCCCCTCATGCACCACCACTTTACAAACTTTATCACCAACTGATTTTCTACGCCTGAATTTTCACTGTTTCCGTAATACGTTAACAATGAAAATTCTTTTTTATGCGAAAAATAGTAATAGTATTTTTCCTGTTCATTGGCTTTAGTAGTCAGGCTCAGGATACGTTGCGGGAGATAAAAGTTTCTACCAGCAGCAAAAGTTTAAAAAAATCTTCCCGGGACACCCAGAATACAACCGTCATGACGAGCAAGGAACTGCTCAAAGCAGCCTGTTGTAATCTCGCCGAAAGTTTCGAGACCAATCCGTCAATTGATGTTAATTTTTCAGATGCACTGACGGGAACGCGGCAAATCCGAATGCTTGGGTTAACCAGTCCGTACCTGATGATCACCGAAGAGAACATTCCTTCGGTTCGTGGCGCTTCGCAAGCGTACGGACTTTCCTTTACGCCCGGCACCTGGGTCGAATCAATCCAGATCACCAAAGGTGCAGGGTCTGTTACCTCCGGGTTTGAAAGCATCTCGGGTCAGATTAATACCGAATTGCTAAAGCCGCTGGACGACATTCCGTTTTTTCTGAATGTATACGGTTCTACCGACGCTCGATTTGAAATTAATACACATTTTAATCGAAAAGTATCTGAAAAGTGGAGTACAAGTTTGTTCATACACGGCAACGGACGTTTTGCAGAGAATGACATGAATGATGATGGTTTTTTGGATAATCCGCTGGCACGCCAGATCAATGTCATGAACCGCTGGCAATTCAATGATGCGGAGAAAGGCTGGATCGGATTTTTCAACGTCCGGTACATGAAGGATGAAAAGTTAGCAGGTGAGGTGGGCTTCACCCCGGAACGCCACAAATTTGGTAACGAAGTCTGGGGATCGGAGATCAAAACGGAGCGTATCGATTTATCGGCAAAAGGCGAATATGTATTTCCGGACATGCCCTTCCAATCTATCGGATGGCAAAACGCTTTTAGTCTGCACGACCAAAACTCGTATTTCGCTTTTAATGCGTACGACATAAAGCACCAAAGCCTTTATTCGAACTTAATTTTTAATTCCATCATCAACAATACGATGCACAAGTTCGCGGCCGGGGTCAACTTTGCCTACGATCGATATACCGAGCAGCTTATTGTTCCGGGGATCGCAGGTACTTTCGACCGGATCGACAATTCCGTCGGGACGTATTTTGAGTACACCTACGACAATGATGATAATTTTAGCGTTATTGCAGGCCTTCGGGGAGACATCCACAATCGCCTGGGCGCATTCATTACGCCGCGCCTTCATCTAAGGTACGTACCTGTTGAAGGTACTGTAGTCCGACTCTCGGCGGGTCGGGGCAAGCGTCTGGCGAACATTTTTGCCGAAAATCAGCAACTTTTTGCATCTGCCAGAACCTTTTCAATACTCGACGGGGGCGGCGCAGGTTACGGATTAAATCCGGAAGTAGCATGGAATTACGGACTGAGTCTAACGCATAATTTTACCTTGTTCGGCAAGACTGCGGATGTGGGCGTAGATTTTTACCGCACGGACTTCCAGAACCAAGCGGTGGTAGATTTATACGCCGGGCCGCAAACTGTAAATTTTTATAACCTGAAAGGCCGTTCCTATGCCAATAGTCTGCAGTTCGATTTTAATTACGAACCGATTAAGCATTTTCTCATCAGGACGTCTTATAAGTGGTACGACATTCAGACAAACTATAATGCGGGCCAATTCGAGCGGCCTTTTCAGGCGCAGCACCGGTTTTTTACCAATTTGGAATATGCCACGCATATCAAGGAGAAGGGACAGAGATGGAAATTTGATTATACGTTCAACTGGATGGGTAAACAACGCCTGCCGTTTACCTTTTCGAACCCGGAGCAGGACCGATTGAATGATTTCGCAGAACCCTTTGTGACGATGAACGCACAAATCACACGCACATTCTCGTCGACGTTCGAAGTATATGTCGGCGGAGAAAACATCTCCAATTTCAGGCAGCCCAACGCGATTTTAGGCAATGATAATCCTTTCGGATCTACGTTTGATGCCTCGATGGTTTACGGCCCGGTTTTTGGCCAAATGTATTATGCAGGTTTACGTTTTAAAATTAAATAATTATGAGAACAATGATTTTTATGCTGATGGCACTTGTAACTTTTACAGCATCAGCTCAGGAGAAGAAGAACAAAAATGCTAAGCACAACATCACTGTCAATGGTAATTGCGGCACATGTGAAAAGCGAATTGAAAAAGCGGCGTTTTCGGTGGAAGGCGTTAAATCTGCCGAATGGCATGCAGACGACCAGACACTACACGTCATTCTGAACGAGGAGAAAGCGTCCGTCGAGGATGTAAAAAAGGCCGTTGCTGCGGTAGGTCATGATGCCGGCGGTGTTCTGGCCAGCGATGAAGTTTACAACAACTTGCATCATTGCTGCCAATATGAGCGCGTAGCGAAAAAGTAAAGAGCCGGCCTTGTGCCGGTTTTTTTTGCTAAAAGGTAAAAGAAGTAAAATTGATTCTTGGTTAATAAATTCCAAAAGTCGGGTTGGTGCGTTGTCGCAAGCCGAAATAATGCGTACTTTCGGCCGGTATTTTTAAGCTGCTGTAACTGATGACTGAGTTCGACTGGAAGAATCTGATTGACCCACTTTTTTATATTCGTTTTGAGATTAATGGCGTAGAAGTAGGCCTTCTGATTGTGCTTTTCATTGTTTTTGCCGAGACCGGTCTCTTTGCGGGCTTTTTTTTACCCGGCGACAGTTTGCTTTTTCTTGCCGGAATCTATAACCAGGAATTAGTTGCCAATTTTATGAGCATCGAGAGTCCGCTGGCGAATGTAACCATCTTGTCATCTTTGATTGCCTTAGCAGGGATTCTTGGAAATTCGGTAGGATATTGGTTTGGCGCAAAAAGCGGCTACTACCTTTACAATAAGCAGGATTCCTTTTGGTGGAAGAAAAAGTATCTGATTCAATCCAAAGAATTTTTTGAAACGCACGGTGGAAGAGCCATTATCTTCGCGAGGTTTCTTCCTATATTCAGAACATTTGCTCCCATTGTGGCAGGAATTGTTCAAATGGAAAAAAAGCGCTTCATGTTCTACAACATAATTAGCTCTATTGTTTGGTCATTCAGCCTCATTTTTGCAGGACATTACTTATATAACTTTTTGCTGGAAAATTATCAGATCAATCTCAAAGATCATATTGAAGTCATCGTCATAAGCCTTGTACTTGTTACCATGATTCCGGTAATTCTCAAGTTTGCGAAAAAAGTAAAGGTTGAAGATTCCGATCCTAACGCAACATAAGTTTCTTTTCCTGATGCATTAATTTTCCATCAGGAGTAAATCCTTCAAAGATTACCATCACTTCCGGCGTATTGGCGTTTTCAATCGTGACTTCGATTTCTCCGTTTTCGCGAGCCCGGAAGTCAGGATTCCAGCTTACAACACCATACTGTGCAAAAGCCCGTTCGTTGACGTACGTGTAAAGAGGAGCTTCATACGATTGCATTAAAGCAAATCCGTCTTTCACGTGAACTCTTTTCGTAATGCCTTTTGAATTATATAGCGATTGCTTTCGAAGGTACACTTTTATCATGCCGCTGAAATTTCCGCCGGTGGGTACGATGGCCTGTTTTTCGAAATAGATTTCGTCGACATCCTGCATGTGAATCGGTTCCAGTTCGTCAAACGATAACGATTGTCTTCCGTCTACAAAAACTGCAGGACGAGTTCTTCCTCCCTGCAATGAGGTATCAAATGTGCTGCTGATATCCACGCGGCCTTGGTAACGCGTAACATTAAACCCAAGAATTCCGAGGTACGTAAGCAAATCCGTGTGGTTGTTATCGTCGGTGACTTTTACGCCTCGCAGCATGGTGTTGCCATAAGCGCGCTGCCGCGTGAGAACAGGCTTTTTCTTAACCACGGTAACATCTTCCAGCGCAATGGCTCCGGGGGCGAAATCCGGAATTTCATCTGCTTTTAAGGTGATTTTGCCTCGCTCACAACTTGTCGGCGGTCGAAAGCCTTTCCGAAAGCCGCGGGTAACATTTTGAACCTGGTACGTCAGATCGAAGTTCAGTGGCGTGGATGGATTTTTAAGCAGATTGAACAAAAGATCTGATTCATCGGGAAATACCATATTCCTGAAAGTAAAGTTTCCCTTTGCATCCACTTCAGTATAATCAACCATGAATGCTACCGGCGATTGCAGACACATCCGATGATTCTTCGGATTGCTGATTGATTTTCCTACGTTACCGGTAATGGTAACGCCGATATCAAAATCGTAGGTAAGTTTTGGCGCCGGACCCATCAGGGATGTCCATTTGTATTTTTCAACGTCCTGAGTAAGCATGTATAGGTCTAGACGATATAAATTGGCCTTACTCTCAGCACTAAGCAGCGCCGAAAGATTTTTGGACCTTGTCGGTAGATAAGCGTCAAGCCAGAAAGCAGTGCGGATGTCGCTACCCTTTTGATGCGATTCAGTCTGCGCCGGCAAAACAGTGATACTGCCAATAGTGGCGGCCGGAACTTTACCATTTACTTTTGCTGATGAACCCGCCTGGCCGGCCGAAAGCATTACTTCAGACTGCGGCGGAAAGCGGAATACGTGCCGAAACGCGAGTTGCTCGAGTTCTTTGGTCACTAACCGGACTACCGACACACCGGGAAAAAAATCGGTATTGTCAACGGTAAACGATTGTTCGGCTAAATTGAATTTTACGTCAAAAATGTTTGCCTTGTCGTTTTGCTGAATTACGCAGTAGAAATCCTTTCCCAGAAGATCAGCGCTTGCCCTGAACTTTAATACCGTTTTACCCGGCATAGCATAATTGTTTACTTCCATAGCCAGACCGGATGCGGCCACGGGCGGGAATACCTGCGTATGTTTTTTACCATCAATTTCGACCGAGACGCTAAGAGGCTGACGACCCGGGGTAATGTACGTACGTCCGATGCCGGTAGCATCAATGGCGACAGTAGAAATTACTCCGGATGCATCGGAAATCGATGCTTGCCGGACATCGAGAAGTTCGCCGTTACAGTCTGTAATTTTTAGAGCTACATTATTGCTGATTCCCGCAATCAATTGACCTCCTTCAGGAAAAATTTCAATTTTAGGCTGGCTGCGGTTAACCGTCCGACGGTCTGTAATTTCGGGGTTTTCGGGGTTAACGATGTCCAGCTCGTAAAGGGCAGACTCGTCTTCTGTGAAATTATTCATGTAATTCGTATAAAAATGCACGAAATAAACCCCCGAAGTAACACCGGGACCCAATTTAAATTTACCCAAAAAACTTCCCTGATTGGCGTAGATCAACTGTTCCTGGATTTTTCCACCCGACCGGTCAAACAGTACCGCGTAAACGTTGGTCGTTTCTATAAATGGCGTATTCGCTTTTTTGTTGAAGACATACCCTTGAAACCAGATGTCTTCTTCAGTAAAAAACACGGTTTTGTCGAAGTGAACGTGAATATTTTCGCGGTCGAGATAAAAATAATTCTCAAGCGACGATAGTATTTTTGATTTGGAGGTATCCTGAGCGCAAACCAATGCAGACAGCAGTACCAGTGCTGTAAATAGAAATTTTTTCATGAGGTACAATTTGCTGGGCAATATACACCTTTTGTAACTGACCTTGTTACCGCACATAAAAAAAGGCGCCACATGGCGCCTTTATATCACTTCAGAATGTAATTACATCATGCCTGGCATTCCTCCGCCCATTGGCATTCCGGCAGCCGGTGTTTCTTCTTTAATGTCAACCAACGCACATTCTGTGGTTAGGATCATTCCGGAAACTGATGCTGCATTTTCAAGTGCCACACGGGTAACTTTCTTCGGATCAATGATACCGGCTGCAAGCATGTCTACATACTCATCGGTTTTGGCATTGTATCCGAAATCTCCGGTGCCTTCGGCCACTTTTGAAACCACTACAGAGCCTTCAAGGCCCGCGTTTTCTACGATAGTACGCAGCGGCGCTTCGATGGCACGGGCCACAATCTGGATTCCCGTTGCTTCGTCAGCATTTGAAGCTTTGAGGTCTTTAAGTGCATTTTTAGCGCGAAGTAAAGCCACGCCTCCGCCTGCAACGATACCTTCTTCAACTGCAGCACGTGTAGCGTGAAGTGCATCATCTACGCGGTCTTTTTTCTCTTTCATTTCTACTTCCGAAGCAGCACCCACGTACAGTACAGCAACACCTCCGGCAAGTTTTGCTAGACGCTCCTGTAGTTTTTCGCGATCGTAGTCAGACGTTGTGGTTTCCATCTGTGCTTTGATCTGATTTACGCGGTTCTGAATCATATCCGCTTCACCGGCACCGCTTACAATGGTTGTGTTATCTTTATCGATAGACACGCGTTTTGCGGTTCCAAGCATCGTCAGGCTCGCGTTCTCCAATGTGTAACCGCGTTCCTCAGAAATAACTGTTCCGCCGGTAAGAATGGCAATGTCTTCCAAAAGCGCTTTTCTGCGATCTCCAAAACCCGGAGCTTTCACAGCGGCAATGCGCAATGCGCCGCGAAGTTTATTTACAACCAAAGTCGACAGCGCCTCGCCATCTACGTCTTCTGCGATGATCAACAACGGTTTGCCTGATTGTGCAACCGGCTCCAGAACGGGAAGCAATTCTTTCAGAGAAGAAACCTTCTTGTCGTACAACAGGATGTACGGGTTTTCCAGTTCTGCTTCCATCTTCTCCGGATTGGTTACAAAATAAGGAGAAAGGTATCCGCGGTCAAATTGCATTCCTTCTACAACATCTACAAAGGTGTCGGTACCTTTTGCCTCTTCCACAGTAATAACACCTTCTTTACCTACTTTGGCAAAAGCAGTGGCAATAAGTTCACCGATAACTTCATCATTATTGGCAGAGATCGAAGCGATCTGCTTTATTTTTTCGCCGTCAGTTCCGACCTCCTTAGCCTGCTTTGCAAGATCAAAAACAATAGTTTCTACAGCTTTATCGATACCGCGCTTCAAATCCATAGGGTTGGCTCCTGCAGCAACGTTTTTCAGACCTTCTTTTACAATCGCCTGAGCTAAAACGGTAGCCGTGGTTGTTCCGTCACCCGCGAGATCGTTGGTTTTAGACGCTACTTCCTTAACCATTTGCGCGCCCATATTTTCGAGCGCATCTTTAATCTCAATTTCCTTTGCCACTGTTACGCCATCTTTGGTAACCGTTGGCGCACCGAAGGATTTTCCGATAATTACATTACGACCTTTTGGTCCGAGGGTAACTTTAACGGCGTTTGCCAATGCGTCAACACCACGCTTAAGTCCGTCCCGTGCTTCAATGTCGAATTTTATGTCTTTAGCCATAATTTAAAAAATGTTGTTTTACGTTGATTAGATGATTGCCAAAATGTCGTCCTCTCTCATGATAAGATAGTCTTTACCATCCAATTTCAGGTCGGTACCTGCATACTTTCCGTAGAGGACAGTGTCGCCGACTTTAACAGTCATGGTATGATCTTTCTTCCCATTGCCGACTGCTACTACTGTTCCTTTTTGAGGCTTTTCTTTTGCGGTATCCGGAATAATAATACCGGAAGCTGTCTGCGTTTCAGCCGCAGCAGGTTCGACCAGTACACGGTCTGAAAGAGGTTGAATTTTTAATGCCATAGTTATATGTTTTAGTTAGATTTTTTTGCGCCGCGCGTTAGTCAGAAATTGTGCCATCGGAAATTGTCTGCCAAATTAGCAGAAAATAAAAAAGCCAACCTGTCAGGCTGGCTTTTATATGATGCGATGTGACATTATTGCGCAGGTGCAGGTGCAGGAGTTTCAGCCGTAGCGGCAGCCGGAGCCGGGGTGTTAGCCGGCGCAGGTTGCGCGGGCGTCTTCTCTGCAGGTGCAGGTGCAGCCGGAGTAGCAGTTGTGCCGATAGTAGCTGGCATCTCCGGATTGTCAAAACTTAATGAAGACAACAGAATCAAACCTAAAAGAATCGATGCAAGTGTCCACGTACTTTTGTCAAGAAAATCGGTTGTCTTTTGAACACCGCCCAAAAGTTGCGGCCCGCCGATTGAAGATGACAGTCCTCCACCTTTTGGATTCTGTACCATAACCACGACGATCAACAGAAAGCAAACGATGGTGATCAACACGACAAATATTGAAAAAGTACTCATTGTATCAGATTGTTTTGTTGTAAATTCTTGATTTCCGAAATTCGGTCTGCAAAGAAAGAACTTTTTTCGGGATATTTCAAAATTAATATTTCGTATGCCTGAATCGCCTTGGTGTACTTTTTTTGCTCCAGATAAACACGCGCCAGAGTCTCGGTCATCAGTGCAGCCGCATCCACGGCAGGTTCAGGAAGGGGAGTTGGTTTTAAATCCTGACGAACAGGAGGGATGCGCGGATTGGTCTCGATAAACTTGTCGATTAATGCAATTTTCTGCGATTTCTCTTCCGGCATTTCTACCGTCGCGACCTCATTATTTTTTTCTTCACCCCCATTTGCATCATCATGGCTTGCCGATGCCTCATTTACAGCATCGTTGAGGTCAGTAGTTTCACTTCTGTCGATGGGTTGCAATCGAGATAGCTGCAACCACTCGAAAAACGAATGTTTTTCCTCTTTATTGAACGTCAGAGGAAGGCCGATTCCTAACTTTTCCTCCGGAGATTTAATTGTCGTCGATGAATCCTCACTTGTGGAGGTGGCACTTTCAACCGTCTCAACTTCTGTTAATGTGGTTGTTGCTTCCTCCTCAGCCTGATCTATTACTGCGAAAAGCTGACTCTCCGGCACTACTTCTTCAAACACTACCTCCTGACGAGCAGCCTCTGCTTCGCGAATGGAACTCAGAATCGATTGCTCGAGTTTGTCTTCATCCTTTATTGGCGTTGGATTACCAAGAATTTCCGCATGCTCCACGTCGATTCCGTGCAGCTCCGCCAGTTTGCGGTCGTATAATCCTTTATGAATCCCTGTAAATGTATCTGATGTAATAAAATCAAATAAAACACTTCGTTCGGTGGTATGTGCGGCGGTTATGCGCAAAGCCTGATTGTACTGAAAGCTGTTTTGGTTGTACAGGCCTTTAAGACGCAGCGCACGTGCACTCTGGAAGTAGGGGAATTCTTCTACAACCGATTCCAGCTCGCGGGTGCGGCGATCGCTTATGGCGTCCGGATGTGTGAGTAAATAAGTATAGTCGGTTACTGTCACAGCGTTGTAAATGTTTCCGAAGGTATAAAATTACACTACCACTTGGCAAGCGAGTCGTTAAAAATATCCTGGGTAATACGTTCAAATATTACGTCAAGTGCTTCCGTCAGCACCGGACCGGTTGGTTGAGACGTTGCGGGATAGTCAAAAAAGAAGGAAAAACGCTTTTCGAAATTGTCTGCTTCTTTTTTCTTGTTGGTAAACCGAACGTTGATGGTGATGGTAAGCCGGTTTTGTGAAGCGCGCTGATCGGCAGTCGCGGTCATGGGCGTAATTCGGTAATCCACGATTTCGCCTTCATACAACAGGTCGCCGCCTTTAGCAACCAGGTTAAGATTAGTCTGATTCTGAATCAGATTCTGTAACCGCTGCGTAAACGTCCGTTCGATGCCCGGTTCTACCAGCGGGGAGTTGTTTAAAAAGTAATTTACCTGAAATGTGTCGGCATCGATTTTCCCTGTTCCGGTGAAATTATAAACAGAACAGCCGGCGCTGACCATAATCAGCAAACCGATTAAAAAGTAGCTAATTTTTTTCATGAGCCGTTACAGGTCAAATTGTTTGATTTTACGGTACAGCGTTCGTTCCGAAATTCCCAGTTCGTCGGCGGCTGCTTTTCTCCGGCCTTTATTTTTCTCCAGTGCCTTTTTTATCATTTCGATTTCCTTCTGTTCGAGGCGCAAAATTTCCTCTTCTTCAATCGTTTCGGCAAATTCGTACTTTTCAGGCTGTCTAAAGCTTTGAGGATGCGGATTTGCGATAATCGACGTCGCAGGCGTTTCATCAATTTCCATTTCGATGTCAGAACCGTAAATTTTATTGATAAGTCCCTGTTGTTGCTCCCGAACACTGGCACTACCGTTTTGAATGAGTTCGAGGGTTAATTTTTTAAGATCGTTCAAATCATTTTTCATGTCGAACAATACCTTGTACAGGATCTCGCGCTCGGTCGTGAAGTCGCTCTCCGACTTTTTGTCCGCAACTACTGTAGGCAGGTTCGCGGGTTCCACCGGGAGGTACGACTGAAGGGTTTCCGCCGAAATGTCGCGGTTGGTTTCCAATACTGAAATTTGTTCCGCCACGTTGCGCAGCTGGCGGATATTTCCGCTCCAACGGTATTTTTGCAGGAACGCCACTGCCGCATCCTTCAACCGGATGGGTGGCATTTTGTACTTATGTGCAAAATCAGCCGCAAATTTTCTAAACAGCAGATGAATGTCCTCTTGCCGCTCCCGCAAGGCCGGTAAGCTGATCTCTACGGTGCTTAAACGGTAGTAGAGGTCTTCCCGAAATTTTCCTTTTCGGATGGCGTCCAGCATATTAACGTTTGTAGCGGCGACGATGCGGACATTGGTTTTCTGCACTTGTGAGGAGCCGACCTTAATAAATTCGCCGTTTTCCAATACGCGAAGCAGTCGCACCTGAGTCGTCAAAGGTAATTCGCCCACTTCATCGAGAAATATGGTGCCTCCATTCGCAACTTCAAAATAGCCTTCCCGGGTTTGTGTTGCGCCTGTGAACGCCCCTTTTTCATGACCAAACAATTCGCTGTCGATCGTTCCTTCGGGAATGGCCCCGCAATTCACGGCTATGTACTTTCCGTGTTTGCGATGCGACAGGGCGTGGATGATGCGCGGGATGCTTTCTTTTCCGACACCACTTTCCCCGGTGACGAGAACGGAAATATCGGTAGGAGCCACCTGAATGGCTTTTTCAATGGCGCGATTTAATTTTGGATCATTTCCAATAATTTCAAATCGCTGTTTTATGGCTTGAACCGATTCCATATCAGTTGTTGTTCATCGGTGAGTACCCTACGGCTTTACCAATCAGTGTCCCGCTGGTACAACGTTGAATTTCGACATTTACAAAATCGCCAACCTTGTAGTGTTCTTTTGGGAACACTACCGTAAGGTTTTGCGAATTGCGCCCGGCCCAGTCGGCATCCGATTTCTTCGAACTCTTCTCGATAAGCACTTCTACAATCTTACCTATATATTGTTGCGACCTGTACAAACTGTGTTTGCTTTGAAGATCCACGATTTCGCGAAGACGGCGGATTTTTGTTTCCTCGGGCACGTCGTCGGTCATTTTTCGTGCTGCTAACGTTCCGGGACGTTCCGAATACGCGTACATGTACCCGAAATCGTATTTAACGGCCTCCATAAGGCTCAGCGTGTCCTGATGATCCTGCTCGGTTTCGGTGGGGAAGCCGGCAATCATGTCTTGAGTTACCGCGCAATCGGGAATGATGGTTTCAATTTTTCGGATGAGTGCCAGGTATTCTTCCCGGGTGTGTTGCCGGTTCATTTCTTTTAAAATGCGGTCGCTGCCGGATTGCACCGGAAGGTGAATGTGTTTACAGATATTAGCATGCTTTGCCATGGTTAACAAAACACTTTCATGCATATCCTGCGGATTGCTGGTGGAGAAACGGATGCGCATTTTAGGGAACGCCGACGCCGCCATGTCCAGCAATTGTGCAAAGTCGACCGCGGTCGCTTTCTGGATGTCTGTGGCTTTTACAAAATCTTTTTTAAGTCCGCCCCCGTACCATAAATAACTGTCTACATTCTGACCGAGCAAGGTAACTTCCTTAAATCCGTTTTTATGCAAATCGGCAATTTCCTGCATAATGCTTTGCGGTTCCCGGCTGCGTTCGCGGCCACGAGTAAATGGCACCACGCAAAACGTACACATATTATCACAGCCGCGTGTTATGGAGACAAATGCCGATACGCCATTGCTTTGCAACCGCACGGGAGCGATGTCGCCATAGGTTTCTTCTTTGGAAAGAATAACGTTGATGGCATTATTTCCTGCTTCAACCTCTTCAAGAAGATTGGGAATGTCTTTGTAGGCGTCGGGGCCAACGACGAGGTCTACGATTTTTTCTTCTTCAAGAAACTGACTTTTGAGTCGTTCCGCCATGCATCCCAGCACGCCGACTTTCATTCGGGGGTTGAATTTTCGCTTAACGGACTGGTAGTGTTCGAGACGTTTGCGTACGGTTTGCTCGGCTTTATCGCGAATCGAACACGTATTAACGAGTACAAGATCCGCCTCTTCCAGGTTAGGAGTTGTGTTGTATCCCTGGCCTGCGAGAATGGAAGCCACGACTTCACTGTCAGAAAAATTCATCTGGCAGCCGTAGCTTTCTATAAAAAGTTTTTTGCGGTTGTCTGACTTTGGCAGTAGGGTTAATGTTTCGCCTTGTCTGCTCTCTTCAATTATCTTCTCCACGTCATTTGATTTCGAGGGCGTAAAGATAAGGATATTGCGTGGATGTGACAAGATGGCAGGACGGTGCTTTCGCGTGAAGGATGGGAACGGCATCCCCCGCTTTGGCGGGGATATAGTGGACAGCCTGACCCGCCCGAATTTCGGGCGCGGGCACGCCCAAAACAACTGCAGCTTTAAAAATGTAGCGTTGTTCGTGACTTTTTTCGCATACTTTTGCGAAAAACAAAAATTGCTGATGGCTAAAAACCTTGTTATTGTGGAGTCGCCTGCAAAAGCGAAAACCATCGAGAAGTTTCTCGGGAAAGATTTTCAGGTCGAATCGAGCTACGGACATATTGCAGATTTGCCTTCGAAGGAGATTGGTGTGGATGTGGAGAATGGTTTTAAGCCGACTTATGAAGTGTCGTCTGACAAGAAGGTGTTGGTGAAAAAGTTGCGCGACTTGTCTAAAAAAGCAGAAATGGTTTGGCTTGCTTCCGATGAAGACCGCGAGGGGGAAGCTATTTCGTGGCATTTGGCGGAGGAATTAAAACTGGAGAAAGATAAAACGCGCCGCATTGTATTTCACGAGATTACCAAATCGGCTATCCAGAAAGCCATTGAGAATCCGCGCGGCATTAATTACGATTTGGTGAACGCACAACAGGCACGGCGTGTTCTGGATCGATTGGTCGGCTATGAGTTGAGTCCGGTGTTGTGGCGCAAGGTAAAAGGGGGCTTGTCTGCCGGCAGGGTACAGTCTGTTGCGGTGCGATTGATTGTGGAACGCGAACGCGAGATCCGCGATTTCAGCTCTGTGGCATCCTATGCCGTCGTGGCCGAATTTTCCGGGAAGTCGGGCAAATCATTTAAGGCAAAACTCGCTAAAAATCTGGCAACCCGCGAAGATGCTGAAGCGTTTCTGCAACAGAGTATCGGGGCGCTTTATACCGTTGCCGAATTAGATACAAAACCGACGAAGAAATCGCCGGCGGCGCCGTTTACGACGTCGACACTTCAGCAGGAGGCTGCACGAAAACTTTACATGCCGGTCGGGATTACGATGCAGGTAGCGCAGCGGCTTTACGAGGCGGGATTGATTACCTACATGCGAACCGATAGTGTTAATTTATCGCAGGAAGCTTTGGCTGCTGCTGAGGCCGAGATAGTTCGATCTTTTGGCAGCCAGTATGCCAAGCGTCGCACGTATGCCACCAAATCCAAGGGTGCACAGGAAGCGCACGAAGCTATTCGTCCGACCGACATGAGCAGACATACCGTAAATCTGGAGCGCGACCAGGCGCGTTTGTACGACCTGATTTGGAAGCGTACCATCGCGTCGCAGATGGAAGATGCACAACTCGAGCGGACTCAGGTTAAGATTACCTCAAATAAACAGGAAGAGTTTTACAACGCTACCGGCGAAGTATTGATATTTGACGGCTTTTTGAAAGTGTATCTTGAGGGCACTGATGAAGACGATGAGGAGCAGGAAGGCATGCTGCCCGCACTGGCCAAAGGCGAAGGTGTACAGGCAGGCCGGATCACGGCGACGGAGCGGTATTCGCGTCCGCCGTCGCGTTATACGGAGGCATCATTGGTCAAGAAGCTGGAAGAGTTGGGCATTGGTCGTCCGTCGACGTATGCGCCTACCATTTCTACCATTATTAGTCGCAAGTATGTTGAAAAGGGAACCCTCGAAGGTCAGGAGCGGCCATACCATCAGTTGGTGTTGAATAACGGAAATGTTCAGGCGGCAGTGCTTACAGAAATGACCGGCTCTGATAAAGGCAAACTGGTTCCTACTGATATCGGCTACATTGTTACCGATTTTTTGGTACGCAACTTCAAAAGTATCCTCGATTACAATTTTACAGCGAAAGTCGAACAGGACTTTGATGAAATAGCCGAAGGCAACCGCGATTGGGCGGAGATGATGCGTGAGTTTTACAATAAGTTCCATCCCAATGTCAAGGAAGTGGAAGCGACGGCAGACCGGGAGAGCGGCGAGCGCATTTTAGGTACGGATCCGAAATCCGGCAAGCCGGTTAGTGTTCGGTTGGGAAAATTCGGTCCTATGGCGCAGATTGGTGATGCCGAGGATGAAGCGAAAGTTTTTGCCAGTTTACGTGCAGATCAGAATATTTCCACGATTACGCTGGAAGAGGCTCTGAATTTGTTTTTGCTGCCCAAAATGCTGGGTGAGGTTGATGGTGAGGAAGTCGAAGTGAACAACGGTCGTTTTGGTCCGTACGTTCGTCATGGAAAAACCTTTATTTCCTTGCCAAAAGGAGAAGATCCAATTGATGTAACCCTAAACAGGGCAAAAGAGTTGATTGCTGAAAAGATGCGTGCGGATGCTCCGATTGCCGAATATGAAGGTCAGCCGGTTCAGAAGGGCGTGGGCCGTTTTGGTCCGTTTATTAAGTGGAACGGTATGTTTATTAATGTAAGCAAGAAATATAATTTTGATCGGCTTACAACGGACGATGTGGCGGCGCTCATAGAGGAGAAATTGCAAAAGGAAAGCGATAAGCTCATACACGATTGGACCGATGCCGGCATTCGAGTGGAGAAAGCGCGGTGGGGAAAATCTGTGATTCTGAAAGGAAAGACCAAGGTGGAGTTGAACAAAGATGTGGATGCGCAGGCATTGACGCTCGAGCAGGTTTTAAAAATTCTGGAAGAAAAGGCTCCGGCCAAGCCTGCCCGAAGATCAGCTGCGACCAAGGCCAAGACGGCGAAAACTTCAAAGAAAAAGTAAATGGGATTTGATTTTCTGCAACCCGTTTCGGGTGAAGTAATGGAGTACGTGAATGCGCTGTCGACGCAGCATCTCGGCAGTAAGGTAGTGTTTCATACGGAAACCGATTTCCCGGACACGGACCGCATTGAGATTGCAATTATCGGAGTTCTCGAAAATCGGAACGGAATAGGGGAAGAGGAGGTGGAGCTTACTCCGATCCGCAGGGCTTTATACGGGATGTTTCCGGGGAACTGGCACGGTACTATTGCCGATCTGGGCGACATTGCAGCCGGGGAAAGTCCGGAAGACACCGGATTTGCGGTAACGGAGGTAGTGGTCGCATTGCTTCGTAAAAAAGTGATTCCAATTGTGCTCGGCGGGACGCAGGCGGTAACGCATGCCATGTACCGCGCATATGATAAGATGGAACAGATGGTTAATCTGGTGGCGGTGGACAGCAGGTTCGACTTCGGAAAAGACCGGGAGCCGATTACGGCGGGTTCTTATTTAACGCGAATTGTGCTTGATGAGCCGAACAACTTGTTTAATTATACCAATATTGGGTATCAGACCTATTTTAATTCGCAGGAAGAAATAGATCTGATTGAGAAATTGTTTTTTGATGCGTATCGGTTAGGTGAAATATCCGGTAATGTGTCGCTGGCTGAGCCGGTTTTCCGCGATGCGGATTTGGTTAGTGTTGATATGACATCCGTAAAGAGTTCAGACAGTGGAAATTTTGCGTACTTTAGTCCTAACGGTTTTGACGGTCGTGAAATTTGTGCGTTGGCGCGTTATGCGGGAATCAGCGATAAAGTTTCAGCCATTGGATTTTTTAATCAGAACGGCAGTCGTCGGGAAGGAACGTTGATTGCGCAGGCGGTATGGTATTTTATTGAGGGCTGGAATTACCGTTCAAACGAATATCCTTTTGGAAGTCGGGAGCATTATATTAAGTATGTAGTGACTATGGAGGACGACGATTTGGTGTTTTATAAAAGCAACAAAACGGATCGCTGGTGGATTGAAATTCCGTTTGAAACATCGGGTAATAATAAACTAAAGAAAAATTCGTTGTTACCGTGTTCATACGAGGAATACTTACAGGCTTGTAATCAGGAAATTCCTGAGCGTTGGTGGAAAGCCCAACGGAAAAACAGCATGTAATTGTAAGTTTTTTCTCTCTTGAAACTGTGATTTGTGCATTTTATCGATGTTAATATGCATTTTATCGATAAAAAAATTTTTGGTTTTAAATTTTAATTCTACTTTTGGCCGTAGAATTAATTTTTAATGTTAAAAATTGGTTTTTTAAAAAATAATAAATAGGTTTACGCCCTTAAATTTTGAACAGAAAAATAACCCAGAATTATATGAAGAAATTCGTTGCATTTACAGCCGCTGTCGCGATTTTAGTGGGCTGTGGTCGATCAAGCGATAAAGGTGAGCTTGTAGGTGTAAAGGGAAGGAAATGGCACCCTGAGAAACCTTACGGCATGACCCTTGTTCCGGGCGGCGCTTTTATCATGGGTAAAGCAGATGATGATTTGGCGAATGTTCAGGATGCACCAACAAAAACTGTTACTGTTCGTTCATTCTATATGGATGAAACGGAAATTACCAATAGTGAGTATCGTCAGTATGTAGAATGGGTTAAGGATTCCATTATCCGCGTGCGTTTGGCTATTCTTGCCGATGAGGTAGGGCAGACCAATACCGCAGGTGGCGGTGGCGGAGGTGGCCGTAACGCCGGAAGCATCGGAGATTTTGCCTTTGCTGATCAGGATCCTGAGAAAATGACACCGTATGAAAAGTATATGTATGAGAATTATTACAGTGTAGGTACTGATGACGATCCTTATGCGGGGCGTCGTTTAAACCGCAAGGTAAAATTGATTACAGATACAAGTAAATACCCGGACGAGTACTACACTGAAGTAATGGATTCCATGTATTTGCCGGTGGCTGAGTCGTACAATGGTTTGCGTACCATAGATGTGACAAAACTTAAATTCCGTTATTCATGGATGGATATTCAGGCAGCTGCCAAGGCTAAAGTTGGAAAGCGGAGTCAGTTTATCCGTACGGAAAGTGTACCCGTTTATCCGGATACTACAGTTTGGATCAAGGATTTCGCGTATTCGTACAATGAGCCGATGCACAATGATTATTTCTGGCACCAGGCTTATGGAGACTATCCGGTTGTAGGAGTAAAGTGGACTCAGGCGAAAGCGTTTTGCGCTTGGAGAACAATGTATAAAAATGCGTTTATCAAATCGAAAAAGAAGAAGCGCGATTTGATTAACTCTTTCCGTCTGCCTACAGAGGCGGAGTGGGAGTATGCCGCTCGCGGTGGACTCGAATCGGCTACTTATCCGTGGGGTGGGCCATACTCTAAGAATGACCGTGGGTGTTTCCTTGCGAACTTTAAGCCAAATCGCGGTGATTACGCGGCTGATCAGGCGCTTTACACTGTTGAAGCCAAGTCTTATGAAGCAAACGGTTACGGTTTGTACAATATGTCAGGAAACGTTGCGGAATGGACTGATTCTTCTTATGATGCAGCGGCATACGAATATGTTTCAACAATGAACCCGACCGTCGGCGACCAGTCGAACAAGCGCAAAGTGGTGCGCGGAGGGTCGTGGAAAGATGTTTCGTACTTCCTTCAGGTGGGCACCCGTGATTATGAATATCAGGATTCTGCCCGCAGCTACATCGGATTCCGTACCGTTCAGGATTACATGGGGCTTGAAGTTACCGGTAACGCATCCGTTCGATAAGCATTTAACCAACTTAATTATATTAACTTAACTACCTTAAAAATTATTAATTATGGCACTTTTGAGCAAAAAAGCAATGAACTTCGCTTACGGTATGGGAGCAGCGGTCGTTATCATCGGAGCACTCTTCAAACTGATGCACTGGCCTGGAGCGAGCGCGATGCTTATTATCGGTCTTGGTACTGAGGCTTTGATTTTCGGTCTTTCTGCATTTGATCCTGTTGACAAGGAATTGGATTGGTCTTTGGTTTACCCGGAGCTTGCAGGCGGAGAGGCTAAGAAAAGAGATGAGAAGAAGCCTGAGGATGCTCAAGGCATGCTTTCACAAAAACTTGATCAGATGTTGAAAGAGGCAAAAATTGATGGTGAATTGATGGCAAGTTTGGGTAATAGCATCAAGAATTTTGAAGGTGCTGCCAAGAACATCGCGCCAACTGTTGATTCAGTTGCTTCTACTAAAAAATACGCTGAAGAAATGACTTTGGCTGCTGCGCAAATGGAGTCATTGAACAGCCTTTACAAAGTTCAGTTGGAGAGTGCATCCCGTAATGCACAAATCAACAACGAGCTTGCAGAAAATAACCTTAAACTAAAAGACCAAATGCAATCGCTGACATCTAACCTCCAGTCGTTGAACAACGTATATGGTGGAATGTTGTCTGCTATGGGTAACCGGGCTTAATTTTTAACTAGCATCTTTATTATTAACACAAAACAAACATTGTAAAGAATGGCAGGTGGAAAATTAACCCCAAGGCAGAAGATGATTAACCTGATGTATCTGGTTTTCATCGCCATGTTGGCGCTAAATATGTCGAAAGAGGTACTGTCCGCTTTCGGTATCCTTAATAACAAAATCGTTGAATCCAATGCGATTACCGATCAGCGTAATCAGCAGTCTTTTGAGCAATTGGCACAGAAAGCAGCAGATCAGCCGCTTCAGTTCGGTGACAAGAAAGCGAAAGTGGAGAAAATCAGAAAAATCTCCGCGGATTTCAACAAGTACATTGAAGATCTGAAAACCAAGTTCACAGAAGGTCTGGAGCGCGATGAGAACGGAAATCTTCCTTTCGAGCAGATGGACAAAGGTGATATGGTTGATGAGTATTGGTTTGAGGGCGACCGTCCTTCGAAGGCGGGTCAGGAGTTTCTTGATCGCATGAAGAAGTTCGTTGCTGACATCAAGTCTACAGGTGGTAGTGCAATTGCCGCTCCTGAGATGAAGAAAATCGAAAAGCGTTTTGAAACTCTTCCAGTGAAAAGTGCCACAGCCGGAACTACGCTTCCGTGGTTGGATTACAACTACAAAGGTTTCCCGCTGATCGCGACCATTACAAAACTGTCTCAGTTACAGGCGGACGTTAAAACAACAGAAAGTGATATTATTAGCGGAATGTTCCAGTCTGATCTCGTGGCTGCTGCATCGTTAACAGCTTATCAGCCTATTGTTGTACTTGACAAAACTGCCTTCTTCCAGGGAGAAGCTGTAACAGGTAAAATTATCCTCGGTAAGTTTGACCCATCACTTGTGGCGAAATCAGTTGTCGTAAACGGGCAGACTGTTCGTGCTGAGGCAGGTCAAGCTAAGTTCTCAATCGGTGCAGGAAATGTAGGTGAGCATGACATCAACGGATCATTCAACTTTGATGAAAACGGAAAGGTCGTAAGCCTTCCGATTAAAGGTAATTACGTAGTGGTTCCTAAGCCAAACTCTCCAAACATTTCTGCTGATAAGATGAACGTGGTGTACCGTGGTCTTCCAAACCCTATGACAATTACGTTTGCGGGTATTTCAGACGATAAAGTTTCAGCTTCAGCTCCGGGTCTGACTCGCGCTGGTAAGCCTGGTCAATACATGTTGAAACCGCAACAAGGTACTGAGGTAACAGTAAGCGTAAGTGGAGAGTTGCCTGATAAGACGAAGGTATCCGGTAAGAAAGTGTTTCGTATCAAAAACATTCCGGGACCTCAGGGTGCTATCGGTGGTGTGATTGGAGATACAAAAGGTGCAAAATCACGTCTTGAAGTTTCCCAAATCGGTGCGATTCTACCTGACTTCCTTTACGATTTGAAATTCCGCGTAACGCAGTTTACATTTAAAGTTCCGGGTCAGCCTGCCATCGTTGTTAATGGTGACCGCGTGAATGATAAATGTCGCGCTGCTTTGGCTCGTGCGGGTCGTGGAGATCAAATCATTATCTCCGACATCAAGACCAAAATCGAAGGTGTTGATGCTCAGATTATCACCGGAAAATGTTCGCCGGTGGTATATGAAATACAATAATTTATTTTCATCTGCCGTTTTTACGGCAGATGCTTAAAAAAGAAATGATGAAGTTGAAAAATTGTTTTCTTGCAGTTCTGATCGCTTTCAGCGGTGCAGTTTCAGCGCAGTCTAACTTGCTTAATGCGAAAACTCCTGATGAAATCGGGAAGAAGACCGCTGCACAGTTGGAGTCAGATAACGATAAGCCGTTGGCGTATGGTTATGTGCATGACCGCGATGTGTTGATGGGAAAAACAGTGTGGGAAATCATCGATTTGGATGAGCGGATTAATTTTCCGCTGTACTATCCTATCGATACGGCTAACATTGGTAAAGACCGTCGTTCGTTGTTTACCGTTTTATTGAACGGCATCAAGAGCGGCAAGATTACGGAGGTGTACGGCGATGATTATTTCAACACCAAAAAGTCGCTACAGGATATGTCTTCGTCATTTAAGTATGTAGACACTACTGAAGCGGGTATCGAGGAGATTAATAACTATTATGACGATTACAAAAGAGGTCGTAAAGTTTTGGATCCTCAGTACATCAATACAAAAGAGTTAACTGCACAGGATATCTCTGGTTTTAAAATCAAAGGTTACTGGTACTTTGACAAGCGTCAAAGTGAGATGAAATATCGTTTGTTGGCGATTTGTCCCGTAGCTCCTGAAGCACGTGAAATTGGTAATGATAATGCGGACGTAATCGAATTATTTTGGGTTTATTTCCCTGCTATTCGTGATGTCTTGCATGAAGCCAAAGCGTTTAACGATCGTAACTCGGCCATGCCGATTACCTTTGATCACCTTCTTAACTCACGTCGCTTTAACGGTGTGATTTATAAAGAGGAGAACGTTTACGGTGACCGCCAGATTGCGGAATATCAGAAAGAAAACGCACAGATGCAGTTACTCGAGTCCGAGCGCGTAAAGGAGAAAATCCGCAACTTCGAGCAGGACATGTGGAATTACTAATCATTTTTTGATCATACCATAAACTCTTGCCTTCGGGCAGGAGTTTTTTTATTTTATGACTGATTATTTGATTGTTGGCGGCGGATTAGCGGGCGTTTCTGTAGCACATGTACTGCGGAAACACAATAAGCATTTTCAGCTTATTGACAGCGGTGTCGGTGGTGCATCGTTTGCTGCAGGCGGCGTTTATAACCCGATGGTGTTGAAACGCTTTAAAATGGTCGATGGTGCGGCTATGTATCTCGATCGGATGCACGCGATGTTTGATGAGATTTCCCGTGAACATAAGAAGGATTTTCGACACCCTATGCCGATTTTACGGCGATTAAGTTCGTTCGAAGAGCAGAATGAGTGGTTTCTGGCTTCTGAACGGTATCCCCAATATTTATCGGACACGGTGGTACGGAGTGATTTTGCGGGTATTGATGCTGCCTTTGGCTATGGTGAAGTATACCAGGCGGGTTGGGTCGATGTAATTGGGTTTTTACAATTTTACACCGAACTCCTGGAGAAGGAGAATTGTTGGCGAAAGGAAGAAGTCACCTATAGTAAGTTTAGTTTTGAAAGCGGATTTATTCGTTACGGCCAACAGACGTATCGCAACGTGATTTTCTGTGAAGGTACAGCCGTGCTCCGAAATCCGTTTTTCTCCTATCTGCCCATTGTTAGGAATAAAGGAGAAGTATTAAATATTAAAACGACAGTCGATACTAACGGCAACATGATTAAGGCCGGTGTTTTCCTGATGCCGCTCCCAAATGGGGATTATAAAGTTGGCGCGACGTATAACTGGCGCTCTCCGGACAACGGTCCTTCCGAAGAGGGACGCAAGGAGTTGATGGAGAAACTGGAGACTTTTTTAAAATGTGAGTATGAAGTGACCGCTCATTTTTCGGGCATACGGCCTACCGTTCCGGACCGCCAACCTCTTATCGGCAAGCATCCGCAAATTGAAGGACTTTATGCGTTGAATGGTTTAGGATCGCGAGGCGTAATGCTTGCCCCGGCATGTGCTGAACTGCTCTTTGATTTTATAGAAAATCAGGCAGATATTCCTCAGGAGGTAAATCTTAGTCGTTACGCTGCTCGCTGGCAGCCGATGGATCGTATTTGACGAACATATTGATGTAAATGTTTCGTGCCACGCGTGCTACCCACGGCATCAGAAACAGAAGTCCGACTAAAATGGCAATAAACGAATTTAAAATCCCTATTTTCAGAAAGAAGAAGGAGATGATAAAGATCGCTACGCCGCACGCTACAGCGAGTGCATAGCTGACGTACATAGCGCCAAAAAAGAAGTTGGGCTCAATCTTGTACTTCAAACCGCATGTTCTGCAATGGTCGTGCATTTTCATAGTTTCGGAAATCACAAACGGATTTGAGTTAACGTACATGCTTTCGCACTGGCACTTGGGGCAAGTTCCTGTTAAAATGCTATATAATTTGCTCCCTTTTTTTAACATTTGCACACGTTTTTAAGTCTTGCAAATTTACGCCATTAGTCAGCCCTTACCATGTTAAACATCCACAATCTTTCAGTTTCCTTTGGTGGAACATATTTATTCGAAGAAGTAACTTTCCGCCTTGGAAGTGGCGACAGAGTCGGATTGGTCGGAAAAAATGGCGCAGGTAAGTCGACAATGCTTAAAATCCTTGCGGGCGATATCCGGCCCGATTCCGGAAACATCGCTGCCGAGAAAGAAATCAGAATCGGTTTTTTGCGCCAGGATATTGATTTTGTCCAGGGGCGGACTGTTCTCGAAGAAGCGTATCAGGCATTTACCGATATTCAGGAAACAGAGCGGCGCATCGAGCACATTAATGAACAACTCACCACACGGACAGATTATGAATCGGAAGGCTATTCAAAGTTAATCGAAGATCTGTCAGACCTTACCCACCGATTTGAAGTTTTAGGGGGATACAACTATGTGGGCGACACCGAGAAAATCTTATTGGGCTTAGGATTTCGCCGGGAGGAATTTCAGAATTTAACCGATACATTTTCCGGCGGGTGGCGCATGCGCATCGAATTAGCAAAACTCCTTTTGCAACGCAATGACGTGCTGCTTTTGGATGAGCCTACCAACCACCTCGATATCGAATCCATTATCTGGCTTGAGAATTTTCTAAGAAGTTATGCAGGTGTTGTAGTCATTGTTTCGCATGACAAGATGTTTCTTGACAACGTAACCAATCGTACCATTGAGATATCTTTGGGTAAAATCTACGACTACAATAAGCCGTATACGCAATATCTCGAATTGCGGCAGGAGATCCGTGAAAAGCAGCTCGCGACGCAAAAAAATCAGCAGAAGAAAATCGAAGAAACCGAGAAACTGATTGAAAAGTTTCGGGCAAAAGCCACCAAGGCCTCGATGGCGCAGTCTCTCATTAAAAAGTTGGAAAAAGTGGAGCGCATCGAGGTGGATGAAGATGACAACTCGGTCATGAGTATTTCCTTCCCGGTTTCAAAAACACCCGGTAAGGTCGTTGTAGAAGCCAATCACGTTACCAAAAAATACGGCGAGAAAACGATTTTGAAAGACGTTTCGCTTTTAGTAGAGCGCGGTCGAAAAATCGCCTTTGTAGGTCAGAACGGTCATGGGAAGTCTACCTTCATGAAAGCCATTGTGGGCGATATACCTTACGAAGGCATCATCAAACTGGGCCATAACGTGGAATTGGGATATTTTGCGCAAAATCAGGCGGAGTATCTCGACGGTGAAATAACCCTGTTGCAAACAATGGAAAATGCTGCGAACGACACCAACCGCAGCAAGGTGCGCGATATGTTGGGTGCTTTTTTATTCCGCGGTGATGACGTGGAAAAGAAAGTGAAAGTACTTTCGGGAGGCGAGCGCAATCGTCTTGCGTTATGTAAACTTCTTTTGCAGCCCATTAATGTTTTGGTGATGGACGAACCAACCAACCACCTCGACATCAAGTCGAAAAATGTTCTCAAAGCTGCACTAAGTAAATATGAAGGCACGCTGTTGCTGGTTTCCCACGATCGTGACTTTCTTCAGGGGCTTGCCAATACCGTGTATGAATTCCGCGATCAGTGCATTCGTGAGTATTTGGGCGATATTAATTTCTTTCTGGAGCAGCGCAACCTGGAAAATATGCGTCAGGTAGAACGCGTCGCGGAAAAGCCTAAGGAGCAACAGAAGATCGGGGAGAAGTTAAATTACGAAGACCAAAAGCGGCAAAAATCATTGCAGAATAAACTGAGCAAAGTCGAGAGTCAAATCAATCAGCTCGAACGCGATATTCAAAGTGATGATCGGGCGCTGGCAGAAAATTACGACAAGCATATTGAAGATGCGCGCTTTTTTGAGGCGTATAACCGCAAGAAAAAGGAACTGGAACAGCTGCTTAACGAATGGGAATCCGTTCAGTTGGAGTTGGAAGTATTACGAAATTAGACCGATTTTTCGCGAGTGCTCAATTGCTTCGCTGCTGTGGCGGAAATAGCACACTTCTACATTTAGCTCAGCGAGATTCTTTAAAACTTCGACGGTTCGGGATTTTTTCTCATCTCTTGTTTGCCGGATATACACCGCTTTTACATTAACCGGAAAAATTTTGCAGATACTTTCGTAAAGATAGGGGTCATCTTGTGAATCATCGCCAAGCAAGGTGTAGGTCAGGTTTGGATAAAATTCGAGGATGTGGCGAATTTTTTCAAACTTGTGATTATGATCACCTCGTCCCGTAAGCAGAAAATCTTTCAGGCTGGTCTTAATATCTTTTAGCAAAAGTACAGCCCTGGGCAGTTCGTGCAATTTGGTAAAATCCACAATGAAGCGATACAAATTCCACTCGCTGCTCGAAACATAGAAAAACGCATTTTCCTCATCCTTGTTATTCCGACCGGACGTGCTTAATGCCTGATAATGCGAGACAACATCCTGAAATATTTTTCGATCGTTTACATTGCGGAATAACAAAATGTACAACTTCTTAAGCAGGTTGTGCGTATGTGAAACCAAAAAGGTATCGTCGATGTCAGAAATGAATCCTAGTTTACCTTGATACGGTCTGATAAACGAACCTTTCTCAACTATTTCACTGCCTTCGTGTTCGATGCTAACCTGGTAATCTACCCAGCCGTACGGCGTTTTCTGCTCCAGTGGAATGCAAAATTTAAAATATCCGTCGTCCAAAGACCGCGTTCTGATTCGTTTTCCCCTAAACAACAAGTAAACATCAGTATTTGCCTGTGTTTTAATTCGGAACATGCGGATAACCGACCGCGCATTTTTGAGTCGCTTTTTTTGGAAATCATATTCCGCCCGCGTTGTAGGTCTAAAAACGTGCCCCATCACAATCAATTCCTGCTCATTGGCATAACCTCGATACAATTTTAAGACAGGCTTCATGATAATTTTCTAATTTAGATATACAAATTACAACATAAATACGACTTAAGAAATGAGCGAAGGAGGGAAGTTCCTGTTTGTGATTAATCCGATTTCGGGAGATCTCGATAAGGCAGAAATTATTGCATCGGTAGAGCAGCGGGCAAAGGAGCACCGAATTGCGCTGATACCTTATGAAACAACCGGCAAGGCAGACGAGCAAAAAATTCGCGAATTATACGAGGCGCACCAGCCGGAGCGGATACTCATTACGGGTGGCGACGGCACGGTTAAAATGGTTGCAGAGGCACTAGAGGAAGTAGATGTGGTAATGGGAATTTTACCCGGAGGCTCGGCTAACGGTTTGTCAGTGGATCTAAATTTTCCAAAAGACATTAATGAGGTAATTGAAATTGCATTCGGTGATAGCCATCTCGAGGTTGATATGGTGGAAATCAACGGACATCGCAGCTTACATTTAAGCGATATCGGACTAAACGCGGAATTGATCCGCAATTACGAGCAGAGCTCCATGAGGGGCAAATTGGGCTACGTTCTGCAGGCCATAAATACGCTAACTGACGATGAACTTCCATTTGACGCTAAAGTGGAAGCTAATGGTGAAGTACTTGAAACAACGGCGAAAATGATTGTGATCGCGAACTCGAAGAAGTACGGCACCGGTGTTACCATCAATCCTATCGGAGAGATGAATGACGGCAAGTTTGAGATTGTGATTATAAAGGAACTTGATCTGATTCTGTTAACCAAAATCATCACAGGGAATTTTCCGTTTAATGATGAAACCGTTAAATTAATTTCTACGGAAAAGGCCACCATAACGACCAACGTTCCGGTGCATTTTCAGGTTGATGGCGAATATCTAAATGAAATCGACCGTCTGGATATCAGCATTCTGCCGCACCGCATGAAAATTGCTGTTCCCTCTACTTGAAGGGGTGACGCTGCTGCCATTTCATTTTAGGCTCAAAAAACCGAAACAAAGTTCCGATCACTGAATTTATAAACGAATTCCGGTGTTTGATGTACCCAAACATATGTAGCGGCACCGCACCCACAGAGCTTTTAATTTCTAAAGCAGTACGCGCCAGAATAAGACGCTTTGCCGACGAAGAAATTGTTTGACCAATCATATCGTACAGCATATTCAGGTAAAGCATTTTGGTTTTCTGATGTTCTTCATCATAACCCAGAAAATAGGTGTCTGCATCGCCGTTATTACGGATGATGGTGCAAAATCCAATCAGTTCTCCATCATAAAAATATCCGATCACTGAAAAATCATCATTTAAGAACTTCTTGATCGTGTAGAAATGATCTGAAGGCAGGAAAAAGGTATTAAAGGGTGCTTTTTGAGCTACAGTCAGGTACAGATGGTGCATCCGCGCTTCGAATCGGTTGATTTCGTCCGGCATAAGAATGCGTCGCTCGACATCCAACGCTTTTTTTCGCGCACGTTTGTATTGATCCCGGTACTTTTTCAGAAACGTAGCAACATAATCTGCCTCGGACTTCCATCCTTGAATGTCAAGCACCATATTGGGTTGCGTCGAGAATTGGTAGTAGGTTTGAAAGGCATTTGCCGGAAACTGAGCGATATATTCGGGGTAAAAATCTTTCCAAATGGTTAGTGGAGCACCGGTGCGTCGTCCAATTTCTTCCACCGCTCCATGTAGCGACGAAAAAAATGCAGGGTGTAGCGGCATTGCAAACGCATGTTGCCCCGTAAGCATATTGTTTCCGACAATCACGACGCGCGAAGAAAATTGCTTAAATGCCCAGGTTCTTATTTTGTTCTTTAGGCGATGATCACGGTTGCCAAACGTTTGGATAGTGCGGAAATCGAGCACCTGAATGAGCGCAATTCCCTGGAGTTTATCCTCGTTATAAAGCCCGACAAAAAATACCTGCATATTATCCGGTGCACTTTCACCCAATAATTGCAGGTATCTCTTTTGTAAAAATATCCGATGGTCTGCGATTTTATCCCAATCGTCGGGAAGTGTATCAGCAGCGGTAAAAATTGAAAAAGTCGGGGCTTGCAATTTTTTTTTGCAAAAGTACCAAAAAAACCGGCGTGGATTTCTATTCCCAGGCACAGATGATGCCACCCATTAAGGTCAGGCATACAAGCCAGAAACCGGCGGTAATGAGTACGTATCTAAAACTTTTGCGATCGAACAGCGCATTGGTAGCTATAATCGGAAACGCAAACATGAGTCCGAGAAATAAACCATGAAAAGCACCGTGCTTAAAAGTCCGGTACGCCGTTCCGTAGTCGGACATAAATGCCTGGTAGGAAGGTTTAGCCGATTCTTCGAGTCCGCCAATCATTCCAAACGCGCCAAATTGATGAATGACCACGGTTTGAACGATAATTGCAATTAAATACGCGTAAAAAATTGTAAGCGGAAAAATCACCATCATGTTGGTTTTCATCAATTGTTCTTTGGTAAGATTTGTTTCCCTCATCCAGGCGGTCCCGAATACTTTGGGGTGATACCATACAAATCCGATCAAAAGTGTGCTTAACGAGGCGACTAAAAGAGCTAAAAAATTGACTTCCATGTTGTTTGTTTTTGTGTTAGGATGTCAAAAATACAACTTCTTATTAAGGTCAAACACAAGTTAATTTGTAAGAATTTTATTTAAGAATTTGTGCTAAATGTGTAATTCGTCGATTATTTTTGTTTTTTAATCGACGATTGCTCTATTTTTGACCTACCTAATTCACCTAAAATAACACAGTCATGAAAAATTTTACTTTCCTGCTAATGCTTCTTGGCTATTCTCTGGTTGCTTTTGCCGGAGTATCGCCAGCAGAGAAAAAAGCGCTTATTAAACTTAATCAAATGACCGAGGGAGCCGGATGGACTCATAAATGGGATCTGAAGAAACCGGTAGAATCCTGGTTTGGTGTGGTGGTAAAAGATAATAAGGTAATTTCTATCGATTTATCGAACAATAATCTTAAAGGTGAGCTTCCTTCGGAAATCGGTTCTTTGGTACACTTAGAGAAACTTAATTTGTTCCGCAACAAAATCACAGGACGCATTCCCGCAAGCATCGGAAATCTGAAAAAGCTTAAAAGTTTAAATCTTTCGTTTAATAAACTTGCAGGATCAATACCGGCCGAATTGGGTAATGCTACCTCTTTACAATCCATAGAATTGTACATGAACATGCTGAGCGGTACGATGCCTTCGTCGCTGGGTAAGTTGTCAAAACTCGAGACGCTATCCTTGTTCAACAATGAACTTACAGGAAACATACCGGCAGAATACTACCAGCTTTCGAATCTTAAAGTGCTTTTACTGAGCAGCAACAAGCTGAGCGGAAAATTGAGCATGAATATTTCCAACCTTCGTTCGCTCGAAAATCTTAGTTTATTCGAAAACAACCTTGAGGGCCAGGTGCCGTGGGATCTTGAAAAACTACGCAACCTGAAGGAAATGAACATCTCATATAACAAGTTTAACGGTGTTGTGTCGAAAAAGCTTGCGGAAATGGACATGATGAATATGACGATGGTTAATGAGCAGGGAATTGCTGTTACGCTAAAAGTGGATACTTCCGTACGCAGCAATACGGCAATCGCAGAAGAAGAATAGTTTTTTCCAATTTTTATAGTCGAAAGGCCTCACCCCGCGTGAGGCTTTTTTTGTTTTATGATTTAGCTAACACGCGAACGCGATTTAATGTGATAACTTTAAATAAATGCCTTCGGGCGAATTAAAAACAGCTATGAAAAATATTGATGACAATTTCAAAACCGAATCAATCGACAAACTGCGGGAACTGGCAGAAGATGTTCAGGTATGTATGTTCTGCACCCGCCTCAACGAACTGCCGATTGCGGCACGCCCGATGAGTGTTCAAGAGGTAGACGAACAGGGCAACCTTTGGTTTATCAGCAATGCGCGCAGCAATAAAAATTTTGAAATCGCGCAGGACAGTCAGGTTCAGTTATTTTTCTCCAAAATGTCGAATTCACATTACCTCTCCGTGTATGGTCGGGCTTCAGTGTTAACCTCACGCGAGATAATAGAAAAACATTGGACCCCCATGGCCAAACCGTGGTTTGAGGAAGGAAAGGATGACCCGGATGTAACCGTCATTCGCGTAACACCATCCGACGCGTATTATTGGGACACAAAAGACGGGCAGGCGGTGATGCTTTTTAAAATGGCTGCCCGTGCGATGGGTGCTGATGTGGATGATGGCGGGGTAGAAGGAAACATTGCACTTTAATAAAAGCAACGTGAAGAATTTATAACATGATTCCACGAGGTTTGTGTAACTTTAAGCAAAACCCGCGCTATGGAAAGTAAAACTACACCCGTTGCTCCTTCAACCTTGCGTCAGATTCGACGAACAAAAGATGAATTTAAAAACCTGTTGCTTCGAAACTTGTTGCGCACTAATAAAAGAATTTTGCGCAATCTGGATATAAGCAACGTTGTACTTTTTTGATATGGATACTTCCGATAAAAACAAACAAAGGTTGCAAAATCGCGACCAACTGGATGAGCAGAATGAGTGGCACGATACCACCGAAACCGATAAATATCTGGCGCTGGAGCAGCCCGGTGTCACCTGGAGCGGTGAACGCGACCCGATGAAAAATGCAGATCAGGAATTTGGTTCTGACGCCGGTTCGGATTTTGAAACATTTAAACCAGGCGGAGAGAACAGCCGGAACTCCGATGCATTTAGTCAGGACGATTATCTGTTAAACGATAATATCGATTTGGATGAGGATCAAAATATATCGATATCCTCGGACGACCGCTAACTATTTCTCTGACTTCTCCTTCTTTGCAGCTAATTTGAGAACGAGAATAACTCCGGTGATGACTGCCGATACCGCATTTGCTGCAATTACCGGCCAGTCGTTAATACAGATACCATAGATTAGCCATAAAACCAGACCGCTAAAGAGTATTATGTACGTCAGTGACGAAATACTCTTGGTGGATCTGGTTTTTATAATTTTATATGCTTGCGGAATATTTGCGGCGGTGGTAAGCGCCGCGGCGGCAAAACCCAATACTTCTGTGAGATTCATTTTTTTAGTATTTTTTTCAAATCGATCGCATCGCGGAAGAAGTTCTGCCACAAATCGCCTTTTTCTTTCAACCTGTCATGAATCGTGTAAAAATTGAAGGCGGAGACGTCGAGTGAATCATTAATTTCATCCCACTCCAATGGTGTGCTAACTCCCGCACCTTCTCGTGGACGTAGCGAATAAATGCTTGCCATAGTTTTTCCGCGCCCGTTTTGCAAATAGTCAAGGTAAATTTTTCCCTCGCGCTTTTTAGGCATGCGCTCGAGGCTGGTAATGTCTGGAAGTTCGTGGTGCACCATCTGGCTGATTAGTAACGATATGTCGCGTGTCTGATCGTAGGTGTATTTAGGCAGTACCGGAATAAAAACGTGAATGCCCTTGCCGCCCGAAGTCTTTGCATATCCTTTTATCCCGAGTCGATCCAGTACTTCTTTCACCTTTATAGCAGTAGCAATCAGTTTCGAGGAGTCGGCCTTATTCGGATCGAGATCGAAAATGATGTAGTCCGGACGATCGGGCGTTCTGGCTCGACTGCTCCACGGATTTATTTCGATGCATCCGAGGTTTACCATATACAGCAAGTCGTCCCGATTCTGGCACAACATCCATTCAATTGCTTCATTTTTACTGTCTGATTGAATTTCCTTGGTTTTAATCCATTTGGGAGCAAGACCCTTCATATTTTTCTGGAAAAAACCATCCTTAGTGATTCCGTCGGGCGTCCGTCGCAGCGACTGCGGGCGATCCTTGAGATAGGGTAGAATGTATTCCGCAATCGCGTCGTAGTACCGAATTACATCGCCTTTGGTTATTTTTTCCTTGGGGAAAAAGATTTTTTGTGTGTTTGTAAATTCTACCCGACTTTTCGGCAATTCGTCTTGAAGTAAATCGGGAGCGGCTTGTAAGTCGCCCGAACGGGTCGAAACTTCCGGTTTTTCGGCTATGACTTTTCGCGCCGGTTTATCATTCCGAAGTCCGAGAAACACGGGATGCCGCATACTGCCCGTTTCGGTCCACTCTGCAAATTTCACCTGAGCCAGCAGTTTCGGTTTCACCCAATGAACACCTTTCAGTCTGGGCGTGTCAGCAAAAGGCGACTTGTCCTGCTCGAGGGCAGCCAGTTTTGTATACAATTTATCCAGAATGGCTTCCGTATATCCGCTTCCTACTTTTCCGGCAAATCGCAAAGTACCTTTATCGTAGTAACCCACCAGCAGGGCGCCTAAACCTTTCCGACTTCCCTGAGGATCGGTAAAACCGCCGATGACCACTTCCTGCTGCATTTCGGTTTTGATTTTCAGCCAGTCTTTGGTGCGTTTACCGTTTATGTAGCGCGAATCTGTTTTCTTTGCAATGACCCCTTCGCCACCCTGTTTTTCAATTTTCTGAAATAGTGTGGTTCCTTTACCAAGAACATGTTCCGAGTAGAATATTTTATCTGTTTTGGGCAAAACCGCTTTGAGAATCTTCTTTCGAAGAAGCAGCGGCAAGGGTCGAAGGTCGAACCCGTTGAAATACAGCAAATCAAACACATAAAACTTAAGTGAACCTCGTGCCGGTTGATCTTCGAAATGTTGCAACCACTGAAATCGACTTTTTCCGGTGCTGTCTTCCACTACGATTTCACCGTCAAAGGCACAGTCATTGGGTACGGTGGCAAATGCTTCTACGAGCTTCGGGTACTTTGAGTTGAAGGGTAATCCATTGCGTGATACCAAACGGACATCGCCACTTTTAGAAAATGCCAATGCACGGTAGCCGTCGTATTTCGTTTCGAAAAGGTATTCATCACTGTCAAACGGTGCGTCTGCCAGCGTAGCTAATTGCGGCTTCCAGTCTGTCGGGAATTCTGTGCGGATAGCATCCTTGACGTCTTCGGCAGTCAGCTGAAAATCCGCGGTATCTTTCTTTGCAGGTTGTTTTTGAGTGGATGTTTCCGGTGATTTTTTCCCCGATTTTTTTCCGGAACTATCCCAAACAGCGTCTGCTGCCGCTGCAATCTGATCGAGATCGCGGCCGGTAAGGACCGAAGTTTGGTCGTATGAAACCTTGGGACCGCTGAATTCATCTTTGGACTTCATCAGCAACCACTGGCGTTCATCGTCTTTCATCCGAATCAGATGCCAGGCACCCTTCAATTTTTTGCCTTCGACTACCACTTTGAGGTTACCCTCGCGGAGTTGCTTGCGAAGTATAGCATTGTCCTTTTTTTGGTCTGAATTGCCTTCGGCATGGAATGTACCAATGTCCCAAACCATTACCGTCCCGCCTCCGTACTGTCCTTTCGGAATGGTTCCTTCAAAGTCGAGGTACGCCATCGGATGGTCTTCGGTTTGCATTGCAAGCCGCTTGTCGGCAGGATTTGCGGAAGGACCTTTGGGAACGGCCCAACTTACGAGTACGCCGTCGATTTCAAGTCGGAAATCGTAGTGCAAATGCGAAGCGGCGTGTTTTTGCACAACAAAACGAAGTGCGCCGGTTGATTTTTCGATCTTTCCTTTCGGCTCCCGTGTTTTGCTGAAGTCGCGTTTCTCATTGTACTTCTCCAGTGCCATAAGTTAATTTTTTATGGCCTCGAGACTCATTCTAAGTTGCTCTAAAAGGTCGTCCTGAGGCGCTTTTTTGGCTTTTACTTTTGTATCGGTGGCTTTCGCGGGCTTTTTCTTTCCTTTTTCACTTGCCCGCTTTTTAATGAGTTTGAGCAATTCGTCGCGGTAAGTGTCCTTGTATTTTCCGGGTTCGAATTTTTCGGTAAGCTGACTGATGATGGTCATTGCCATATCCAGTTCTTTTTTCTGAATCTTAATATCGGTCGGAATTTTAGCCTCGTTCGGATCGCGGAGATCCTCTTCGAAACGCATCTGGATCAGCAGAATGGCGTCGCCTTCCGCTTTAAGAATACCGATGTGTTCGGCAGTGCGCAAAACGTAACGCGCCAGTCCTACCTTGCCTGATTTTTTTAGGGCTTCGCGAAGTAACGCGTACACTTTGGATGCCTGTTTTTCTGGCTCCACGATGTACGGCTTTTCGAGGAACTGAGAAGGGATTTCGTCCTCCAGAACAAATTCGAAGATGTCGATACTTTGCATTTTTTCAGGCATCAGCTTTTCGATGTCTTCCCGATCGAGGACCACATAATCGCCGTCTTCTTTTTTATAGCCTTTTGCAATGTCTTCCCACGGCACTTCCTTGCCGTCGTTTTTACAAATTCGGACATACTGAATCGGGCAATTGTCTTTTTTTCGGATCATATCCATGTCGATGGTGTGCGAAACAGCTCCGCTGTAGAGTCGCACCGGGATGTTTACCAGACCGAAACTGATTCCGCCCTTCCAGATTGCTTTCATAAAGTGTCAGTTGTACTGAGTTGATTTACGATAGTGCTTCCTTCAAGTTGTTCGAACAGATCGAGCGCATTTTTAAATGCCTGATCCATGTTGAAATATTTGTAATTCGCAAGACGGCCCACGAAATAAACATCGGTTAGTTTATCGGCCTCCTGTTTGTATTTCGCATAAATCTCCTGATTCCGCGCGTTCGGAACAGGGTAATACGGTTCGCCTTCGTCGACGGTATATTCCCGAACGATGGTAGTTTTTTCGGATTGTTGATGACCGAAGTGTTTGTATTCGATGATGCGGGTAAATTCTGTTTCCAATCCGGGATAATTAACTACCGAGTTTTCCTGAAAGAAAGGCACATTGACAGTTTCCGAAACAAAATTGATCGATCGGTATTCCAGTTTTTCCGTCAGGCTGTGTTTAAAGTTGAAAAAGCGGTCGATTGGCCCGGTGTAGAATAACTTTTCGTAAGCTTCCAGATCGTCTGCAATATCAAAATAATCCGTATTCAGTAGAATCTCGATATTGGGATGTGCCAGAATGCGCTCAAAAAGTTTGGTATATCCCCCTGTGGGAAGTGCCTGATATTTGTCTGAAAAATACCGGTCGTCAAAGTTGTTGCGCACCGGAATTCGCTCGGTTACCGACGCGTCCAATTCTTCCGGGTATTTATCCCACTGTTTTTTGGTGTAATGACGGAACATCTTCTCGTAGAGCACGGGGCCCACTTTATTAAGTACTGCTTCGCGGCCGTCGGCCGGTTTTTCAATCGGAATCCGGTTTGCTTCGAGCCACGTATTCATTTGTTCTTCGTTTTCGATAGATGTTCCGAACAACCGGTTTACCGTGGTAATGTTCACCGGAATCGGCACAAGCTTATCGTCGACGCGGGCAATTACTTTATGTTCCCATGAATACCAGTCTGCAAAACGATTTACATACTGCCAGACATCCTCGAAATTGGTATGAAACAGATGCGCGCCGTATTTTGAGCAGAGAATTCCGTTTTCATCTATAAAATCATAACAGTTCCCTGCGATATGATTGCGTTTTTCAATCACAAGAACTTTTTTACCGAGTTGTGCGTAGCGTTCTGCAAGCACAGCACCGGAAATTCCGGCACCGATAATTACGATATCTGCTTTCATGACTTTGCTGTTTTTGAGATCAGCAAATTCATTTTTGCTACCGTATTGTCCCACGAAGTGCGTTCCAGAATGCTGGAATACGCAGCAATTCGTAAATCGTTCGCGTCTTCTTTCAGGATGCTGCGCAGAACATCGCTGAATTCTGATGCTGTTTCAACAATGGACACGCAGTGCGAATAATCGCGAACCACATCGCGCACAGGCGTTGATATGATGGGCTTGAATGCCGACATGTATTCGAGTGTTTTTGTGGGGCTGATGTAACGCGTCGCTTCGTTCATGGCAAACGGCATAATGGCTACGTCAAATGCTTTCAGATAACCGGGAAGTTCCTCATACGATTTCATTCCGGGGTAGTGAATATTTCCGGGCTTAGGCAAGTCGTTTTCGGAGATTTTGGCCAGCGGCCCCACGATAACGAAATCAACATCGGGGTTCATCAGTGCCGTTTGTTCGAGCAATTCCATGTCGATCCGTTCGTCGATGACACCGTAGTAGCCCGCGATCGGACGATTTAAGCGTTGGCAATCTTCCGGAATAGCAATGCCGTTAAGTGCCGATGCAAAGTGTTCCTGGTCTACAGAGCTCGGGAAGCAATACACATTATTGTGAAGGGTTTTCTTTGACTCGTAAAGTGATTTCCCTCCGGTGAACACGATGTTTGCGTTGGCTACCAGGAATTTCTCCTGCGTGATCAGTTCGGCAGGTGCACCTTTGAATAAGGTAAGTTCGTCCATGCAATCATATACAATGGCGTCAAACGAGAATTGTTCGAGTAATGGCACGAATGCAGCAGAATAGAACCAGCCAATTTCTGCGGTGTTTTTCGTCAGGAAGTGCGGCAGAATATCTGCGATTTCTGAAATCGAATTGACGCAGGGTTGCAGCACGTGAAGCTGATCGCTGATTTTATTCAATAAACCGGGATGTCCTTCGGGGTGTGTTCCGATAGGTTCTTCGATGAGAAGAATTTTATAATTCTTAGAAAAACGGCTGATAATGTGTTGCGGGCGTTGGTAGACAAATTCCCAGCGTAGATGGCAGAACACGATCATGTCATACTGTTCGCCATTCCGGAAATTATTTACTAAATGCGCTGTTCCAATAAAAGGATTTGCTTTGGTGAGATTTGCGTTACTCATGGTGAAGTCTATGTTTTCCTACAAAGATTGCCGATTCGCGTCCTTTGGGAATTATAGAATTCGCAGGTTAATTTATACGTTTAAGCAACGTCGGTCGAGCCTAAGAATGTACTGAAGGGGAATTTCCTGAAGCTACAATGATTTTATAATAAATAATATTGCAATTTTAACGGGCTACAATTGGAATGCGTTTTAAATTTCAATGACGCAGAAAGCTGCGTCGCACGCTACTGCAACTTATGGAAGACTAATTGCGCCCCCGATGGTAGTGGCAGCTCGCGGCATAAACCTGTATTGGATGTTCTGCTGCAGAGGCGACCACCGGAAGCCGCTGCGGCAGTCTACAGCCAAACGGGTTTATGCCGGGACTACAACGGACAGCGGGCTGAGGCGCCCAAAAGAAAAAAAGGATCCGAAAGCTGAGTCGCACTGGTGTTTAGACACAAAGTTCTGTTTAGATTGGCAACCAAAAATCGCGGCGTGCTCCCTACATGCGCGCCTGAAAATCAGAAGGCCGGCGAACTCAGCTTCGGTCCTAAAGCAAAAAGTGATAAGGAATCCCTACATACCTTACCACTTCTTTGCCCGGTTAAACCGGGAATCTTTCTGCTCTGTGAATCAAAGGTAGCACTAACTATATCGGGAATTTTACAAGATTTTAGCGGTTTGTTATACAATTTCCATTAAAAGGGGTAGCCGATCGCCAGATTAAATACAAGATTGTCGCGGCGCCAGTTTTTACTTGAGAAATCTACCTGATCCAGTACCCAGCGTTGACCATCGGGTAAGTACGGTTTTCGGATAGGCCAAGCGAGATCACCGCGCAGGACCAAAAACGTTATATCTACCCTGATACCGAAGCCGGTTCCGACGGCCAGTTCTTTTAGAAAATCTTTTGAAAAGGTTCCCCCGGGTTTAGCGGGATTGTCGCGCAGGAGCCAGATATTTCCGGCATCGACGAATAATGCGCCGTGTACCACACTGAATAATTTAGCGCGGAGTTCGGTGTTGAGTTCCAGTTTTAAATCGCCTGACTGGTCGGGCAGGAATTCGATCGCATTTGAGTCTTCCCGGAACGTTCCCGGCCCGATGGAGCGCGCGCGGAAGGCCCGGACGCTATTGGTTCCGCCGATGAAGAATTGTTTGATAAACGGAAGTTCCCTCGAATTGCCGTAGGCGAAGCCGGTACCGATCAGGATCCGACTGGCCAATTGAGAGTTATCTCCCAGTCGGAGATAATGCCGGAAATCATTTTCGAGACGTACAAACTGGCTGAACGGCACATTGAGAATATTTACCGTATCGCCGCGGCTGATGTCAGCCCCTGTTGCGAGTCCGGCCACGGTTCCTGAAAGTTCGACGTCGCCGCGGTAAAAAAACGTATGCCGCCTGAATTTACGCATCGTATTGGTGAAGGTGTACGTGTAAGTCGGGCCAAAAATGAGCTGTTTTTCGATTACTTTTGACAAAGGAGGATATTGTTCGATGGACGCCCGGTATTCGTCGGAAACGTTAGACGGACTCACATAGGTGATTTCTGTGAGGTTGAGTTCGTGCTCTTTGCGCACATCTTCTTTCCACAAGTAGCCGAATTGGCCGCTAAACGTATTGAGTGAGTACAGGCGGCGCCGGCTTTGGTACTCGTACCGCAAAGCTGCACGGGTGCGCGGCACAAATCCGCTGGCAGTGTGGACGGGAAAGGGAGTTATGAATCGGGGCCATGTAAGGCTTGCCTCACCGCCGACACGCCAAACGTCGTAACCGCGGCTCTGCCCGCTTACCTGCACTTCGATTCCGCCAAATCCGGAGATTTGAAGTTGTTCGGCGCCTTTAAAGGCATTGCGGTGCAACCAGTTGATCGTAAGTTCGGTTCCGGTATAGTTTGCCGAATTGGTCTTGCCGGTAATTTCAGCCCGAATCGATTTTTTGGGCAGCGGGGTAAGATAGTAGTATGCATTCAGCATCGTGCTGTCGGCAGAAGCAACTTCAAACTCGTTTTTTACGAATTTAAACGTACCCATGTTAATTAGCCTGTTCAGCGTAAGATTATGGTCTTTCCGGTTATAGATATCGCCTTTGTTGAAATACATAGTGCGATTATAGATAATCGGGCGGAAAGTTTGGGTAGAATCGATGATTGTGAGGTCTTTGTGTTTTGTGATGTGCTCCGGTTTAAAAGATAGGGTGTCTGTGCGTAACGAGAAGTTGGGATACACCACAATATCGTTTATGGTGTAGACGTCAGATGCCCGCTTTGGCGTATCCGGTTTTACTTTTACCTTCAGGTCAACCTGGTAATTTCCGACGGTACTGTCGACTTCCACCAGCAGATAATCGGGTCCGAAGAAGTAAAATCCACGTTCTTTGAGTCGGCTGTCGATACGTTCGCGCTCGCCTTTGATTACGTCCAGATCATAAGGGTCGCCGGACCGCAGAGTAGTGCGGCGCGTGGCTCTTCGGATTGCTTTGGATATAGCGGAGGAGTCGGAGGGAAATTCGACATTTCGGATTTTGTATTGCTTGCCCGGTTTAACGGTGTATTCGGCGGTGGCCCGCTTTCCGCGTCGGGTGGAATCGGCCGATGTACGCGTTTTAAAGTATCCGATGTTTTCTGAGCGATTTTGTAGAATGGATGCGTTGTAATCGAGATCAACCTGACTGAACAATACCGGCGGCTCACCAACTTTTGTTCGCAGCCAGTGCCGGAAACCGCGCTCGCGTTTTGGCTCGCCGGCAAGGTTGTAGATCAACAATTTCGGGCGGAGTCCGAGAATCTTGGAATTGGGTTTTGGCCGCAGCAAACCTTCAAGCTGCTTTTCCAACGCTTTACGTTGCTTGCGTTTCATTGCAGAGTCGACCACCTTCACACTTCCGCCCGTGTACAGCAAATCGCCTTCCGGCAGGTATTTGGTGTTGCTGCACGAGAGCATTAGCCATGCGGTGAGTACGGTCAGAAGTACTTTTGTAACAGACATGTTATTGTTCCTTTTGTTCCTCATTTTTAAGCTGCTCTTTTTCTTCTTTAGCTTCTTCGCGCTCTCGCTCCCGTTGTTCTTTTTCGCGGCGGCGCATTTCCTTTTCTTCTTCGGTCCGGTGAAACAGTTCGCGGAATTGGTTGTAATCCATGGTGAGGACAAACGATACTCCGGTTTCAACCACTTGTCCCTGAAGGGCTACCTGATATTCGTTTTTGCGGTATGCCCGCACCAGATACCGGCCATCGGGCGTTAACTGGTAGTCTGCCGAAATATCGCCCGCGATGTTGTTGGCCTGTCGGTTTTGCTGTTCTTCACCCTCAAGTCCGAAACTGCTGCCAACGGTTACTTTCAGTCGGTCGTTCAGCAACCGCTTCGAAACGCCCACATTGAGGTCGGTGCGATTTTGCTTTTGTCCGGAAGTAAAATCTTCGGTGGATTCGAGATCGAAGTTGAGCTCTACGCCTTTGATGATATCCCCGGCAATTTGATTCATCTGCTCGGAGAGAATTTTACTCACGCTCTGACGTGCGAGTTGTTCGGCACCGCCGGAGCCTGCTTCACTGGCGAATGGATTTTCGCCTATGAAACGGTTGAGTAGGAGCAGAGCAAACACCTGTTTATTCAGTTCCGATGGTTCTTGCCGGAGCTGGTCTAGTTTTGCGCGAGATGCATTTACGATTTCTGTGGAAACGTTATAGTTTTTGTCCGGTAGTACGATGTCGAACGTGATGACCGGTTTTAGTAGTTCACCATTCATTTTCAGGAGTGTCTGAAAAGGAATTCTCTGCTTGTAGGTGTTCCGAACGGATTGCGATACGCCGCCAAGTTGATCGTCTAATAAATCGATCGGTGCTGCTTCCACGTTATAAATGGCCGTTATGTCGACATTCGCGGCGGTGGGTTCGCCATTCCAGATGATGTAACTTCCGGGTTTGATTTCGAATTTCCGTCGCAGCATGTTGAACGTCATTTCGTAGGCACCTTCGGTGAATTCGTATTTACCGGTAAGTGTTGTTTTTCCGGACGGGTCGATGCCACCTGTTAGTTCTGCTTCGCCTTTTAGGTTGAGGTAATCGCCATTGCCTTTGTCAACAACAAGTGAAAGTGTCGCCTCCTTATCAATCTGGATGGTGACGTTGACATCCATGCCGCGTACGTCACTTTTGTCCATTGCATTCTTGATGATTTCGGTTTCGCGCAGCAGTGTATTATCTTCATCTACAAATTCTACGATGCCTTCCCTGTCTGCAATTGCAGGGTCTGACTGTGGCAACACTACCGAGAACTTTGTTTCCTCATTAATGCGCAGGTTTCCGCTGATCTGCGGACTTTCCGGTGTACCTTTTACCGCTAATTTCGCATCGAGAAACAGGTCGCCATAGTACAAATCATTGTCTTTTGCTTTGGAGTTCACGGCACGGAAGTTATCCGCATTGACGGTCAGATCAAACCCGAATTTTTGGAAGTCCGAGGTAAGTACTTTTCCATCGATGATCAGCTCGTTATTTTTCTCGTCGGCTATAGTAAAGCGGTCAAACCTCAATCCCGTTGCATCAACGCGAACTTCCTCGTTGATGTTTTTAAAAAGTGAGTTCAGTTGAGTAACGCGCATTTCAACGTCGTTAAATTTGAGCGCCCCGTCGACATCCGGATTTTCCACAGTTCCGCGGACGGTAAAATTGCCGGAAAGAAACCCTTTACCTTCGGTAATTTGCTTGTTGGTAAAGGCCTGAAGCGTTTCCATGTTGAGTCGGTCCATGTCGAGATTCAGATCGAAACGCTGAGCCGCCGCATAATAGTCGCCAGTAATTTTCACACTGTTGCTGTTGCCGCTTAATTCGACATCGGCAGAATAGGCGTCGCCGCGACGGTTGTTAACTTTCACGGAAAGATCGCCCACAGGCTGATTCATGTATTGCAAGCCTGTAATGTCGAGGTCAGAAACAAATACCGGTTTCGATTGAAGATTGCGGAGTTCAACGGTGCCATTTAGTTTTCCGGTCGCTAAGGGTTCGTCTTTGCTTATAATATTCAGTAAGGTTTCGATGCTAAAATCCTGTAATGTGACATTCAATGGCGCATTAGGTTGCGAAGATGCCGACTGAACGCGAAGCAGGTTGTTTTCGTGCCGAAGTTCCAGGTTATTTGCATAGAGTCCGCCCGGACCAAACCGCAGTAAATTGTCCTCCGGAATTTGCCAAGGTTCGTAATTTAAGACTAAACCTTCGGGACTGAGTGAAAGTTCGGTGTTCTTGCCGGAGGATTTGAGCGTTCCCGCAATGGCGTACTGTTCTTTTTTGGAGGTATCGCGGATTTGCAATTGGTAATTAATCACATTATCGGCGACTTCACCGCGCAACGTGGTAAAAGGCAATTTGAGGCTGCCCATTTCGAGACCGTTCAGGTCTATCTGGTAAACGAGTTTTTCGCCGGCAGCTTCGACATTGATGTTGCCACCGCTGATCGATTGCGTGCCGTAGGTAAGCCTTGGAATAGCGCCCTTGAGCACTATCGTATCGTTTTCGGTTGAATAATTTCCGCTGATGGTTACCGGATCCAGATATTTAAGTTCCGGCAGCAGTTTAAACAACATCGGATCATCGATTACGGCGATATCAAAACTAAATTTTTGCGGTCCGGTTTTCACCCGACGCGCGGCAGGGTTAGTGTTGTAGTAGGCAGCAATGGAATTCTTAATTGCTGCCGGAAGTTGCGTAAGTGTGTATTTACCATCGACGTTTACCCGCAGAAATTGGGATTTAACTTTTAATGTATTGCGGTCCGCGGTCGAGGTAGCGGTAACTTTAATGGAATCCAACACAATAGGATCCTTGTCTGCCAGAATCTGTATGTGATGCAGATTGATTTCTCCGTTAAGGTGATCGAGGTCGGCTTCCGGAATGTCTGCGTCGAGATTTCCGCGCAGTTTCATCGGACCGGCGTGTAGATTTAAGCGCTGCAGGTCAGCGATATCAACGTTTAAGCGTATCTGAGCATGTGGTTTCTTTCCGCCTAATCCGCCATTGGCATCCAGTGCAAAAGTCAGATTCGGATCATTCATACCAGCCGTTATGTCGAAGAGGCCGCTATTTACGTCTGCTTTAATTTTCAGATCGCGGTAGTTGTAGCGGTTAAATGTCGCTTTATGCAGATTAATCGCCACCTGTGCGCTTGCCGTTTTCGGATTTAATCCAACGCCTTTAGCTTTTGCGTCGAGACTCACCCGTCCGAGTGAGTCGTTGCCGATGAGGCGGCCAATGTGAAACTCGCGCAATTGCACCATAGCGTCGTAGCGTTCCGCATTTTTGCGCGACTGGTCAAAAGTTGCCTCGATGTTGGCCGCACCGTCTGAGGAGTTCAGTCGGAGATTCGTGTCGAAATTTTTAATGGTTCCGCGGAAGTAGCCGTTAGCTGCCAATCGTAAAGGAATTTTTACAGCTAGCGGAAGGGTTCCGCGCGGCAGAAACTGCGTGACATCTTTTGCGGTAGTTTGGAATTGTTTCAGGGTGATGTCAAAATACGCTTTATCCGCATCGGGCAGTCCGCGGATTTGACCCGCCGCATCGAGTTTGGTATTGCCGATTCCGGAAAGTTGAAGATGATCAATGCGGATATTTCCGACTTTGCCACGGATGCGTGTATCAATTAGCAATTCGGCATTTCGGTTTGCCGCAAAGGGATTTGTATTTCGCAATTGAGGCGCAAAAATCAGCAGGTCAGCAAAACCGATGTGGCTATCATTCAGGTTAGCGTCGAGTACAAGATTTGCCAAATCGCTTCCCATTTTTTCAGGTGATGCATAGGCGATTTCAATTCGATCGCGCAGTCGTGTTCGTGGTGTCTGAAGGTCGAGGTTTTTTAGGTAGGCGCCTTTTTTTCCGTAGAAGAAGTCGGTAGTAAATTTCTGAAGGTGGAGTCCGCTCTTTTCCCGCAAAGTGAATTGATCGATTTTCCCGCTGATCACCTCGCTTCCGTATCGAATTTCACGTGCCTCGACGTTCATGCCTTTAATGGCCAGATGATTATAGTCGATCCCGAAGCGCTGAGGAATTGCGTTATCGTTGTCAAACCCGAAATCCACATCTTTAAAGCGGAGGTTTGCCAGGTTTATTTTCCAACCTTGTTGTTTAATGGCAGTGGTATCTGCATTCGGAGTTTTTGGAGGCTGATCAAATTTAGAAAAGCGAAGATTACCGCGAAACTGATGAAGTTGCAACTCGCGTACATCGATGTTCTGTGAAGCGATGTCAATAGCGTTAAACGCCAGAAGTAGCTTTTTAAATTTTACACCCGTATTGAGATGGGTTCCTGCATTATCGTACCCGATATCAATATTGGTGAGATGAATTTCGCCCAGATTTAATTTAAAGTCGGGTCGTTTGCTAATGGTGTCGGCAACTTGCACGGAGGTTTCCGCTACCTTTTCCACCAATCCCTGATCGAGCATGAGTTTTAAACCGTCGAGCCTGATGGCCGGAACATCGAATTCCATTCCGGGCAGGTTGAAAGTTTTAAAACGGGTTTCAAATTCATTCAGGCGAAAGCGAACGTTGTTTTTGGTGATGGCGTCGCTGTAGCGGATTGCAAGTTTTTTCAGTTGAATGCGATCCACGGAAATTTCCATGGGAGTCGCTGTGGTATCCTTTGGTTTGTCGCTTGCAAACGCTTCAATGATATAGTCAAAATTATAAATAGAATCTTTCGTCCGGACCACATTGGCCGTGATGCCTTCGAGTTCGACCGCGTTAATTTCAAGCTGATTGCGGAGTAGTTTCAGCAAGCTGATGTCTACCGCTAATTTCTCACCTGCAAGTAGCGTATCACGGTTTTGATCTTCAAAGTAAACACCGCGAAGTACAATTTTTTTAGGAAGGGCAATTTCAATTTTGGCCACTTCGACTCTCGTTCTTATTTTATCCTCGAGGAAAGTGACGGCTTTACCGCGGGCAAAATCCTGAACTGCGGGTACTTGTAGCAACAAAATAATAAGGAGAAAAAGTCCGATAACAGACCCGATAATCCACAACAGAATTTTTAGGGTTTTTCGGGCAATAGTTTTAAATTTTTCAGACATAGAGCGTCAATTGATGCTGGCGACAGGTCAAAGATGAAGAAATGCGCGAAAGTTCTGTTTATACATTTCATTTTATTTGTTGTAAGATTATCCGCACTCAGGCTTCGGGCGGATGGGCTTCGAGTATGTCGACTATCAATTCACCACTTCGAACGATGGTTTGTCTGACGATTTCTTCCGGCGTACCTTCGAAAAGTTCGCGGTGCGACACGTATCCGAATGGTGACAAAATGTGTATAAACATGGTGCCTACAGGTTTATCCGGTGTTTCGCTTCCGCCGGGTGAGGCCAGGCCGGTAACCGCTACAATCAGATCCGCCTTAAAAAGTGTGGTTGCATTTTCTGCCATAGCGCGCGTTACTTCTGCAGATTCGGCCGTGTATTTATCGATAAATTGCTGGGGAATGTTAAGGACGGTAGCCTTTACTTTTTCGCTATAGCATACAATTCCACCCAAAAGTATGCTGCCGGAATTTTTAATTAACGCGAATGCCGAAGCCATACTGCCGGCCGTTGCACTTTCCGCAAAAGCGATTTGCATGTTTCGTTCAATCAACATGCTGACGCATTTCTTTAAAATTTGTGACATAGTGAGATAAAAAGGGAAATCCCAACGCAACGCATCAGGACTTCCCAAACAGGGTTAACTTTAAGCGAATTTAGCTGCTTTATTTTTCTTGCGCTGCTGTAGAATTAGCACCACCGCTGCAGTGGTGACCGCCGCTGTAAGTGCAATTTTCAGGGTGAAATTTGTCCGGTTATGTTCCCATTCTGCTTTCCAGCCGCGCTCCTTCGGAATGTTAGGAATAGTGCCTTTGCTTAAATCATCCAGAATTCCTTCCCAAACATTAATGCGATCAGCCAGAACGAGTGGCACCCAGCGTCGCATATCAGATTCGCTGTATTTAAAAGACATTCGCCGTATCATTCCGCTAAGACCCGAGGGCGGTGCCGCCGTGCCGAAAACTGCAGTGAGGTTCGGACGTTCTACCGATTTCAATATCTCGACTTCTTCCGGTTGTGAATCAGGTCGTTCCCATGTATAGCCCAAAATTTCTTCGTCAGTGCGGTTCTTCATGGGGTACGTCGGATCATTTTTACGGTCCGCATCAATGCCCCAACCTTTAATGTGTTCATACTTGCCCTTGCGGTTGTTTATGAAATCGTCCGGTTTTGTTTCGTCTGTCATCATAGCTTTTCATTTAACTGCGTGCTGCAGGTGGAATTAGTACGGGTTTAATACAATTGTCGAGTTTTGTTGAGAACATGTGATAGGCTTCAGCCACTTCTTCCAACGGGACACGGTGTGTGATAAGGTCTTTGGGATTTAACACTCCCGATTTAACGTGTTCAATCAACCGCGGAAGATGGCGTTTAACGGATGCCTGGTTGGCGCGAATAGTTATTCCTTTATTGACTACATTTCCAATAGGCACCAGTGCATCGACCGGGCCGTATACGCCTACAATCGACACGATGCCACCTTTCTTCACCGAGTTAATTGCCCAATGCAAAGCTGTGGTTGATCCACCCTGTAGCATCAGTTTTCTGCCCATAAGTGAATTCATCATGTCGCCTTCCGCCTCGCAACCCACCGCGTCAATGCACACATCCGGTCCGAGTGAATCGGTTTGCGTTTTAGCGAATACTACAGGGTCGCCGATCCGTTTAAAATTATATGCTTCGCACTGGGCAAATTTTTCGGCAAATTCCAGACGGTAATCCAGATGGTCGATAATCACGACGCGGCCTGCCCCGAATAACCACGCGCATTTCGCCGCCATAATTCCGATTGGTCCGGCGCCGAAAACGAAAACCGTATCGCCGGGTTGTATGCCACCCATTTCGGCCGCCTGATATCCTGTGGGAACCACATCAGTGAGCAGCACCGCATCATCAGGATCCATCCAATCCGGGATTAGGGTCGGGCCGATATTTGCGTAGGGCACCCGCACGTATTCAGCCTGTCCGCCATCATAACCACCCGCGGTGTGGGAATAGCCGAAAATTCCACCGACCGCCGTGGCCATGGGATTGGATTCATGACAATTTCCGAATAGTCCCTGCCGACAGAAGGCGCATCGACCGCAGGAAATATTGAACGGCACCATAACGCGATCGCCGACCTGAAGTTTATCCACCAAAGGACCTTTTTCGACGACTTCACCAATAAATTCGTGTCCGAATGTAGTTCCGACCCGCGTATCCGGTACGAGGCCGTGGTATAGATGTAGATCCGACCCGCAGATGCACGACCGAAGAACCTTTACAATTACATCCTCCGGATGAATGATTTCGGGTAGGGGCTTGTCTTTATCCAATCGCACCCGGAACGGGCCTCTGTAATTCATTGCCAGCATAGTTCTGCGTTTTAGTTAGTACTGAATTTTCTTAACTTAAAACTACTTTCTCTTCGCCGGCTGAGGCTTACAGGATTACCGGCAATAATTATAAGTTTCTTTAAGGTTCGTTCTGAGGCTTGTAAGAGCATTCTTCATTCTTTTGTTAAATACAGTGCATTTCGTCGATTTTTATTGCCTCTTTATCGATAATCATTACTTTTGACGACCCAAATCCACTTCCATGGCCACTTCGAGGCACTCTTCGGTTGTTAATAAGTCATATAGTCTTGTCTTCATTATCTGGAGCGTTTTTTTGGCACTTTGTTGCGGGATGTATTACTATATAGTCCGTGAGGAGAAACAACTGTATATTAATGAGAAAGCCCAGTTTACTAATGAGATTGATGCCCTGATTGATTTGTCGGATCAGACCAACATCGCTAATCTCACCGACATAGCGTATTGGGATGAAACTATTGAATTTATTCAGACCAAAGATCAGGAGTGGTTTACGCACAATGTTGTTTATGCCATGGATACCTATGATGCGGATTACATGGCGATATATGACAAGCAGGGTAATCTTGTACGGAAGAATGCGACGGCGAAAATATCGTCGCATGATTTTCTGCCGCGTGCAGCATTTGAAAAAGTTCGAAAGGAGCGCCTTACTAAATTCTACATCAAGCTTCCCGAAGGATATTTACAGGTTTTTGCCGCCTCAATTCATCCGACGCGTGACGTTCAAGTGCGGCAAACAGTTGCTGAAGGCTTCTTCTGCATCGGCAAACTGATTGATGAGAACTATTTTGCGCAGTTGGAAGCTATTAGTAATTCGGATGTTTTTATCAGTCTTCACGAGGCCGACGCGACACTTGCTGACACGCTGAGGCTCCACTCTGCATTGCCTTCTTTTCGGGGGGACGTGCTGGCATATCTGAGTTTTCAACGGCCGTTCAATGTCAGCTACGGAATTACAAAGCTGGTAATCATAGGGTTGATCGTCATGTATTTGCTGAGTGTGGTAGTGTATTTTTACATGACAAATGTTTGGATTTTCAGACCGCTTCGATTGGTTGCGGAAATTCTTGAAAAGGAGAAAGTGGAGGATTTGCGGAAGTTGCTGCATAGTTCCGATGAGTTTCGACACATCGGGAAACTGATACGCGACCATGCGGAGCAGAAAAATTTACTGGCGGAAGCCAAGGTGCGTGCCGAGGAAAGCGATCGTTTAAAATCGTCTTTTCTGACCAATATTTCGCATGAGATCCGCACGCCGATGAATGCTATATCGGGATTTTCTGAATTGCTTCTTTCGGGGAAGATTACAGACCTGGAGCGGCAGGACTATATAAAGATCATCAACAGCAGCGGCAGGAATCTGGTAAGTATCATTGACGACCTTATTGAGATGTCGAAAATTGATACCAATCAGGTTATTCCGAATTACGGGCCACTTGATTTAGATGTCGCCATGGCTGAATTGCATCAGTCTATAAAAATCACCATTCCTTCGGATAAAAAGATTGATTTTATACTTGCCACACCGTCGGTTTCGATGAGTTCCAAAATTATAACTGATGGGGTAAAGCTAAAGCAGGTAATGACAAACCTGATAATGAATGCCATCAAGTACACCGAATCCGGATTTGTCCGAATTGGATATCACGCCGATGAGGAGGCAGAGATCTTAAAATTCCGCATTGACGATTCGGGGATAGGCATCGATGAGCAACATCAAAGTAAGGTTTTTGAACGCTTCCATCGCGTTGAAAATGATGTGACCATTAAGGCAGGCGGCCTCGGCCTCGGGCTGGCAATTACAAAAGCGTACGTCCGGATGCTTGGCGGAAGCATCGATTTCCGATCGGAACTAAATAAGGGTACCACTTTCGAAGTCACATTACCCCTTCGCTATGCCGACTTCCCGCGTCCCGCGGCAACCATTCTTCCGCAAAGCCCTGCGATTCCGTTGACTATTCTTGTAGCGGAAGACGACAACATAAACTATCTGTTGATCCATAAATTGCTAACGATGTGTCAGCACAAAGTTTTGCGGGCCAAAGACGGCCGTGAGGCAGTTACCATTGCACTAACGAATTCCAATCTTGATTTGGTTTTAATGGATATTAAAATGCCGGTTTTGAATGGTTACGATGCGCTTGCCATGATCCGTTCGCAGCGACCCACTTTACCCGTCGTGGCACAGACTGCTTATGCATCGGCAGAAGACGAGCGCAAAATTCTTCACTATGGTTTTAGTGCGTATATTTCAAAACCGATCAACAAAGAAAAACTCTGCGATATTCTGTCCCGGTTGACGGCTACTACAGCGTGTGAGCAGGTAAAATAAAAAAACCGGCTTGGCAACTTCTGCAATTTCTGCAACTTATGAGCTTAGCCCAGAGAAAAGATTCTTGCCCTTTAAATTTATCGTCAGCAAATTTTTCGGAAACAGGATTTGTTTCGATAATTCGAAATTTTGATTGCATCAGCTCACATTATATCTGATATTATTGGCTGTTATCGTAGGCTTTACTAGCAGCAGATCTCAACCATCTGCTATTGTATTGGCACAGACATTTTGAAAACACTCTTTTTCCTTCACTTCCTTCGGCTCTTCTTCCGATAGAGGATGCTGAATCTGATTTAATTTTTGCTACAGTTATAAGCGATAAGCTATCGATTCTTCGATAATTATTTCCAAGGATGGATTCTGAGTAGCCACTAACATCTTCTTGCAGAAGTTGTCGAATAGCTGCATTTTTGTTAAAACCATTTTTTAAACATGCTTTAAAATATTGGAGCTTATATTCCCTAACGAAATCCTTTTTACTGATTTGTGCGGTTGAATTCAGTCCGGAGAAAATTAAAACTAAAACCAGTAAATTTTTCATGTCATTAATTTAATTCATTAAAACCAACTGTTTTTTACACCTCCATGAAAAATATTAACTATTGTCGCACTCTCCATTCCATCGGCATTTTTTAAAAAATTTGGAGATAACTCTGTTAATCCCGCCTTGTGAACCGGTTAAGTGGTCGCCGCCCGTGGGGGTCCCAAAAGGGCTCCGCCTTCGCCGGGCAACGGGACGCAGATCGAAATCATACTTTAAAAAAAACAGCCCGAAGGCTGCTTAATTGAAACGATATCCCAATTTTAAACCGGCCCGCCACACCAGGTTGTTGAATTCCTTATTGTCGATATCCCCGCGTCCTTTGACTTCCCACTTCCAGGCAAAGCCGATAGATGGATCGATGCAGAAATCACCCAAAGTTATTTTGTATCCCACGTTGCCGTTGACTAAACTCCAATACGCATAGCGGCCGTCAAAAGTGCCCAGAGGTGTATCCTCTTCAAAATTGATGTTTCCATACGTCAGAAAACTCTCGGTGTAAATGCCTTCCGCTTTCCCTTTCTGGTAGTAGGTTCGCGTGCCGAGTTCAACAACGATTCCCGTACCTTCAATATCGCCCACGACGTCTGATTCGAGCGTCATCATCCCGGCCGAAACATTCGTCATCAGAGCGGTGAAGCGCTTTTTTTTGTATTCCGCATAAACAAACTCCATACTTACCCCGGCCATCAACGGCTCGGAGTAATTTCCAAAAGCTGAAAACGTCATGGGCTTGTCGATTTTCGCTTTCTGATAGTCCTGCTCCTGCGCGAGCAACAGTACGGGAAAAAGAAGGCTAAGAAGTAGAATTGTTCTCATAAGTAAAGATTTAGTGTCTCGCAAATGTAAGAATAGTCGACTTTTATTCGAGTACGTAAAAACCCCAAAAATTGTCCGTAAAATTACGTACAGAAGTGAAAGGTTTTGGGCGTGCCCTTTTCCGGTAGTCCTGCCCGCCGCGGCGGGCAGGACTACCGGAAAAGGTCGGGTGTTTCGCTATATCCCGCCGTGCAACGCTGAGCTCAAGTTAAACAACGGGTAGGCGGGGATGCCGCTTCACCCCCTCACGCGGGCATGGTACTTCGAACGGCGATAGTCGTAAAAAAAGTAAGATTTAAAACACAGGTGCACTTAGGACCCGTTTGGTGCGTCTTGTGTGCTTGACAGATTAAAAAGGAATACCTAATTGCTCTATGGCATACCATTCATTATCTACATTCTTAAAAATAACCAATTGCCACGACTGACAGGGAATCATGCACGGTTTGTAGTAGAATAAAAACGCAAAATTCCGATTTTTAGAAAAAACCGGAGCCGACAATGCAAAGTGTTGGTTATGTTGCTTTAGGTCGGGCATATCCTGCACAATTTCAACGCCCGGGTTTAATTTTTTTTTATTAAACACAATGGTTGGCCGAACCAAAGGTCCCATTCCTTCCTCTTGCAAAGTCGAAAGCAAATTTTTAAAATCTTTTTCGATACGAAGCCAGCGAGCTTCATAGGAAGCTAAACGATCCGAGGTATAAAATTTATAATCATCGAAGTTGTTTACGGTTTCTTTGTATAAATACACCTTTTCCAATAGATACCGGTTCTGAACAAATGTCAGCATCTTATTAATTAGTTTATAATCTTCTGCAATTTTCGCTTCTTGACTCAAACTGGAGAACGAGACAAATAAAAGCACTATGAGGATGTTTTTCATGGGTCATTAGTTTTTAAAGGACCATTAAATAGTTTCGGTAGAAAAATTGCCTTGTGGCGATGATGTGCTGCAGGGTTTTCGGCACAAAGTGGTATAATAACTTTTGCATCTGATGAAGAAGTAGTTACAAGGTTACGCCAAAATGTTCCACTGCATACCATTCTTTATTAATATTTTTATAGATTAGGAGTTGCCATGAGGCACATAGAAACCCACACGATTTATGATAAAATACATATGCATAATTCCGATTTTTAGAAAACAATGGTACTGACAGCGCATAATTTTTCCT
>ERZ1066121.90-NODE-90-length-82608-cov-21.388744_pt1 | contig 82608 bp, 71 predicted proteins | sample MGYA00382768_ERZ1066121 | MGnify/ENA primary metagenome ERZ1066121 (study PRJEB33369, sample SAMEA5778351) | biofilm metagenome | biome: Industrial cooling water; feature: Water cooling tower basin; material: Biofilm | place: United Arab Emirates | collected...
CCTATCCCCGGCGGCGGGCCACGCCGTCCCAACGCGGCGCGCGCTCTCTGGAAGGAGAGAATATGACTGCCAAGCCAACCGCGCGTCCCGCGCGGCCCCACTTTTCGTCCGGCCCCTGCGCCAAGCGCCCGGGCTGGACAGCCGAACAACTCGCGACCGCCTCCCTTGGTCGTTCGCACCGGTCCAAGCTCGGCAAGGCGCGCCTGAAGCTTGCCATCGATCTCACCCGCGACATCCTGGGCATCCCGGACACGCACCGCATCGGCATCGTGCCGGCCAGTGACACCGGCGCCTATGAACTGGCGATGTGGACGATGCTGGGCGCGCGGCCCGTCACCGCTCTGGCCTGGGAAAGCTTTGGCGAAGGCTGGGTCACCGATGCCGCCAAGCAACTGAAGCTGAACCCCACCACGCTCACTGCGCCCTATGGCGAACTGCCCGACCTGTCGGCGGTGGATTTCGCGACCGATGTGCTGTTCACCGCCAATGGCACCACGTCGGGCGTGCGCGTGCCGAATTATGACTGGGTGCCCGCCACCCGCGAGGGCCTGACCTTCGTCGATGCCACCTCCGCCGTATTTGCGCAGGATGTCGATTGGGCCAAGGTCGATGTGCTGACCTATTCGTGGCAGAAGGTGCTGGGCGGCGAAGGCGGCCACGGCATGCTGATCCTGGGGCCCCGCGCGGTCGAACGGCTGGAGAGCTACACGCCGGCCTGGCCGCTGCCCAAGATCTTCCGCCTGGTGTCGAAGGGCAAGCTGACCGAAGGTATCTTCGTTGGCGAGACGATCAACACGCCCTCCATGCTGGCCGTCGAGGATTATATCGACGCGCTCCAATGGGCAAAGTCTCTGGGCGGCCTCGACGCCCTGAAGGCGCGCGCCAACGCCAATGCCGCCGCGCTCGATGCCTGGGTGCAGCGCACGCCCTGGGTGGACCATCTGGCGAAGGACGCCGCCTCGCGGTCCAACACGTCGGTCTGCCTCGTCCTGCCCGGCCTGCCGGAAGACAAGGTGAAGGCGATCGTCTCCCTGCTCGAAAAGGAAGACGCAGCCTACGACATCGGCGCCTATCGCGATGCGCCGGCGGGCCTCAGGATCTGGTGCGGCGCCACGGTCGACACCGCCGATATCGTGGCGCTGACCCACTGGCTCGACTGGGCCCATGCCGAGGTGACGGCGGCCTGAGCGGCTGCCGTCCCATCTGCCCCCTTCCCGGCCCCCCTGCTGGCCGACCGTTGAAATGTCTGGAGCAACCACATGCCCAAAGTCCTCATTTCCGACCAGATGTCCCCCAAGGCCGCCGAGATCTTCCGGGCTCGCGGGATCGAGGTGGACGAGATCACCGGCCTTTCGAAGGACGAGCTGATCAAGATCATCGGCCAGTATGACGGCCTTGCCATCCGGTCCTCCACGAAGGTGACGAAGGAGGTGCTCGCCGCCGCCACCAACCTGAAGGTGGTGGGCCGCGCCGGCATCGGGGTGGACAATGTCGACATCCCGGCGGCCTCCTCGCGCGGCGTCGTTGTCATGAACACGCCGTTCGGCAACTCGATCACCACCGCCGAACATGCCATTGCCCTGATGTTCGCACTCGCTCGCCAGCTGCCCGAAGCCGATGCCTCCACGCAAGCAGGCAAGTGGGAGAAGAACCGCTTCATGGGCGTCGAAGTGACGGCCAAGACGCTGGGCCTCATCGGTGCCGGCAACATCGGCAGCATCGTGGCTGATCGCGCGCTGGGCCTGAAGATGAAGGTGATCGCCTATGATCCCTTCCTCACGCCCGAACGCGCCGAGCATATGGGCATCACCAAGGTGACGCTCGACGAGCTGCTGGCCGGCGCCGATTTCATCAGCCTGCACACGCCCTTGACCGACAGCACGCGCAATATCCTCTCCCGCGAGAATTTGCTGAAGTGCAAGCCGGGCATCCGCATCGTCAACTGCGCGCGCGGCGGCCTGATTGACGAGGCGGCGCTGAAGGAGCTGCTCGACAGCGGCCACATCGCGGGCGCCGCGCTCGACGTGTTTGCCGAGGAACCGGCCAAGGCCTCGCCCCTTTTCGGCACAGCGAATTTCGTCTGCACCCCGCACCTGGGCGCCAGCACCGACGAGGCGCAGGTGAATGTTGCCATACAGGTGGCGGAACAGCTGTCCGACTTCCTGCTCACCGGCGGGGTCACCAACGCGCTCAACATGCCGTCGCTCTCGGCAGAGGAAGCCCCGCGCCTCAAGCCCTACATGGCGCTCGCCGAACGGCTGGGCAGCCTGGTTGGCCAGCTCGACAATGACGGCATCAGGGCCGTGCGCGTCGAGGTGGAGGGCGCCGCCGCCCAATTGAACCTGAAGCCGATCACCGCTGCCGTGCTGGCCGGGCTGATGCGCACGCACAGCGATACGGTGAACATGGTCAACGCGCCCTATCTGGCGCGCGAGCGCGAGATCGAGATTGCCGAGGTGCGGCACGACCGCGAGACCGATTATCACACGCTGCTGCGCGTCACCGTCACCACCGCGTCGGGTGCCCGCACCGTCGCTGGCACGCTGTTCGGCATGACCAAGCCGCGCCTGACGGAAATCTTCGGCATAACCGTGGAGGCCGATCTGGCCGGCGACATGCTCTACATCGTCAACGAGGACAAGCCGGGCTTCATCGGCCGCCTCGGATCCAAGCTGGGCGAATCCGCCGTCAACATCGGCACCTTCCACCTCGGCCGCCGCGATGCCGGCGGCGAGGCGGTGCTGCTGCTGAGCGTGGACAATGCCATCCCCGACACGCTGCTCGGCGCGATCCGCGCCCTGCCCGGCGTCAAGGTGGCGAGCGCCCTTCACTTCGTCTGAGCGGCCACAGGCGGGGAGGAGGCGCGCGCTGCCCTCCCCGCTTGCCGCTCACCGCCCGACCCGCTAACGCCACGCCATGACGACAATCGGCCTCCTGCCCGAAGGACTGCGCGACCGGCTGCCGCCGCAGGCGCAGGCGCTGGCCAGTCTGGTGCGCACCCTCACGGACGTGTGCGCAGCGCATGGCTATGAACGCGTGGCGCCGCCGCTGATCGAGTATGAGGCGAGCCTGGCCGGCAAGGGTACCGACAAGGGTGCCGGCAAGGGTACCGGCAAGGGCCTTGGCAATCGGCGCGACCTGCTGCGCTTCACCGATCCGGTCTCGCAGCACACGCTGGCCCTGCGCGCCGACATCACCGGGCAGATTGGCCGCATCGCCGTCACCCGCCTCGCCGGGCAGGCACGCCCGCTGCGCCTGATGTATGCCGGCCAGGTGCTGCGCGTGCGCGGCGACCAGCTGTCCCCGGAACGTGAACGCACGCAGGCCGGCGCCGAGCTGATCGGCAGCGACAGCCCCGCCGCCGCCGCCGAGCTGCTGAGCGTGGCCATCGAGGCGCTGGCCACTGCCGGGGTTTCGGGCCTGTCCGTCGATCTCACCATGCCGACCCTGGTGGCCGATCTCGTCGCTGCAGGCTGGCCGCTGGGCCGCGCCAGTGCCGAGGAGGTGCAGGCGCTGCTGGACGGCAAGGATGTCGGTGCGCTGAAGGCGCTGGGGGCCGATGCCTTCGTGCCGCTGATCGCCGCCGCCGGGCCGGTGGTGGCCGCACTGGCCGCCCTCAGGCAGCTTGATCTGCCCGATGTCGTGCTGGAGCGGCTGGACGCCATCGCCGGCCTGGCCGCCGGACTGGACGGGGTGGCCGTCACCCTTGATCCCACCGAACGCCACGGCTTTGAATATCAGACCTGGCTTGGCTTCTCGCTGTTCGGCGCCGGGCTGACGGCCGAAGTCGGCCGCGGCGGTGCCTATCGGGTGATCGGGGCCGATGGGCAGGCGGAAGCGGCTATCGGCTTTTCGCTCTATGTCGATGGGCTTGTCGAGCTTGGCCTGGGTGTCGAGCCGCGGCATCGGGTGGCGCTGCCGCCGGGCACCGCGCCGGCCGTGGGCCAGCGGCTGCGCGCTGCAGGCTGGATCACCGTGCGGATGCTGGATGGCGCCGCCAGCCCGGCAGCGCTTGGCTGTTCGCATGTCTGGACGGGCACGGACGTCGCACCGGCATGAGCTGGACGCTCAGCTTCTGGTGCAACCGGGCCGAGGCCGAAGCCCTGCCCGATCTTGCCGATCTCCTGCCGCTGGACGAGCCGCCCACCCTCAATGCCGAGGAGCCGGACCCGGCCAAGCCCGATGACTGGCTGGTCACCGCCTATTTCGCGGACGCGCCTGAACCGGCGACGGTGACGATGATCACCGGCCTGTTCGCGTCGGCCCGCGATGTGCGTGTGGCCGAACTGGCGGAGCAGGACTGGACCACCCTGTCGCAGCGCGGGCTGGAGCCGGTGCGCGCCGGGCGCTTCATCGTCCATACGGCCGATCATGCCGATGCGGTGCGCAGCGGGGACTGGCCCTTGCGGATCGAGGCTGGCCTGGCCTTCGGCACCGGCCAGCATGCCACCACCCATGGCTGCCTGAAGGCGCTGGTGCGGCTGGGCAAGGCGCGGCGGTTCGGCAACATCGCCGATATCGGCACCGGCACCGGCGTGCTGGCGATGGCAGCGCTGAAGGCCAACCGCACCGCACGGGTGATCGCCAACGACATCGACCCGATTGCCATCGCCGTCACGGATGCCAATCTGGTGATGAACAAATTTGCCGCAGGTCTATGCGCTGGACGCATTGCAACGGCCGTGGCGCCGGGACTTTCCGCCCCGGCGCTCACGGCACGCGCGCCGTATGATCTGGTGCTGGCGAACATCCTGGCGCCGCCGCTGATCGCGCTGGCGCGTGATCTGTCCGCCGTGATCGCGCCCGGCGGGGTGCTGGTGATGGCCGGATTGCTCCGCCACCAGCAACGCGCCGTCGCCAATGCCTATCGCCGGCACGCCCTGGTGCCGGCGTTCGCACTTGACCGGCAGAGCGAATGGCCCTGCCTGATCCTGCGGCGAAAATAAGTTGAACTTGTGAGGCTTGCGCCTGTTCGTGCGCGCCTTACAGCGCGTGGAACAGGCGGGCTTCGACAACCGCTGGCGTGAACATCACGCGGCGGCGGCGCTTCAGGGGCTTCGTCGGGGCCTGCGTTTCAGCAGCCGCCACGGCGCGCACCTGCGGTTCAAGTTCGGTCTGAATGACCTTCATGGTCGCGCTCCTTGTCTCGTGAGCCGGGCCCATTCCCGGCTGACAGAGACTGTGATAAGCGCATCACACACAATTTTGCAGTGCAGCAATCGGCGCATCAGCCATGCAAATTACGCATGGATTACAATCAATCAGGACTCAAATCACGGCCGGTGCGGCGGATGCTCGATCCCGTCCTCGATCTCGTTGGGCAGATGGGCCGCGGGCGTCACCGGCACCGTGCCATGCAGCGCATGAAAGGGCGGGGTCGCGGTGGGCACTGGTGTCAGCGTCACGTGCAGGGCCGGCTGGCGCCGGCCCTTCTGGCCGCTGGCCGGGCTGTTGCGGGGGGACTTCATGACGACGCTCCTTCTCGTCAGCAGGACATGTCCAGCTGCCTGAAGAGCCGTGGCGCGCGCGTCGCGAACTGATCTGCGGCGCGGCAGACTCAACGACAGCGTCTGCATCATAGCACGCCTTGATCAGCTTTCCGATTGCGCCCGCGCAACCAGCGCCAGCCAGCCATCCTCATCGACGACCTGAATGCCCAGCGCCTGCGCCTTGGCCAGCTTCGATCCCGCGCCAGGCCCGGCCACCAGCAGGCTGGTCTTTGCCGAAACGCTGCCGGCGGTCCGGGCGCCCAGCAACTGGGCCTGGGCCTCGGCCGCCTCGCGGGTGAATTTCTCGAGGCTGCCGGTGAACACGATGGTCTTGCCGGAAAGGCCGGTCTGGCGCACCTCCGGCAAGGGCTGCGGCGTCACTTCAGCCAGCAGTTCGGCCAGCGTTTCGCCATTGTGCGGTTCGGCAAAGAAATCGATCAGCGCCTGCGCCACGACGGCGCCGATCCCGTCCACCGCCGTCAGCCGGCCTTGCGCATCCTCCGCCTTCGCCGCCGCCTGCACCGCCGCGGCCGATCGGAACGCCCGGGCCAGGTCACGCGCCGTCACCTCGCCGACATGGCGGATGCCGAGCGCGAACAGGAAGCGATCCAGGCTCACGCTCCGCCGCTCCTCGATGGCGGCCAGCAGCTTGTCGACCGATTTTTCCTTGAAGCCCGGCAGCGCCAGCAGCGCATCGCGGCGCCGGTGCAGCCGGAAGATGTCCGCCGGCCCCGCGATCAGCCCCTCGGCGGCGAACAGCTCCAGCCGTTCCGTCCCCAGCCCCTCGATATCAAGCGCACTGCGCGACACGAAGTGCCGCAGCCGCTCGTGCCGCTGCGCCGCGCAGGTGAGGCCGCCGGTGCAGCGCCGTACCGCTTCATCCTCGCCGCGCACCGCCGTTGATCCGCACACCGGGCAGTGATCGGGGAACACGAATGCTGGCCCGCGCGGCGCGTTGGACGGCACCACCCCCAGCACCTGCGGGATCACGTCGCCGGCGCGCTGCACCCGCACCCGGTCCCCCGGGCGCACGTCCAGCCGCGCGATCTCGTCCTCGTTGTGCAGCGTCGCGTTGGTCACCACCACGCCGCCCACCGTCACCGGCTCCAGCCGCGCCACCGGGGTCAGCGCGCCGGTGCGCCCCACCTGGATATCGATGGCGATCAGCGTGGTTTCCGCCTTTTCCGCCGGGAACTTGTGCGCCACGGCCCAGCGCGGGGAGCGCGCCACCTGCCCCAGCCGTTCCTGCCAGTCCAGCCGCTCCACCTTGTAGACGACGCCATCGATATCGAACGGCAGATCCGCGCGGCGGCGTTCCAGGTCGGCAGTGAAGGCCAGGCAATCCTCGATCGTGGCATCGCCCATCGCCAGACTGCCGGTGTCGAAGCCCCAGCCGGCCATCGCCTGCGTCACCGCACTCTGCGTGTCGCCCGGCGTGTCACTCATCTCGCCCCAGCCGTGGACGATGAAGGCGAGCGGCCGGGATGCCGACACCGCGGGATCAAGCTGGCGCAGCGAACCGGCCGCGGCGTTGCGCGGGTTGGCGAAGATCTTGCCGCCGTCTCGCGCCTGCCGCTCGTTGAGTGCGGCAAAACCCGCCTTCGACATGTAAACCTCGCCGCGCACCTCGGCGACAGCCGGCGCGCCAGCGGGCAGGCGGTGCACGAGGCCGGTGACCTTGGCGAGGTTGGCGGTCACCTCCTCCCCCACCGCGCCATCGCCGCGCGTCGCACCGTGCACCAGCCGTCCCGCCTCGAAGCGCAGCGCGCAACTCAGCCCGTCGATCTTGGCCTCGGCCCGGAAGCGCACGTCTGCACCCTCGGGGGCCTCCTCGGGCAGACCCAGGAAGCGCCGCACCCGCGCCGCGAACTCGCGCGCCTCATCGTCGCTGAACACATTGTCGAGGCTGAGCATCGGCTTCGAATGGGTGATCTTGCCGAAGCCGGCCGCCGGTTTGGCCCCCACGCGATAGCTGGGGGAATCGCTGCGCACCAGATGCGGGAACGCTGCCTCGATGGCGGCGTTGCGCGCCACCAGCGCGTCATAGGCCGCATCCGAAATCTGCGGCGCATCCTTCTGGTAATAGGCCTCGCCGTGGTGGGCGATCGCCTCGGCCAGCCGCGCCAGTTCGGCGGCGGCTTCGGTGTCGCTTTCAGGAAGGGCGGCGGTCATGCGGCCGATGTATCAGCCAGCATCACCGCCGCAAAGCGCCCTTAAAAGCGAATGCCAACCATCACGTTGAACGTGCGCGGATCGCCGAAATAGACGGTCTGGATGTTGCCGACCGAGCTGAACTCCTGCCCGTCGGTGCGATAGCGGCGATCGGTCAGGTTCTTCACCCCGCCCTGCAGATACCAGCGATTGTCCGCGGCATCGAAGCGGATGAAGGCGTTGGCCAACCAGTAACCCGGCTCCACCAGCCCCGGCCGGTTGTCGACGCTGAGGAAATGCTTGTCGACAAAGCGGGCATCGCCGCCCAGCGTCACCGTGCCGGCATCGCCCACCGGGATACGGTAATCGGTGGCCAGCGTGAAGCTGATGGGCGGCGCGAAGGCGGGCGTGCAGGTCACCTGGTTGCCGGTGGGGTTGCAGCTGAACGTCGGCGGGCGGCGGCCATCATTGAACTCGTCATACTGGGCATCGAGCCAGCCCAGGGTGGAGCGCAGCGTCCACGCCTGCGTGGGCTTCACCACCGCTTCCAGCTCGGCACCCCAGATCGACATGCGCCCGGCATTCAGCACCGGGAACACGGCCACCGCGCCGCCGCCAACACGCGCCTGGAAATTGCGGAAATCGCTGTAGAAGACGTTTCCGGCGAGGAAGATGCGGCCATCAAGGAAGCTGGCCTTGGCGCCGCCCTCATAGGTCCACACGGTTTCCGGATCAAAGCGCGTCACCAGCGTCGGCGTGCCGTTCACCACCAGGGTGAGATCGTTGATGCTGTTGGCCCGGCCGTTGAAGCCGCCGGCCTTGAAGCCGCGGCTGGCCGAGGCATAGATCTGGCTGTTGGCATCCGGCTTGAAGGCCAGCGTCACGCTGGGCGTCCACGCATCATATTCGGCCCGGTTGTCGGTGTTGAACGGCGCCGGCAGGCTGCCGGGGAAGCTGAAATTGAGGCCGTTCAATCCCGGGAAGGTGGAAACCGTCGTGGTGAAGCGATTGTAGGTCCGCTCCTCGTGCGTGTAGCGCAGGCCGGCGGTCAGGCTCAGCCGGTCGGTGAAGCGATATGTCGCCTGGCCGAAGGCGGCATAGCTCCTGGTGTTCTGGGCATCGTCGATCAGCCGGGTGAACGGCACCCCGAACAGATCGTCGGCATAGGCTTCCTGGTGGGACCGGATATTCTCGTTCAGGTAGAACAGCCCGAACACGCCCGAGAAGGCCTCGGTATCCCACTTCAGCTGCACTTCCTGGCTGAACTGGCGCTGGTCGATGCCCACGAACACATCGCCCAGCTCGGCCTGGCTGGCATCGATGTCGACGAACAGATCCGGGTCCAGCTTTCGCCAGCTGGTGATGCTGGTGAGCGTCAGCGCGTCCGACAGCGACCAGTTGGCGGTGATGTTCACGCCCCAGTGATCAAGGCGCTGGCCCTCATCGCCGCGGAAGCTGGTGGAGGCGCGGAAATCATAATCGCCATAGGGGTTGGCCGGCACCGGCCGCACGCCGCCCAGCCGCGCCGTCGGATAGCCAAGGGTGAGCGCATTGCGCTGGCGGTTGTAGTCGCCCGAAACCAGGATTTCGAGCGCCTCGGCCGGCTTGGCGCGCAGGATGCCGCGCACGGTCAGGCTGTCGCGATCATTGTAGCGGCGCCCGGTGAGCGGATCGGTGACGAGGCCATCACGCTTGTCCCACTGGCCAGCGAGGCTGAGCGCCACCCGGTCGCCAATGATCGGCGCGTTCACATAGCCGTTCAGCACCACCTGGTTGTAGCTGCCATAGAGCGCCGAGGCTTCGGCCTTCACCCTGTTCAGATCGGGCTTGCGGCTGACGATGGAGATGGCGCCGCCGGTGGTGTTCTTGCCATAGAGGGTGCCCTGGGGCCCGCGCAGCACCTCGATGCGCTCGACGTCGAACAGGTTCAGCAGTGCGCCCTGGATGCGGGACAGATAGACGCCATCGACATAGATGCCGACCGCCGGATCAAAGGTCTGCAGCGCGTCGGGCTGGCCCAGGCCGCGGATGAAGATGTTGGCGCTGGCCGCCGAGCCGCGCCCCTGCACGATGTTGAGATTGGGGGCCGCGGCCTGCAGGCCGGACAGGTCAACCGCCTGGAAACGCTGCAGATCGGCCTGGCCGAACGCCGAGACGGCAACCGGCACATCGATCAGCTTTTCCTCGCGCCGGCGGGCGGAAACCACGATTTCGGCAGCCTCCACCGTGTCGTTCAGCGCTTCGGCGGTGGCAGCGGCAGCAGCGGCAGCAGGGGCGGTCTGGCCCACGGCCGGCACGCTGGCCAGCAGGCTGGCGCTGGCGAGCAGGAACAGGCGGGTTTCGGCAGGCAGGCGCATCGATTGTCTCCCCAAGCGTGCCGGCCACGCCCTCTGTCGGTTCGGGCTGCCGGACTTGTTTCGTCTGGCGCGATGCAATACTGAAACCTGAACCAGGATTCAACTATGCGCTGCGGCTTGACGGCAGCAGCATGACGTTATGGAGTATGCCTGTGACCGCGTCGCCACAGCCAGCCGCGCCAATGGCAGCGGTCAGCAAGGCGCCCCGCACGGCGCGGGGCCGGCGCACGCTGCGCCTGATCCTCGACGCGGCCGCCGAGGAATTCGGCGAACGCGGCTATCACGACGGCAGCATCGCCCGCATCGCGGCCCGCGCCGGCGTCGCCATCGGCAGTTTCTACACCTATTTCGACTCGAAGGAGGCCGTGTTCCGCGCCCTGGTCGCCGACATGAGCCGACAGGTGCGCGAGCATGTCGTGCCCCACATCCTCGCCGCCCCCGACCGCCTGAGCGGGGAGCGCGCCGGCATCGCCGCCTATCTCCACTTCGTCCGCGCCCACAAGGCGCTCTATCGCATCATCGATGAAAGCGCCTTCGTCGCCGAAGATGCCTATCGCCGCCATTATGTCGAGGTCGCCGATGGCTATGCCACATCGCTCGAACAGGCCTTCGGCCGCGGTGAGGTCCGGGGTGAGGTGGCCGATGGCGACTGGCAGGTGCGGGCCTGGGCGATCATGGGCATGAATGTCTTCCTGGGCCTGCGCTTTGGCGTCTGGTCCGACGCGGAGCCGGCGGAGGCCATCGCGGCGGCCGCCCATGCCCTGATCAGCGAGGGGCTGAAACCGCGCTGATCGCCCCTTGAAAGGCAGCATCAAACGTCAAATGTAAATACACGCCGGCACCGCGTTGGCACCAAGCCTCCGACGCCTGGTGCCATGCGGGTCGCGGCTGCCTCGCCCACCGGGACGGTCGCGACAGCCGGCACCCCGGTTCCGGTGAGCGATCCCCAATCGGCGGCACTGCACCCGCTGCGTCAGCGCGCCGCGCCTTGAACATTACATCCCCGTAATTATCTCCCGCTCACGCCGGCACCGCTGGCGCGGCCTTCCCCCACAGTCTGCCGCGCCCGCGGGCTGCGGGCGCCGTCCCCCGGCGTCCGCAGCAGCCGGCACCTGATGAAGGGAGAAAGACCATGCGTATCCTTGCCTTGATGGCCGCCATCCTGCTCACCGCGTCGGTGACCACCGTGGCGACTTCGGCGACCGGCGTGCCGGTGCACCCGATGCTGGCGGCTGATGCCGGCTGATTGGCGGGGGCCTTGCCGGCGCACGCCATCGCCGGTGAGGCCCATTGCCTGTGAGCACCCGTCTGCCAGCCGGCTCAGAGGCGCCGGCGGTCTGCCCGGTCGACCAGCAGCGCCACGCCCACCAGCACGGTAAAGGCCAGCAGCGACAGCAGCGCCATGTCCGTGGGTGTCGGCGGCGGGCCGGGGATCTCGTTGATGCCGGCCAGCACCAGCAGGGCGACAAACCAGCCGAGCGCCGGGCTGGTGGCCAGCCGCCCTCCGGACCGTCCGGCCGCGCGCCGCGCCGTCCACCACGCCACCGCCAGGCCCACCAGCCCGATTTCCAGCGTCACCGCCAGTTCCGGCAGCGTCCACAGGCCCAGGCCCAGTTTGAGCGCGCTGCCCGGCCAGAGCGGCAGATCGGGCCGGTGCACCACCAGATCGGCCAGCCAGTGCGAGAACACCACCGCGCCGATCCACCAGCCGTCCGCCCCCCAGCGCCGCGCCGCCAGCCAGCCCAGCAGCAGCGACCAGACGAGCGCCATCACGAGGCTGTGCGACCAGGGCATGTCGTAAAGATCAAGCGGCGAGCCGATGAGCCCCGGATCAACCCGCAGCCGCTCGACGCCGGCCAGGACCAGGCCGGCCCACAGATAGTCGAGCGCCTGCGCCGCCGCCACGCAGGCCCAGAACGGCAGGCGCGGTGCGGCGGCCTTGGCCACCACCGATGCTGCGAAATGGCCTGCGAACATCAACCCTCTCCCCGCCGGAATGGCCAGTCGATGACCTGCCCGGCCCACAGTGCCCACCAGATGATGACGGGCTGCGCTGCGAGGCGCGGCACATGATAGTCCCAGCCGAGCACGGTGCCGCCCACCGCCACCCCGTCCATCGCGTGCTTGATGTTGGCCGGAAACACGCACACCGCATAGGCCGCGAGGCCCCAGGCCGCCGCGCGCCTGAGCGCCGGGATCAGCAGCCCGATGGCGCCGGCGATTTCAGCGAGGCCCGTCCCGATCACCACGGCGCGCGGGGCTGGCACCCAATCGGGCATGATCGGCAGGAAGCCTTCAGGGCTTTTCAGGTGCACCACGCCGACGGCTGCATAGAGCGCCGCCAGCACCACACGGGCAAGGCGCCGGCGCCTATCGCCCATCCGCATCGCGGGCCAGCGCCAGGCCCATGTCAGGCTCGAACGGGAAGCGGCTCAGCGGCATGAACTGCAGCATCGCCACCATCGCGAACTGGCGCACCCGGTCCACCACGAACAGCGTGCCGGCCGCCCCGCCCCAGCCATAGATCAGCGCCGGGCCGCCGCTGGGGCCGGTGGGCGTGCGGGTGCGCGTGTCGAACAGGGTCAGCCGGCCGCCCGCGGCATAGCCATTGCGCCCCTCGTAAAAGACACCCGGCGGCAGCAGGTTCGACAGCGCCAGCTGAGCCGTGCCCGCCGGCACGATGCGGCGGCCGGCGAAATCGCCCTCGTTCAGCACCATCTGGGCAAAGCGCGCATAGTCGCGCGCCGAACTGACGATGCCGCCACCGCCAGAGAGCAGGCGCGGCCGGGTGGTGAAGCCATCCTTTTCCACCGGCATCACCGGCGTGGGCGTCGTGGCCGGCTGCCCGGTCTTCTGGTCCACCCACAGATAATTGCCGGCCAACCGGCTGGCATCCCTCGCCCAGAAACCGGTGGAGGCCATGCCGAGCGGCCCGAACAGCTGGCGATCGAGCACCCTGTCGAACGTCTCGCCGGTTATCCGTTCCAGCAGCGCGCCGGCGACATCGAGGCTCACCGAATATTTCCACGCGGTGCCGGGATCGAGCGCCAGCGGCACCCCGGCCAGGAAGGCCGCCATCGCCTGCAGGTCGGGCAGCGCGCCCTCCCCCGGGCGCAGGAAGCCCGGCACGCTGCCCGGCTGGATGCCCAGCCGCTTGTATTCGCGCTCCAGCGGGCCATTGCCGGAGATGGCATAGGTGAAGCCGGCGGTGTGGGTGAGCAGGTGGCGCACGGTGATCGGCTGCGCCGCCGGCCGCGCCTCCAGGCCCATTGCGGGATCGATCGCCACCTTCATGTCGGCAAATTCGGGCAGATGCTCGGCAATCGGCTGGTCAAGGGCCAGCTCGCCGGTCGCCACGCGCTGCATCACCGCCCAGGCGGTGATCGGCTTGGACATGGAATAGACCCGCCACAGCGTATCGGGCGTCACCTTCTGCGTGCCGCCGAACATCGTCACGCCGGCCGTGAGGAACGCAGGGCGATGGGCACCAGGCTCGATCAGCGCCACCACGGCGCCGGGCACCCGCCCCTCCTTCACATAGGCATCGATCAGCGACTGCACCGCATCGTGCCGCAGCGGCGCCGGCCGGCCCATCGGCAGCTGCGCGGCGGCCGGGGCGGCCGCGGCGGCGGCAAGCGCGGCCAGCATCTGGCGGCGGTCAGGGCGATGGTCAGGGCAATGGTCAGGCCAAAGTGCAGGGCGGGGTGCAGGCATCGGAAAGGTCATGGCTCAGGCTCCTTCCAGCAGGCGCAGGGCCTGGGCGCGGGCTTCGGTGGTGACATCGGCGCCCGACAGCATGCGGGCGATCTCCTCCTGCCGGGCATCCTCGCCCAGCAATGTGACGGATGTGCGCGTGGCGCCGCCTGTCACCGCCTTGGCGATCTGCCACTGGCTGTGGCCGCGTGCCGCCACCTGCGGGCTGTGGGTCACCACCAGCACCTGCGCATCTGTCGCCAGCCGGGCCAGCCGGTCACCGATGGCGCTGGCCACTGCCCCGCCCACACCCCGGTCGATCTCGTCGAAGATCATCGTGCCGGCGCTGCCGGCGCTGGCCAGCGCCACCTTCAGCGCCAGGATGAAGCGCGACAATTCCCCGCCCGAGGCGATCCTGATCAGCGGCGCGAAGTCCGCCCCGGGGTTGGTGGCGATCTCAAATTCGGCGCGCTCGCACCCCTCTGGCCCCCACTCGCTTTCGGGCAGCCCCGTCACCCGGGTGCGGAAGCGCGCCGCGTCGAGCTTCAGCGGCTTCAGTTCTGCCGCCACGGCCACATCCAGCCGCGCCGCCGCCGTGGCCCGCGCCGCCGACAGCGTGGCTGCCGCCGTTTGATAGGCATGCCGCGCGGTCGCCACAGCCGCCTCCAGCCCCTTCAGCCCATCCTCGCCGGCGACCAGCGCCGCCGCACGGGCGGTCAGCGCGTCGGCCAGTGCGGGCAGCGCATCGGCCTCCACCTTGTGCTTGCGGGCCAGCGCGCGCAGGTCGAACAACCGCGTCTCCACCTGCTCCAGCCGCGCCGGATCGGCATCCAGCGCGCGCACCGCACCGGCCAGCCTTGTCTCCGCCTCGCCGGCCTCCACCAGCGCGCGGTCGAGCGCGGCCAGCGCCTCGGCCAGGAGGTCATGCTCGCCGGCGATCCGGTCAAGCCGCCGCGCGGCCTGGGCCAGGGCGGCACTGCCGCTGCCCAGCTGATCGGTCACGCTGGCCAGATCATCGGCCAGCCGCGCCCCCTTCTGCATGGCGGCGCGCGCCAGCGCCAGCTCCGCCTCCTCGCCCGGCTGCGGGTTGGCGGCCTCCAGTTCGGCGATGGCATGATCCAGCCATTCCCGGTCACCACGATCCTTGTCGAGCTGCGCTCGCGCCGCCTCGGCCGCCGCGATGGTACCCTGCCATGCTGCCCAGGCATCGCGGGTCGCCGCCACCGGCCCCGCCAGACCGCCAAATTGATCGAGCAGCGCGCGGTGCCCCCGGGGGCTCAAAAGCCCGCGTTCATCATGCTGGCCGTGGATCTCCACCAGCGCGCCGCCAAGTTCGCGCAGCAGGGCCGCCGAAACCGGCTGGTCGTTGACGAAGGCGCGGCTGCCGCCATCGGCCTTCACTTGGCGGCGCAGGATCAGCGCATCGTCGGCATCAAGGCCGTTTTCGGCCAGCAGCGCGCGGGCCGGGTGATCGGCCGGCACCGCGAATTCGGCCACCACCCGCGCCTGATCGGCCCCGGCGCGCACCAGCGCAGCATCGGCCCGCGCCCCCAGCACCAGGCCCAGCGCATCCAGGAGGATCGACTTGCCGGCGCCGGTCTCGCCGGTGAGCACCGAAAGGCCGGGCGCGAATTCCAGCGCCAGTGCCTCGATCAGCACGACATTGTGGATGGCAAGCGCAGTCAGCACATGCCTGTGTTAGCCGATTGCGCGGGCGCCTTGCGAGAGGCTAATTGCAGCGGCGCCGCGGCCAGCCACCGATACGCCCCCCCCCACACGCCCGCGCACGGCCGGGCACTGGCCGGGCACTGGCCGGGCACTGGCCGAGCACGGGCCGGGCACGGGCCGAGCACGGGCCGAGCACGGGCCGAGCACGGGCCGAGCACTGAAGGCTTGCACTTGGGCCAGAATCCCCTATACGCGCGGGCTTCATTTGTCTTCCGGGGCGCGAACCCGGCCATGTTCCGTGGCCATCGTCCAGTCACCGGCAGATGAAGTCACTGCCCGCCCAACGATTGATGGATACAGGTGCCTCATGGCCGTTCCGAAGCGCAAGACCTCGCCCTCCCGCCGCAACATGCGTCGCAGCCACCACGCGCTGACCGCGACCCAGTTCCAGGAATGCCCGAACTGCGGTGAGCTGAAGCTGCCGCACAACATGTGCGGTGCCTGCGGCTTCTACAACGGCCGCGAAGTCGTCTCCGTCGAAGCCTGACGCGGCGTTCCGCGTCCCTCATGACCGTTCAGCCCAGCGCAGCACCGGTCGTCGCGCTCGACGTGATGAGCGGCGATGCCGGCGCGGCCGAGGCCATCGCCGCCGCCGACATCGCGGCGGAGCGCTACCCGCGTCTGTCGTTCCTGCTGTTCGGCCGGGAAAGCGAGATCGCGGCTGAACTGGCGCGCTGGCCGCGCCTGGCCGCGCGTGCCCGCATCGTCAACAGCGACGATGTGGTGCTGATGTCCGAAAAGCCCACCCAGGCGCTGCGCCGCGCCCGCACCACGTCCATGGGCATGGCCATCGATGCGGTGAAGCAGGGCGAGGCCCATGCCGCCGTCTCGGCCGGCAACACTGGCGCTCTGATGGCCATGTCGCTCCTGGCCCTGCGCACCATGAAGGGCATCGACCGGCCGGCGCTGGCCGCCCTGCTGCCCACGCTGAAATCCGAATCGGTGATGCTCGATCTGGGCGCCAATACCGAATGTGACGCCACCAACCTGGTGCAGTTCGCGGTGATGGGCGCCGCCTTTGCCCGCACCGTGCTGGGCCTCGAACGGCCCCGTGTTGCCCTGCTCAACATCGGCGAGGAGGAACTGAAGGGCACGGGCGAGATCCGCGCCGCCGCCGCCGTGCTGCGCGGCGCGACCCTGCCCATGCAGTTCATGGGCTTTGCCGAAGGCGACAAGATCGGCACCGGGGACATCGACGTGGTGGTGACCGACGGCTTTTCCGGCAACATCGCACTGAAGACCGCGGAAGGCACCAGCCGGCTGGTCACCGGCCTGCTCGGCAATGCCTTCCGGTCCTCGATCTGGGGCAAGCTCGGTTATTTCATCGCGCGCGGCGCGCTGCAGTCGCTGCGCGCCCACCTCGATCCCAACGCCCACAACGGGGCCGTGCTGATCGGCCTCAACGGCATCGTGGTGAAAAGCCATGGCGGCGCCAACGCCCGCGGCCTCGCCAATGCCATCGGCGTGGCGCATGACCTGGTGCGCGATGATGTCGGCCGCCGCATCAGCGCCGATCTGGCCGGCATCGACATGAGCCTGGGCAGGAGCGAATTGCCCGCCGAAGCGGGCGTGGCATGATCCGCCGCTCCGTCATCATCGGCACCGGCAGCTATCTGCCGCAGACGATCCTGTCCAACCATGATCTGGCGGCGCGGCTGGACACGTCGGACGAGTGGATCATCGAACGCACCGGCATTCGTCAGCGCCATGTCGCGGCGCCAGGTGAGTTCACCTCCGATCTGGGCAGCGAGGCCGCCCGCCGGGCGCTGGCCGCCGCCAATCTGACCCCGGCCGATATCGACCTGATCGTGGTGGCCACCGCCACGCCCGATCAGACCTTCCCGGCGGTCGCCACCGTCATCCAGTACAAGCTGGGCATGACGCACGGCGTGGCGTTCGATGTCGCCGCCGTGTGTTCGGGCTTCCTCTATGCCCTCACCGTGGCCGATGCGCTGCTGCGCGGCGGCGGCCACAATCGCGCCCTGGTGATTGGTGCCGAAACCTTCTCGCGCCTGCTCGACTGGGAAGACCGCACCACCGCCGTGCTGTTCGGAGACGGCGCCGGCGCGGTCGTTCTGGAAGCGCAGGGCGGTGAAGGCACCGCACAGGATCGCGGCATATTGGCGACCCGCCTGCACAGCGACGGGCGCTACAACGAGCTTCTGTACGTTGACGGCGGGCCGGGTTCCACCGGCACCACGGGCCATCTGAGGATGAAGGGCAAGGAGGTGTTCCGCCACGCCGTTGTCAATCTTTCCAGCGTGATGGGCGAGGTTCTTGAGAGCGCCGGCCTCCACGCGGAGGATGTCGCCTGGGTGGTGCCGCACCAGGCCAACCTGCGCATCCTGGAAGCCACCGCGAAGAAGCTGGGCCTGCCACCGGAACGGGTGGTGGTGACCGTTGATGCCCACGCCAACACGTCCGCCGCTTCGGTGCCGCTGGCGCTCGACGTCGCCGTGCGCGACGGCCGCGTGCAGCCAGGGGACCTGCTGCTGCTGGAAGCCATGGGCGGCGGCTTCACCTGGGGCGCCGCTGCCGTCCGCTGGTGAACGGTGCACGGCCAGCGCCGTGCCGAATTGCCATCTGCACAATAAGCTGTGGCGAATCGCCACAAGGGGCGTAAGATTGCGGCTTAAGTCATTCTGTTGCGGCAGGCTTTGCTGGTGACCGGGTTCCCCGCCACCACGACCGGCCGGAGGGGGCCAAAGGGAGGGCGAAGGCAATGGCGGTAACCTCAGTCACTCAGGCGGGGAGCGTGACCAGGGCGGACCTGGCGGATGCGGTACACCGGGAGATTGGTCTGTCGCGCACCGAATCCGCGCAGCTGGTCGAACAGGTGCTGGACCGAATCGGCGCGGCGCTGGTGGGCGGCAGCAACGTGAAGATCTCCGGCTTCGGCAGCTTCGTGCTGCGCAAGAAGGGCCTGCGCGTCGGCCGCAATCCCAAGACCGGCGTGGAGGTGCCGATCGAGCCGCGCACCGTGCTCACCTTCCGGCCCAGCCAGCTGCTGCGCGAGGCGATCAATCGGCCCAAGGTGCGCCGCTAACGCGCTCGTGCGGCGACCAGAACGACGAGGACGGGCGTGACGGACAAATCCGATTCCGCATTTCGCACCATTTCGGAAGCCGCCGACGAGATTGGTGTGCCGGCCCATGTGCTGCGCTTCTGGGAGACACGCTTTGCCCAGTTGCAGCCGTTGAAGCGGGCGGGCGGTCGTCGCTATTACCGCCCGGCGGACATGGCGCTGCTGCGCCAGATCAAGGGCCTTCTGCACGATCAGGGCATGACGATCCGCGGTGCGCAACTGGCGCTGGCCGGCAAGACGGCCTCGCCGTCACCCGGCACCGCCGCCCCGTCACCGGCCGCGCACACGCCGGCACCGGCCGCACACGCGCCGCCACTCGCCGGGCCTGCGCCGGGACCAGGCGGCATTGATCGCGCCGCCCTGATCGCCATCCGCGACAGACTTGCCGCCGCGCTGGCGGCCTGATCTGGCTCAAACGGTCAATGACATGCCGCGGTAGATGCGGCTGCGATAGCGGCTGTCCTCGGCATCCGGCAGCGGCGCCCCGGCGAGCAGGACCGCCCGGGCAAAGCGGCGCACCTCCTCGTGATGCTCGGCCTCGCTGCGCGGCTCTTCTGATCGCACACGCCGCGTAAGGTTGATCTGGTTGACCGCAACTTCGTGCACAAGCCGTTCATTTTCCACGGCAATGGTGGCGGTGAAGGCATGCAGCGTGGTCTTGACGAAATTGGCGAGCGCGAAGGCGCCCTTGGCGCCGTCGCCCATCGGGACATCAGGCGACACCAGCACCAGCTGGCAATGATCAAACAGCGAAACCTTGCGGGCAATGCGGAAATGGTGGGTCAGATTCTGCTCCACGACCTCTGCAAAGCCATCGCCATCCAACGGCTGGTCACCGTCGAACAGCCGATCCGGCAGCGGCGCCAGGGGCGTTGAGACGATGGTGGTTGGATGACCCCATCGCGCCAGCGCCGCGTCCATCGCGGCTTCGATTTCACCTTCTATTACAAGGGTTTCGATCCGGTCTGCGCCATTCGCGACCTGGCCGCGAATGGCCTGCGCGCCCGCCGCACTGGCCGTGATCAGCACCACGCGGGCGACATCGCAATCAAGGAAACCCTGGGCCGCAGCGGCGAGATAGTCACCCAGATGTTCACCCACCAGCCAAACCGTCTTGCCGCCCATCTGCGCCAGCCGTTCCGCCTTGGGGCTACCGAACAGCTCGCGCTCGGTGTGCGAGCGCTCGACGTTAAGACCGCCCGACGGCATGAACGTCTCACCCGAGACGGCCCGATCAGCCAGGAAAAACACGGTCGCCTGCGCGACTTCGGTCTCGGTCGGCATCTTGCCGAGGTGCAGTTGGCTCAGCACGCCGCCACGCACCTTGGCCGCCTCGCGCCCGATCTGGGCAACCGGCAACCACGGCACGTCATCCGGCGGCACCCTGAGTAGCCAGTCGTCATCACTCCGCGCCTGCCAGTCAGTGCCGATCAGCCAGCCCCCAAGACGGAGCCTTTTCAAGAGCTTGGCGGCCAAAGGCGGCGTGAGGATGTAACGGTCCCAGCAGCAGCTCTCATCGCCTTCGCGCGCGCAGGCCAGCGCCAGATCACGCAGTGGTTGCGGGTTGGACTTGTCGTGCGACAGTTGCACCGTGTCGTTGCGCGACAGCTTGCCCAGCAGCTGCGCCACCGGCGCGCCGCCACGCACCGCCTTGATGACGGCAGCGTGGACTGCGTTCAGCCGCTTGTTCTCCAGGATGAGCCGGCCGCGCCGGTCGAACAGGCCGGGCTTGCCCGACAGGCCGGCGAGGCGATCCCCGTCCACCGGGCCGGGCGCAATGGCGTTGATCTGGATCTGCGGTCCAAGGTGTCGGGCCATCGATTCCACCATTGCCCGCTGGCCAGACTTGGAGACCGCGTAGTCCGTGCGGTTCGGATATGAGACCGCAAGGAACTTTTCGCCGCCGAAGTAGCTGGAAACATTCAAAATATAGCCCGAACCCTGCTTGCGCATCAGCGGCACGACCATCTGCATCAGCGCATAGTTGGAGATGAGGTTGGCGAACTGGGTGTGGCGGAAGGCGCCCACGTCCATGTCCACCGCCATCTCCTCGGCGCCCGAAATGCCGGCATTGTTGATCAGATAATCGATGCGGCCGAAAGCCTTCAGCGTCTCGTCAACGGCGTGTTTCAGGGAGGCCATGTTGGCCACATCGATATTCGCCAGCGTCCGCACCCGCCGTTCAACCCCGGCAAATCCGATGTCCTGCAACTCACCCACGATGCGATCCCGCGCCGCATCCAGTTCGGATTGGCGGCGGGCGACCATCATCACCTTGGCGCCGGCCAACGCCAGCAAGCGGGCCAGTGCGCCGCCGATGCCGGCCGAACCACCGGTGATCAGCGCCACCTTTCCCAGGTGCAGACCGGTGATGTTCTCCGCCGTGCCAACCAGCGCACGGCGGGCGCCCGTCGCCTTGGCAATGCTGGCGGGGATATAAAGGTTGATCGGTTCCACCTGGCGGTCCCCCAGAAGCAGGCGGGCGGCATGGCCAGCGGCGAAATCGCGGTTTTCCACCTCGCTGTTGGCGAAGCGCACGATCTGGTTGCCCCACACCGCGCGCGGGCTCTTGCCCTGTGCATTTGCCACCCGCGCTTCGTCCCGCCAGACGCGAAGCAATTCCTCGATGGCGGCACGGCTCACATCGGCCCACAAATTGCCGCATCCATCGTCGGGGTTGGTGAGGAACACCACCCGCGGATCGCTCGGCAGGTCATCCGAGCGCTGCCAATAGCGGTCGAGCGTTCGGGCCAGCGCGATGGCACCTTCCAGTTCATCATCGACATAGCGTTCAACATCGGCATCGCTCGCCTCGCCCAGCGCGCCGCTGAAATAGCCAGGGCTGCGGGTCGGCAAGATCACGGCACCGTTGATCGGCCCGCCACTGGCGGTGAACGCGGCCAGCGCCGCGTCCATGCTCTCGTGATCGTGGCGCGGGAAGCGCACGGCTGTCACGTGATCGGGAAGGCGATCGGCTGCATCATCAAGGGCAGCCTGGGCATGGAAGCCAAGCAGCACGCGTGCGCCCTGCGCCGCGAACAGCCCAGCAATCGCCAAGGCATCGTCGAGCTGGTTGCCGGCCGCGACCAGGATGCCATGGCCGTCACCATCAATGGCGCGCATGTCGGGGCGGTGCAGGAATTCGCTGCGCGATTCCATCGGCACAGCCATGCCATGCGTCACCTCGAAATCGTGCGCGGCAAAGGCGGCACTTTCGTCGCTGCCCATGAACACGCACGCGTTGGCAATGTCGGCCGGGGTCGGGAAGGTCTTGGCCTTCGCCTCGCCGTCAACGCTGCGTTCCAGCGCCATCAGATCGAAGAAATGGTTTGCGGTACTGCCGGCGGCATCGCCCTTAAGTGCGTCCATGGCCGCAAAGACCGTGCGGATGCGTTCCGAAGCGATCGGACCGGGATAGAGGGTGTTGACCCGGATGCCGCGGGCGCCAAGTTCGCGCGCCAACCTCTTGGACAGGATGTTGAGCGCCGCCTTGGGCACCGTGTAGGCAGCCCGGCCGAAGTAGTCGGTACGGCTGAAGATGGTGGAAACATTGATGATGCTGGCGCCTTCCCCCATGGCAGGCGCCGCCGCGCGCACAAGGTTCCAGGCCACCACCATGATATTGCGGGCAGCATCACCCACCGTCTCGCTGTCGGGCGTGCCGGCCAGTTCATCGGCGTTGAGCGGCAGATCGCCCAGCACCTGCTTCGGCCCGGCTGATCCGGCGTTGTTCACCAATATGTCGATGCGGCCATGGCGCGCCACCACCTCGGCGATGCCGGCCCGGACGGATTCGATGTCGGCGCCGTCCATCGTGACGATGCTGGCCTGCGCCGTGCTGGCGCCGGTATCAGCCAGCGCGGCATCCAGCGCCGCCTGTGTGCGCGCCGCATCGCGGCCACTCATCACCACGCTGGCGCCTTCGGCCAGATAGCGACGCACAATGCTGCCGCCCAGGTTGCCGGCGGCACCGGTGATCAGCGCCACCTTGCCGGCCAGCCGGCCGGGACCATGTTGCTGCGGCGCGGGCACGGGTTCGCCCCCCTTTGTCTTCGACATCGCGTTCATTCCCCCTGCCCTTCAGTGCTGGCACCCAAGGATGCCCACGCCTCGTAGAGTTCGTCCTTGCCGCGCAGGCCTTGTCCCGGCAGCGCGTGGTTGACGATATAGGTCGCGCCAGTGTGGCGGTTGTCCCACATCGATTGGTGCGCTTCCGGCAGGCCCTCCCACGGCACAACCGTCGGCTCGGTCACATCCAGGATACCAGCCGCAATCATGTCGTTCATGCGGGTGACTTCATAAGCGTTGCACAGGTGGGTGCCGCGGATTTCGGCCATCGGCATGATGATGCGGCGCTGGCGCGTCCACACCTGGGGCGCATAGAAATTGTAGCGCTGCCCGGCCATGTCCTCCGAATAGACCACGCGGCCGGTAAACGGCTTGACCAGCGCCGTGGTGACCCCCAGCGTGTCCTGGCCGGCGCGTTCCATCACGATGTCCGGATTGCCGCGCGGATTGTCCGGGGATCTCAGAAGCTTGCCGACGGCATTGCCGAATGGCTTCAGCGTCTTGTCCTGGAACTGGCGCACGGCTTCGCGGAAATTCTCGATATCCTCGCGGGCAATCGGCAGGCGCGGCATGGTGTCGGGCCAATCGAAATTGGCGCCTTCCCGCCGCTTGATGCCTTCGAGGCTGACCACGCCGGCCACCGCGTCCTCGAAGCCGAGGGACAGGATGAATTCACGCTGCCCGTCGGTGTTGGTGACCACCACGATGCGACAGCCCAGGCCGCGCGCGGCCTCGATCATCTCTAGACCGGTCTCGTCGGCCAGTGCTTTCGTGCCTGGGCCATAGAAGATCAGCACCGCCTCGCCGCCGCGCGCACTGGCTCGGGCCAACATGGTGACGGGATCGGAACCGCCCTTCTTGCCCATGAAGCTGAGATGATAGCCAGACGATGCGCCATAGAAGGCCAGCACGCCGCCATCCCCCAGCAGCTGGAAACTGCGCGGGAAGGCCGTTTCACCAGCGTGGGACACGGCATAATCGGCCAGCCTGCCGCCGTTCAGCGCCTTGTATTCGGCGACCAGCGCCTCGCCAGCGGCCTCCCACGCCGCCCAGTCCGCCTTGCTGCCATCGGGGACGGCGGTGAACAGTGACTTGAAGCGCGGATCGGTGCGGTCGAGGGCGCCAATAGCGCCCTTCGATTTCACGAACTCCCCGCGCGCAGGGCTCGACACGAGACCGGTCACCGCCAGGCCGCTGGCCTTGGCCGACTTCAGCGCATCGAGGCCGGTGCCGGTTGCCGACCCTTCGATGAAGATGGTCTTGCCGCCAACGATCTCCAGCGTGGTGTAGAGGCAGCGCCAGATGGTGCCGAGGTTGAGGATATAGCTGCCGGCCTGTTCCAGCGTCAGATCGCCCGGCACCGGGTGGAGCTGCGGCGCCTGCACGGTGAGGAACTGGGCATGGCTGCCCGATTTCGTCTCATAGCCCTGAATGGCGAAATCGGCGTACATCGGGTCGCGCCCGGCCTGCGGCGAGAGCAGATCGGAGGTGCCGGAATAGACCGCCACGAGATCGCCCACCTTCAGCCGGCCCTGCCCGCGCACCTCGCTGCCCAGTGCCGCCACCAGTGCGAGACCGCCAGAGCCGGTGAGCTGCACATCCTCCTCGTGGTTGTCGAATGGCGACACCGGGATGCCGGTCAAAGCCCAGATATCGTTGAAGTTCACTTCCGAGGTGAGGAGATAGACCAGCGCCTCGTTCGGTTCGGGCTGCGGCGTCGGCACGATCAGCTGCTTCTCGTGCGTCGCCGGCTGGCCGAACTGCGGTGCGCCAGTATCCGGATTGCGCGCGATACCGAAGCCATATTGATGGCCAGGGATCGGGGTGACCCCCGGGAAGAAGGGCGCGCCCACGGGGAGCAGGTCGCCGGCCGCCTCCAGCCGCTTCGCCTTGGCGTCAAACTCGGCCTCGATATGGACACCATTGCGGCGGACGGGCAGCGGCGGTGCCTTCTTGTCCATGAACAGCCGGATGCCGGTCTTGCCGCCTTCGGGATCGATCACGGCCTGCGCGAACAATTCGGCCTCGCGGGCAAGGCCGGCGGTCATGCCCTGCGTCCAGCCAGTGCGGATGGCGTCAATGGCGCGCTCACCGGCCTTGCCGCGCCCGGCCCAGTCCAGCTGCTTCAGGATGCGCTGCACGAACGCGTCGTTCAACGCGGCATCGAGATCGATATGGCCTTCATGCTGCCAGGCGCTCTTCGCCGCCTTGCGCCGTTCAGCCCAGGCGCGCCCCAGGTGGCTGGTATCGCCAAGCCGCACGAACTCGCGCACGGCAGCATGCGCAAGGCTGAGCGCGTCGGTGGAACCGTCGGCAATGGCATCGATGGCGCCCATTTCAAGCGCGTCGGCCGCCTCGACGCTGCGGCCGCCCAGAATGAGGTCGAGCGCATCGAGCATTCCCTCCGGCCCGCGCCGATCGGTCAACAGGCGTGGCAGCCGTTGGGTTCCGCCATAGCCCGGCAGCAGGCGCAGGCGGATTTCCGGCTGGCCGAAGCGGGCGTGGCTTTCGGCCACGCGATAGTGGCAGGCCAGCGCGAACTCCATGCCGCCGCCCAGCGCCACGCCCTGGATGGCCGCCACGCAGGGCTTGCCCATCTGCTCGATCTTGCCGAACGCCAGCTGGGCGTTGGCCGGCAGCACGCGGGCCTCTTCCAGCGTGTGGATTTCCTCGAGGAACTGGCGGATGTCGGCGCCCGCCACGAAGCTGGCGGTGCCGTCACCGGTGAACACCACGGCGGCCACGTCATCGCGGCGCGACAGATGCTCGACGACGATCACCAGCTCGTCGATGGCGCGCTCGTTCAATGCGTTGACCGGCGGGTTGGTGACATAGACGGTCGCCACCTTCTTGCCCGGCGCCACCGTGTTGTACTGGATGCGGAAATAGCGATAGCGGTCGAAAATATCCTGGTCTTCGGACAGGCGCTGCTTGCGCTCCCAGGCGGTGATGACGCGCTTCAGTTCGTCCAGGCTCTCCGGGTTCTTCAGCGTCGTCACGTCGCCGATCGGCGTGCCCTCCACCAGCGCGCGCACCATGCGGCGCATATATTTGCCGCTGCGGGTTTCGGGGAATTGGCTGACGGTGATGAAGTCGCCGGGCACGGCGACGGCGCCCTTTTCGGTGCGGACGAGATCGGCCAGCCGGCGCTCGTCATCGCGGGTGATGACCTGGCCCGGCGCCGGCGTGATGAAGGCCAGCGGGGTCAGCCCCTTCTCGCGGTGCGGCGCGCCGACGACCAGCACGTTGCCGACCGGGCTTTCCGGGTTCAGCGCCTTGTCGCGCAGGATGGCGCCTTCGATTTCCTCGGTGCCCATGCGGTGGCCTGAGACGTTGATCACGTCATCACTACGGCCATGCAGCGAAAAGCCGTCGTCCTCACCCTGCACCGCGAAATCGCCCTGGGTATAGGCCCACACGCCCTGCCAGCGGCCCCAGTAGCCCTCGCGCCAACGGCCGGCGTCACCGGCCCAGCCGGCGGCAACCTTGCCGTCTTCGACGCGGAAATTCTCGCTGTCGCCCCACACGGTGCGGGCGAGATAGGGATAGGGCGCGGCGATGATGATCTCGCCCTTCTCGCCGCCGCCAGCCCTGCGCCAGTTGACGCCATCGGTGCCGCCACGCGTCAGCAGCACGGTGGCCTGCTTGTCGCCAGCTTCATCTTCAACCCACACATCACCGACGATCCATGGCAGCGGGAAGGTGCGGGCATCAGCGGCCAGCGGGAAATCGCCGTTGCCATAGAAATGCGTCCAGGCGATGCCGCCATGCTCGGTCGCCCAATAGCTGTTGATATACTGCGGCGTGATGTGGTCCATGCCGAACGCCTGCACTGGCGGTGAACAGGGCTCGGCGCAGAAGGTGGCGACCCTGAGTTTTCTCAGATCATAGGCCTCGATGTCCTTCAGGTTCTGCGGATCGGTCATCACCGCCTTGAGGAAGGTGACGCCGGCCTTGAAGATCGTCACCCCGTGGTTCTCGATCATCGCCGCGAACCGCCCGGCATGCGGAAACACCGGCGAGCCTTCGGCGAGAACTGTGGTGACGCGGGACAGCAGCGCGGCAGCGATCATATAGCTCTGGCCGGTGATCCAGCCCGGATCGGCGACCACGAAGATGGTATCGCCGGGCCGCGCATCGAAGGCGACCTTCATTGTCTCCATGATGCCGCTGGCATAGCCGCCGTGCACGTGGACGACGCCCTTGGGCTTGCCCGTGGACCCCGAGGTGTAGATGAAGAAGAGCGGATATTCGGCATCGACCGCCAACGGCCTGGACGCCTGCCACAGCGCCGCGACGAAGGCCTGATCATCCAGCGCGTGCAGCGCGGCTTCATCCGGCAGGCCAGCGGCCTGCAAGATCTCTGACAGTGCCGCATTGGTGAGATCATGACCCCACACGTCGCGTTCGCGCCACACCAGATCGGGCACATGGGCATGGTTGGCCACGATCACCGCATCGACGCGCGGCGGGGTCGAGACCAGCGCCTCGGCAATGGCAATGCGGATGCGCGCGGACTGTGCGGCGTCCACAGCGCCTTCCTTGCCCAGTTCGGCAAGTGCCCGGCCAAGGCCGCGCATCACATCGCCGCGCTCAACGGTCACCTCGCCCTTCAGCGCGGTGCCGACGATGCCGGCCATGGCGGCAGCAGTGTCGGCCGCAAGGCCCAGATCATCGCCGTGCAGCCGCTCTTCGAGCAGGCGCAAGGCAACGGCAACCGGCACATAATTGTCCAGCGCCGGATCGGTGTAGGCCGTCTTGAACGGCACGATCTGGGCGTTGCGATAGCCGCCATCGGCGGTGATGACGATGCGGGCGCCGGCATCGTGAATGCGGTCCGAAAGCGTCTTGTCCGAAAAGCCGCCGAACACCGGGGTGTAGATCACGCCGATGCGCTTGGCGCCTTCGGTCCAGTAAAGCTGCGCCGGCACGTTGGGCATGTTGAGCGCAATGCGGTCCCCCGCCTTCAGGCCCAGCCGGGTGAGCGCGACGGCGCACTTTGCCGCTTCCAGCAGCAGGCGCCGACGCGAGACGGTAAGGCAATCGACCGGCGCACCGCGGCCATTGTTGGCGGCCAGATCCCAGCGGTCGCCTTCAAAGATGAACGCCGCTTCGGCACCATGGCCGGCCAGCACGTGGCGATCCAGTTCGTTGAACGCCGCATTGGTGCGACCACCCTCGAACCAACGGAAACTGGGCGCATCATCGGCATTGAAGGCGCGGTCCCAAGGGGTGAAATCAGCGGGCATGTCGACCAAGACGCGTGCCGCCGTTTCGGCATCCCAACCGCTCCAACGACCATCATCCTGCCGCGACAGCCACGCCGCACGGCCATCCACATCCACCAGCCAGTGGAGGTTGCGCGCGGCATGTTCGCCATGAAAGGCACCAGGATCAGCCAGGACCGCGGCACGCATGGCATCCCAGTCGGCTCGTGTGCGCACCGGATTCACCTGCGGCGTCGGGATTGGCGGGCGCGTCGGGGCGGCGGGATCGTACATGGCGGCTCTGCCCTTGTTGCTGGCCAGCCAAACGAGCGCGAGGCCCGTCCAGCGGACAGGAAAAACGAATGAGAGCGCGGACTAGGGAAATATTATGTCCGCGCCAAGAGGCGAACGGCAATTTTTATACGAGTGCGACATATTGCCCAGCCGTCCCGGTCGGTCAGAAGGCGTTCTTTGGCAGCAAGACGGCGCCAATGGTGCGCACCAGGATGTAGAGGTCGAACCAGATCGACCAGTTTTCGATATAGTAAAGGTCATGCTCGACCCGCCGAATGAGCTTGTCCTCGGTATCGGTTTCCCCGCGCCAGCCGTTTACCTGTGCCCAACCGGTGATGCCGGGCTTCACCTTGTGGCGCGCGGCATAGCTCTGCACGGCCTCCGCAAACAGCTTGCCGCCTGCCCGGGTTGAAGGTGCATGCGGGCGCGGGCCGACCAGGCTCATGTCGCCCTGCAACACGTTGAACAGCTGCGGCAGTTCATCAAGGCTGGTCCGCCGGAGGAACCGACCGATGCGGGTGACACGCGGATCGTCGCGACCCGCCTGCTTGATGTCGCGATATTCGAGCCGGTCATGGTACATGGTGCGGAACTTGTAACAGCGGAACGTCTGGTTGTTGAACCCTTCGCGCGGCTGGCGGAACAGGATCGGTCCGGGCGAATCCAGCTTCACTGCCAGTGCGACGAGGGTCAACAGCGGCCAGATGACCAGCAGGATGAGACTGGCCAGAAGCTTGTCCTCGATCTGCTTGGCAATACCGGACAGGCCGGAGATGGGCCGTTCAAACAGGGTCATCACCGGTAGATCGCCCAGGATGACCATCGGCCGATTGGCAAAACTGAACGTGACGAGATCAGGAGCAAGCCGCAGTTTCACGGGCGTCTGCGCAAGGGCCTCCACCAAGCCACGCAGCCGACGTTCTGCCGACCATGGCAGAGCCAGCACGACCTGATCGATCAACCCGGCCCGGATCATGCTCACCAATGCGTCGAGATCGCCAAGCACGGGCGTGCCGCTGACAGCGCTCGGCAGCCGGTCAGGCCGGCGATCATCGAACAGGCCGACCAGCGTGATGGTGAGCCGATCGCTGGACTGGACATAATCGACAAAACGCTCAGCCTGCGGACCGGTACCGAAGATCGCCACACGCTCGTTGAAGACCCCGCGCCGCTTCAGTCGACGCACCCAGAACGTGCCAGCCGCGCGCGTCGCCAGCATCGACAGACCGGCGGTAAAGAACCACAAGATAGCCCAACCGCGCGAGATTTCCTCTGATGTCTTGAGCAGGAAGCCCATCGTCACCAGGAACAGCGAGGTCATCACCCAGGCCATCAAGGCCCGGCGCCAGCCCTCTCGCAGCGAAAACTGGGCTTCGATGTCATAGGCGCCAAGACTTTCAGCCAGCACCGCGAAGGCCAGGCTGGCAATCAAGGTCACGCGCAGATGGAGCTGGTAGAAACTACCAAGCTGAATGGGCAGCGAGTCAACGAGGACCAGGCCCACACCGCCGACCACGGCGAATTCAGCCGCGCGCATGAACAACACGGCAACCGCCAGCGGCACCCCGGGTCCGCTCGCCTGATTGGGATCTCCAGACTGCAGCTGGATTGGTTGAGGCTTGTTCATGGCCAGAACCTGTCCACAACAGCTTCAACTGGACGCTCGACCGGATATGCAAAGGGCATGGCAAGCGGCCCGCAACTTGATATAGATGGCTTGGCGAGGGAGTGAGTACGATGGAAACGCCTTATGATTGGCTGACAGTGATGACGTTTGCTGGTCTGATCGTGCTGTTCCTGCAACGCAGCCAGGGCGAACCTCGCGATCATCTCTGGCAATATATGGTGGCTGCCATTGGCTGCGCGGTCACCAACTATATCGGCAACGAAGCTGTGAAGTCCGGCGACATGATCATGCACGCTGGCGCCATCGCCCTGTTCGGCGCCACACTGGCCTTCATCTGGCGCGTGCTGCAACCGTTCGGCCAGAATTGAACTGACGGCACCGAGCAACGTCGCAGCTGGCGACAGCGCCGCGATGGCGCGGGTATGCCGCATCACGCCAGCCTTGCCGAAATCGTGCGTCCCACCAGTGCCGGTCTATCCGCAACCGGCACACCGGTCACCAACAGCCTGGCAAACTCCGCCAGCTGAGAGCGCACCTGCTCATCCGGCGGCATCGCACAGCTCATGCGCACCAGTATGCCATCGCTGATGTAGCCAGCCCATTGCTGGCGCAGCTTGACCAATCGCTGTTCGGTCCCGCTCGTCGGCAGATCATCGCCGACGCGAGTCCAGTAGGTGATGGTTTCGGTACGGCGGTCCGAGCGGGCCACCAGTTCGCGCATCGGCAATTCGACGCCCGGCTGCAATGGCAAGAGACGCTTCACGGTCTCCGAGATTTCAAACCCGACAGCGGAATAGCAGACCTCAGGACGATGCAACTGCAGCAGATCATTCTGGATAGGGCCATAGGCCATCACCAGCATTACCGGGAGCCTGTCCTCTGCAAAGTAGATGCGGCTAAGCTCCTGACCATAAATCTTGGCCGAGAGCGATCCCTCACGCCGCGGCATCACGATGCCCGGCGTTGGCACGTGGGTCCATGGTCCCAGCGTCTGCGGCACGAACCTGTCGAGTTCCTGCCCGTCCGGCAACAGCACGAGCCGCCCGCGCGGCACCAGAGCAGCAGCACCAGCTGCGCCCGCCAGCAAGACACCACCCATGACCACATCTCGCCGGCTGAACCTGCTCATGCCGGATCTCCATCCTTGGCCAGGCGGCGACGCAGGGGGGTGAGCGCCCAATCAAGCGCGAAGATCAACAGCAAGGCCGAAACAAAGGTCACCATACCGGCAAAATTGTGCAGATAGCCCTGCGCCATCGCATTGCCGAAATGGTAGGTGATGAGGACAAGCGCAGCCACGCGCACACAATTTGCCGCAACGGCAATCGGGATCACCATGGCCAGCAGCAACATCGAATAAAGCGGATTGGAACCACGAATAAGGTAGACGTAGAACAACCCGATGGCGCTGAGGCTCACAAGGGAATTGAGCCCGGCGCAGGCATCCTCCACCAGCAGCTGATACTGGCCGATATACAGGGTCACGCCCATCCGGCCGACGGGATAGCCAACCGCAGCAAGACCATTGGTGACGATCTCGGAGACCAGCTCCTTGAGAGGCAGGGTGATGGTGTCAAGAAACCAGCCTGGCAGCGGGATCACGAAGCCCAGATAGATGATCGGGAACCACAACAGCTTGAGTGCCGCGCCGCCAAGATATTGGTGCGCGACGGCCACCATCGCGAGCAGCAGGGCAGCCGTTTCGATGCTGATGAACTCGAACGCGCGACCAGCCATGTAGAGTGGCAGCGCGGCGGCCAGAAGCAGCGCCGTGATCCAGGGCCGGCCCTGCGTTTCCAGCGCGACAATGTCGGCCTGCCGCCGCCAGATCAGCCACAGTCCCGTGACCAGCACGATGATGCCGTGCACGCCCGATTCTTCTTGCCATGGCCCCTGTCCCAACGCGACGATGGTCGGGACAGCCAGGGCAGCAATCCCCAGCCACAATGGCCAATGCTGCGCCAGTAACGCCCGAGGGTTTGGCAAGGCCGGGGCCGAAACGCTGGTGAGGCCGGCGGGATCAGGCATCAGAATTCGTTCAACACCGCTCCAACCACGGCACAACGGGCAGCGGCAAGTTGGTTGGCAAGCGTGTTGACGTCCTTGTAATAGCTCTCATTCGTCCGTCCGACGATCAGGGCATAGCCTGCCGCGCCGCCAACGTTCAGGGCATCGGCGTTGGTGTTGGCCGCCGGCGTGTCAAACAGCACCAGATCATATTCGCGAAGCAGCGCGTTGACACCATCCCGGAACCGGTTGCCCGACAGGAGTTCCTGCGGGCGGCTGGTGGGCGGCCCGGCCGTGATCAGGGCCAGACCCGGAAGGACATTGGCATTCACCACCCGTTCCGGGCGGGCCACCTGCAAGGTTAGGAAGCTGGAAAGCCCTGGCGCGTTGGGATCGACACCAAAGATCTGATCCTGACGCGGATTGCGCATATTCGCATCGACCAGCAGGATCTTGAAGCCCACTTGCGACAGCGAAGCCCCGAGGTTGGCAGCCACGTAGGAGCAGCCGTGGCCATCGGCGGCAGCCACCACGGCCAGCCCGCGACGACCATTCTTGATGTGTTGGGCGATCACCTGCGTGCGCAGCATCCGGATGCTCTCGGCACGGACAGTGCCGGGATCGGACACCACCACCAGTTCAGCTGACACACTGCGACGCGCCACGTTCTGCAGTGCCATGCTGGTGATCAACTGTTCACGTGCGCGGTCCAGTTCCTCTGTCGTGATGAAGCCCAGTTCCAGCGCACCCTGATCGAAATCGAGCCCGCGCGCGTTGGCATGGGCCGCCACCTTGCCGACCTGATCTTCGCTCAGATAGCCCAGACGCACCAGCACGTCACGGATCGGGGCATCGAACCGATCAACACCTTCGGCGCCGCCTACAATCACCGTGTCGGCCACATCGCCTGCCATATCCCCTGCGACGCCCGCTTCAGGCTCCGGGACGACATCGTTGTTGTTATCCATGGTGCTCATGCTCACTGGGCCGGTTGAAGACCGGCAACGCTATCCTTGCCCCTGGTAAGCAGGCGCTTGAGGCTTTGCTGCCACAAGGGGCGTCGACGATCGGCAATAACGGCGAACACCGGCACCTTGGCGGCGAAATGCAGATCCTCTGCCCCACGCACGCGGCGGTTCAGCATCTCCACCAACATGCCCAATGCCAAGCCAAGTGCAAGGCCAGCCGCGGCACCAAGGCCGATGATGACGGGCCAGTTGGGAAAGGACGGCCTGGTTGCAGTCGTGGCATCCCCGAGCACGATCAAGCCAGCGTCCGCCACGTTGGATTCCAGCTGCAGTTCGCTGGTGCGCTTGGCTGCCTGTTCGTACTGCTGGCGCCTCAGTTCAACGTCACTGACAAGCTGGTTGAGTTTGTCCAGTTTGTCCTTCATGCCGAACACCTTGGCGCGCTGGGCATCATATTCGGCTTCCAGCGCTGCAATGCCGCTACGCGAGGCGCCAAGCTGCTGAGCGCCGGCCTGGCGCGCAGCAGCCTGTTCGCGTCCAAGCTGGCGTTCCAGCTGCGCACGGCGCGCCAGCATTGCGATGTAGGTCGGGTGCTGGGTTCCAAGCCGTTCCGACGCCTGTTCGATCGTATCGTTCAGCGTCGCCAGCTGCACCTTCAACTGCTCCACGACGGTCGAGGTGGTAGACTGCCGAACCGCTTCGAACTGCTGCACGGACTGGTTGCTCCGAGCTGCCGTCAACGCCGCCTGCAGACTGGCCAGCTTCACGGTTTCCGCTTCGCCGCTGGCGGTCATGACGATACCGTTTTCCTGCTCGAACCTTGTCTTCGACGCTTCGGCTGCTTCCAGCATGCGCAGCGCACGCGTTGCCTGTTCCCGATACCATTCGGCGGTACGTCCGGCCGAATCCGTTCGCATGCGCAAGCTGTTGTCGATATAGGCATCGCGCAGGGCATTGACCGTACGGCGCGCGATCTCGGGATTCGGCGCCTCGTAGCTGATGGTCATGATGTTGCTGCTTTCGACCATCGAGACCTGAACACTCTGGCTGATGCGGTCAGATATCCAGCGCCGAAAGTCGCCGGCACCGCCCGTCTCGCTCTGCCACGCGGCCAACAACTGCGGGTTGCTCGTCATGCCGAGCCGGTCGACGGCCTCGCCGATGATACGGAAATCCTTGATCAATTCCAGCTGAGTACGGGTAAAGGTACGCAATCCGGCACCATTGATCATCTGGCCAGTTACCGGGTCGGGCTTGAAATTGTCCAGCATGATGCGCGCCGTGGCCGAATAACGCGCGGGCAGTATCAGACCGACGGCAATTGCCACGACAAGGCTCAACATCGTGCAGCCAAGCAGGATGAAGCGGCGCGCATAGAGGATACGCAACAACTGGATCAGGCTCATGTTTCACCGTCGGCCAAGCCGACCCCCTTCCTCTGTATGGACATCGCAATCATACCGGAAAACGGCACGGATGTCAGAACAGACGCTCCTTGATGATGATGACATCGCCATTGCGGATCTTTTCGGCAGGATCAGCGTCGACTTCCTTGCCGACGCCACCACGGATCAGGCCCACCTTGTTGGCATTTCCGGATGCGGTCACACCGCCAGCCAGACCGATGGCCTGGCGCACGGTCATGCCGGGCAGGATGGCCTTCATACCCGGCGCATTTATCTGGCCATAGATGAAGAAGGTCTCTGCCGGCGGCACGAACAGCGTGTCGCCCGGTTGCAGCAATGGATCGGAATCCGCGGCTCCGCGCACCAGTTGCTCCACGTCCAGCTTGCGTTCTGGTTGTCCGGCGCGACGAAGATAAACGAAATTGGCGCCATCAGCCCGCACCCAGCCAGCCTTCAGCAAGGCTTCCAGAGCATGATACGGGCGGTCGAGCGGAACGATGCCCGGGGTGCTGACATTTCCCGCCACGTTGACACTGCGCGAGACATAGGACCCCACTTCGATGTTGACCAGCGGCTGCTTGAGAAAGCCGCCAGACACCAGCTTGTCGGTAATGAGCTTGGCCAGCGTGATGTTGGTCTCACCACCAGCCTGGACGATGCCAATCAGCGGCATCACGATCGTGCCGTCGGCCTTCACCCGGGTGGTGACGTTGAATTCACTCTGGCCATAGACGATGACCTGCACCGTATCGTCCGGCCCCAGGACATAGCCGGCATAGCCTGCGGGCACTTGCGCAACGGCAGCGCTGGCAAGCAGCAGTGATACGGCAGCGATGGACAGCGCACGCATGATCAGCGCCCTCTTCCGAAGTTGTAGCTGAGATTGAGACCCGCACCAGTCGAAGTGAAGTTGGCGATGGCCGGGTTGGAGCGACGGCGATTGTGCGTGACGTCAAGTGTAAGGTGAATGCGGCGCCCCAAATTGGCACTAAACTGGCCAAAAATCCGGTCAATCTTATCAGAAATGCGTACGAACGGTTGGACATCGGATACGAATCCGCCCCGGAAACTATTGTTGCGCCGACTGATACCCAGCGCCACACCATAACGATCATTCAATCGGTAACGAACGGCTGCAGCATATGTATCGGCAAGGGTGAACTGTGATCCCACCACCGGGTTGACAAACGTGTTGCGACCAGCGGTCAAGTCGATGGACAGGCGCGGGGAAATCATCAGATCGACCGCCACATCATAACCCAGCCCTTCAAAACCTTCGCGCGGGACAATCTGGATCACATCGTCGACAATCACGAGCGTCTCTTCGAGGATGGGGGCCGAATTGATATAAGAGACCCCCAACGCCACGTTGATGCGGCTGCCGATCGCCCGCTGGTAACCCAGACGTACCGATCGCTGCTTCAGCCCATCTTCCTGGAAACCAGTTGGCGTGATCACGAGCCGGCCCGGCATTTCACTGTCTGTGATGCTGCCGGTCAGCGAGAAATTTCCCAGCCCGGCATTTCCAAAGCCAAGCCCCGCCGAATACGCCCAGCTGTTGAAATCCAGCGCGCCACCAGCCCCGCGCTCGGTTTCAACGAGCTGCCTGATGACTGATCCCTGCACGCTGAGCGCGCCGCCAAGGCGGCAACTGGCTGTCAGGCCAAAGCCCGTCCGTTCCTGCTGGAAGCCGCCGAAATCAAGCGCATCCGTCAGGAACTGAAGGCTGCGACGCCAAGAGGCACCTGCCTGTCCTGTGCAGCGCGAAAGCTGATACGCCAGGCCGGCGCCGACTGCATAACGGTCGCGGTCGCCGAGGCGGTCGGTGTTGAGAAAGATATCCCGTGCCACCGAACCTTCGATGTAGAGACCCTGGCGGCCCAACCCCAGCCCGTAGGCGCCTTCGAGTTGGGGTCGCAAACGATAACCATCGTCCGCCGGCTGACGCCTGCCCAGGTTGCTTTCATAACGACCGAGCATGGAGGCCGTAAGGCTGAGCCCACGGCCGGGGAACCCACCAAGACCCGGCAATCCGGCGACGGCGCGCAGCGGAGCATCATCATCATCGCCGGCGCGCGGCGCCGCCTGCTGCGTCGGCACAATCTGGGCAAAGGCCGGTGCGACCGGAGCCGTCGCCAGCCCAAGTGCCACCGCCAGTCGTGACGCCAAGACGCGCAGCCCCTGGAAGCCTGCCCGCGCCGAACAGTCCGCAACACCAGCCGAATCTCTCGGCAGCCCCCCCGCCATTGCAGTCTGAATCAATTCCACCACCCCTCACTCTTGCGGCCTCATTACCACCGATTTGTGAAAAAACCATTCGCCAATAACGGCATTCGTGTCACCATCCCGGTGCAACAGCTACACCCAGATGGCAGTGCCAGCAACCGCTGCGCCCTGTTTGGTGCGGTTTTTGGGGCACTTCGGCGGGTTTCTTGACGATTTGCCCCTCGCTTCTGGACGCACTTCGTGGCACATCCCGGACTGCAGGCGGTGGGGACAAGGCTGCATCATGCCGGGCTGGTCCGGCGGTTGCGGCAATCGTCGCCGTTCGGCGTCTGGCCGGCAGTGTGGCCAGAGAGGCATTGGCGTTGCGACAAGCACAGGGGTTGAGATGATCTGGAAGCGCAGGACGCGGGATGAAGCGGGCGAGCCCGTGACCCAGACGCCGGCCGACGCGGAAACGGCTGCTGCACCGCCCGCGGACGCGCTCGCCGGCCTGCCGTTTTCGGCTGACATACCCGGACCGGCTGGCTCCTCGACAATGGCATGGGCGCCGCCGCTGCCGGTCGAACCGGGTCCAATGCTGCCGCGGTTCATTGCCAGCGCCTCGGACGATGTCGAAACCGATGCCGCCAACGATCTGGCGCGCCGCAGATTGGCCCTGCGCGATGCGCTCGGCGCATCACAGCCCGTCACCGCGCGCGACACCTTTGCAGGCCGCCGCGATGCCATGTCAGCGATAATCAATGCCGTCGAGGAACAGCGCGTCCATGTCATTGTCTACGGCGAGCGCGGCATCGGAAAGACCAGTCTCGCCCACGTGTTTGCCGAAACCGCGCGCGAGGCCCGCTATCACGTCATCTACGCCAGTTGCGGCACGGCGGCCAATTTCCCTGACATGTTCCGCTCGGTGCTGAGCCGTATTCCAAAGATCTATCACGCCTCCGTGCTGCCAAACTCGCCTGAAGGGGAAAAGGGCGGCTCGTTCGAGCCGATGCTGCCGCCGGGTCATTTTGGTGCGCGGGAACTGGCGGAAGTCCTGTCTGGCGTGGTGGGCACGCGGGTGCTCGTCATCCTCGACGAGTATGACCGCGTTGTGGACGTCAATTTCCGCCGCGAGGTCGCGGAACTCATCAAGAATCTATCGGATCGGGCCGCCAGGGTGCAGTTGGTGATAACCGGCGTGGCACTCAATCTCGATGAACTCATCGGCTATGCGCCATCGATTCGCCGCAACATCGCTGGCCTGCCGATGGCGCCGATGGCGCCTGCCGAAGTGCGTGAACTGCTGCGCATGGGCGAGGAGGCCGCTGACATCCGTTTTGGCAAGGATGCGCTTGCTCTCATCACCCGCATGGCCGGCGGCTCACCCTATCTCGTCCGCCTGCTCGGCCACCAGGCTGGCCTGACGGCGCTCGGCAACCGGCGGGACGAAGTGAGCTACAGCGACGCCCGCACGGCAGTCGAGAAGGTGATCGCCGATTGGCAGGCCAGCCTGCCTCGCCGAGTGCAGGCCAATCTGGTGCGGGACGAATCGCGCACCCACTGGTCGCTGCTGGTCGCGGCCGCCCGCGCAGGAAGCACGGCCGATGGCTGGTTCACCGTGGACGATGTGGTTACCGAGCTGGGGGGCGGTGTGGCCCCGATCAGCGTGGAACGCGACCTCAAGCTGTTCGTGAACGCCATCGACCTGCTGGAACGCCGTGAAGGCCATGGCGACCCGCAGTTCCGGTTCAGCTATCCCGGCGTATCCGCCTTGCTCACCATGTCAGCCGCCATGACGCAGCAGCGATCGCCGGGGCCTGATCGGGCACAATGAACCAAGCGGCCCTCACGTCGCCTCGCGTATCGGTCATCATTCCGCACTTCAACATGCCCGATGCGCTGGACCGTTGCCTCGCCTCGGTGCGGGCACAGGGCAACGTGGGCGAGGCCGAGATCATCGTGGTGGACAATGGCTCGACCATCACCCCGGATGCCGTGGTGGCGCGCCATGCGGGAGTCCGCCTTCTGGTGGAGCCAACAGCGGGCCCGGGCCCGGCCCGCAACACCGGGGTGGCAGCCGCCAGGGCAGACATCCTCGTTTTCATCGATGCCGACTGCCGTGCAGATAGCGGCTGGCTCGCTGCTGCCGTTGCCGCCGTGGCGGCCGGTGGGAAGCGGGGGCTGGCGGGCGGTGATGTCAGGATCGATTTTGTCGACGCCGCTCATCTCACCCCGATCGAGGCCTATGAGGCGGTCTTTGCCTATCGCCAGAAGATGTATATCGAGCGGCAGGGATTTTCGGGCACCGGCAATCTTGCCATGCACCGCGATGTCTTTGAGACTGTGGGGCCGTTTGCAGGTATCGGCGTTGCTGAAGACCGCGACTGGGGACATCGTGCGCGCTGCGCCGGCTATCGCTTTGTCTATGTACCGGCCATGCGCATCTTTCATCCGGCCCGTCCCGACTATGACAGCCTGCGCATCAAGTGGCAGCGTCACATCGCCCACGACTGGGCGGCACATCAGGCCAGTGGACAGCGCCACTGGCGCTGGTGGTTGAAGGCGGTCGCAATGCCGTTTTCGGTTATGGTCGACGCCGTGCGGTTGCTGCTGTCGGATCGACTGGCAGGCGTATCGAACAAGGTGCGCGGCATCGCCATTCTGGCCCGGCTGCGCAGCTTTCGCGGGCGGGAAATGCGCCGTGTGTTGGCACGGGGCAGTGCCGATGCCGGACGTCACTGGCAGGCCACGGGCTGAATGGCATGAGCCCCCGTGCATCAACAACAGCGATGGCGACTGCGGGTGCCAATCCGTCTGCGGGCCGCATGCGCACCCACGTCGCGGCAGCGCAGGCGGCCCGACTGGGCGTGGTGATCGTGAATTATCGTGGCGCTGTCGACACGATCGAGTGCCTGGAAAGCCTGCTGCGCACGCCGCTGCCGATGAAGATCGTGGTTGTGGAGAATGGCTCGGGCGACGCATCGGCCGATGTGATCCGGGACTGGGCAGCCGGGACCCATATGGCCAAGGCCGAATCGCCAATGATGGCGCCGCTTTCGTCGCCGCCTGTTGCCAAGCCTGTGCCGATTGCCTGCCTGGCGGCCGAAGCCGTTGGCAGCGAGCCGTCAGTGGATCGCTTGACCCTTGTGACCTCACCCGACAACCTCGGTTTTGCCGGCGGCAACAACCTGGGACTGCGGCACCTGCTTGCCGATCCGGGATTGACGCATTTCTGGTTGCTCAACAATGACACGGTGGTGACACGAGATGCACCGGCCGCGTTGCTCGCTCGGCTGCAATCGGGGCCGCGGATCGGCATGTGCGGCACGATCGTCCGTTATTACTTTGCGCCGGATCGTGTGCAGGCACTTGGCGGCTTTTCCTTCAGTCTGCTCACCGGAACCGGCACCGCGCTTGGCGGAAACACGTCGGCAACGCAGGGGTTTGATCCGCAGGCTGTGGCCGACGCCACCGATTTCGTGCTGGGTGCCAGCCTTGCGGTCAGCCGGGACTTCCTCACGAGGGTGGGCCTGATGGCCGAGGATTATTTTCTCTATTTCGAGGAGATTGACTGGGCGACCCGCAACCGGCGATTGGGCGAGGACGGGTTTGACATCGGGTTTGCGCATGGCGCCACCATCTTCCACAAGGCTGGTCGGTCAATCGGTTCGACCAGCAGCCACAGCGCCCGGAGCCCCTTTTCGGATTACTGGATGAACCGCGCGCGGCTGCGCTATGTCTGGCGCCATCACCGACTGCTGTGGCCATGGCACTGGCTGCTGGGCTGGGGCATCATCCTGCGTCGCCTGCTGCGTCGGCAACCACGCCACGCCGGCGCCATCCTGCGGGCCATGTTTGGCCGGCCCTTCTGATCGACACCGATGCGGGAATGACGGCAATGCCAGCGACCCTCACACACGCCATTGACCGCAACGGGCCGCAGCGGCAAGACATTGCACCGCGAAATAACCACAGTTCGGCAGGCCAATGACGGCCGCGCCCCGGGGGAGTGAGTAGGATGATGGGCAAACATGGACCCGTGTTGCTGCTGGCCGTTGCCAGCCTGGCACTGACGGCCTGCAACAAGGAAGCGGAGAAGCCCGAAGGCCAGGTCGTGGCCACCATCGACGGCACGGATGTGACCATTCATGAGGTCAATGCCGAACTCAATTCGATGGGCGCTGCGGCCCGGAACGCCCCACGCAAGCTGGCTGAATCGGTGGCGCTGGCGCGGGTGATCGAGCGCAAGATGGTGGCTTCGGAGGCGCGTGTCCGAAAGCTCGACCAGTCACCCCAGTTCGTGTTGGCCAAGGCTCGCAACGACGAGAACCTGCTGGTGCAGGCGCTGCAGGCGGACATCGCCGCCAAGGTTCAGGCAACCCCGCGAGAGGCTGCCCAGAAGTTCATCAGCGAGAACGACGTCATGTTCGCCAGCCGGCGCATCTTGTCGCTTGACCAGATCCAGTTCCTGCGCCCCAACAAAATTGACCAGATTCCGCTGAAGGATGCCAAGACGATGGCCGAGGTGGAGCGGCTGTTGCTTGCCAGCAACGTGGAATACCGCCGGGCCCCGCAACAGATCGACACGCTGCTCGTGGATCCCAAGATTTCGGCCGAAGTCTTGCGTGTGTCCGGTGGTCCCGGCAGCGAACCGTTCATGTTCATCGACCGGCCGGCAGGTGCCCCGGCGCCCGTCGTGTACATCAACGTGGTGACCGAGAACCGGCTGCAGCCGTTCATTGGCGAACGTGCCATTGGCTATGCGCAGCAACTGCTGCAGCGGCGGGAGGTCACCAAGCGTCTGGAAGCGGAATTGACCCGGCTGAAGGACGCCAGCAAGGGCAAGATCACCTATGCCACAGGTTATGAGGAGCCGCAGAAGGTCGCCGAACGGCTGAAGGCCGAAGATGCCAAGAAAGCGGGTGCGGCGCCGAAGGCGGCACCGGCAAAGGGGCCTGCTGCCGCGCCGGCAGCGACGCCAGCGCCAACACAGGCGCCAGCGCCTGCACCAGCGGCAGCGGCAGCAGGCGGCAGCACCGGTGCCTGAGATCAGGGTTGGTTTGCTCTGGCACGCCGCCAACGCAACCAACCTCGGCATCGGTGCCCTGACTGCGGGCAATCTGGCACTGGCCAGACGGGCTGCCGACAGGGTCGGGGTATCCGCGCGCTTCATTGTCATGGGTTCGCGTGAGACGGGGCCTGCCTCGGTGGCAGACGGCGACCTTGAACACCGCGAGATCACTGGCCGTTACATGGTCAGTCCTGCGGGCTTTCTTGCCGACGTGCGGAACAGTGATATCATTCTCGACATCTGCGGCGGCGACAGCTTCACCGACATCTATCCCGACAAGCGGTTCGCCTATGTCGCAGCCACCAAGATCATGACGATCCTGGCCGGCAAGCCGCTGGTGCTGAGCCCACAGACCATCGGCCCCTTTTCCCGCCAGCCGCACAGTGCCATTGCCGCCTGGATTTGCCGACGCGCCCGCGCCATCTTTGCGCGGGATCCGCTGTCGATGGCTGCACTCGACGCACTGGCGCCGGGAGTGACCGCACGTCAGGTCGTGGACGTGGCTTTTGCCCTGCCCTTCAACCCGCGCCCCAAACTGTCCGCCGGCGGTGGGCGATTGCAGGTTGGCCTCAACGTCTCCCAGTTGCTGATGCACGGCGGTCACGCCGGCGGCAACGAATATGGCCTTGAGTTTGATTACCCCGTGCTGATGCGCAGGCTTGTGGAAGCGTTGCTGGCCCGTGACGACTGCGATGTCCATCTGGTGCCGCACGTGCTCGCCACCGAAATGCCGTGGGAGGATGATCGCCGCGCCGCAGACGAACTGAAGCTGGCCTATCCTTCCCTCCATCACCATCCCGATTTTACGTCGGCCAGCGATGCCAAGAGCTTCATTTCCGGGCTCGACTTCCTGGTAGGCGGCCGGATGCACGCCACCATTGCGGCCTTTTCGAGCGGGGTGCCAGTGGTGCCCGTCAGCTACAGCCGCAAATTCGAAGGCCTGTTCGGTGCGCTTGGCTATGGCTGGCTGGTCAATGCCCGGGGCATGGACACGGATGCTGCGCTTGCCCGCATTCTGGACGCGCTCGACCGGCGTACCGAACTGGCTGCAGCGATTGGACGATCGAGCCAAACGATTGAATCCGGACTGGAAACCTATGTCGATGCCCTGGCTTCGCTGTTTGCCGAGGTGGCGGACCGGAAGGCATGACGGCACCGTTTCTTGCACGCGTGGAACGGGCTGACAGCTGCACAGGCTGTGGACTTTGCGCTGCTGTCTCTGCCGGTATCGAGATGGAAAGCCGGTCGCCCGGCTGGGCCCGTCCACGGCAGGTTGGCCCTGTCAGTCAGGCCGAGGATGCCAGTATCGCTGCAGCCTGCCCGGGGATCGTGATTGACGAACGCGACAATCCGCATGATCCGTCGGAACCGCTGTGGGGTCCGCAACGGTTCACCGGCGTCGGCCACGCCACCGACCGGACCTTGCGCCATCATGCCTCTTCTGGCGGGATGATCTCGGCGCTGCTGATCCACGCGCTCGAGAGCGGCCTGGTTGATTTCGTGGTACAGGTGCGCGCGGACCCCGCATACCCGACCGCCAACATCACCAGCATCTCGACAGCGGCAAACGACGTGTTCGAAGCGGCCGGCTCCCGCTATGTCGCATCTTCGCCCTTGGCCGGCCTGGAAGACTGGCTGGCCCGGGCCGAACAGACGGGCGGGCGCTTTGCCTTTGTGGGCAAGCCCTGCGATGTTGCAGCCCTGCGGGCACGAGCGCGCAAAGATGCGCGCATCGGCAGGCACGTGCCCATCATGCTGTCATTCTTCTGTGCTGGCATTCCCTCCGCCCGGGCGGTGGGCCGCATCCTTGATCGGCTGGGCGTCGCAGCCGCCGACGTGGGACGTTTTCGCTTCCGCGGCGATGGCTGGCCGGGCCGCTGCACCGCCACGCTGAAGGACGGCAGCAGTCGTTCCATGAGTTATGACGACAGCTGGGGCCAGATCCTGGCCAAGGAAATCCAGTTCCGGTGCAAGATCTGCGCGGATGCAGTGGGCGCCGCCGCCGACATCGCCTGCGCCGATGCATGGCATGGCGACGAGCGCGGCTATCCCAGCTTCGAGGAGCAGGAGGGCCGCAGCCTGGTGATGGCGCGGACGGCGGCCGGGCTGGATCTGCTGAACAATGCCCGCGCGGCTGGCCGCCTCGCCACTGAACCGCTTGCCGTTTCGGACATACAGACCATGCAGCCGCACCAGGCCCGCCGCAAGCGCCAGGTCGCGGCCCGGTTGTGGGCGATGCGGGTGGTCGGCCGCCCGGTACCGACCTACGCCGGGCTGGCGCTGGCCGAAGCGTCGCGGCGGGAGCCGCTGCTTCTGAAACTGCGGAGCTTTGCCGGTCTGGTTCGGCGCTTCATCAGGGGGACAGCATGACAGGCGTCACAGCCAAGCGTCGCGGCATCATTCTGGCGGGCGGCTCAGGCACCCGGCTGTATCCGCTCACCAGGCCAGTTTCGAAGCAGTTGATGCCGGTCTACGACAAGCCGATGATCTATTATCCCCTGTCGGTCCTGCTGCTGGCGGGAATCGAGGACATGTTGATCATCACGACCCGCGAAGACGCCCCAGCGTTCGCCAGCCTGCTGGGGGATGGCAGCCAATGGGGCATCAGCATCAGTTACGCCCAGCAGCCGCGCCCCGAAGGTCTGGCGCAGGCCTATCACATTGGCGCAGACTTCGTCGGCGATGATCCGTCGGTGCTCATCCTGGGCGACAATATCTTCCACGGCCACGGCCTGCCCGAACTGCTGAGCCGGGCCGCGCTGCGCGAGGAAGGTGCCACGGTGTTCGGCTATTATGTCAAGGATCCGACGGCCTACGGCGTGGTCTCGTTCAGCGCCGACGGCCGCGCCGAGACCATCGAGGAAAAACCGCGGCAACCAAAGAGCAACCATGCGGTGACCGGGCTCTATTTCTACGATGGCAATGCTGTGGCGCTGGCTCGTGACCTGAAGCCTTCGCCGCGCGGCGAGCTGGAAATCACCGATCTCAATCGCCTCTATCTCGAAGCCGGCAAGCTGAATGTCGAACTCATGGGCCGCGGCTTTGCCTGGCTCGATACCGGCACCCATGGCTCGCTGCTGGATGCAGCGCTGTATGTGCGGATCGTCGAGGAGCGGCAGGGCCTGAAGATCTGCTGCCCGGAGGAAATTGCCTGGCGGCGCGGCCTGATAGACGACGGACAACTGGAAGCCATCGCAGCGCCATTGCGAAAATCAGGCTACGGTGAATATCTACTGCAACAACTGTCTATCGGCCGCTGAGAAACGGGGAACAAGGCGATGCCCATCCTGGATGCCAAGCTGATCGATCCCGGCACCGGAGCTTTCAAGCTCGATGCGCAGCAGGCCGCGGCTGCCGGTCGCGCCCTCCACGCCCATTATGCCGCGGCCTCGCCGTTCCCGCATATTGTCATGGACGATTTCATCGACGCAGACTTGCTGCGCGGGCTCAACAGGGAATGGCCTGCCGGGGGCGCCAACGTTGGCTATGACCGCGATCAGGAAAGGCTGAAATTCGAATGGCAGCCGGTGAACCTGGACAGTGTGCGCATCCGCAACTTCCTTGCCGAAATGATCTCGGCTCCCATGGTTGCCTTCCTTGAAGCCCTGACCGGAATCGAAAAGCTGATCGTTGACCCGCATTATCTTGGGGGCGGTCTGCATGAAACCCGGGCGGGTGGACATCTTGGCGTCCACGCCGATTTCAACATCAACAAGCGCATGAACGTGCTGCGCCGCCTCAACCTTCTGATCTATCTCAATGAGGATTGGGACCCTGGCTGGAACGGCGCGCTCGAGCTTTGGGAACGCGACATGAGCCGGCGCACCCACAGTGTGCTGCCCAGCATCGGCAAGGCCGTGGTGTTCAACACGGATCTCGACAGTTTTCATGGCGTGCCCGACCCCGTGGCCTGCCCGCCCGACCGGGCGCGGCGTTCGGTGGCGCTCTATTATTACACGGCACCCACCGAAGGGCTGGACGATGTACCGGATCGCACCACCCTTTTCCGGGCTCGCCCCGGATCCGTTGACCGTACCGATTGGCAAGTGATGCGCCGGCATCTGCTGCACGACTGGCTGCCTCCTGTCGTCTACCGGGCGCTGCGCGGCAAGAACCGCCATTGATACGGCCGTGGAGATTACAGAAACCAGCCTGGCCGGTGTGCTGCTGATCGAACCTCGCGTGTTCGGCGATGCACGCGGCTTTTTTCTCGAAAGCTGGAATCAGCAGCGCTTTTCGGAGGCCGGGCTGGACCTCGCCTTCGTGCAGGACAATCACAGCCGATCCAGCCGGGGCGTGCTGCGCGGGCTGCATTATCAACTCGACAATCCGCAGGGCAAGCTGGTGCGGGTCACGCAAGGCGCGGTATTCGATGTGGCGGTGGACATCCGCCGGTCCTCCCCGCGCTTCGGGTGCTGGGTGGGCTATGAGCTGAGCGCTGAAAATCATCGCATGTTGTGGATCCCGCCGGGCTTTGCCCATGGCTTCCTGGTGCTCTCCGACACGGCGGATTTCCTCTACAAATGCACCAGCCTCTATGATCCGCCCAGCGATCGTGGCATCCGCTGGAACGATCCGGCCATCGGCATCGAGTGGCCGGATGTCGACGCGTCGCCCCTGCTGTCGACCAAGGATGCGGCGGCGCCCTTGCTGGCCAATGCCGAGGTGTTCGCATGAAGGTCCTGATCGCAGGCAGCGGTGGACAGCTGGGCCGGGCGCTGGCGGCCAGCGCGCCAGCCGGCGTGACGCTGTTCGCGCCGCCAGAAGCCGATTTCGATATCTGCAACAGCGCACAGGTGGCCGATGTCGTGGCCAGCGCCGCGCCCGATCTCCTGATCAACGCCGCCGCCTGGACCGCCGTGGACAAGGCGGAAGCCGAGGAAGTGGCCGCGCTGGCGGTGAACGCCACCGCTGTCAGTCATCTGGCTGCGGCGGCAGCCCGTGCCGGAGCCCGCTTCGTTCACGTGTCCACCGATTATGTCTTCGATGGCCAGGCCAGCAGTCCCTATGCGCCCGATGCCCTCCCCGCGCCGGCCAGTGCCTATGGCCGCACCAAGCTGGCCGGCGAAGTGGCCGCCCGCACGGCCCACCCGGCGCCGCTGATCGTTCGGACTGCCTGGGTCTATGCAGCCGGTGGCAACAACTTCGTGAAGACCATGCTGCGGCTGATGGCGGAACGCGACGAAGTTCGTGTGGTCGCCGACCAGATTGGCACCCCCACCCACGCTGCCAGCCTGGCCCGGGCGATCTGGGCCCTTAATGTGCAGGCCGGTATCTTTCACTGGACCGATGCAGGCACCGCAAGCTGGTATGATTTTGCGGTCGCGATCCACGATGAGGCACTGCGGCTGGGTATGCTCAGCCGCGCCGTGCCGATCATCCCCATCGCCACCAGCGACTATCCGACGCCGGCGCGCCGGCCGGCCTATGGCATGCTGGACAAGGCGAGCAGCTGGGCCATCACCGGCCCGGCCCGCCACTGGCGTCACGAACTGATCGATTGCCTGCAAGACATGATGAAAGTCGGGGCTGCATGACCAACCTGCTCGTCACCGGCGGCGCCGGCTTCATCGGCGCCAATTTCGTGCATTACTGGCGTGCGCGCCATCCCGCTGATGGCATCACCGTGCTCGATGCCCTCACCTATGCCGGCAACCGTGCCAGTCTTGCCGGGGTGAACGGCGTGGACTTCGTGCACGGCGATATCCGGGACACGGCGCTGGTGGAGCGGCTGCTGCGTGAAGGCAGCATCGACACCATCGTGCACTTTGCGGCCGAAAGCCATGTCGACCGCTCCATCCACGGCCCGGCGGCCTTCGTGGACACCAACGTGATCGGCACGTTGTCCCTGCTGACAGCGGCGCGCGCCGTATGGCTGGCCGGCGATGGCCGTCCGCACCGCTTCCATCATGTCTCCACCGACGAGGTGTTTGGTACGCTGGGGCCGGATGATCCTGCCTTCAACGAAACCACCCCCTATGCCCCCAACAGCCCCTATTCGGCCAGCAAGGCAGCCAGCGATCACCTGGTACGGGCCTGGCACCACACCTATGGCCTTGCCGTCACCACCAGCAATTGTTCCAACAATTACGGGCCTTACCAGTTTCCGGAAAAGCTGATTCCGCTGTTCCTGATCAATGCCCTCCATGGTCGGCCGCTGCCCATTTATGGCGATGGCATGCAGGTTCGCGACTGGCTGCATGTGGAAGACCATTGCCGTGGCATCGAGGCCTGCCTGACGCAGGGACGGGAGGGCGAGACCTACAATATCGGCGGCGGCGCGGAACTGCCCAACATTGCCGTGATCGACACGCTGTGCGCGGCGGTCGATGCCGCCTTTGCCGCCGATCCGGCACTGGCGACCCGCTTTCCCGATGCACCGGCCGCAAAAGGCCAGGCCACGGCAATGCTGAAGACGTTTGTCACCGACCGGCCCGGTCATGACCGCCGCTATGCCATCGACGAGACCAAGGCGCGCCGGGAGCTGGGCTATGCGCCAGGCCGCACGTTCGAACAGGGTTTTGCCGCAACGCTGGACTGGTATCTGGCCTACGAACCCTGGTGGCGGGCCGTGATGGACGGCAGCTACCGGGACTGGGTGGCGACGAACTACAGCGCGCGCGCCTGAGCTGCCTTTGCCGCCGACGGACACTGGGCGGCGAGCGCTTTTCCTTGGCCCACGGCGCCCCGGTTGTTAAGCGGTGGGCATGCGCATGCCCCTGCCCTCCTTGCGGTTGAGCATGATCCGCCAGTTCCTGTCCAACCAGGCAGCGGGCGGGCAATTGCTGATGCTGGCCGCTGTCCTGGCCATGATCGCGGCCAACAGCAGGCTTTCGGCAGACTATTTCCATCTGCTGCACATCAATCTGGGGCCAATGAGCCTGCTGCACTGGATCAATGATGGCCTGATGGCGGTCTTCTTCCTGTTGGTGGGGTGCGAGATCAAGCGCGAGTTCCTCGATGGCCAGATGGCCAGCTGGCCGCGGCGCATCCTGCCCGGTTTGGCCGCTGCGGCGGGAATGGCGGTGCCGGCGCTGGTTTATGTCGCCTTCAACCTGGAAGCCCCGGCGAACCTGCGCGGCTGGGCAATCCCGACCGCCACCGACATCGCCTTCGCGCTGGGGGTGCTGGCGCTGCTGGGTGACCGGGTGCCCGGCAGCCTGAAACTGCTGCTGACCGCAATTGCCGTGATTGACGATCTGGGCGCCATCGTGGTGATCGCGGCCGTCTACACCAGCGATCTGGCCGTACCGGCACTGCTGGCCGCCGCCGCGATCACGTCACTGATGGCGCTGCTGGCCTGGCGGCAGGTGCAGTCGCTGTGGCCTTACCTGCTGCTGGGGGCGGGGCTGTGGCTGGCCATCCATGCCTCCGGCATCCATGCCACGCTGGCCGGGGTGATCACGGCCCTGCTGCTGCCCATCCGCAAGACGCCAGGCACGCCCGAAGATGATGACAGTCCCCTGCTGCGGGTCGAGCATGCCATTGCGCCGTGGGTTTCGTTCGGCATCGTGCCGGTCTTCGGCTTTGCCAATGCCGGCGTCGACCTGCGTGCTCTCTCGCTGGAAACCGCGCTCGATCCTCTGGTGCTGGGAATTGCCGCTGGCCTGGTCGTCGGCAAGCAACTGGGCATCTTCGCGGCGATCTGGGGCCTCGCCCGGACCGGCATTGTCGACATGCCGGTGGACGCCACCATCCGGCAGGTGTGGGGCCTTGCCCTGCTCTGCGGAATCGGCTTCACGATGAGCCTGTTCATCTCGGCCCTCGCCTTCGGTGAAGGCAGTGCCCAGGAAGCAGCGGCCAAGCTGGGCATCATCGCCGGCAGCCTGGCCTCTGCTCTGGTTGGCCTCGCGGTATTGGCGGGCAGCCATCGCGAGGAGCGCGTCTGACATCAGCCGAGCGCGCGTTCAGCCCAGCGTGGCGCGCAGCATCCACGCCGTCTTTTCATGGATCTGCATGCGCTGGGTCAGCAAGTCGGCGGTCGGCTCGTCGTGCGCTTCGGCCGCCAGCGGGAAGACGCCGCGCGCGGTGCGGACCACGGCGAGCTGGTCTTCGGCCAGGATGCGCACCATCTCGGCTGCATCCGGAACCTCGGTGGCTTCCTTGATCGACGCCAGCCTGGCAAACGCCGAATAGCTGCCCGGTGCCGGTTCGCCCAGGGCACGGATACGCTCGGCGATCAGATCAACCGCCAGCGCCAGTTCGGTATATTGCGTTTCGAACATGGTGTGCAGCGAGTTGAACTGCGGACCAGTGACGTTCCAGTGAAAATTGTGGGTCTTCAGATAGAGCGTGTAGGTATCAGCCAGCAACCGTGACAGGCCATCGGCAATGGCCCTGCGATCCTCTTCAGCGATTCCAAGGTTCAGATTGTGATGCTTGTCCTTTTTCTTTGACATGAAAAATCTCCCTTCTTTTTGAATGATATGAAGAAATGGCCAATGGCGTCCACCGGAAATTTCCGATGAACGCCATCGATATTCTGCACATGGATTCAGCAGATCAGCGGCACACGACCCGATTGCGGTCGACACTGTTGCCGATCACGGCGCCCAGCGTGCCGCCAATGATGCTGCCCAGCACCTTGGAACCACCCGGCGCCAAGACGTTGCCAAGCGTGCCACCGGTGAGGCCGCCGATGATCAGGCCGGTGGTGCCATCGCTGCGCCGGCAATAGAAGCGCCCGTCATAGCCCCGCCAGACCGGATCGTTCCAGCCCAGCACGCGCGGGCGATAGCGACGATCATCGACATAGAAATTCTCGGCATGCCAGCCTGGCCGGTTCCAGCCATCCCGGCGCCAGCGCCAGTCCTGGGCACGCCTTCCATTGGCCCGGGCCCACGGCGGCGGACCGCGCCAGCCCCAGTCATCGTTCCAGCCACCGCGCCGCCAGCCGTCATCCCACCGGTCATCCCAGTCATCGCCCCAGCGCCGGTCATCCCAGTCACGGTCGCGCCCCCGGCCACGGCCGCGACCGCGATCATCGTCCCATCCGCCATCCCAACCAGCGCGATAGAGATCGGCACGATCCTGGCGGAATTCGCGCTTGGCGCGGGCCAGTTCGCGGGATTCCTCGCGCACATCGCGCCAGTCACCGCGCCACTGGGCCCTAGCCAGATCGCGGCGCTCTTCCTGCACGCGGTACCAGCTCCGTTCCACCTCACGTGGGCTGGCCGTCTGACGGTCGCGCCAATCCGGGCCGCCCGCCTGGACCGGCGCAGCCGCCGCCAGCGCGAGAAGTGCGCCCGTCATCGAAGCCTGAATGAAACTGCGCATGTCCCTCTCCCTCACCTGTTCACGCCTCAACGGCACACAACGCGGCCGCGATCGATGCTGCGGCCCAAGAGGCCGCCGACGACGGCGCCGGCCACAGTCGCCACCGTGCGGTCATTGCGGCGGGCAACCTGGTTGCCAACAACACCGCCCACGGCTGCGCCAAGCACGGTGCCGGTGGTGCCATCACTGCGCCGACACCAGCGACCGGAGCCGTCGTTCCAATTGCCGTTCGGACCGCCCTGATTCCAGCCGCCGTTCCAGCCGCCGTTCCAGCCGCCGTTCGGGCCGCCATTCCAGCCGTTGTTCCAGCCAGCATTGTTCCAGCCGGGGCCGCCCTGATACCCACCCGGATAACCGTTGGGATAGTCGCCGGGATGGCCGCCCCACTGCGCCGCGGCCGGCGTTGCCAGCGTGATGCCAGCGAGAACACCCAGGATCATTCCGTGACGCATTGTCTGTCTCCACCAATGTTGGTGGTACATGATTCGCACAAAGCATCTGTTGCTTTGCTGAACGGCGCTGTCAGCCGCCGTTCATCTTGTCGGCAGTTCAGCCAGCGGTGTCTTGCTCTGGCGCCCCGGCACTTCGCGTACGAAGCGCGGTACCAGATAGCCCGGCAGCATGGAGCGCATCGCCGCCTCGATGCGCCGGGCCCGTGCCTCGTCCACGTCGAAATGTGCGGCACCCGCCACCGGATCGGCAAGGTGGACGTAATAAGGCAGCACCCCGATCGCGAACAGGCGACGGCTGTGGGCGGCCAATATGTCGGCATCATCGTTCACCCCGGCCAGCAGAACGGACTGATTGAGCAGGGTGACGCCGGCACGGCGCAGCCGGCCCAAGGCCCGTTCCACGGCCTTGGACAGTTCAGCGGGATGGTTGCTGTGGGTCACGATCACCGTCTGCAGTCGCGTCTGGCCCAGCAGGGTGAGCAGGCCATCGGTCACACGGTCCGGGATGGTGGTCAGGGTGCGGCTGTGCAGGCGCAGCGTGTTGACATGGGGGATCATTGCCAGCGCTGTCACCAGTGCAGTCAGCCGCTCGTCGGGCAGGCTGAGGGGGTCCCCACCAGACAGGATCACCTCGTCGATGGCCGGATCGGCGGCGATGGCGGCGATGGCGTCCGCCGCCCGACTGCGGGTCAGCATCGCCTCGCCATAGTCATAATGGCGGCGGAAGCAGTAACGGCAATGGATGGCACAGGCGCCCGACGCGATCAGCAGCGCGCGGCTGCGATACTTGCGAAGCAGGCCCGGCGCGGCGCGATAATCGGCCTCCGCAAGCGGATCGGTGAGGCGATCAGGCTGTGGCAGCGCCTCTTCGCCGCGTGCGAGAACCTGCAGAAGCAACGGGTCGCGCGGATCGCCAGGGCGCATCAACGCGCGGAAATGCGGCGGCACCGAAAGCGGAAAGTCTGGTGCTGCCATCACGCCGTGCGGGAAGTCGGCTGGCGACAGCCCGAGACTGGCCAGCAGATCGGCCGTGCTGATGCGAGCGGCCCGCTGCTGGGCCTGCCAACCGGCAGCTGCTGGGACAATATGGTGGGCCGGAGCGTTCATACATGTCTTCCGGCGTGACCGGCGCGACGCGCGTGTCTTGAAGTGGTGGGCGCGACAGGGATTGAACCTGTGACCCCTGCCGTGTGAAAGCAGTGCTCTACCGCTGAGCTACGCGCCCACTGAACCGCGTCGGGAGCGGCCGATTAGGCGAGATGGGCGGCGCTGTAAAGCCCCGCCCATCCCTGCCTTGCGAAAATCAGTGCCGGACCGCCGGTTCGGTGGCGACCGCTGCCGGCGGCTGCACCGCCTTCTCATCGGTTTCCGTCCACTCGATCGGCACCAGCGGCTGGGTCAGCGCCAGCGCCAGCACTTCATCGACATGGCTGACAGGAATGATGGCAAGGCCCTGCTTCACATTGTCGGGGATTTCGGCCAGGTCCTTCTCGTTCTCGGCCGGGATCAGCACAGTGGTGATACCGCCGCGCAGCGCCGCGAGCAACTTTTCCTTGAGGCCACCAATCGGCAGCACGCGGCCGCGCAGCGTCACTTCGCCGGTCATCGCCACATCGCGCTTCACCGGCACGCCAGTCAGTGTGGAGATGATGGCGGTGACCATGGCGATGCCCGCAGAGGGCCCATCCTTGGGCGTCGCACCTTCCGGCACGTGCACGTGGATGTCCTTCTTCTCGAACAGGCTCGGCTTGATGCCATAATGGGTGGCGCGCGCCCGCACGAAACTGAGTGCGGCCGAAATCGATTCGGTCATCACGCTGCCCAGCTTGCCGGTGGTCTTGATATTGCCCTTGCCGGGGCTGGTGACGGCTTCGATGGTGAGCAGGTCGCCGCCCACTTCCGTCCAGGCGAGGCCGGTGACGGCGCCGATCTGGTCTTCCGCATCGGCCAGGCCATAGCGGAACTTCCGCACGCCCGAAAAATCGGCGAGGTTTTCGGACGTCACGGTGACGGCCTTCTCCTTGCCTTCCAGGATGCGGCGCAGCGCCTTGCGCGCCAGCTTGGCGATCTCGCGCTCCAGTTTGCGCACGCCGGCTTCGCGGGTGTAATAGCGGATCAGATCACGGATGGCGTCGTCGGTGACCGTGAACTCCGCCTTTTTCAGCCCGTGCGCTTCATATTGCTTCTCGATCAGGTGGCGCTTGGCGATCTCCAGCTTTTCATCCTCGGTGTAACCCGACAGGCTGATGATCTCCATGCGATCGAGCAGCGGCTGGGGCATGTTGTAGCTGTTGGCCGTCGTCACGAACATCACGTCCGACAGGTCGTAATCGACCTCCAGATAATGGTCGTTGAACGACTTGTTCTGTTCCGGGTCCAGCACCTCGAGCAGGGCCGAGGCCGGGTCACCGCGGAAATCCTGGCCCAGCTTGTCAATTTCATCCAGCAGGAACAGCGGGTTGGAGGTGCCCGCCTTCTTCAGGTTCTGGATGATCTTGCCCGGCATCGAACCGATGTAGGTGCGGCGGTGGCCACGGATCTCGGCCTCGTCGCGTACGCCGCCCAGGCTGTGGCGGATGAACTCGCGCCCCGTCGCCTTGGCGATGCTGCGGCCCAGCGACGTCTTGCCGACACCCGGCGGGCCGACGAGGCACAGGATCGGCCCTTTCAGCTTGTTGGTGCGCGCCTGCACGGCCAGATACTCGATGATCCGGTCCTTCACCTTCTCCAGGCCATAATGATCGGCATCGAGCACGGCCTGCGCCGCCACGATGTCCTTCTTCACCTTGGACTTCTTGCCCCACGGCAGGCCCAGCAGCGTGTCCAGATAATTGCGCACGACCGTGGCTTCGGCCGACTGCGGCGCCATCGCCTTGAACTTCTTCAGCTCGGCCAGCGCCTTGTCACGCGCTTCCTTGGACAGCTTGGCCTTGGCGATGCGCTCCTCGAACTCGGCAGCCTCGTCCTTCTCGTCATCCTCGCCCAGCTCCCGCTGGATCGCCTTCATCTGCTCGTTGAGATAATATTCGCGCTGGCTCTTCTCCATCTGCCGCTTCACGCGGTTGCGGATCTTCTTTTCCACCTGCAGCACGCCCAGCTCACCTTCCATGAAGGCGAAGATCTTCTCGAGCCGCGTGCCGACATCCGGCTCTGCGAGCAAGGCCTGCTTGTCAGCAATCTTCAGGCCCAGGTTGGCGGCGACCGTGTCGGCAAAGCGGCCCGGCTCTTCGATCTGACTGATCTGGCTGGCGATTTCCGGCGCCACCTTCTTGTTCAGCTTGACGAACTGTTCGAACTGGCTCTGTGCCGACCGCAGCAGGGCGGCGATCTCGTTGTCCGCACGCTCGGCATCCGGGCGCTCGCGGACCTCGGCTGTCAGATGGGTTTCATTGGCGATCAGCTCCACCAGGCTGGCCCGCGTCTGGCCTTCGACCAGCACCTTGACCGTGCCATCGGGCAGCTTGAGCAGTTGCAGCACCGTGGCAACGGTGCCGACATCATAGAGACCGTCCCCGTCAGGATCCTCATCGGAGGGGTTCTTCTGGCTGAGCAGGAACACGGTGCGATTGTCGGCCATGGCGGCTTCCAGCGCCGCGACCGACTTTTCGCGCCCCACGAACAGCGGCACGATCATCTGCGGAAACACCACGATATCGCGCAGCGGCAACACGGGCAGGGTCTGGCTTTCGGTCGTCATCTCATCTCCGTCGCAGCCGTGGCGGGCTGCCTGTCCTGCCCGATATGGGAAGCTGCAGCCGCCCCTGCAATGGCAGAATCAGCGCAGGCTTCGCCAACGATGATGCAAGAGCCATGCCGGGCCGGCCAGCGGATTCGGACGACCGTTCAGACCTTGACGACGCCGGCAGCAACCAGAGCGGCAATGGCGGCATCATCATGGCCAAGCGCGGCGAGCAGTTGCCGGCCGTGTTCGCCCAGGTGCGGTGCCGGGCCGGGCCGTGGCGGCGCGGTGCCGGCAGGTGACGGCGCGGTGCCAAAGCGTGCCGGCGGCCGCGCCTGGCGCACGCGGCCCACGCTCTCGTCATGCGGGATCTCGATGCAGATGCGGTTGTGCTGCACCTGCGCGTCGTCCGGCACGTCTTCCAGCCGCACCACCGGGCCGCCCACCGCGCCATGTTCGACAAAGCCGGCCATCAATTCAGCGCGGGAGCGCCGGGCAATCTCGGCGGAGACCTGGGGTGCCCATTCGCGCTGATACTTGATGCGACCAGCGGGTGAGCGGAAGCGCGGATCATCGGCCAGGTCATCGCGGCCCAGGCTGCGGGTGAGCGCCACGAACTCGGCATCCTGCAGCGCACCGATCGCCACCTGGCCGTCGGCCGCCTTCCACAGCCGCATCTGCGCGCCATATTCGGGCCAGCGTTCCGGCGCGTCGTCGAGGAAGGCGTAATTGTACATGCCGTCCGGCCAGTTGAAGGCGATGGCTGCGTCCAGCATCGCCACCTCCACGCGTTCTCCCGGGGCATTCGCGCCCCCGCGCTCTCGGCGCAACAGGGCTGCGGTAATCGCCTGCGCCGCGGTCAGCGCCGTCACCTTGTCGGCCACGAGGTGACGGACAAGGCCGGGCGTGCCCTCCTTGTCCACCTGGGAGGCCGCGATACCAGACACCGCCTGGATGACCGGATCATAGACACGCACATTCTGGTAAGGTCCATCGGGGCCAAAGCCGGTGATCGAGCAATAGACCAGCCGCGGGTTCAGGGCCTGCAGACGGTCCCACCCCAGGCCCAGCCGTTCCAGCACGCCGGGGCGGAAGTTTTCCACCAGCACGTCGGCCGTGGTGATCAGTTGTTCGAGGATGGCGAGGCCGTCCGGGTGCTTCAGGTCAAGGCACAGGCCCTGCTTGCCGCGGTTGACGGCGATGAACATCGAGGAGAGGTCACCCTTGCGCGGCCCCAGCGCGCGCACCGGGTCGCCGCCGGGGCTTTCCACCTTGATGACCTCGGCGCCCTGATCGGCCAGCATCTGGCAGGCCATCGGGCCCGACACGATCTGCGAGCAGTCGATGATGCGATAGCCCGCCAATGGGCCGCCGTGCTGGCCTGTCATCGCCTGCTCCTCAATCATGGATGTCGACGTGGCGCGTGTCCTTCAGGAACAACAGCATCACGAAAAGCCCCACCGTCACGACCGCGATCGTGTACCACAGGCCGGCGAACACATCGCCGGTCGTCACCACGATATATTGCGAGACCACCGGCAGGAAGCCGCCGAAATAGCCGGTGCCGATATGGTAGGGCACCGACATCGAGGTATAGCGCACGCGCGCCGGGAACATCTCTACCAGCAGTGCGGCGATCGGCGCATAGGTCCAGCCCGAAAGCAGCCCGATGGCCATCACCGCCAGCAGCAGCTGCCAGGCAACGATGCGATCCGGATCGGCCTTTTCCGGCCAGCCGGCCGCGCTCAGCGCCGCGTTCCACGCCTCCTTGTCGAAACCTTCCAGCCGCTGGCCAGCAACGGCCAACGCCAGCGTGTCCGCCGGCTTCTTGCCATAGGAAATGCCGCGCTTGGTCAGCCATTCCAGCGCCTTGCCGCACTCTGCCTCCTGTTTCAGGAAGACATTGTAATCACACGGCGGCAGCTCCACCGTCACCGGCGCGTTGGCCACCGCCTCGGCCAGCGCCGGGTTGGCGCCCCTGGCCATCAGGTTGAAGATCGGGAACAGCGCCACCAGCGTGAGCGCGAAGCCGGCGACCAGCACCTGCTTCCTGCCGAACCGGTCGGACAGGCCACCGAACCAGACATAGGCCGGTGCCGATACAGCCACGCCAACCGCCAGATACAGCAACGCCTCGGTTTCCGGCAGGCGGGCGGTGTTCTGCAGGAAATAGAGCGTGCCGAACTGGCTGGTGTAGAAGATCACCGTGAAGCCGGCCGAGACGGCGAGCGCAATCAGCAGCCGCCCCTTGTTGCCGGGTGCCGACAATGCATCCTTGAAGGGGTTGGCCGATGTGGTGCCAGCGGCCTTCATCTTCTGGAACACCGGGCTTTCGGCCAGCATCAGCCGCACCCACAGCGAGATGCCGAGCAGCAGCACCGACATCAGGAACGGCACCCGCCAGCCCCAGGCGGCAAAATCGGCTTCCGGGATGATCGCCCGGCTGGCCAGCACCACGGCGAGGGTGAGCATGAAGCCGCCGGCCGCTGCCGCCTGGATCCAGCTGGTATAGGCGCCGCGCTTGCCGGGCGGGGCATGTTCGGCAACATAGATGGCCGCGCCGCCATATTCGCCGCCCAGCGCCAGCCCCTGCAGGGTGCGCAGCGCCAAAAGCAGGATCGGCGCCATGATGCCGGCCTGTTCATAGGTGGGCAAGAGGCCGATGCAGGCGGTGGCGCCGCCCATCACGCTGATGGTGATGAGGAAGGTATATTTGCGGCCCACCTTGTCGCCGAACCAGCCGAACAGCAGCGCGCCCAGCGGCCGGAAGAAGAAGCCGATGGCAAAGGCGAACAGGCTGAACAGCAGTTCCGTGGTGGGGTTGCCGGTGGCAAAGAACAGCTTGCCGAGCAGGCTGGCGAGGATGCCGTAGAGGAAGAAATCATACCATTCGAACACGGTGCCCAGCGAGCTGGCGACGATCACCAGCCGGTCCCGCTTCGGGTCGATCACATCCTCGACCCCGACCCCGGCCGCCCCTGCTTCTGCGCTCAAAACCCGGCCTCCCCGCCTGTTCCTTGGCTCCCGGCATAGCGGATGCGAGCATAGTTGCAACCGGCTGCGACCATCGGCATGGCTGCACCAATGCGATACGACGCGATCATCATCGGTGGCGGCCACAACGGGCTGGCGTGCGCCTTCTATCTCGCCCGCGCCGGGCTGAAAGTGCATGTCTGCGAGGCGAGGCACGTGGTGGGCGGTGCCTGCGTGACCGAGGAATTCGCGCCGGGCTTTCGCAATTCGACCGCCAGCTACACCGTCTCGCTGCTGCAGCAGAAGGTCGCCAGCGACATGAAGCTGGCCGATCATGGCCTGAGGATCGTGCTGCGGCCGCTGAACAACTTCCTGCCGCTCGACGGCGATTATCTGAAGGTGGGCGCCGGGCAGACGCAAGGACAGGTGGCGCGCTTTTCGGCGAAGGATGCCGCTGCCCTGCCCGCCTATGATGCGCGGCTGGCGCAGCTGGCCGACCAGATGCGGCGCCTGGCACTGAAGACACCGCCGGGGCGCGGCCTTGCGGGCATGGCGGCGCTTGCCCTGCAGGGCTGGCCGCTGCTGGGGCTGGAGGCGGCCGAACAGCGCGACCTGCTGGCGCTGTTGACGCGGTCGGCCCGGGAGTTTCTCGACGGCTGGTTCGAAAGCGCGCCCATCAAGGCGGTGCTGGGCTTTGATAGCATCGTCGGCCATTTCGCCAGCCCGGACACGCCTGGTTCGGCCTATGTGCTGCTGCACCACGTGTTCGGCGAGGTGAACGGCCTGAAGGGCGCCTGGGGCCATGCCATCGGCGGCATGGGCAGCATCACGCAGGCGATGGCCCGCGCCTGCGCAGCCCAAGGCGTCTCCATCGGGCTTGAGGAACAGGTGGCGCGGGTGAACATCGTCGCCGGGCGCGCCACCGGCGTCACGCTGGCCGATGGCCGCGTGCTCGACGCTCCCATCGTCGCCAGCAACGCCGGCCCGGCGCTGCTCTTCCGCCAGCTGCTGGACCGCGCCGAGCTGCCCGCCGATTTCGCCCGCGCGGTGGATGGCTATGCCTGCGGGTCGGGCACGTTCCGCATGAATGTCGCGCTGTCGGAACTGCCGGATTTTTCGGTGCTGCCCGGCTCAGGCGCGCATCTGGGGGCCGGCATCATCATGGCGCCCAGCCTTGATTACATGGACCGCGCCTACAGCGATGCGAAGGCGCACGGCTGGTCGCGCCAGCCGATCGTGGAGATGCTGATCCCCTCGACGCTGGATGACACGCTGGCCCCGCCCGGCGCCCATGTCGCCAGCCTGTTCTGCCAGCAGTTCGCGCCCACGCTGCCAGATGGGCAGAGCTGGGACGATGTGCGGGACGAAGTGGCCGATCTGATCATCGACACGGTGACGGCACACGCCCCCAACTTCCGGGCCAGCATCATCGCGCGGCAGATCCACTCGCCTCTGGATCTGGAACGCACGTTCGGGCTGGTGGGTGGCGACATCTTCCACGGCCGCATGAGCCTTGACCAGTTGTGGGCGGCCCGCCCGGTGCTGGGCCATGGCGATCACCGCATGCCGGTGAAGGGCCTTTACCTGTGCGGCAGCGGCGCCCATCCCGGCGGCGGCGTCACTGGCGCGCCCGGCCACAACGCGGCGCGGGAAATCCTTTCAGACAGGCATCTTCATCGCCGGCTGCGGGTGTAGACCAGCACGGGCACGCCGGCCGCGACCAGCGCCAGGCACCACAGGTTGGGCTCCAGTCCGGCGGCATAGAGGGCGAACAGCGCATAGGCGGTGCCGGCCAGGCCGACCAGCCGCAGCACGCCGGGCAGCAGCTTCACCGCGGCAAGCGCCACCGCCAGATAGCCAACCAGCATCGCCGAGGTGGCAACGAGGATGGTGAATTCGAACAGGCCAGCGAGGCTGCGATCGGCGTTCAGCAGCACGAGGGCGATGGCGAGCAGGCCCGACAGCAGCAGCGCGGGCGCCGGGGCGCCGGCGCGATTGAGCGCGGCAAAGCGCGGTGGGAACTGCCCGGCCAGCGCCATCGCGCGGGGCAGTTCCGCCGCGGTGAGCGTGAGGCCATTGATGGCGCCCAGCGCCGAGACGGCGGCGAACAGGCCAATGAGGGCCGCTGCCTCCCGGCCGATGAAGGGGGCGGCGAAATCGGCAAAGGGCGCGTTGCTGGTGGCCAGCGCGTCGGCCGGCACGAGCGCGATCATGGCCGCCGAAATCGCCATGTAGAGCACGCCTGCCAGCAACGGGCCCAGAAGGGTGACAAGCGGCACGGTGAGTTCGGGGCGGCGGATCTTGTCGGCCGGGACAGTCGCCGATTCAAAGGCCAGGAAGGCCCACATGGTGAGCGTGACCGAGGTGATGACAGCATCGGCCTGCAGCGGCGTCGGCGGCGTCGCAATGGCGGCGCTGCCCCTGGTGGCCATCAGCCAGCCGGCGATGGCCAGCACTGCCAGCAGGGGGACCAGCTTGATGAGCGTGGTGGCCTGCTGCACCAGGCTGGCGGCCGGCGCGCCAGCCAGATTGATCAGCGTGACCAGCAACAGCATGGCGACCGACATCACGGTGCCGAGCACGGGATCGGCGGCCAGCGCCGGCCACAGCACGGTGAGGTTCGAGACCACGGCCACGGCGAGCGCGGCGTTGCCGACCCAGACGCCGATCCAGTAGCTCCACCCGGCGATATAGCTCGCCGTCTCGCCGAAGCCCGTTTCGACATAGGCGTGCGGGCCGCAGCTGCCGGGCATCTGCCGGGCAAGGGCGGCATAGCAGCCCGCCAGCGCCAGTGTGCCGACCAGCGCAATGACCCAGCCGCCCATCGCCGACCAGCCGTAAGGCGCCAGCGTTGCCGGCAACAGGAACACGCCGGACCCGACCATGTTGCCCAGCACCAGCGCCAGCGCGGCGACCAGCCCCAGCTGGCGGTTCGGATTGTTCATAGAGCCCCCTCTTGCCGCACGTGCTGCACGGCGGCGCAGGTCACGTCAACGCCGAACGGGCACAAACGAAAGCGGGCACAAATGAAAACGGCCGGGGCGTTGCCGCCCCGGCCGTTCGTTCAGCGGGAAAACCCGGTGTTGGCTTACTTGGCCTGCGCCAGGTAGGCCGTCATGCGCTTGGTGGCCAGCGGCGACAGCTTCACGGCCTTGGCGGCGGCAAGGTTGGCCGACGGGCCATTGCCGGCCTGCACGACGGCGACCATGCCCATCGAGAAGTGCGGCAGGCACTTGATGCCATAGATGCCGGGCTTGCCAACCTTCAGCACGAAATCCTTGCCCATGGCGCCCTTCTGCTCGGCTTCGCCGGCCGGCAGCATGCCCGGGATGGTCTGGGCGTTGTGGCCCGGGTTGGTGGCGACGAACTTCACGGTGTCGCCCGGCGCCGCCTTGATGAAGGCCGGTTCGAACACCATGGCGCCTTCGGCACCCTTGTTCAGCATCTTGACGGTGATTTCCTTGGCAGCCGCCGGAGCAGCGATCACCAGGGCAGCAGCAACAACAGCCAGAGACTTCATTCGCAGTTCCTCCATGCGGCGCTGGTTGAACGGGGGGCGCGCCTGTCGATGTGTCACGCCCTGCCCTCCCGGACAGGCCGTCAAGGGGGGGCCTTTACGCGGGTGGAGGGGCGCGCTCAAGACCGCAATTTGCGACAGTTTGTCCGCGCATCGACGATCCAGCCGCGCCCCAATGCTGCACGGCGGCTTTCCAAAGGCTGAACGATCAAAGCTGGGCGATGATCCCAACCGCCGGATCGATGCGGCCGCGCACCAGATCGGCCCAGGCATCCGCCACCTCGTGACGCCCGCTGGCGCGTTCGATCCTGAGCCAGCCCAGCGTTTCGGCAAAGCGCCGCCACGCCGCGCCCAGCCGCGCCTCGAATCCGGCGCCGCCCCATTCGGCGACCCGCGCCTGTGCCACCGTGGGCGCGAAGAACAGTTCGGCCGGCGGGCCTGGCAGTTGCACCTGGTTGCCCACCTGCCAGTGCGTGTCTCCCACCACGTGGCTTTCCTTCAGGCGCCCGGCCAACTGGCTGTGCACGTCCAGCCTGACCGCGCCGTTGCCGGAAAAATCGACGAAGGCGATGGCTTCCCCCGGCACGGCCGCGACATCGGCATAGCTGAGGACGGCGTCGTAATAACCGGTCGCCTCGCAGAAGGCGCGGTTGCCCGGCGAGGTGAGGCCCACCACCGTCTGCCGACCCTGCGCGGCCTGCGCGACGCCCAACGCCGTCTTTGACGAGGCGGAGGACAGGAGCAGCGTGTCCACCGGCCGCGTGGCGAGCAGCGCATCGATCAGGAAGCTGGTGGCATAAAGCGGGCGGAACAGGCACTGGAGATCATCGGCGCCCCAGTCGCTGCCGGCCGCGGTGTAGCGATTGTAGAAGGGCGGCAGCTGTGCCCGGTGCGCGGCGCCGTCGGTGAAGCCGGCGCGGTTGGCGGCCACCGGTTCGAGCAGCACGGCGCTTGCCATCGGCCAATAGCCAAAGAATCGCTGGCCGGGCGCAGTTGCGTCGCTGGCGCTGGCCTCCACCGCGCCAAAGCCCCACACCGGCACGATGCCCAGCCCATCCTGGCCGCTGGGGAAGAAGTGCCAGTAGGCAAAATCATCGCCGTGGACGGCATAGGTGACGTTGTTGGCGGTCAGCGCGAATTTCTCGACAGCGAACCGTGCCTGCCCGGCCGCTGGCGGCGGCGGGTCGGGCAGCGCCATGGTGGCCGCCAGTTCCGCCTTGTGCACCGCCAGCGTCGTCATGCGCGTCTCCGTTCAAAGATTGGCGAACTGCTTCTTGCGCGGCCCCAGATAGCCGAACAGATAGGCCGCCACCTTGCGCATCTGGATCTCTTCCGAACCTTCGGTGATGCGATAGCGGCGGTGATGGCGGAAGATATGCTCGAACGGCTTGTGCCGGCTATAGCCTATGCCGCCGTGCACCTGCATCGCGCGGTCAGCCGCCTCGCAGACAAGACGGTTCGCCCAATAGTTGCACATGCTGATCTTGTCGGAGAGCTCATGCTCGATGGCCTCGTGAGGCATGTGGTCCATCTGCCACGCGGTCTTGTAGATTAGCAGTCGCAGCATCTCGCACTGGGTGGCCAGTTCAACCAGCGGGAACTGGATGGCCTGGTTCTTCGACAGCGCCTCCCCGAACGGCTTCCTCGCCCGCGCATAGCGCACGCTTTCCTCCACGCAGAAAGTGGCGGCGCCCAGCGAGGAGGCGGCCTGCCGGATGCGGTTCTGGTGAACGAAGCTCTGCGCCAGCGCCAGCCCGCCATCGATCGGCCCCAGCAGCGCGCTCTCCGGCACCCACACGTTGGTGAAGCTCACCCGCGGGTGATCGGTGGGCATGTTGAAGGTCCACAGATATTCCTCCACCTTCACGCCCGGCGTGTCCGTCGGCACCAGGAAGCAGCTGATGCCGCGCGCCGCGCCATCGGCCCCGCTGGTCCGGCAGAAGGTGGCGCAGTGGGTGGCGACATGCATGCCCGTCGTCCACATCTTCTCGCCGTTGATCAGCCAGCCAGCGACCCCGTCACGGGTTTCCGGCACGGCGCGGGTTTCCATGTGGGTGGCGTCACTGCCGTGGTGCGGCTCGGTCAGGCCGAAGGCGGTGATGCGTTGCCTCGCAAAGCCGCCCTGGATGAACTCCTCCTGCTGGGCCGGGGTGCCGAACGTCTCGAACATGGCGACGAAGGGGAAATTGCCCACGATGCTGTGTTCGTTCTGCAGATCATTGTGCAGGCCCAGGCCCTTGGCGGCGAAATGATCGCGGATCACGGCCATCCACAGGTTGCTGCCATCCTTGCCGCCATATTTCTTCGGCGCGGAAAAGCGCCAGTGGCCGGCCTTGTCGGCGCGGATCGTGGCTTCGCGCAGCAGCAGCTCCCATTCGCGGCGCGGCAGGCCGCCATGTTCGAAATCGGTGCGTGCCCATTCGCGGCGATGGTCGAAGAAACGGATATTGTCGTCCTGGTTCTCCAGCGGCTTGATCTCGGCCTCGATGAAGGCGTCAAGCTCGGCCAGATAGGCCTTCAGATCGGCAGGCAGGGCAAAATCCATCGGCATATCCTTCCATCACTGCCGGCAGTTTGGGCCCCGCGCCGGCGCTGCAAAACTGGCGGATTGGGGAAGGACTTGCCCGCCGCCGCCATCAGCGCAATCATCCGGCCGACAAACGGGGGAAGCGCACATGGATCGCAGACAGGTGATGGCCAGCGGGCTTGGCGCCGCACTCTGGGCCGGGTGGGCCGCGCGCGCCGCCGCGCACGAGGGCGATGCCGATACAATCCTCTACAACGGCCGGCTGATCACCATGGACGCCGGCCAGCCGCGCGCCAGCGCGATGGCCATCAAGGGCAATCGCCTCATGGCGGTTGGCGGTGATGCGGTGCGCAGTCTTGCCGGCAAGGGCACGCGGCTGGTCGATCTGAAGGGCGCCTGCGTGGTGCCAGGCTTCATCGACTGCCACAACCACCCGATTGGCGAGGTGCTGCTGTATGAAACGCTGGTCGGCAACCCGTTCGAGGTGGAGTTCGTCACCATCGCGTCCATCATCGACAAGCTGAAGGCCAAGGCCGCCCAGACCCCGCCCGGCTATTGGGTGGATGGCTATTTCCACGACGACACCAAGCTGAAGGATGGCCGGCAGCTGACCGTGGATGATCTTGACCGGGTGAGCGCCGCGCATCCGGTGATGGTGCGCCACCGCGGCGGTCACACGGTGTTCGTCAACAGTGTCGCGCTGGCGCTGGCGGGCATCACGCGCGAGACGAAGGATCCGCCCGGCGGCACCTTCGACCGGCTGCCCGATGGCCGGCTTTCCGGCCGCGTCACCGACAATGCCATCGACCTGGTGCAGAAAACCGGCCAGCGGCCGGTGATCGATGCGGCCGAACGGGCAAAGCGCGCGCGCGCCGGCATGGCGCACATCAGCAAGGAATTCAGCCGCTATGGCCTGACCAGCGTGCACCACCAGGGCGGCGACCTGGCCGCCATCCAGGACGTGCGCGCCGCCGGCCAGCTGACCCACCGCGTGAGCTATGAAGCGCGCGGCGCGTTTCTGGATCACATGGTGGCGGCCGGCCTGAAGACCGGTTTCGGCGACGACTGGATCCGGCTGGGCGCCACGGCCGAGCATCTGGCCGACGGCAGCTTCTCGGAACGCACCATGGCGCTCTCCACGCCCTATGCCGGGCGCACCCCGCCCTATTATGGCAATGTCACCGAACCGCAGGACGTGCTGGATGCCTGGGTGGAAACCATGGTGCGCGCCGGGATCCAGCCCAATGTCCATGCCAATGGCGATGTCGCGATCGACATGGCGCTGACCGCCTTCGAACGCGCGCAGGCCAGGCTGAAGGTGGCCGATCTGCGGCCCAAGCTCACTCACTGCACGCTGATAAACGAGGGCCTTCTGAAGCGCATGGCCGCGCTCGGTGCCGTGCCGGCGCCCTTCACCTCGTACGCCTATTACAACAGCGACAAGTTCGGCTTTTATGGCGAGGCGCTGATGGCCAATGCCATGGCCTTCAGGAGTTTCCTCGATCACGGCATCAAGGTGTGCGCCGGCAGCGACTTCTTCCCCGGCCCGTTTGCGCCCTTGATGGGCATCCAGGGCATGGTGACGCGCACCGGCTGGAACGGCGAGACGTGGGGGCCGAACCAGAAGGTGAGCGTGGACGAGGCGATCCGCATCAACAGCCTCAATGGCGCCTGGGCCGCGAAGGAAGAGGCCATCAAGGGCAGTCTGACCGCCGGCAAGCTCGCCGATTATGTCGTGCTGGCCGAAGACCTGAGCGCCATGCCGGCGGGCCGCATCAAGGATGTCTCCATCCTGGAAACGGTGGTGGACGGGCGCACCCAGTACCGGGCCTGACCCTAGTCGACGAGCCGCGAATGCGCCGCTTGCGCGCCGGTTGCGCACAGGGCGCTGCCCGGCAGGTTGACGGTGGCATTGAAGCGGTTGTTGTAGGTGGCGGTGCCGCCGGTGTTGATTCGGTTGGATGGTACCACCGGGTTGGAGCCGTGCACCCGGAACACGATGTTGGTCACCTGCCCGCTCTGGCCGGCCGGCGTCATGGTGACATGGGGCACCACCACCCAGAACTGGCCTGCGAACGGCGCCGTGAAGCTGAAGATGCCGGCATGCTGGGATGGCGAGGTGATGCGGATGAGGATCTCCGTCTCGCCGGGGTTCCAGTTGTCCACCCGGATGATCGGATTGCCCTCCGGCGTTGACCAGTAGCAGGTGCCGGTGAGACCCGAGGCCGGCTGGCAGGCCTGCCCCATGGTGACGACGGCGATGCGCGACGGGATGCTGGCGCTGATCTGCGACAATGTCGGGTTGGTGGGGCACAGGGCGGTGGCGCGCGCCGTCACGTTCACCGCCTCGAAGCCCAGAGCGGCGCCGAAGATCAGCGGCTTGGTCTGGCGGGTGACGACCTGGACGGCATTCAGGCTGCTGGCGCTGCCGCCGGCGGTGAAGGTGCGGGCCGTCATGTCCCAGCGGCCGGTGGCCACATCGCTGCCCGCCAGCACGCCAGCCGTGTTCAGTTCGGCAACCCGCTGGGCTTCGGCCACGGCCCCGCCATTCGACAGCTGGCGCACGGCGGCCGTGGCCGCGGCGTCGGCGGCGACCTGCAGCCGGGCCTGTGCAAGCCGCAGGTTGGCGCCATCGACGGCAAGGCCGATGGCCAGGGTCATCGCCGGCAGGGCCAGCGCGAACAGCGGTCCGATGGCGCCCCGCCTGTCCCGCAGGGCGCAATCGTGCCAGCGACGCAGCCTGGCCATGGCTCAGCCTTCCTTGACCATGCGCACGACCACATCGACATTGGCCGGCATCGGCGCCAGCGGCATCACCGTCGCCAGGCTGGAGGAGAAGCGCAGGCGGGCGGCGACTTCGGAACCGACCGCCGCATCGGTGGCCTGGGCGAGGATGCCGTCACCGCCGCTGCCCCCGGCGCCACCGTCATCCCCCCCATGATTGCCGTTACCGGCACCATTGCCATTGCCGGCACCGCACCCGCCGGGGCCATAGCCACCGGTGTCATCGTCATCGCCATTGCCGCCGCCGCAGTTGCGATCGCCGGCATCGGAACCCGCATTGGCCCCAGCCTGGACCCAGGGCGGCAGGGCGGCGCGCATCATCGCTTCGGCACCAGCGACGTCGACATCGCCCACCGCCAACGCCCGGGCGGCGCTGCGTGCGCCGTTCAGCGCCATGTTCCACGTGTAGAACAGCACGCCATATTGCATCGTGCCGGCCATCATCATGGCGAAGACAGGAAAGACGATGGCAAACTCTGCCGCGCTGGCACGGCGATCACCGCGCAGGCCCAAGATGTTTCGCATTTTACGTTTGAGATACGCCATCATACTCTACTCGTGACTTGCAGGAACGGCCCGATTCGCTCCTGATTGCGCCCCATATTGACATTGAAAGCTTGATATTTGGTTTTTACTGTGGATTGTTGCATTCAAACGGGGACTTGAAGGGTCGTCCAGAATCCGGCAGAGCACGACGCCATGCCCAAGGCACCCGCAGCGCCCGTCATCCGCCCCGCCCTGGCGCGCGAGATCCCGGCCCTGGAGGTGATCATTACCGCCTCGGCGCGGGCGTTGAGCCAGGGCTATTACAGCGCGGCCGAGACCGAGGCGGCCATCACCCATGTCTTTGGCGTGGACAGCGAGCTGGTCGCCGACGGCACCTACCTGGTGGTCGAGGACGCGGATGGCACGATCCTGGGCTGCGGTGGCTGGAGCCGGCGCGCGACGCTGTTCGGCGGCGACCGCTTTGCCGGGCGCGAATCCGGCCTGCTCGACCCGGCGCGCGATGCCGCAAAGATCCGCGCCTTCTTCGTGGCACCCGCTGCCGCGCGGCGCGGAGTGGGCGCGGCCCTGTTGCAAGCCTGCGAAGCGGCGGCGGCCGCGGCGGGCTTTTCCCGCACCGAGCTGATGGCCACCCTGCCCGGCCAACCCTTCTATGCCGCCCATGGCTATGCCGGCGGCGAACCCGTCGCTCTCGATTGCGGCGGTGTCAGCGTGCGCTTCGTGCCGATGACGAAGCAGCTGGCCGGATAACTCACCGGCACCGGCTGCCCGCAACCACGCACCAGCCTTGTAACTGGCTGCCATCACCCAGGTGTAGCATTGCGGCCACAGCCTGCAGCGCAATCCAGCGGGTGCCCAAATGGCGTATGTTGGCGGGCACCGAAATCGCGTGTGACACCGCTGCCGGGTTCCGGTTGCAGGCCTGAAAGAAGGGCTTTGTCGACAGGCGCCGGTGAGCGTTGCCAGGTGTTTTGTGCAACGCGGTGTTGCGGGGCGTCGTGCTCCGTATCGCCGGTGTGGCCCGCCCGGAGGCTGGTCGCGAGCGGTTCCGCGAGGGGGCCGGGCGTGATCGCCTTTCCGGCACGTTACGAACCAGGGGATTGACATGACGCGATTTGAAAAGACTGATTTCCGACTGGCGACCTCGCTCGTCGCCATGGCGCTGGCCAGCCTGACGGCACCGGCCCTTGCTGCCGAGGCGGCCGCCGAAGACCAGGCGGCCACCGCTGCATCGGAGCCTTCCGAAGACGCCACCATCGTCGTCACCGGCACCCGCCGGACCGACCGCACCGTGCTGGAAAGCGCCGTGCCGGTCGATGTCTTCACCGCCGACGATTTCAAGGCGCAGCCGGCGCCGCAGCTGCAGACCATCCTGCAGACGCTGGTTCCCTCTTTCAACCAGCAGCGCAACCTCTTGGGCGACGCCTCGGCCTTCGTGCGTCCGCCCACCCTGCGCGGCCTGCCGGCTGACCAGATCCTGGTCCTCATCAACGGCAAGCGCATGCACCGCTCGGCACTGGTGCAGATCGCGGGTGGCGCGCTCAATGCCGGCGCCCAGGGCGCTGACCTGTCACAAATCTCGTCGCCCGCCATCGGTCGCCTGGAAGTGCTGCGCGATGGTGCCGCTGCGCAATATGGTTCGGACGCGATTGCCGGTGTGATCAACCTTGGCCTGCGCAAGGACACCGGCTTTGAAGTCACTGCCCGCTATGGCCAGTCCTACCGTGGCGACGGGCAGGACACGCAGTTGACCGCCTTCTACGGCACCAAGCTGGGCGATGATGGCGGTTTCATCAACTTCACCGGCGAATTCATCGATCAGAATATCTTCGACCGGTCTGTGAATCGTCCGGTGGTGCCGGCGCTGGCTGCGCTGCCCACACCGATCATCACGGATTTCCCCACCGGCAACCGCCTTGGCGGTCCGGAGAACCGCGCCTATCGCGCCGTGTTCAACATGGAGCTGCCGGCCGGTGACGTCACCTTCTATGCCTTCGGCAACTATGGCTGGCAGCGGCAGGGCAACGACTTCAACCTTCGCCACCCCGTGAGCGTGACGGTTGCCCCAATTCCCGGTCGCCCCAATACCGCCACGATCGGCCGCTCGGTCAACCCGGTGTTTCTGACCCAACTCGGCGTGGATGCCAACGGCGTGCCGCGCTGGGATGCCAACGGCGCAACCTTCAACATCAACGACGATCCGCGCTTCCCGAGCTTCCGCAATGGCTTCGTGCCGTTCTTCGAAGCGACCAACGAGGACATCGGCCTGGTCGGCGGCTTCAAGGGCAAAGAATGGGGCATCAACTATGATGTCTCGGTGATGCTTGGCCAGAACCAGATCCGTTATTTCATGAGCGACACGATCAACGTGTCGCTTGGCCCGGCCACGCCAACCGACTTCTACATGGGCAAGTTCGTGCAGCGGGAATTCAACTTCAACGCCGACTTCAACACCACGGCCGAAATCGGCCTTGCCAAGCCGCTGTTCATCGCATGGGGTGTGGAAGTCCGCCGCGAATCCTTTGAAACCGGCCTCGGCGACACGCCGTCGTGGACTGTGGGACCCTACGCCGTCCAGCGTCTGTGGGAGTGCCTGAACGCGGCCGGCACAGCCACCGTTCCTTGCTCCACCGCGGGTGCCCAGGCGCCGCGGCCGGCGCTGAACGCGTCGGGCGTACAGCGTCTCTCTACCGGCCTGCCCGGCTCCAATGGCTTCCAGGGTTTTGGCCCCTCGACCGTCGGTGAACGGGGCCGCAACAACTATTCGGCCTATGTCGATTTCGAAGCCACGCCAGTGGACGGGCTGGATATCGGGATCGCCGCGCGCTACGACTACTTCACGGATTTCGGTGACACCTTCAACGGGAAGATCAGCGCCCGCTATGCCTTCAGCGACGCCATCGCCATCCGCGGGGCTGCCTCGACTGGTTTCCGTGCGCCCACCCCCGGTCAGCAGTCGATCCAGAACCTGACGACCGGCTTCCCGTTCAACTCGGTTGTGCCGCTGGGCGTGCTGACGGCGCGGGTCGACAGCGACATCGCCAGATTCTATCTGGCCGAGTCGCTGAAGCCGGAAAAGTCGACGAACTTCTCGGGCGGCTTCGTCCTCACGCCGGGCGCTGGTTTCAGCATCACCGCCGACTATTACAACATCAGCGTGCGTGACCGCATCGGCCTGACCGGCAACATCAACCCCCTGCCGACTGCGGCGCAGCCCATCAACGACCAGTTGTTCCTCATCAACCAGGGCATCGGTGATGCGGTCGAACTTGGCGCGGTGCGCTACTTCACCAACGCTTTCCGCACCCGCACGCAGGGTGTTGACGTTGTGATCCAGCACAAGGCGGATACCAGCATCGGCCGCTTCAACTCCAGCCTCGCCGTCAACTACAACCGCACGCAGGTGACCGACCGCCGTGTGATCAGCGGCACCCTGGCCAGCGGACGTGTGCTGACGAATTTCCGCCCGGTTGACGATGTGCGGGTTGGCAACATCGAACTGTCCAACCCGAACTGGCGTGCCGTGCTGTCGACAAACTACCAGAAGGGCATCTTTGATGCGACAGCCCGCGTGAACTACTTCGGTGAGTTCACCACCTTCTTCGACCCGGTCTCGCAGAATGCGGCCGGTACCGCGATCGGCGCGACGCCGGGCGTCACGGCGGCCGAGGCCATCGCCCTGTACCCGCAGTCCAACTGGTCGAAAACCTTTGGCGCGCAGGCCAGTGTGGACCTTGAGGTGGGCGTGACGTTCCAGGAGCGCTTCCGTATCGCGGTGGGTGCCCAGAACCTTCTAAACACCTTCCCCGAGCGCGAGACGCGGAACATCTATCCGTCGACAGGCGGCGCCCTCAACGGCTCGATCTATCCGGACACGGCACCGATCGGGCAGCTCGGCGGCTTCTGGTACGTGCGCGCCTCCGCCAGGTTCTGAGGCGGAACGCGGGCATTATCGCTTGCCAACAGCGGGCGGCAGGGCAATCCTGCCGCCCGTTCGTTTTTCACCACTGGAGGGACATCACATGAAGCTGTTCGCACTTGCCGCTGCCGCCGCCATGGCCATCGCCGCGCCGGCTGCTGCCCAGAATGTCGAAAAAGTCGGCACGCCGGGGGGGCGCATCCTCACCGCTGCCAAGGTGAGCGCGGCGGCCACCACTGTCTATCTTTCGGGCAACCTCGCTTCCCCCATCACGGCGGGTGGCAGCGACTATGGCGACACCAAGACCCAGACGATCAGCACGCTCAACAAGATCAAGGCGCTGCTGGCCCAGCACGGCATGACCATGAAGGACATCGTGCGCATGGACGCCTATCTGGTGGCCGCGCCGGGCATGGACGGCAAGATGGATTTCGCCGGCTTCAATGCCGGGTTCGCAGAGTTCTTCAACACCGCCGAGAACCCCACCACCACCACCCGCACTACCATGCAGGTCGCCGCACTGGCCGGCCCGCAGTTCCTGGTGGAGCTGACGGTGATCGCGGCGAAGTAAGCGCGTTCACCCATATGGTAAGGGGCCGTCGGGACAACCCGGCGGCCCTTTTTCGTCACAGCAGCACGCGTTCCGGTTTTGGCACTTCGGACAGCACGGTATCGGCGGTGATACGCATCAGCGGCTTGATGTGGCCGTCGCGCAGGTCATAGACCCAGCCGTGCAGCATCAGTTCGCGCCCGGCGGCAAAGGCCACCTGCACCGGGGCCGTCTTGGCGAGATGCAGCAACTGGTCGCGCACGTTCACTTCCACCAGCCGGTTCACCCGCTCCTCCCCTTCGGCCAGGCTCATGATTTCGCCGCGGTGATCGTCCAGCACCTGGCGGGCATGTTCCAGCCAGTGGGCGATCGGGCCATCGGGCACGCCATCGAGCGCCGCCTGGATGCCGCCGCAGCCATAATGGCCGCAGATCACCACATGGGCGACCTCCAGCGTATTGATGGCATAATCCAGCACCGCCATCAGGTTGCGATCATCGGGGTAGACAAGGTTGGCGATGTTGCGGTGCACGAACAGGCCGCCGGCCACTGCCTGGGTCATCTGGTCGGGCGCGACACGGCTGTCGGAACAGCCGATCCACAGGAACACCGGCCGCTGCCAGTTGATGTTGCGCTGGAAGAATTCCGGGTTCTCGGCCAGCATTTCGGCGGCCCAGGCCCGGTTTGACAGCAACAGCTGATCGACTTCCTGCATCGGTGATGATCCTCAAGTTGCGCGGGCGCGGGTGATGGGGGCGTTGATCATGGCGGCCGACTTGCGGCCCGGATCGGCGCGCACACGCACATCGATATTGCGGAAATCGGCCGCCTTCACGAAGCCGTTGATGATGTCAATGCAATCCAGATCGACATAGGAAGTGGCCGAAAGATCGATCAGCAACCGGGCGCCATCGGGCACGCGGTTCAGCGCCTCGAGCAGCGCCGGCTTGTGCATGAAGTGCAGGTTGCGCCGCGCCCGCACCATCACCGTGCCGCCATATTCGACATAGGTGATGATGTTGCCGGCCGACCGCCAGATGACGAAACCGAAGCCCACCAGCAGCCCGATGGCGATGCCCACCAGGAGATCGGTGAACAATATGGCCGCGACGGTGATAACGAACGGCGCGAACTGGGTATAACCCTGCTTCCAGCGCTGGATGAACAGCCCCGGCTTGGCCAGCTTGTAGCCGGTGGCGATCAGGATGGCGGCCAGTGCCGAGAGCGGAATGAGGTTGAGGATGCCGGGAATGATGGCCAGGCCCAGCAGCAGCCACAGGCCGTGCAGGATGGTGGAAAGGCGCGAGTCGGCGCCGGCCGCGACATTGGCGGACGAACGCACGATGACCGAGGTGACCGGCAGGCCGCCGAGCAGGCCGGACACGAGATTGCCGGTGCCCTGCGCCAGCAGCTCCCGGTTCTTGTCGGTGACGCGCCGCTTGGCATCCAGTTCATCGACCGCCTTGACGGACAGCAGCGATTCAAGGCTGGCCACGATGGCGAGCGTCAGCGCGGTGGTCCACACCTTGCCATTGGATATGCTGGTGAAATCCGGCAGGCGGATCTGATCGGCCAGCGCCAGCGGTGTTGCGGAGAGCGGCACCTGCACCAGGTGGGTCGGCGCGATCACCAGCCCCGGTGCGTACAGCCGGAACGCCTCGTTGGCGGCCACCGCGAACAGCACCACCACCAGCGGGCCGGGCAGCAGCTTCAGCGGGCCCTGTTTCGGCTGCACCTTGTCCCACCAGAACAGGAAGACGAGGCTGACGGCAGCGATGACGACTGCGCCCCACAATATGTCATTGTTCAGGCTGTTGATGACGGCGCTGAGCGTGTTCTCGCCATCGCTTTCGAAAAAGCCGAAATCGCCTTCCGGATCACCATCATAGCCTACCGCGTGCGGGATCTGCTTGAGGATGAGGATGAGGCCGATGGCCGCCAGCATGCCGGTAATGACCGCGCCCGGCACGAATTCCGCAATCACCCCGCCGCGGCTGGCGGCAAAGCCCATCTGCAGGACGCCGGCAAGGCACACGGCCATCAGGAACGCTTCGAAGCTGGGCAGGCCGGTGATGGCGGCAAGCACGATGGTGGTAAGCCCCGCCGCCGGGCCCGACACCGACAATGGCGAGCGGCTGACACTGCCGACCACGATGCCACCAACGATGCCGGCCACCAGCCCCGAGATCAGCGGCGCGCCCGATGCCAGCGCCACGCCCAGACACAGCGGCAACGCGACCAGCGCCACCACGATCGAGGCCGGCACATCCTGCCGCCAGCTGGCCAGCGGCCCGGCTGCTGTTGTCATCCGCTTGCGTCTCCCATCCTCTTGTCAAAGGGATAGCAGCGGGCCGCAACTCCGGGGCATTACGTAACGTCCATGTTTGGCGCCGGCTTGCACTGGCGCGGTGGATTCGCCACTGATGGCAGCATGACCGAGGCCCCTCCCCTGAAAGCCGTGATCATCCCGGTGACGCCGCTGCAGCAGAACTGCACCCTCTTGTGGTGCACGAACACGATGCGCGGCGCCTTCACCGATCCCGGCGGCGACATCGACCGGCTGATGGACGTGGCCCGGCAGCATGGCGTGACCATCGAGAAACTGCTCGTGACCCACGGCCATATCGATCATTGCGGGCTGACCGGCGTGCTGGCGAGGCGGCTGGGCGTACCGATCGAAGGCCCGCACCGGGAGGACAAGTTCTGGATCGACATGAACCCAGCCCAGGGGGCCGCCTATGGCGTGCCGGGGGCCGAAGCCTTCACGCCCGATCGCTGGCTGGAGGATGGCGACCAGGTGACGGTGGGCGATCTGGTGCTGGACGTCTATCATTGCCCCGGCCACACGCCCGGCCATGTCGTGTTCCATCATGCGCCGTCGAAACTGGCGATCGTGGGCGACGTGCTGTTCCAGGGCAGCATTGGCCGCACCGATTTTCCCAAGGGAAACTACAACGATCTCGTCACCGCCATCACCACCAAGCTGTGGCCGCTGGGCAACGACACGGCCTTCGTGCCCGGCCATGGCCCGATGAGCAGCTTCGGCCGCGAACGCCAGTCCAACGCCTTCGTTGCGGACCGGATGCTGGGCTAGGCCGGTTCCCCCCTCTGGGAAGAACAGCCTAGACGAAATCCGTCGGGGCCGGACGCGGCCCCAGGCCCAGCCACAGCGCCCACAGCGACAGCACGGCGATCAGCGCCCAGGCGATCAGCGCGCCGCCAGCCCGGAACGGGTTGGGCGCCGGCCGGCTCATGCCGATGGCGTGGGCGATGCGCGAGACCACCAGCAGGCCGCCGGCGGCCCAGATCCAGGGATTGGCGTGGCCGGCGGTGAGTTCGATGGCCGCCATCAGCAGCAGTGTGAACGGCACATATTCGTTGAAATTCGCGTGGGCACGGATGCGTTCCAGCATCAGGGCATCGCCGCCATCGCCGATCATGATCTTGCCGCTGACACGCCGGCCGACGACCCGGAAGGTGAGCGCCAGATAGACAAGACCCAGGGCGCCGGCGGTGATCAGCGTCGCCGGAACGGGCATCAGGCGGCGGCCTTCTTCGGCGCGTCCGGCACCCAGCGCTGGATCAGCTTGTAGCCGCGATCATACCATTTCGAGCCGGGGTAATTGTTGCCGAGCACGGCGGCGGCCTTCACCGCCTCTTCCGGGATGCCCATGGCCAGATAGGATTCGACCAGCCGTTCCAGCGCCTCGGGCGTATGGCTGGTGGTCTCGTAGCGTTCGACCACGGTGCGGAAGCGGATGATGGCGGCCAGGAACAGGCCCTGCTTCTGGTAGAAGCGGCCGATCTCCATCTCCTTGCCGGCGAGGTGATCGCGCGCCAGGTCGATCTTCAGGCGGGCATCGGCGGCATAATCGGTGTTGGGATAGCGGCGGATCAGCTCGCCCAGCGCATCGAGTGCCTGCTGGGTGATCTTCTGATCCTTCTGCACGCCCATGATCTGATTGTAATAGCTCAGGGCCACCATGTAATAGGCATAGGGCGCCTCGCGGCTGCCGGGGTGCAGCGACAGGAAGCGCTGTGCCGCGCCGATCGCTTCGCCATACTGGCCCGACACATAATAGCTGAACGAGGACATGAGCTGCGCGCGGCGCGCCCACACGCTGTAGGGGTGCTGCCGCTCCACCTCGTCGAACTGCGCCGCGGCCAGCCGATAGTTGCGCCGTTCCAGGGTCTCGCGGGCGGCCGTGTAGAGCGTCTCCACGTCCTGCGCGAGATAGCTCTGGTCCTTGCGGGCCTTGCCGCCGCCACCGCGCGCACAGCCGGACAGCACGGCAAGTGCGACAAGCGACAGGATGGCGGCGCGGGGCAGACGGGACAGATGGGGCATGGCAGGGTTCCTAGCAGGCGCAGGGCAGCGGGGGAAGCGCTTCACGTGGCCTGCAGACGGCGTTCACAGGTCCTGCGGACGGCGTTCACAGGTCCTGCGGACGGCGTTCACAGGTCCTGCGGACGGCGACGGATGACGAGATTGCGGATCTCGGTCATGTCCTCCATCGCGAAACGGATGCCCTCGCGCCCGAGCCCTGAATCCTTCACGCCGCCATAGGGCATGTTGTCGACCCGGTAGCTCGGCACATCGTTGATGACGACGCCGCCCACCTCCAGCCGGTCCCAGGCCTTCAGCGCCTCGAAGAGGTCGCGGGTGAAGATGCCGGCCTGCAGGCCGAACTTGCTGTCGTTGACGATGGCCAGCGCTTCATCAAAGCTGGAAAAGCGCTGGAAGACGGCGACCGGCCCAAAGGCCTCTTCGGTGTTCAGCTTCGCGCTCTTCGGCACATCCTCCAGCAGGGTCGCCGCCAGCATGGCGCCATCGCGCTGGCCGCCGCACAACAGCCGGGCGCCGCCGGCCACCGCCTCGGCAATCCAGTCCGCCAGCCGCGCCGCTTCCTTCACGTCGATCATCGGGCCGATGAACGTCGCTTCGTCGCTCGGGTTCCCGGCGATCAGCTTTGCCGTGCGCTCGACCAGCTTTGCCTTGAACGCGTCATAGACAGCGTCGTGGACCAGGATGCGCTGCACGCCGATGCAGCTTTGCCCCGATTGGTAGAAGGCACCGAACACGGTGCGGTCAGCCGCGTCATCCAGATCGGCATCGGGCATGATCACCACGGCGGCGTTGCCACCAAGCTCCAGCACCACCTTCTTCTTGCCGGCACGCGCCTTCAGGTCCCAGCCCACCTCCGGCGAGCCGGTGAACGACAGCAATTTCAGCCGGTCATCGGTGGTGAACAGGTCTGCCCCGTCACGGCTTGCCGGCAGGATCGAGAAGGCGCCTTCGGGCAGGCCGGTTTCGGCCAGCACCTCGCCGATGATGATGGCGCCCAGCGGCGTGCGGCTGGCCGGCTTCATCACGAACGGGCAGCCCACCGCAATCGCCGGCGCAATCTTGTGGGCGGCGAGGTTCAAGGGGAAATTGAACGGGCTGATGAAGCTGCAAGGGCCGATCGGGACCCGCTTCCAAAGGCCCTGATAGCCGCGCGCCCGCGCCGAAATGTCGAGCGGCTGCACCTCACCCGTCATCCGCACGCTTTCTTCCGCCGCGATGCGGAACGTGTCGATCAGCCGGCCGACCTCGCCGCGCGAATCGCGGATCGGCTTGCCGGCCTCGATGCACAGGGCGCTCGCCAGTTCCTCGGCCCGTTCGGTGAAGCGCGCCACGCAGTGGGCGAGCACGGCTTGGCGCTCATAGGCGGCCATGGCGGCCATGGGTTCGGCCGCCGCGACCGCCGCGGCGATGGCGGCATCGATGGTGGCGGCATCGGCCATCGCCACGCGCGTTGCCGGCTGGCCGGTGAACTTGTCGGTGACCACCAGATCGGCGTTGGGCTGCTGGGGCCGGTTGGCCAGATAGAGCGGATACTGATCGCGCAGGGCCATGCCCGAACCTCCCCGAAAGCCACCGTTTCAGACGGTCAGCACGACCTTGCCGAGCGCTTTCCTGTCCATCATCCAGCGGATGGCGGCCGGGCCTTCATCCAGCGCGAAATGCCGCGAGACGTGGGGTTTGAGCTTGCCTTGCGCATACCAGCGCAGCAGCTCTTCCATGTTCTGGCGGTGCAGCGCCGGTTCGGCCTGGGTGAAGGCCCCCCAGAACACGCCGACGATTGCAGCGCCCTTGATCAGCGGCAGGTTCAGCGGCAGCGCCGGAATCGCGCCGGCGGCAAAGCCGATCACCAGATAGCGACCGTTCCAGGCGATCGAGCGGAAGGCCGGCTCGGCAAAGCGATCGCCTACCGGATCATAGATGACATCGGCGCCCTTGCCGCCAGTCAGCGCCTTCACCCGCTCCTTCAGGTCCTCGGTGGTGTAGTTGATCACCTCGTCGGCGCCCATCTCGCGGCACAGGGCGAGCTTTTCATCCGACGAGGCGGCGGCGATCACCTTCGCGCCCATCACCTTGCCCAGTTCAACGGCTGTCAGGCCGACGCCGCCCGCCGCGCCCAGCACCAGCAGCGTCTCGCCGGGCTTCAGATCGCCGCGCTGCTTCAGCGCATGGTGGCTGGTGCCATAGGTCATGGTGAAGCCGGCGGCGATGTCGAACGGCATGCCCGGCGCCATCTTCACGATCTGGCCGCGGTTCGCGATCACCTCTTCCGCCATGGCGCCGTGCCCGGTCATGGCGATCACCTCGTCACCCACCGCCACGTCGGAAACGCCCTCGCCCACCGCGCTCACCACGCCGGCGCATTCACCGCCCGGGCTGAACGGCAGCGCCGGCTTGAACTGGTAGAGGTTGCGGATGATCAGCGTGTCGGGAAAATTGACGCCCACCGCCTTCACGCTGATGCGCACCTGGCCGCGCCCCGGTTCGGGTGTCGGAATATCCTTCACCACCAGCTTTTCCGGATCCCCGTGTTCCACGCACAGCACGGCCTTCATGACGGCAAGTCTCCCCTTGATATGCGGCCCACGATAGCGGCGGCTCAGCGTCCCGCCAATCCTGACGTTATTGTCTCGCCCAGCAGGCGGAACTCGGCCTCGCGCGGGCTCCCCTGCCGCCACACCAGCGCCACGGTGCGGGCCGCGTCCCCCGCCAGCGGCCTTGCGATCAGCCGCGTGTGGGCGATGAGGCCGGCGTCGAGCGCCAGTTTTGGCACCAGCGTCTGGCCCAGCCCGCCCGCCACCATCTCGACCAGCGTGACAAGGCTGGTGCCGCGATGCGCCGGATCGGCGCGCAGTTCGGGCTTGCCGCAGGCCGAAAGCGCCTGGTCCTTCAGGCAGTGCCCGTCTTCCAGCAGCAGCAGATTGTGCGGATCGATGGCATCGGGGGCGACCGACGGCGGCGGATCGGGCAGGTCACCGCTGCGGAACACCAGGTAGAACGGGTCCTCGAACAGCGGCATGATGGTGAGGCCCTGCGTGTCCCACGGCAGCGCCAGCAGCACGGCATCCAGCATGCCGCGCGCCAGCGCCTCGGTGGCCGGGCCGCTCATGTCCTCGCGCAGGTGGAGTTTCAGGTCGGGCCATTCGGCCCGCACGTGGGCCGCCACGCGCGGCAGCAGAAAGGGCGCGATCGTGGGGATGACGCCCAGGCGCAGCGGGCCGGCCAGCGGCTTGTCACCACCCACGGTCAGGCCCACCAGGTCATCGGCCTCGCGCAGCACGTCATAGGCCTTGGCGACGACGCGCTCGCCCATCGGCGTGAAGCGCACGACGCGGCGGTTGCGCTCCACCAGCCGCACGCCCAGCAGCGATTCCAGCTCGGCGAGGCCAGCCGACAGGGTGGACTGGGTGACGAAGCAGGATTCGGCGGCGCGGCCGAAATGGCCGTGGATATGCAGCGCCGTCAGATACTGGAGTTGCTTGAGGGTGGGCTGAAAGGCCGTCATCGACAAATCCGATTTGTCACAGAGATATTATCGATTGGATTTCTATCTCGATGGCGAGCTAGGGGCAAGCTGCGCGGTCGGGCCTGGTCCGGCTCGCACCGATTTCACCCCCGATCTGAAAAAGGACAAGCATCATGGCGCTGACCGTTGGCGATACCATCCCCTCCTTCGATCTGCCGGTGCAGCAGGGCGTTGCCGCGCTGCCGAACGGCGAGACGCTGGACATCACCAAGGCCTTCCCCGGCAAGTGGAAGATCCTGTTCTACTGGCCGAAGGATTTCACCTTCGTGTGCCCGACCGAGATCATCGGCTATGGCGATCTGAAGGGTGATTTTGCCGACCGTGACGCCGTGCTGATCGGCGCGTCGACCGACACCGATTTCGTGCACTTCGCCTGGCGCAAGTCGGACGAGCGCCTGGCCGCTGCCGATTTCCCGTGGCTGGCCGACAACTCCAAGCTGCTGGCCGACGCGCTGGGCATCATCGTGCCGGGCGCTGGCGTGCCGCTGCGCGCCACCTTCATCATCGATCCGGACAATGTGATCCAGCACATCACGGTGAACGGCCTGAACGTTGGCCGCAACCCGCAGGAAACGCTGCGCATCCTCGACGCGCTGCAGACCGACGAGCTGTGCCCGTGCAACTGGACCGAAGGCCAGGACACGCTGAAGCCCGCAGCGTAAGCACGGCGCGGGGATAGTGCGCCAGCACTATCCCCCGACTCGCGCACGCCCGGCCGGCGGGGCGGGCGGCGCTCCTGCCGCCCGAACCCGTTCGACGTCGGCCGCGGCTTTGCCGCGGCGGCCTTGCCCATGAAAGCCAAGCATCCATGATCTTCTCCGAACTCGCCAAGACCCTGCCCGATCACGCCAAGGATCTGCGCCTCAACGTCTCCAGCCTGCTCAACGAACAGCTGCTGAGCGATCAGCAGAAGTGGGGCACGCTGGTGGCCGTGGCGCATGCCTGCGCCCACAAGCCGCTGATCGACGCGGTGGAGGAAGAGGCGGCCACCAGGCTGACCGCCGAAGCGATGAATGCGGCCAAGGCCGCCGCCAGCATCATGGCCATGAACAACATCTATTACCGCTTCACCTACATGGCCTCGCGGCCCGACTACAAGACAATGCCGGCCAAGCTGCGCATGAACGTCATCGGTTCGCCGGGCATCGAGAAGGCGGATTTCGAGCTGTTCAGCCTCGCCGTTTCGGCCATCAACGGCTGCGGCATGTGCATCGACGCGCACGACAAGGTGCTGGCCCAGCACGGCCTGGGCGCCGACAAGATCCAGGCCGCGGTGCGCATCGCCGCCGTGGTGCACGCGGTGGCGCGCACACTCCAGGCGCTGTAACATCCAGGCGCTGCAATGCGGCTGCAACCGTGGCGCAGACTGCCACGAACCTGAAAGGCCAGCTTTCCCACGGGAAGGCTGGCCTTTTCCGTCCAGTTGGGCTAAGTGCTGCTCAAATCGGCGGCCGAACGCCCGCCGGAGAGATGCCATGGGTCTGATCACCTATCTCGATTCGGTGAAGCAGCGCGATCCGGCGCCGCGCTCGCGTTGGGAAATCCTGATCTATCCCGGTGTCTGGGCGCTGGGCCTGCACCGCATCGCGCACGCGCTGTTCTCCTTCCGCTTCTTCTTCCTGGCCCGCCTGGTCAACCACATCAGCCGCTTCCTCACCGCCATCGACATCCATCCCGGCGCCCGCATCGGCCGCAATTTCTTCATCGATCACGGCTTCGTGGTGATCGGCGAGACGGCCGAGATCGGCGACAATGTCACCATCTACCAGTGCGTGACGCTGGGCGGCACCGATCCGGCCGGCGGCCGCGGCGGCAAGCGCCACCCGACCATCCTTGATGGCACGATCATCGGTTCGGGGGCGCAGGTGCTTGGGCCCATCACGGTGGGCGCCGGCGCCCGCATCGGCGCCAACGCTGTGGTGACGCGCGACGTGGCGGAAGGCGCCACCATGGTCGGCATCCCGGCCAAGCCGGTGGTGGTGGCGGCCGACGAATATGTGAAGCCGTTCCTTCCCTATGGCACGCCGTGCGCCCAGAAATTCGATCCGGAAACGCAGAAGCTGGAACTGCTGCGCTGCGAGATCGAGGTGCTCAAGGCCCGGCTGGATGAACTGACCGGCGAAGAGGCGCGGCGAAAGGCAAGTTGACCTGCCCGCCGCCGCGCGCCACATCTGGCGCGTGAGCACAGTCATCCCGTTGGCCCTCGCCGCCGGCACCCGCCAGGTCGCCTTCACCCGCACCGAGCTTGACCGCATCATGTCGCTCTATGGCCGCATGGTCGCCGCCGGCCTGTGGCGCGATTATGCGCTGGAACTGGGCGCGAAGCAGGCCAGCTTTTCCGCCTACCGCCGCAGCGCCGAAAACCCCGAGGTGCGGCTGGTGAAGGACCCGGCCCTGCGCCAGCGTCAGGGGGAATGGGTGCTGTACGGCGAAGGCGGCATCGTGCTGAAGCGCGGGCATGAGCTGGCCGGGGTGCTTGCCGTGGTGGAGCGGCGGCTGCTGAAGGCGGTCGAGGGCTGAAGGCAGCGGTGTGATCCAGTGAGCCCGTCGCGGCAGAGCGGCAATGCCCGCCCCGGACTTGAGCCGGGGTCAGACGAGTCAAAAAAGGCGGCCTGTTGGGCCGCCTTTTTCGCTCGCTGGCCGGGCTTGGGCCGAGTCAGCAAACAAGGCTGCGCCTTATTTTGCGCCGGCCAGCGCCGTCTGCGCCTGGGCGCCGCCGTTGTCGGGCACCAGTTCACCGGTGCGATCGCTGATCTGCGCAAAACGCTCGGCCACCGTCTCGGCGGTCAGCTCATCTGCCGAGAGGTGGATGCCGCGGGTCAGCGTCACATAGGCGCGTTCGATGCCGCCGCCGCCGGCGTTGAGGATGACATTGGTTGGCGCTTCGTCGGAGACGAGGTAGACGGCGGCCGGCACAACGGTTTCCGGGCCCATCTTTTCCAGCAGCGCCGCCGGCATCAGATCTTCCGTCATGCGCGTCGCGGCCAGCGGCGCGATGGTGTTGACGTGGACATTATACTTGGCGCCTTCCAGCGCCAGCGTCTTCATCAGGCCGACAAGGCCGAGCTTGGCCGCGCCATAATTGGCCTGGCCGAAATTGCCATAGAGACCGGTCGAGCTGGTTGTCATCAGGATGCGGCCGAACGCCTGCTCGCGCATCAGGTCCCACACCGCCTTGGTGCAGTTGACGCTGCCCATCA
>ERZ1066121.91-NODE-91-length-82059-cov-8.189430_pt1 | contig 82059 bp, 61 predicted proteins | sample MGYA00382768_ERZ1066121 | MGnify/ENA primary metagenome ERZ1066121 (study PRJEB33369, sample SAMEA5778351) | biofilm metagenome | biome: Industrial cooling water; feature: Water cooling tower basin; material: Biofilm | place: United Arab Emirates | collected...
ATAAATATAGACAACAAAGATAATCACTATTTACCCCAACTTATTGAGCCGATACAAAATTATATTCAATCAAATAGTTTTAGAAGCAGTTAAACGATGGCTTAAAAAATCTGATGCACATTCTCATATACATTCACCTTTAGATATTTTGGATACACTTTTAAAAAAAAGCGACAATTCAACCTTTATGGATGGTGGGTCGTTAGTTGTTCATTATTTTGCGGTGGATAGTTATAAAACACAAGAACTTCGCGAACATGCGTTAATTTTAATTTCTGATTGCTTAACATCAAATCAGCCGAAAACAGTGCTACGAGCATTGAAAAGTTTAGCAAAAGCACTAAAAGAACCTGTAGACCGCTTGTCTTGTGAAAGAATTGATGAACAATGCGAAAAATGGGTACCTGAACAGTTAAAGATACTAGAATTAATTAACACCTTGATTAATCACAATAAACAAGCACTGATTTATTTAAAAGTTATTAATATACTAAAATGGCATGTTCATTTGGGGTACTCAGTACAAGTTAGAAGAGTAGCATTACAAATAATTAAATTAATTCCTGATACTTTTGAATTTCGTTTGATTGGAATTTTAGCTTATATAAGCGAATTAGATTGGCTAATAAACAATAAAGGTAAAATGGATTTATTACTTTTTCAAACAAATTGGCAAGAACGAGAAAAACGAGTTAATGAACTTGCTATAAATGTAGTCAAAGACTTTTTAAAAAAATATCCTGATGCTAAGTCGGGAATACAAGTATTAAACAAACATTTAAAAATAATTCAGGATAGCGGTCTCAAAAATAGAAGTGGCTCTTTATTTGTAGATGCTCTTTTGAAAATAGCAGAGGTAGACTATATTGCTGAAATGTGCAAAGCTATTATTGACGCTCCTGATTCTTTATTAGCAACAAATCTTGCATCTTTGCTATATAAACTAAGAAAACTTGATGTGCATCGTGCAATAAAAATTACTCAGTTAGCGACTCATACTAATAACTCGATTCTTTGTTCCTCTATCGCAAAAAAGTTTTGGGCTTGGGATAGTAACCTTGAATCAGTAGATGTTGATATCATTAATAAATTGCTTACCCATGATGATATGGAAGTAAAAAAGCATGCGATAGATTCTTTGTTAATGATGAAAGATTCATATGCTAAATTAGTTATTTCGATGGCTATTAAAGTAGATATTGGTGCCAACAGAGAACTTGCAATTGAGTTATGCAAAATATTTAGTTCCAATTCTGGCATTTCTCCTGATAACTTAACAGATGAGGAATTAGAGATACTTTTGGCTAAACTTGAACGAGTTACAGATATTTCAAACTACCAAATAAGCATATTTATTGCTTATTGCTCTAAAAGATTGCCACGTTCAGTTGTGCAGCTACTACTTAAAAGAATTCATTACGATGAGATACATAATGATATTAACTATCATCCACTTCCATATACTGAGTTTCAGCAAAGATTTGATGGTTTGGCTGAAAATGATGAATACGAAGATATTTTACGAGATATCCTAAAACATGTATTAGATTTATCTAACCGTGGATTTTTAATTCCAGAGCTTTTCAAAGAGATATCATTAAATTTTTCACATAAAAGCTTGAAAGTACTTAATGAATGGATTAACTCACAAGTTCCAGAACAATTACTTACTGTTAGTTACCTTTTGCGTAACTTATCTAAATCATTTGTTCTTGATAATGTGGAATTTATTAGTAATTTACTTGAAAAAGCTTATGATCTAGGAGATAATTATTACAAAACTGTTTGCAATGATTTAAGCGAGAGCTTTTCAAGAAGTGAATATTTTGGTATTTTAGGAGCAACTTTGCCTCAAAATGAAGAAACTAATTTATCAAATACAGTTGCTAACATTGCAAAACAATTTATTTTAGGTACACCCTCACAAGAATTTTATAACTCTCTATATAACAAAATTATAGAATCTAACAAATCTTGGATAAAAATTTTAGAAGAAATTAATGAATAAATTTTTATTGACTTAAAACTTGATCTTTAAATACTATAAAAGCAGTAACTATAATGTATCACTATCTGTACTTAACTTTCAATCTATTACACGCATTGCTCAAAATTGATTCAAGATAGCTGACTTACTATTTAAATCACTAATTTATCAGAAAACCAATACTACCGTTTTGTGGTTATAATCTATATCTAAATTAAGAACACTTAACTCACACTGCCCATGAGCCGAGATGCTTTAGTACTAGGTATAAACAAATACCCTTTCCTCAAAGATTCATCAGGCGCCACGAAGTATCTCACCACTCCTGCATCTGATGCAGAAGTAATTGCACAACTTCTAGAAACTCACGGTGGCTTTAGGGTCAAACGCTTCCCAGCTACCATCATTGATGGTAAGTTGCAGGTTGACCCGAATAAACCCTTTGAAACTGAAGAATTAGAAAAGGCAATTCTTAATTTATTTCTTCCAGAAACAGAAAAACCGCCAGAAACAGCATTACTGTTTTTCGCTGGACATGGACTGCGGAAGCAATTGAGACAAAATTTAACACAGGGTTTCTTAGCAGCTAGCGATGTCAAACCAGTCAAGGTATGGGGTTTTTCGCTGCGAGATTTGTGGGATATATTGCAGCAAAGTCAAGTAAAACAGCAAATTATCTGGTTAGATTGCTGTTTTGCTGGAGAATTGCTGAATTTTAAAGATACTGAGTTGGGAAGGCAAAGTTCGGGGTGTGACCGCTTTTTGATTGCAGCATCGCGCGATTATGAAGTAGCGTATCAACAGTTGGATGGTAAACATGGGGTATTAACAGGCGCCATTTTAGCAGCACTTAACACAAATCAAGTTTATGAAGGAGACTGGATTACCAATCGAATGCTAGCAGTTTCGGTTGAGGAGAATTTACAAAAATACTATGAGAAAACAAAAATTCCTCAAACTCCACTGATAAGCAACCACGGGGAAGTTATTAAGCTAGTTCAAGGAAAAGCAACTGTTAATAACACATCAAAAAAGGAATTGCAAATTTTACTGCATTGGCTGATTCAACTTTTAGAAGACGACACAATCGAAAGCATCCAAGTTGATTCAACGGCTATACCAGGTAAAAACTCGTCACTAACAGCTAATAATATTGCTATCTTTTATAAAGATGGTCATTCTAGCCCCATACAAACTCAAGACACTAAAAACTTGGAGCATCAAAATCAATTAGACCTGGAAAGAATTGTACCAAAAGCAAAGCTGGCTATGTTGGTGCTAGAACGGTACATACAGAGTAATAATACTTATTTAAGAGATACAAAATATAAAATTACTCGTTTAGATATATTAGCTGAGTTAGCAAAGCACGAATTAAATCCAACACCAAAGCGCAGTGAGGCAGAAATCCTTGCAAACTTTAACAGCGCTTCTAGTATAGGAAGGTATTGGTTACGTAAGATAGATGATAAAAAGATTCCTCGTTCTGAGCTACCCAAAATTATAGAGTTAATTGAGCAGGGGAGTCGGACAATTTTACTAATCGACCGTCCCGGAAGCGGTAAGACCTGCATGTTGCTCGACCTTGCTGATTACATTGAGTCCGAAAAAGCATCGGTTTGGGGACTTCTATTTATCAAAGGCGACCAGTTTACAAATATCAGCAGTGAGCAGGAATTGACAGCGCACGGCTTACCCGAAGATATTGTAGGTCAATGCGCGCGTCTAGCTGATTACCGACAAGTTGTAGTCATTATTGACTCTCTTGATGTTTTATCTCTCAGTCGTCAGCACGGCGCCCTCAAAGTTTTCCTAGGAATTATAGACCGACTAGAAAAACTTGAGCGAGTTACTGTGGTTGTTGCCTGTCGTAATTTTGACTTGGAGTACGACCCCTTACTTCGAGGGCGTTCCTGGCAACATAAAATTAATTTACAACCACTTGATTTCGATAATGAAGTTAAGCCATTCTTAATCGATTGGAAAGTTGATGTTTCAAACATAACCCCAGAATTACGGTTATTATTACAAATACCTCAAAACTTGCGGATTTACGAGAGGGTAGCCAAACTGGGCGTTTCATTACAACCTGCATCTGCTTACGAACTTTACAACAGTTTCCTTGAGGAAGTGGTAGTTAAAAATTCAACACTTGGTACTGAGGCTGTAGTAGCTTTGCAGAATATGGCTGAACAGTTAATGCAGCAAAGAACTCAGTCATACAGCAAGGCATCTTTTGGAACAAGCGAAGAAATTGTCAGGCAATTGATTAGTCAAGAAGTACTGCTAGAAACTTCCCCTAGTGTTCTAGCTTTTAGCCACCAAACATTAGCAGATTGTCTTACTGTCCGAGCAACACAGGCTAAAAACCAAACCTTGGCACAATTCATCCTCGAACATTCCCAACTTCCATTTATCCGTCCAGCAGTTCGAGCGTTTTTCTTTTATTTGCGTGCTTATCAACCCGATGTGTTTAGGCGGCAAGTATGGGAAGTGTTATCTCACGATAAAATCGCATATCATGTTAAACGACTCATAAGCGAGTCGTTCGCTGAGTTAGTACCAGTTAAGGAAGATTGGCGATTACTGCACCGAATTTTCCAAAACCACCCCGATTTGTTTCGACGGTTATTATGGCGAGCAAACAATGGCGCCTGGTGGAATATTATCACGCAACACTGGTTGCCAGAAGCCAAGTTAGCAAAAGAGCGGGAAACTTGGTTGTTTCAGTTTGTTCAATGGTTGGGAGCGTGGATAAATATATACCCTACAGAAGTAGTGGCTTTTTGGAGAGAGGCACTCGCTCAAAAAGGGGCAGACCCACAAAACCTTGCTAGAAGCGTGCGCTCGATGTTAACTAATTTTAAAGCATGGCGTACTACAGGGATACAGGAATTACTAGAAACTTTGGTGGAAGATTTTGAGATAGAAGAACATGATTTTCTTGGTACTTTGCTAACTCAGTGGGTAGAGTTGACCAATGGTGGGGATACTTTACTTTGGAGGTACATTACTAAAAATATTTTACCTGAAGACATAGGGGGTTGGAATTTAAGAGATAAACTGCGCTGTAAACCGCATGAGTTTCACCGAGACAACTTTTTAGCAGATCGCTTAAATCAATCTGATTTTCTACTAAATCTAGTATTAAATGAGATTGAGAATTGGAGCGAGCTTTTATATCATACATCTTGGGGTTTAAGTCATAGCCAAGGTGTTATTCGCCATGTGGACAGCTTAACATTTCTTCTTAGTAGCTTAGAAAGTGCCTTAAAATTTCGAGCCAGCCAAAATGATGTTTGGTGGCAAACAAATGAGCCACGCTTACGCACAACATAAATAGATGTTATCCGCTACTTTGTTACCGAAGCTTATAAGGAAAATATCATAACTAATATAGCTGGAATCGAGAACCAATTACAAGATGAAAAGCTTTTCCGTTGGAACCGAGTCAAATATGAATTAGGCAAACTTATGAATATGGCTTATCCGTATATTTCTGAATCGGTACGAGTGACAAACCAAGCTATAATCTTATCTTTGTGTTCTGAAAGAGAAAAGTACGAAGAATTTTCTTTTTGGGCATATCGCGAATTTTATAATTATTTCCTTTGGATCCCATGTATCTTCCGAACCACGGAAACACAAGCTTTTATAAACACTTGGCAAGATAGTTTTGGTTATAGTAGTCCTAAACGTGATATTCATACCTGGGGTGGATGTGTAATGCCACCTTTATCTCCGCAAGATTTACTTAAACTATCAAATCAAGGCTTTTTTCAGTTATTAAATTACTATAAAATACATCAAAATCGAGATAATTTAGATGAAGATATGATTGGAGGCTTCAGCGAAGTTAAAGGGGTATTACGTGATGCTTGCTCCTTGGAACCCATGCGGTTTATAAATTTATTTAGTCGTTTTATTGAAGAAAATTTGCACCAAGATTACATATGTGCTTTGGTAGAAGGAATCACATCTCACCTGCGCTATCGTTTTGGAAATGTCAGACCACCGCAGCAATGGGAACCTATCAAACCGCTTGAAGAGGGGGAAACACTCGCATGTACTTTACTCAATTGGCTGGAACGGTACTTAATTATTTGGGAAGATAGTCGAACTGTTCGTGAAGCATTGGAAGCTTGTTGTGATGTGTTAAACGATTCAGAATCAGTTGAGCGCTTATCATTATTACTTTTCTGGCTTTACAACAAGTATCCAGAAGACAGGCAAATTAGGGAAAATAGTGGCGATCTTGTTAGCACGGCAATTAACTCCGTACATGGCGTTGGGGCAGAAAGCGCCATAAAGCTTTGCAACAAACTTTTGGAAAAAGAACAAGCTATTCCTGAGATGTTATTTTTATTACTACGCCAAGCAGCACACGATAAAGGAATTTATGTGCGTGTACTTATACTTGAACATCTTCACTTTTTGATTTATAAAAATCCTGATTTGGGTTGGCAACTATTGGCTAATGTTTTTCAAGAACCTCAACCTCGTTTATGGAAATATACAGAGTTATGCTTTTATTATCAATATCACAACAATTTTGATAAAGTCGCTCCCTACTTAAGTCGTCTTTTGCAGGAAGGCATAGAAGAAGCTGGCGATGTTTGGGGACGACTTACTACATTAGCAAGCTTGGCTGGACATATAAGTCAGGAAGAATTATTTGAAACTTTGTTAAAAATCAATAGTAATACAGCCTGGAAGGGAGCAACTCAGGTATTTAAAGCCAATTTAGAATTAAAAGAACACACAGAGTCTTGTATCTCCGGACTCATTAATGTTTTGCGTTATGAAAGTATAACTAAGGAGATTCTTAGAGAAATTGATGGATGCTTTGAAGAAGAAAATAAAAGAAATTTTATTTCGCAAAAATTAGCGTTTACTTTCCTTGAAGCAACTACAACGTCTGTAACAAGCTTTGATTTGCATGGTTTTATAGAATGGCTAGGTTATAAATCGCGACAAAACCCTCTATCTGTATTGGAATTAACTGAAGCACTAAGCAAAAAGCTTGAGGCAATGACGATGAATGCTAGCCTACTATGGCGTACAGAACCTTTGATTGTGGCATTAAACGAAATTTTACGGGAAGCTGATGACACAGATGACCCAAAATTAATCGAGCGTGCTATCAACTTACAAGACCGTTTTTTGAAGCTGGATATACGCGGAATTGAGGAATTACTCAACAAGGCTGGACAGAACTAATTGTGAACTATTCTACCTCCTCTTTTTCTCATGTTGGGTTCCGCTACCGCTACACCCAACCGACGAATATGTGGATTTACTGTTTGTTTTCCTCGGCGCCTGTCAAATTACTCAAGCTACGGCTTGCAACATCGGCACTTAAGCCCCAAACTAGTAAGCCTAAATAGTCTGAGAAGGGGTCGGCGCCAAATGTTGCTCCTTTTTGCACGTACAATGAACGCAAGCCAACTACTGATAAACTAAGCAATAGCGCTAGAGAAAATAAAGGTTGTGCAAACCAGTAAGTTGCTTGGGTGCGAAATTTACTGCCAGATAAGAATATTAGTGCTTTTTGTGACCATAACACCCATTTATCTACTGGTTGTTTGACGTTGTTATGTACGGCGCCACCAACCGCGACAACTGCATCTTTCACACCTTTGACAAGTTCTGTTAAGTTAAACGGCGCCTGTCCGGGTCCCATAGTTAATGGAGGTTGAAATTTAGCGATATCTTGCTGTAGTTCGTTCAGTAATGTTTTTGCTTGTTCGTCTTGAGATAAACTAATTTGTAGCCTAATGTTGTTTATTTTTTGAAGTAAGCCATTGTCACCTTTGACTTGAGGAAATGTTTTGTATGGTTCTAATTTTTGCTCGATTGTACGTAGAGATAGCAAACATTCGTAACGAGCAGTAATTTTATCTACTTCGGTTGTTGCTGCTTCTAGTTTCATTTGCTGTACTAATTGCTCGGCTTGAGATAGCATTGGTATCAAGATTTTTTGGTCTTCTTGATGTGCAGAAGTAATTTGTTTTTCTAATTGCTTGATTTTACCGAATGTTTCTGCTTGGGGAATGCCTTTCTCTTGCATGTATTTGATTAAGCGACCTAATATAATTCCTAAAAGCAGTACTAAAAGTGGTACAAAAGGAGCGATTCGCATTGTGATATTGACTGGAACGATTAATCTTTCTCTGGCGCCTTCTAGAGTTAAATAAACTGCTCCTGTGTAACGGTCTGAAGGTATTTTATTACTATCCCATTGTAAGGGTAATTTTACTATTCGGTCGGCTTTTAATGTTTGGGGAATGTTAGCTACTTTGATTTGATTATTACTTAATTGGTAAGCTGTTTGTTCGCCTTTTAACAATACTTCTGCGCTGTTTACTGTTACAGATGCATCTTCGCTGTTGTCGAAAGCTAAATCCCAAGTTTGTAAGAAGGCACTTTGGGGAAATAGTATACGTGCTAATCCACAATCTAACCACCAGGTGCATTGAGTTAATTGTAATTGTACTTGCTCGTTTCCTCGTAACGGCGCCAGTTTTGGTCTAGCTTTGACTAATACATTAATATTAATAAGCTGTTTTTGATTAGGAAGTCGTATTTCAATTTGCCCTTTGTATGTTCCAGGTAGTTGGGGGTTGTTGATTTTGACTTGGAAATCTTTGGGTATACCCGCAGCTAGTTTGGTTTCACCTATAAATGATATATTCTGGCGCCCGATTATTTCCGAACCTTCAGTACGCTTTAAGTCGGAAGCAAGGAATGTGAACTGGTCTACTTTTGCCGGGGCGGAAAGACGTACACTACCGATGAGGGTATTTTCTTCATTCAACCAACCTTTGATTTGCAAAGGTTTATCCTTCGCATCTACTGTAATAGTAGTTTGCGCTAAAGCTGGTTGAGGACAAATTAACAATAAGCAGACAGCAGTAAAAATCCAGCGTTTCATATTATTTCAGGGATACCGAACGAGCTAAGGCAATTTCATGGGCAGCATATAAAGAATAAACCAAGCCAAGGGGATTATAGTTATTTTGTAGTAATGAGCGGCGTACTGCTAGCATCGCTTGTCCCATTGGTTCGCCTGCAAACAAACGTTTAAATACTTCTGTGGCATAATATTCGGCAAAGTTTTCGAGTACTGGGCATTCTGTACCAACTACTCCACTGGCGCCTGCATTTAAAAAATCATCAATTAGGTTAACATAGCTTTCGGGACTATAATCACCTGTTGCACAACCGTTGAGAAAAACGAGGGGGTTATGCGACCAAGTTGACTCGTAGCATTCCAAAAAATTACTGTAAATTCTTTCGTCACTAATTTCTAAATAAGGTCGCTTTGGCATTTCCTCTACACCACCGTGACAGTAGAAGTAGACCAAATCTAAATTCTGACCATATGTACTCCAAATGTTTTCTAACTCTAACATTTCCTCTGCTGGTAGAATATTTAGTTTCGCTGCTAGTTCTAAATTGGACAAATGTTGGCGCCAAAGCTGAAAATCTCGATATACGTTGAAACTTAGTTGCAAAGGTTGATTATTTTGAATTTGTCGCACCAGTGTCATAGGGTAGTTATGCTTGCTACTAGTCCAACATGGTAATTGTTCGATGGAATAGCGATAACCCCAAAAAGCATTAGGACAAATATACTTTGGGTCATTTTTATTTGGACAATCGGTACAATCTAAATCATGGTCGGTAAAGCGCGCGCAAACAGGATTTTGTTTTCTGGTTTGGATTTTCCGCTCATATAGCAATGCCCAAGGAATTGTTACTTTTCCTAACACTGGGTTGACTTGAATAACTGTATCTGGTGTTAATGCAGCTTTTAATCTTTCTGCTTGGTCATTATCTGAATTTTGCGGTAGAAGCAAACGATAAAGTTCGCGTCCTGCATTTGCTAAACTGGGAAGCCAGGTATTAAGTTGTTCGATACTTCCTTGTGCTTCTCCCCAATATCCGTTATGTAAAGTTTGATGAAGTTGTTGGCGAATTGCAGTAATGGCGTTTCCTAATGCGGCGCCTTGCAAGGAGGTATCATAAAATGCTAGTTCCTTGTTGCCTTCGGTTCTATCAAGAAAGCGAAAATCAATACTGCCATCTCTAACGTCGAGTTCCACATCTACAGTTAATACTCTTTCGGGGAGTTGCGCTAGCTGAGAGTTTGTAAGTAAGTCAGTTGTGGTAAACGTAATGCGACTACTTTGAGGAGGACGCAAAGATTCTGGTATAGAGGCGCCAGCGTTGGGGATAATTAAAATTGCGAGTTGCTTGGACTGAAGCAAGTAGCCACGGTAAAATAATTCGACTTGAATATAACCTCGACCTTCTAAGCAGTTGGGTTTTACTGTGAAATGAATGCTATCTGAGGCGCCTGCACGTGGTAAAGTCAGTTTTTTACAATGTGCGTTGATGCTGAAGTCTTTAGATGTTACTACTACGTCTAATAGTAAGTGTTGTTGCTCGTTCCAAACTTGAGTTAGTGCTTGTTCAGGAAATGGGGCTGGCGAGTTATCTATTCCTGTCGGTTCTGGGCTAATATTTATATATAGTAAATATGCTTGACCGTGGATTAGCGGTTCGGTTGGTGGAATAAGCGATTGGTTGGTGGCGCCTGTAAAGTATGTATTAAAGTAACGATAGTTTTGTACGTATTCGGAGATTTGTTCTAAGAAAACAAGTTGCTTTGCAGTTTGATCTTGATTTTCCGTAAGCAGGATATTGCTTGTAATATTAATTACCTGCTTATATTTATCTTCAGGTTCGCCAGCGCTTTGACCGTCAAAGGTGATAATCTCCTTAGAATCACTAAAAAGTTCTTTTTTTAACTCGATTAAATTTGGCAGGAACTCTCTGGGTATTTTGGCGTCTAAAGCCTCTAATTTAGCTATTTTAACTGTAAAAAGCTTGTTTAATGCGGGATTCGCTGCAACAAGCGTCATTATTTCATCTTTAATAAAATCCCAATAATCAGGGTCTATATCTAGTTGCTGTCCAATGTCTTGCAAAATTGCTTGCTCATCTTCGCTCAAAGCAACCTGTAGTTCTCTTAGAGCAAGTAAAAGGGCTAGTAGAGTTGTTGTTACGGAAGAATTCATTAAGTCGCGAAGATAGTACTGAATTTATACTAGTATACTTAATTATTATGATCAGAAATGCATTAGTCGTTGGTATTAATCAATATCCCTCTTTGAAGGATAAACTCACGAGAAAAGCTAAACACTTGACAACTCCTGCTACTGACGCAGAAGCCGTAGCGCAATTATTGGAACGTTATGGAGAATTTAAAGTACAACGATTACCATCTGTTAACCAGGATGATAAGCTACTAGTTAACCCACGGCAGGGTGTTAAGTTAGAAGAATTGAAAAAAGCAATTAATGATTTATTTTGCCCACAAACTGGTCAAGTTCCAGAAACGGCAGTACTATTCTTTGCTGGGCATGGCTGGCGTGAAAGTGGGCATGGTGAAACAGAAGGCTATTTGGTAACGAGCGACGCGAGACCCACAGAAGAATTATGGGGTTTGTCTTTGAAGTGGTTGCGCCAAGTGTTAGATGAAAGTCCAGTACGACAGCAAATTATTTGGTTAGACTGCTGCCATAGTGGTGAGTTATTTAATTTTGCACAGGAAGATTTAGTAGAGTATCATACAGGACGAGATAGATGTTTTATTGCTGCATCAAGAGACTTCGAGGTAGCTTATGCACAAGCACAAGGAGAGCATGGAGTTCTTAGCGGTGCTTTGATAAAGGGTTTAGACCCTACCCTACAACCCCATAAATGGATAACGAATTATAGTTTAGTTCATTTTGTCGAAGAGGCTTTAAAAGAGGCGCCGCAACACCCAATCAGCAAGAATTTCGGTGGGCAAATAAATCTTACAAGTACACAGTCAATCCTTTCTAGCATTTGCCCATACAAGGGATTAGCTTACTTTGACTTTAATAATGAAGACCCAAAATACTTTCATGGTCGAGAATTACTAACAAAGCAACTTGTAGAGAGAGTCAACCAGAGTAATTTTTTAGCTTTGCTTGGAGCATCGGGAAGTGGTAAGTCTTCGGTTGTAAGAGCGGGATTACTTCATCAGCTTAAGTTAGGAAAGATATTGCCAGGAAGCGATAGATGGAAAATTTATGAACCATTTACTCCTGGGGAGCATCCTCTCGAAAATTTAGAAAGGGTTATTAATGTTAAAACTGACCAATTGCAAGGTTTAGTTAAAGCTGCTGCAGCTGACCGAGTAGTATTAGTAATAGATCAATTTGAAGAAGCTTTTACCTTGTGTCGGAATGAGACCGAACGTCAGCAATTTTTCAAGTGTCTATTAGATGCACAGCAGTGTCTTGGTAATAAACTTTGCATTGTTTTGGTGATGCGCGCAGATTTCCAGAGTAAGTGTGTAGAGCAAGATTATACGGGATTAGGCGCCAAAATAGACCAAAACCTGGTAAGAATAATGTCCATGAGTCAAAAGGAGTTAAGAGAAGCAATAATTAAACCTGCGAAACTTGTAGGTTTAGAAATTGAGCGCGAACTTGTAAATCAGATGATTACAGATGTTTCAGGCTCTTCTGGAGACTTACCTCTATTACAATATACGCTTACAGAGCTATGGGAGATGCAGACTTTAAGTAGACTAACTATTAGTGATTATACTCGTTTGGGTGGGGTAAGGAAAGCGCTGGAAAAACATGCTACAAAAGTTTTGAAGTCTTTATCTAAAGATGACCGATCAGTTGCCAAGCAGATATTTTTGTCACTGACTCAGCTAAGTGAAGATGAAACAGTCGAAGATACACGCAGAAGAATTAATAAAGATGATTTAGCTACCACTTCGCAACTAAAAGCACAGCTTGAAAACGTAATTCAAAAGTTAGTAGATGCTAAATTAATAATCATTACTGAGTTGTTAGAAAAGCAAGGTGACGCAGTAAAGAGAACCACAGTAATAGAAATTGCTCATGAAACCTTGATACGCTATTGGAAACTGTTACGCCGTTGGTTAAAGATAAACCGGAAAGCCTTATTGATAAAGCAGGAAATTGAAGATTCTGCTAGATATTGGCGATATCAAGGTAAGACCAAAGATTATTTATTACCAGAAAAGCGATTAAAAAAAGCTAAAGAGTTGTCTCAAAAGCTTACTGGAGAATTAATTTTATCTGATTTAGCTCAAGATTTCATTAGAGAAAGCATAAAATATAGAAGAAGTACTATTATTCGAGTAATTGGATTTGGTTTTATTGCTCCCCTTGTTATAGTGGGATTAGTTGGATTTATTACTGAGAGAAATAGTAGAGTTCGTGAACTCTGGGATACTGTCGATGCAGCTCAAGCTCAGAAAAACAGTTTAGGTAGAAATCAGGCTCTTGAGAAGTTGGTACAAGCTGGTGAAAGTTTAGCCAATAGAGATTTTACAGAATATGACCTCACTGGTATTAATTTAAGGAATGCTGACCTCAGTAGCACTAACCTAAAAGGTGCTATACTCAGAGGTGCTGACTTAAGAAATGCTAACCTCAATGGTTCTTATTTTGGGAAAGCTGACCTTAGCGGAGTCAAACTTGATTCAGCTTATCTCATGGGTGCCACTTTTATTGATGCTTATCTCGGTAATAGCAAATTAAATAGTGCTAATCTTAGTAATGCTGATCTAAGCGGCGGTGACCTCAACAATGCTGACCTGAGTGATGCTAATTTTAGTAATGCAAAGCTTTCTGAAACTAATCTTAGACATTCTATACTCAAAGGTACTAATCTTCAGCAGGCTAATCTCAGTGAAGCCGATCTTGGTGGTGCGAACCTAGAAAATGCAAAACTGGTTAATGCTAACCTAAAAAATAGCTACTTTGGTGAAACCAAAATCAGTGGTGCTAATATTGCCAACGCTAACTTGGGAAATGCTAAAGATTTGACTAATGAACAATTAAAATCTGCTCTAAATTGGCAGCAAGCTAGATACACTAAATTAATTACCAATAGGAATAATCGACAGTGGAAAGCAGTATCTGTACTCGCTGGAAATGGATGGACAAAAACTAATATTTGCTTTAAGAAAGGCTCAACTTTAAATATAATTGCTAAGGGACAGTGGGCTAATGGATTCTATATTCGCTCAAGTGGGACATCATATCAACCGTTTTATGGAGCTGACGGTCAAACTACGTCAGATGGACAAGCGGTTAGGAATACATGGCTTTTACCAACAGTGAATCTTGGTACCTTAATAGGTAGAATGAATAATAGTAATCCATTTGAAGTTGGCTCAAAGTATAGTCAAGTAGTTAGACAAGATGCATGTTTAGACTTAGCAATCAATGATAATAGCGACTTAAAAGATAATTTGGGTGCATTAAGCGTTATTATTAACATTTCTATTAAATAAACTAATTAGACAAAAAGAATCAAAAAAATATATACCCGGTTTTCTCAAAACCGGGTGCTTGACATTATGACTCGAAAATAGCAGTGATAAGTCATAAAATATTAGCTAAATGTCAAACAAATATGATTATTTTGAATTTGAACCTGCTGAAGAAGCACTTTCTGACCTTGGTGGGGTTGATGGTTGAGGAGTTTGAATAACAATAACTCGCGTTTGCACACACCATCCAAATATACGACGGACGCAAACTGTTCGAGTTTGAGTTTGAGCATTTACTTGTGCTGGTGAAGTCGCAATAGTTAAAGCGGCTAACATCCCCATTCCTAAAGTCAAGCGTAAAGTATTTAAATTCATAATTCTTGTCCTTGAAACTATTGTTTCACTACTGAAAATTTTAAATCGATAGATGTTTTCTCTCCATGCCACAAGACTTTACAAGTTTTTGGACTTTGGAGTGTGGAAAAAATCGACCCTTGCCTTGAATAGCAAATGTATTATTTTGTGATTACAGTCAAGTTCTTACGTAAGTAATAACACTGTCTTTGTTATTGTATACAATACTAAATTGACTTACGTGATTTGCGACACACTAGAAGCGTGATTATACTCACTAGCTTTGTAAAATAAATACTAATAGTTATGAATAAGATGGAGAGGTTTAGCACAGTATGTCAGAGTCATCGATCCAGGAGTGCTTTTTCGATATATCAGTTCCGAAGATCTCTATTACTTTCCACACAGATATATCAACAGTATTTAGGGACATGATATAACTTTTAGGAAAACAGTACTGTCGTTTTGTAGTTATAATCTATATCTAAGTAAAAACACTGAATCTACACTGCCCCATGAGTCGAGATGCTTTAGTAATAGGAATCAACAAGTACCCTTTCCTCAAAGATTCATCAGGCGCCTACAAGCATCTCACCACTCCTGCATCTGATGCAGAAGCGATTGCCAAACTTCTAGAAGCCCACGAAAACTTCCGAGTTAAACGCTTTCCAGACAGTTTTATTGATGGTAAGTGGCAAGTTGACCCAGATAAACCCTTTAAAACTGAAGAACTAGAAAAGGTAATCCTTGATTTATTGCTCCCTGAAAGTGGAAAATACCCAGAAACAGCCTTACTATTTTTCGCTGGACATGGGTTGCGACAACAATTGAGACAAAATTTAACATATGGTTTTTTAGCAGCTAGTGATAGTTGTCCCAGCAAAAATCAATGGGGTTTCTCCCTAGAACGATTATGGCGTATATTGCAGCAAAGCGAAGTAAAACAGCAAATTATCTGGTTAGATTGCTGTTTTGCTGGAGAATTGCTCAATTTCAAAGATACCGAACTAGGAAAGCGAAGTTCGGGATATGACCGCTCTTTTATTGCTGCATCGCGCGATTATGAGGTAGCCTATGAGCAGTTAGATGGTAAACATGGGGTATTAACAGGCGCCCTTTTAGCAGCACTTGACCCACTTAAAACTTCAGAATACGAGTGGATAACCAACCGGACGCTAGCAGTCTCAGTTGAGCAGAACTTACAAAAATATTATGATTTGGTAAAAATTCCTCAATCTCCACTGATTAGCAACCACGGGGAAATTATTAAGCTGATTCAGGGAAGAGCTAAACCTGATTCAGAACCTTCATACGAGGATGCTGTCAACGTTCAATTTAGATTACTTTTTCACGAAATTCTCAACGCTGACTTCAAACACCAAGTACCCGTAGTCAAAGAAGTAATACAAAAGCATCAAACAGCAGCTTTTTTAATTCACGGGGAGCAATACTGTGGACAACAACTTTTGGTAACTCGTTTATCTCACCTCAAACCCAAGTGGAAAAATATATCACCTATAAAAATTGATGTTGGGCAAAGGGCTGTAGGTGGGCGCCTTCCTTATCTATGGCAACAACTTACTTCTTGGTTTGGTTTACCCAAAGATGCCCAATCTAACGAGATTATAGAACGAGTTTGTAATCGCCTTGTAACTCAAGATGTAATTTTTATTTTTGATAGGGTAAACGACATGCAGCCAAAGGTATTGTCTGGGTGGCTTCAGGAATTCTGGAAACCGCTTGTAAATAGGGTAGAAGAACATTGCCCATCAATACAAAGAAATACACATTTATTAATGTTTCTGGTAGACAATAATGGCAGCGTTTGCAAGTCGGATATTTTACTCGCACAAAAATTTGAAGAACTGAACTATCCTCTAATGCCTCTCAACTTGCCGCCCATCAGCCCATTTACAGTAGATGACTTAGATGAGTTAATTGATAGAGTGGCGACAATACCAAAATTGCAAATGTCTATTGAGTTAACCTCCCAAATCTTGTTTGAGAAATCAGAAAACGGTATCCCTGAGTTTGTTTATGAAGAAATTTGCGACCTTTGCGGTCATAGTTGGGAAGGAGGACTGGCGAAATGGATGATTTAGCAAGCGTACTCACTGCCAATGGCAAGCAATATTATAGTGGTAAGCCAATTTCACCTCAAGACTGCCAAAAGTACGGGCTTTCTCCTTACTTACCATCAAAAGAACTCATCAAAGCTGTTAACCTTGCCATTTTTTTAGAAAAACGTCCCTTATTACTCAAAGGTGAACCAGGATGTGGTAAAACAACCTTAGCCCAAGCGGTAGCTTACGAACTAGGTTTACCCTACGAAGCTTGGTATATCAAATCTACAACCAGAGCGAAAGATGGATTATACACCTACGATGCTATAGGGCGCCTGCACGATGCTCAACTTTCTCGCGTGGGAGAAGCAAGTAATTCTAAGGTCGAGAATTTAGAAAATTATATAAAGCTGGGACCATTGGGACGCGCGTTTAAGAATCAACAGCGAACTGTAGTTTTAATTGATGAGATTGATAAAGCTGATATTGACTTCCCTAACGATTTACTGCGAGAGTTAGATGAGCAGCAGTTTACGATTGAAGAAAAAGGGGAAGAAGTCAGAGCAAATTACCCTCCCATAGTCTTTGTCACCAGCAACGATGAAAAGGATTTACCCGATGCTTTCTTACGGCGTTGTCTTTTTTATTACATAGAATTTCCGTATTTACAGTTAGCCAATATTGTAAAGTCTCATTTTCCTGAATCTGACTCTGACTTAGTAGAAGCTGCGGTAAAGCGTTTTAGCGAACTACGGCAGAAAATGGAGAAGGGCAAAGCTGGTAAAAAAGTTAGCACTAGTGAGCTACTTGATTGGTTTGCAGTGTTGCGACAATTTCCTCAAGATAAGATTCTAAAACAGCTAGAGGGAGAAATACCTTTCCCTGAAATATTGCTAAAAAAATGGGAAGACCATCTACGGTATTTACAACAATCATGAAACTAGAAGAACTGCCACTGCTAGATATATTTAACAGCCTTCGTCAACGACATGGTTTACCATTGGGAGTTGAAGAATATTTAGTACTTGTGCGTAGTTTAGAGGCAGGTTTTGGAATTAGTGACCGTCTAGAATTACAACAACTTTGCTGTAATTTATGGGCAAAGACTGAGGAAGAAAATCGTCTGATTCAACGGTTATTTGGGGAAATGTGGAAACAAATTGAATCCCATCCTATCAATTCCAATATAAATATGCAAGAATATACTTCAGCATCTTTAGGTGAGACTCCATCTAGCAATGACACCCCAAGTTTAACCCCAGACTTACCAACATCGGAAAATAGTCAACCTTCCTTAATTGAAACACCTACAGACGAGGAACTTTCTTTTGAAGAACCATTACCTGATTTCGATACATCCCCCACTGTTACCCCCGAACCAGTGCAAGCAGTTCAAGCAGTGCGGAGTAATCGTCTGGATAGGGAAATGAAACGTCCTCGTTATATGCTTTTGACAGAATATTTTCCTGTTACCAAAAGGCAAATGAAGCAATGCTGGCGCCATTTGCGTCGTACAGTGCGTACTGGAGTGCCCACCGAGTTAGATGTTGAGGCAACGGTAGCAAAAATTGGGCGTGAGGGAATTTTACTACAACCTGTACTGGCACCGCCTCGTATTAATAAAACTGATTTAGTGTTACTAATTGATCAAGAAGGTTCAATGGTTCCGTTTCACGATTTATCGCGACAGTTGGTAGAAACAGCACAACGGGGAGGACGTTTGAGAACCACAAATGTATTTTATTTTCACAATTGTCCAGATGATTATTTATACCGCTATCCTACAATGCTCGATGCTAAACTTAGTTCTGAATTTTTAAAAGAAATTGGAGAACGAGCAGCAGTATTAATTGTCAGCGATGCTGGAGCTGCGCGCGGAAATTTTGACCAAGAACGGGTTGATAATACTAAAATGTGGATCGAGCAATTACAACAGTCAGTACGTTATGTAACTTGGCTCAACCCAATGCCAACTGAATGCTGGCGCCAAACGACTGCTGGAGGAATAGCCTCTTTAATACCAATGTTTGAGATGAGTTCACAGGGTATGAATGCAGCAATAAGCGTGTTAAGAGGTCGATATATTGCTGGGGAGGTGATGTATTCATGGTGAATAATCTAACAAAAGATATTAATCAAGCCCGTGCAGTAAGAGTTGCCCAACGACGAATTGAAGGTTTTTCCCAACAATTTGGCGAGGCACACCACAACTTGGCTTGCCATGCGGCGTTTCCATTGGTACTTACACCGGATTTACTTTACCAAATTTGGGCAAACTTTGTTCCTGAAGCTCCTTGGACGGCAGTTGCTCATGTGTTGCTGTCGCGGTTATGTCGTCAGGTGGGTTATGAGATGTATGAAATTGATATTGCTGACCGAAATTTGTTGTTGCAAGAATTGAAGCAGGAATTTGGACAGCAAAGATTTGATGAGTTGGGAGAGTTTTTGCTAGACTATGTGGCGCAGCGATTAATTAGCGATGATGCAGATACCCAAGATTTGCGGGAGATGCAGGAGTGGACGGCGTTGACGCTTACGAAGCCAAATGAGGCGGTACGGGAGTTAGCACAGAAATTGAGCCATCTTGTGGAGCAGGAAGATAAAGCGGAAATATTGCGGTTAGCTTCGTTAATGGAGACTTTAGCGGAACCTTTAGTTGAGTCTGGATTTGAGCCTTTGTTGATTTATAGTCGCGCGATGGGGTATTTTGCGGGTGGGGATTTGGAAAGCGCAACAGTACAGTTAGAAGGTTTATTAACAAAAGAACGTCAATTAGAAATTGCAGGAGTCAATTTGCCAGTTCCTGAAGCAATAGAAACTTCTATCAATAGTACCGCACCAAATACCGAATTGCCAATTAACCAAACTTCTTTGCCATTCTTGGAAAAAGCTAGAGTTTTAATAGTAGATAATACTTCTGATAATCCAGTGAAAACTGCGTTGCAAGAAGAATATAAAATTATTACAGCAGAAAATGGTATCGATGCATTATCTATTATTGAAAATTCTCAAATAGATTTAATAGTAATTGAGGTGGTCATGCCAGGAATGGATGGTTATGAAGTAACAAGACGCATTCGGCAAAATACTACATTGCCATTTATCCCAATTTTGTTGATTACGGCTTATGACAGACCTAATGTCTCTCTAGGATTAGATTTAGGCGCAAATGATTTTATTCGTAAACCTGTGACAGTGGATGAACTGTTAGCAAGGGTACGTGCCCTTTTGCGACTTAAAGCAGAGCTAAAACGACAAAGTGATCATATTCAAGAAGCTCGACGGGAACTACAAAAAAAGCAGTCTCAGTTATCCTCTCAACCTATAAATACTGATATTGTAAAACCGACTGATGTTACTCCAGTTGTAGCTTTAAAAGAACTTGTAGCAAGGCTTCATAGGGAACAAAATAAAATTCAAGATTTGTTAAGTTCTTTAGGCTTTGCTCTCAGAAGTTTTAACAATTTAAACCAATTTTTAGAACTGATACCAATTATGGCAACAAAAGTTACAGATGCGGATGGTGGTGCTTTATTTCTTTATGAACCTGGCGGTCGAGTTATATTACAGCAATCACACTGGCAAGATAGTATTCAGCGCAAGAATATTCATAAAGCGCTAGAAGAAGTTGCTAGTCAAACCACACATTTAACAAATATTGTCACTGGTATCATGACTACCACTGGCATATTAGATGACCAAATGCATCGTCATTTAGGCTCTGATGTACAAATATTTGGTACTGCTATACTCGTACAACACAATGAACGAGGATGGCTATATGTTTTAAGCCCTCACCCCAATTATACTTGGACTGAAACACGTCAAAAACTAGTCCGTCTAGTCGCAGACCAAACTGCAGTAGCTATTGAAAACGATGAACTGGGTAAGAAGGTTAAAAATCAAGAAAATGCAAAAGTCAAATCAGAAGTAGTTCCTTTTATGCTGAATTTAGGTGTAAGTGTAGAACAAATAGCTGAGGTATTAGGTTTGGATGCCGAGTTAGTTCGATCAATAGCTGCAAACACTAGTGCAAATCATGAAAATACCTAACAACCGTAGATTTTTTCTAAACTTTTTGTAGTTTTTTGGTATTTCTAGTTTATAGATTTGATTTGCTAATCTAAACTCCAGTATCATCAACACTGCCATAAAATGCTGAGGAACATTTGTTTGTATAAGCTTGAACTGAGCGTTGCTGTCTTTGAATGTCAGAGAGGTCGCATCCTAAACTTGAAGCATGGTCATAAGTAGGTGCTAAGTGTTCAGTTTCTTCTGAGGTAGATGCTGCTTTGAGTCGGACAATCCACCAATTTTCGTGGTGACGGTCTCCGTTACCAATCCACGTATCTAGCAGAAGATATCCAACAAATACATCAACTGCTGTTTGAATGCCAGTGGGTGGCGCCTAACCAAGGGGTAAATTTAAAGATTCGCTTGCAATCAGCCTGATTATATTATCAAAGCGCAAGTACACAAAACTTAACAGTCAAGTTTGACCTCGGTAGGTTCTAATATACTCTTGAAAGCATATGTTTTTGAGTGCATAATAAATGGATTGGGTTGTTGAATTTCATGAGGATTTTGAGCCGGAATTTAATGCTCTACCAAACCAGGTGCGAAAACGAATATTTGCTCGTATCACTCTACTGGAAGCTTTTGGCTCCGAACTAGGAAGACCTCATGCTGATACACTTAATGGTTCGCGGCATAGCAACATGAAAGAATTGAGATTTAATGCTGCGGATGGCGTTTGCCTTTGACCCAAAACGGTGTGCAATACTACTGGTAGCAGGGGATAAGTCTGGTGGTAGTGAAAGTCGTTTTTACAGGGAACTTATCAAAACTGCTGATGATAGGTTTGACGCGCATTTAGCAAAATTAGAAACTCAAGAGGAAGAAAAGTGAGGTAAACTTATGGGTAAAACTTTAAGAGAAAAACTAGAAGAATTGTCGCCCGAAGAACGGAAGGAAATAGAAGAAGAAGCAAATTTACTTATTGCAGAGGAAATGACACGTCGGCAACTGAGACATGCACTAAATCTAACTCAAGAACAAATGGCAGAATTGCTTGAAGTTGACCAAGGCAATGTTTCTCGACTTGAACAGCGTACTGATTTAATGCTCTCTACTTTGCGGAAGTATATTACTGCAATGGGAGGTGAGTTAAAGCTTGTTGTTGAATTTCCAGACCGTCCACCTGTTACCTTAATAGGTATTTCAGAAATTGAAGAATCATTAGCATCACTTACTTCGGAGTGATGGAGTCAGGTGCGTGAAAGCAGTTTAATGCTTTATTTTATTGCAGATTGTAATAGCTTTCACGCACCCTACATCAATCAATACTATTATGGACACGTAGAAATTCTCCCCACCCACAATTTGAAAAATCTGAGCGTGCGTAAAACTGAGAATAGCCTCTTACTGGTGAATAAATAGATAATCCCTTAACTCGCTCATACCTTACCCCTAAAGTCGCATTTGCCAAAATTACTTGTGGTTCTACTTCGATAATCATTAAATCCATTATTTCATTAATAATATTGGTTAACTCATCGCTATCCCCTGCATATTTATGCTGCAATAATTTTAAAAAGTCATATAAATCTACAAAATCGGCATCTTTAAAACGTACTGCTTTACGTTGAGCATGAAACAGCGCTTTCTCTGTATAAATATCTTCTGACTCTACTAATTTACTTAAATGCGGCGCCAATCTCCCAACTGCCTCCACTAATTTCTCTACCACCTTCAAATTAGTAGCTGATTGAGTTATTTGTGCTGAACCTCCTCGCATTCCTTCTCCATAATGGTGCCCATATTCTTCTACAATCAACTTTGCCAACATGTCAGGCGCCATTTCTGGATTAGCGGTTAGTTTCTGCAAAATAGCTGTATATGGATAACCTGTTATAGGTTCTACTTCTTGGGATGCGACCATATAGTCAGCATTCGCGCGCAGTTGATATGCTACTTCCACCATTCCCATTAAACAAGCATCCATAGCTATTAAGCTAACTTTTTTACCTGTAATTGCTTCTGCTTCCTGAAATGCTTGTTGAAGTTTGGCGTTATCGAGAAAATCTAATGATGAGTCATCAAAAGCTATCGCGCGCGACTCTTCATCATCAAGTTGCAACACTTGTACTACAGAAGATAAAAAGAAAGCAGAAGATAAGCGAGTGCTGCGGATAAAGGAACGTACTTCATCTTGACTTGCTCTCACTGGTACACGACGGTTTCGAGCGAAGTCATAAATGTCATCTTCTTTCCAACCAGTACCGTGATTCCACATAATTACTGCGTAGTTTTCTGCTGGGTAATTCTCAATTCCCCATACGATAAAGTCTGTTAGTGCGCGCGGGTCACCTGTGTTTTGCTCTGGAATATTTTCAATTATTCTTGGTTCGTTAGAAGGACGGATGTAAATGCGGTATGTGTGTTCGCGGTTAGAGAGAGTATCAAATTGTACTAATACTGCAACTTCTGGGGTGGAGCCTACTGCTTCCATTTCTTCGATGTCTTTATAACCTTGCTCTTCCATTGGCACCATTAAACGTTTGCCTTGAAGTTGCTCGAAAACTTTGCCGTTGTCACCTGCCATGTAAACCATTACAGTCCAGCAACGATTTGTTTGGGTCATATTATAATGATTTTTTGTGTAGGGTATGTTTTTCTACACATTTAGTGGCGCCGTTTCCGTAAATTCTATAATTTCATAATTCTACTTTTAATTTGTGCGAGCAGGTCTTCTGCTTGGGTAATATTGCGCGCTTCCACTGTTCGCTGTAAGTCTTGTAAGTTTTTTTGTAAGGGATGTTCAGATTCTGGGTTGATTACAAGTTGCAATTGAGCTATTTCTTCATTTAACGTGAGTTCGACGAACTAAAAAATGGCAGGAGGGAGTGCAGGTAATACTGCTCGGTTAAGCTTTTATCAGCATAATAAACAACGATATTATAAGGGTTTCAGCCTACGTTATATCCTTAACCGAGCAGTATTAGGAGTGCAGGTAAACCTTTTGGCAAAATATCGATGGATGGTTTTGTAGGCAAATAAGTATAAGCAATAAAGATATTGCGGTAATTAGCCATTAACCGATACTTATTGGGGCTTTTGATGATTGGGCTAATGCCTGTAAAGCAGGAATTTGAGCAATTTGATAATCGTGAGGACTGTACAAACCATAAGCAAGCCCTAAAGGATTATTATACTTTTCTAAAAAATATCGTCTAGTTTCGCACAATGCTTTACCAATCAACATCTTTTTACCAATAAAAAACTCATAAAACACCTTGGCAAAAGCTGCAGCAAAGACATCAGGCATAGGGCAAGCGGTGGCGATAACTGCTGCTGCACCATATTTAATAAACATATTCGGCAGATTAAATGTTTTCCGTAGTTCATCAACACCACCAGCCGATTGACAAGCATTTAAAAAAATTAAAGGTTGGCACTGGAAGACGCCATTAACACGATTAAAATTTTTAACTTCTAATTCAATTTGTTGATTGTTATTATCTTCTTGTAGCGAAATGATTAAAGCATCTATTTCATCTTCATACTTACTGCAAGGGCGACAATGACAAGCGAAGTGCAAGATATTATACTGATTCTGATAAAAATGTTCTAAGAGTTCTTCTCCATTATTTAACCTCTGAATTTTTTTAGAAACTTGTAATATATAAAATTTACCTTTGTTTTTAATAATTAATTTTTCTAGTTCTGGTTGTTCCTGTTGATGAGCATAATTTAATTTTTGATGCAAACAAAATAGCATCTCCAAAGATAATAAAAATTTTCTATCTAGAATTGGCTTGATAGCCAAAGCACGAGATACAGGATAGTGAAAGCCCCAAAACATATCAGATTTTGGGTTTTTATAGTCATCACCTTCATATAAAACTTCCCACGGGTAAATGAGGGAATTAGAGTAAATTGTCGGAGCAAATTGCATTGTACTCTGATATGCACGCAATCTTGAAAACTCGCTTTTCGCATATTTATCAAAGAAGAATTGCTCATAAGCGTCTCTACCACAGCCTGCCAATTTTATTAAATATTCATGACATTCCTCCGGAGTTATAAATAATTTATCATCTAAACTTATGTTTAACTTTTTCTTGTCTGTAATCTTACGCTCAATTTCTTGAAAAATCCGTAAAGCATCTTTGGTTAAATGCAACATTTCTTCGTTTGTTGCACTTCTCTCTATAGGAAAGCCACTAATCGTGTATGAATCTTTCTCAATGATAATATTAAAAGCAAAAACTTCATTTTGACCTAGTGATTTAATAATACCCCTTTTCAAGCTACCTCACCTCCGTCATTGGCAATATCGAGTGAGAAAATTAGATTATCAATTGGCTGTGCCCCATCCATAAAAGAAACTTCAACAAAAATCGAGTTACCTGCACTTTCTGGGGGTGCAGTTAAAGTAACCCAACCTAAATAATCACCAGTAGGCACCAAATTCATATCAATAGGCGAATTTGGCGCCACTTCTAACCCAAAAGCATTAACATGAACCTGTAAATTTTCAAACCTTAAATCCGGAGAAACCTCCATTATTCTTTCCTCATGCCATACAGGGGGAGTGCGACGAAGGCTAAGACGAAAACGCAGTGGTACGCCCACAGGCATTGCTTCATCGATATCTTGTCCAATCGGTTCTACAACCGCATAACCTTTGCCTTCCGCAGGTAAGTAAGGACGTGCCATTGGGTCACCAAATAGTACGTAAGCTAACCAATCTAGAGAATCGGGAGCTACCGCACGTGCTAATTGGCGACTAATATCAAAAGCTTCTCCCAAAGACGCACCAGTCCACAACTGATTATAAAAGCTACCAGTGAAAGCAGCTTCCACAGATGGTTCCACAGCCCATAGGGAACTAGTAAAACCGCTACACCCTGCCCATATAAAGGCTGATGCCCAAGTTTTTTCTAATTCCGCTAATTCTGGAATATCTGTTTTCACGTAACTCAAGGTGATAAATGGATGATGGCGCCGTAGGTTTAACTTGGCAGAGCGTATTTTGCCCTCTATATCTTCTGCATCGTTCATATCATCTAACCTTACAGGAGCATCACTAAGTTTAGCCATCTTTGCTGGTTGGCTGTAGCGAACTAAATGCAAACCGCGTATAGCTTCAGTAGAATCATGCAATACACCTTCTGGTAAAGGTTGAGGCGGAGGGGCGCCAGGTGCTTCGAGTAAAGTTGCCCATAATTCAGGTTGTTGGGCATTGGCATAGTGAGCGACATTAACCGCACCTACGGGAAAATCGTAGGGTCGAGTATCATTTAATTCCTGTAACCAGCGCCCAATGATAAAGCGTTCTGCGAAAAACCTTTGACCATCATGTAATAGTTCCCAAGGCATTGAGGCATCCTGGTCGGCAAGAATCAAAAGCGTAAAAGTGGAATTTTGGGGTATTAAACTGCGAATATCGTTTTGTAAATCTGTAGGAAAGAGGTGATTAAATAAGTATTTACCAAAGGAAATTAAACTTGATTTCTCCTCTTGGGGCAAACTATCAGATGTATTTTCGATTACAGTTGCTAGTAATCCCCACACCTGCTCCACCCAAATGGCTGAATGTATGTTTGATGTATAAATGTCGTTACCAGGAAATATTGAGAAGAATTGAAAACTTCTGAGTTGGTATTGGAATTTGCAAGTGGAGTTAGTTTGGTTCCTAATAGTTTGAATGCGGAGGATAAAATCTGCTTGAGGGAGCGGACGAGGTTGGGTAGTGATACCTTGAGGAATAAAAGTTGTTTCGTCAATATCATTGACTTGAATTTGAGTTTCTAATTTAGTCTCAAAGGTGTCACCTCGATAGAGTTCAGCAGTGATAGTTGCTTTACCAGAGCGGAGGGCGGTGAGACGAAAGCGGACAGTTTGGGTTTCTTGGTCGATGTCAGGGTCTAGGGGTAGGCTAGCAGTATTGTCACCGTTGATTTGAAAACCAGGGGCGTTAAGGATAATATTCAGTTCGTTGGCTATCGCTTCTTCTTCAAAGATTTCGAGTAAGTAAGAGCTATTCTTATTAGTTGAGCTTTGATAAAAATTTACTTCTATCTCTTGACTTAAAATAAGATTATTTTCAGATATATTTAGCCACAAATAATATCTTAAAGGTGTTCTTATGATAATAGTATCTTTAGGTCTATCTTCTAATTTATGACAATAACGATTATAAGCCTGATAACATAGTTGCATTAGCTCTTTAGGATGACCCGAACTAGCTTTGATAATTTGTGTAATATCCTTTTCTTCAAATTGTATAGAGCAAGATTTCAAACGTTGAACGATGAACTCATGGCTAGTTGATTCATCCCATCGAGAAATCGTAATTTTAATAAGAATTCTTTCCAAAGGAAATTCTATGCCTAATTCTGTGTCATTAGAGGATAATTTATTTACAGGAATTGATGCTATTACTAAACGCAATGGTGGGTCATTTCCCTCTGCTAAACTCCTCAATTGCTCATGAAGTCTGATAAATATATTGGATGTAATTTTACCTGCTTCATCCAAAAGAAGTAGAATTTTAAGTCCTTGTTGTCTTAGAGTTCGAGTTAGTTTAAAACCTTTGCAAGTTTCTATTCCAAGCTCGTAACACAACGCTTCATAAAAATCATTCTCATCAAAAATATCACTTAAATTCAGGTAAATAGCTTTTCTGGGGGATGTTAATCTCTTTGTCGCTTGTTGATAAATAGCCCAAAGTAAAGAAGATTTTCCGATACCTTGTTCCCCAATTAATGCAACACTGCTAGCACTATTAAGAATTTCAAAAATGATTTTTAACTCTTGCTTTCTATCAAAAAACTGTTGAGAATTTTCGATTCTGCCAGATAAAGGAAGAAAAGGATTTGAAGAAGAGTTAACAATATCATCAAATAGTTCTTCTGTTCCACTTAAATTTGGTTGCTCGTACTCAGGTAACAATTCCGTATTTTGCGGCAAATACGCTCTAGGGCTGAGATTACCATCAAATTCTGATTGGAGGTATAAAATTGGTAAAGCCCAATACATTTGGTGCGAACCGTAAGCAGTAATTAATCCCTGACGTACACGACTTACACATAAATGAATTGGGTATCCTTGTCTCAAATTGCGGTAGAACAATTGTGTTAATGTGAGTGCCACTTCAGCGGGGATTTTTTCGGACATTGCTAGTACGCCACAAATACCCCGTTTGACTAAACTTTCTGTTAAACTTTGCATTCCTGTTTCAACATTGGCTACACTGGCACCATAAGCTCCCAAACAGGAATTAAATACCGCTATTTGAATATTATTGTTAACCAGTAAACCAGCTAAATCATCGCCACTCAAAGTTTCAGTTAAACCAGTTCGATGATTTACAAGATATATTTCACCACCATTTGCACCCAAGTTACTGTGACCTGAATAATGCAAAATATGATAACGCCCTTGTTCTAAGCCTTGTGTCAATTCTTCTCGTCCCGGTTGCTCAAGAAGATGTAATTCTATTTCTGGAAGAAAATGCCCACCTTCGGTAATACTTGATATTTGCCGATGTAGCTCTGCTTGAAGTTTGATTGCTTCCTGTTTCAGCAAATCCAAACGTACCATATCAAATGGAGAGGCAATTACCATTAATACACGAATACCATCTTCGTCAGGAGGTATCAACATACTTGTTGTTGGTAAACGTGAGGCGCCTGCAATTCCGATTTGGTAGCGAGAAAATGAAATATAAGAAGGTACTGTTGCAATGGGTCGGTCACCTGCGTGCATCACCTCCCAAGGCAAACGTGCTAAACGATTATCTTTTATTCCTAAGCGCAAATGCAAAACCTGTTGATGGTTTTGAGCAATGCCTTGTGCTGTTATCCAACTGTCTCTGAGAGTGCCTTGAAAAAGTTCATTGTATAATTGTTGACCCAGAGCCGCTAAGTTGACTGAGTTCCGCACCATTGCATCTTCCTGCAACACGGACTTCAGTGGATCATTCATTAAATGACTAGCAGCGGTCAACCAATCAGCTACAGGCCAAGTTACCAGTTCTTCCGCTAATGGCACCCCAGGCGCAACTTGCTCCGTTCGTACCAAGTAGTCATTATGTCCTATTGGTGTTACGGAAATGTGAAATTCCTGGGTCACAACTTCTCCTGTTCGCCTTTGATGTTAGGGTATGTAGTATAAAGTAAGAAACTATATAATGATTGTGGAATTTCCGTAAATTCTGCAATCTGAACATTTGCGAGAGGATGTTAACCCAGAAAAGGTTGTATAAAAACTAATAGTGTTATTATGATATCATTTTGTTTATGATTTGTGCGAGCAGGTCTTCTGCTTGAGTAATATCGCGCGTTTGAACTACTCGCTGTAAGTCTTCTAAATTCTTCTGTAAGAGATGTTCAGATTCTGGGTTGATTACAAGTTGCAATTGAGCTATTTCTTCATTTAGCTGAAAAATCCGATTCGTAATATTATCTTCATCAAGGTGTATATTAGCTTCTTGGAGTTTTTGCTCTACTTCTTGGGGTGATAAGCGGTAAAAACGGTCAAAGGTTTTTTCTACTGGCTGTGCATCAGTACTGGTATCTTTTGCCAGTACATGAAGTATACCATCGTGGTCTACTTTGAATATACAAGTTACTCTGACTTCTCCAGCGGGACGGGTTGTAGCTAAGTTGAGTATTACTTCGCCAATATATTCATTATCTACCGCAATTGGTCGCTCGCCTTGATATATCCGAAATCGAATACTTTCTTGTCCGTCACGCTGAGTGGTAAATGTTCTCGGATTTTTGATTTTACTTTCGTCGTATGGAATTTGAGTGTTTGCTGGCAGGATAATATCCATTTTGCCATTTGCTAGTTCAATTCCTAATGATAAAGGTGTAACATCCCACAGTTTAACTTCATCTTTGAGATAACCACATAACCTTCCCCCCATTACTGCGGCGCCTCTTGCAACAACTTCATCTGGGTTAACAGAATTATTAATTTTCCATCCGTAGCGTTTTTGAAGTGCTTGTTTGATAGCTGGTAATCTGGTTTGTCCACCTACTAATAATACTTGGTCAATATCTTCTGGTTGTAACTTTACTCCTTTTAATGTGGAATCACATATATCTAAGGTACGTTGGATAAAAGGTTGTGTCAGTTTTTCTAGTTCTGTGCGGGTTAATGTTGCTTTTAGTCCCAAAGATTTATTTTCTACTGTTACAAGATTAGGAATACTAATTTGATATTCTTCTGCTTCGGTAAGAGCAATTTTAGCGATTTCTGCTTTTGAACGTAGTTGTGAGCGTAAATTATTGTCTTCTATTTCTACATCTATATTATGTTGCTGTTTAAAAGCTTGCTGCATCCAACTTACAATTGCTAAATCTAAATCGTCACCACCTAAATGGGTATCACCGCTAGTTGCTTTAACGCGAAATAAACCTCGCTCAACTCGTAATATCGATATATCGAATGTTCCACCACCCAAATCATATACTGCTACTGTTTGAGCTTCGGCGCCTAAGCCAAATGCCAAAGCAGCAGCAGTTGGTTCATTAATTATCCGAGGAACATGCAAACCAGCTATTTCTGCCGCTTCTTTAGTAGCTTGGCGCCCAGATTCACTAAAATAAGCAGGGACAGTAATTACAGCTTGAGTAATTTCTCTACCTAATGCTGCTTCTGCATCTTGCTTGAGTTTACGTAGTACCCGCGCGGAGATTTGAGATGGTGTAAAAATTTGTTCGCTAATACTTACAGCTACTTTACTTTGCTGGACTTCTTCTATGGTGTATGTAACTTGAGCTTGGTCAGTACGTACCCTTTCGTCACGAAACGTACAGCCCATAAAACGCTTTACTGAGTAAATAACTTGACCGGGATGGGTGGTTATAAAAGGGAGGGCAGATTTACCAACGGTCGGTGTATTTGTTTCTTGACCGAACATTACAACTGAGGGAGTAAGGTTATCTCCTTCTGAGTTAGGCAAAATTTTTGCTTGTTTAGTTTGTGCGTCCCAAATAGCGATAGCAGAATTTGTTGTCCCTAAATCAATCCCTAAAATATCTACCTCACTCATTGTTAGCCCTTTATTTAAATTTAAGCGTGTTGCCAGTAAATACTTATTCTTGTGAAATTCGTGAGAGCTTGCTATTCAACAGCGTTCTAATATTATTCGATAATTGTTACCTTACTTTCCCCTAGCACGTATCTTTTTTAACACCTCGTCTCCAGGAATAGTTACAACTTTCCCTTCTTTGATATCTCGAAGTCTTGCCTCTGCTTCAAAAGCCCATATTGTATCAATTTCTGCTTGGTTTTCAGCATCAAGGGTTTTGAACAAGTGTTCAGCTAGCATAGCTCTAAGCTGTGGAGGTAAGGATAATGCCGCATCCAGTATATCATCATAGCTACTACACATAAATTCCCCACAATTTTGAATCAGCTTTTTCATATATTAATACACATACGCGGTGGCGCCTGTTTATTATCGGGTTGGGCCGAGGGGAAGTATCTCTGACAAGGGTAGGTTTTTCGCAATAATGTAGAATATGGGTACATTGTGCTTTTATATTTACCTTAAGAACGCCATGACCGAACTTCTTCAGCAAGTTATTGCAGAAATTCAAAAACTTCCCACCGACCAGCAAGATGCAATTGCTTCCCGTCTGATGGCTGAATTGAAGGATGAACAAAGATGGACTCAGCAGTTTGAATCAACGACGGATAAGCAATGGGATGATATAGCAAATATGGTGCGACAGGAAATCGCTAGTGGCGAAACGGTTCCATTAGATGAGATTTTCCCGATTAAGCCATGAAATCTAGTGTCACAAAAACATTCCGTAAAAAACTCGAAGAGCTTCCTTTCTCAGTTCAAGAACAGGCTGAAAAAGCCTATCAACTTTGGCGTGAAGACCCTTACCATAATAGTTTACAGTTTAAACAGGTGAGTCAGCGTCAAGCAATTTATTCTGCTCGTGTTAGCCTAAATTATAGAGTTTTAGGATTACTTGAGCCAGATGACCATATTTATTGGTTTTGGATTGGGACACATGATGAGTATGATATCATGTCCGGTTGCTTGCCCATAATTCCCAACAATATAGAGACCGTATTAATCCGGTCTCTACGAAGATTTTATTATGGTTATATACCCGGACATGATATGACGAGTTACTCAAAAGGTTGTAATTACACCTCTACTCAACCCATTAGTATGTGTAGCAACTTAAACCGTTGGCTGTTCCTACCCAGAGTTTAGTTTTTGTATTGTGGGTGGTGATTGCTAGTGCTGTAACTCTACTGGCGCCTAAGCCGCTATTATATATATTAAATTCGTTTGTGTTCCAATTATTTTGTTGATAAGTAAGATGGAATAAGCCTTTGTCTGTACCGACCCATAAGCTTTTGTTTATAGTATCCCATGTTAAAGCTGTGATGGTACGGTTTTCGAGGTTGGGTATTGGTTGCTCTCTTTCAATCTCTCCAATATATAATCCTCTACTTGTTCCAATACATAACAATTCCATGTCGTGAAGGTAAATTGCTGCTAATGTACGAATGTCAGCGCTACCCAAATAACCTTTTACTGTATTTATTTGCTTTGTATCACTTTTATATTGTAATAATCCGGCGCCTGTACCTAACCATAGATTATTTTCAAATGAAGCAACACTTTGTAACAATCCTTTTACAGGTAGTTCTGTTGTTGAAATTATTTTGACCCAAGCTTTATCTATATAATGATATACTCCGTCTAAGTCAACGGCATATTGAGAATTATAATCAGTTGTGATTGCGTTTATTGGCTCAGTGATGTTGGGCGCCTTTTCAAATTCAGCTTTTTCTTGCGAGAAGTATAAACCGTTTAACCAAGTGGCTACCCAAATTTTTTGATTTTGGCTGGTGACTATAGCGCGAATGTCTTCTGTTGCAAATTGCCCATAACGGCGCCAACTCTCAATTATTAAATCATAGCTAAATAAGCCGCGCGGTGTGCCAATCCATAAAATAGAACGGTCTGGTAAGTTTTGCACTGACAACGCTTGTACTAAATTAGTGAAAGGAGCAGACCTAATTACATCAGGGGGAGTATCGGTTAAATAAGACCGTATTTGTTTATTCTCACCTCGCAACAATCCTTCATGGCTACCAATCCATACTTCTTCATCGCGTAAAGATGCCAAACTGGTAATAGTTGTGTTTCGTTTTTCTCCTAAAAGCTTCCACTCTTGGTCTGTTGCGAAACCTATTTTTTCACCACAAGCTGCCCAAACTCCTTGGGGATGAGGTGAAAGTGCAGTAACTTGGTTGTTGGGTGCTGTGTTAATTGGGTACGGTTTCTTTGTTGTTAAGTCAATGCGTACTAATCCTTTAAAGGTTCCTAACCATAAGTTATTGCCTTGACGAGCTAATGTTAGGATATCTGGTTGTACAAATTCGCTAGTACGTATCCAAGTAGAATTTTGATAATAGTACACACCAGTAGCGTTACATAACCAAATATCGTTGTCGTTGACAATTGCCAATGCTCTGGGGGGAAAACCTGCGGGTGGCAATTCAACAGTGGGTTTATGCTCTGGAGTTTGAATAGCATAAATTCCGTTATTTGTTCCAGCCCAAAGCTTACCAGTTGAGTCTATGGTTAAACAACTGACTTTAATTTCTCCTAAGTAACTATAATGGCGCCAGATGTCGTTGTTTAAATAGTAAATTCCTAAATGCTCGTGAGCTACCCATACTTGATTGTTGCCATCTACTGCAATGGCATATACTGAGTTACCAGGTAAACCATGTTCGCTGTAATATCTCACAAATCGGTTTACTTTTAGCTTCCAGTTAAGCACTCCACCTCCGGTCGCTAACCATAAATCTCCCTGTTGGTCAAAAGCTAAAGAGCGAACGTGACGCTGGGAAGCAAGATTACTCCATTCTACAAATGCTTTATCGCTAGTTTGCTCCTGTTGAGGCGCCGCATCAGTTACAGGGATAGGCAAATCCGTTACTAGCACGGGTAAATCATTTTGGTAATCTTTGCTACTCATAGTTTATCGACGCTGAAAATTTGCTCCCACTCCTGTTTTAATTTAGCTAATTCTGCTTGCAGTTCGTCGTTTTGGTCTTGCTGCTGTTCTATACATTGGTTAAGAAAATGGCGCCAGTGTTCTTGACCTTTTTGCTGTTGTTGCCAAAGCGGGTAACGTGAATCTTTATGTAAACGTTCTGTGGATAGCTTTAAGTTTTGTAACTGTCGATTTAATGCTACCTCCCAACTTCTCAGACGCTCGAACTGTTGTGCTAAGTTTTCTTGAGGGTTTTTCGTTGTCCAAACTATTCCCCAAGGTAATTCTTCCAAAACATCAGCTAAACTTGCACTTGTGTCGTTGCATAAACCCTGGAGATAACCTACTAAGCAAGCGTCTTCATCGTTAACATCGGGGTCTAAAACTCTATAAATATGCTCAAGCAGCATATCTTTATCAATTGCTTCTGGGTCTTTTTGAGTAGATTCGATTATTTCTTCTTTCGTATCAAAAGAATTATCATCGCTTTCATCGAACTGTTGAGCATTATCCTCTTGATGAGTAAATGATTCAATTTGAATACGAATTGACGCAATTTCTGCTCCCAAACGCATCGAATGCCGTCGTAAGGCGCCTACCACTGCCTGAAATTCATTGAAAGTTTCTGCCAGGTTCGCTTCTAGTGGCGCCAATGTAGAACGTGCGGTAGTAATCTCTTGGCGCAGTTGTTGCAGTTGTGCCAGTAAAGTATTAATATCTGCTTGAGATATTTCTAACATAGATGCAGGCTTTTTCATGATTCTAAGCTTGTGACAGCAAGAGTTGGAGTTAGTCGGTAGTAAGCAGGGCTGTAAAGACCATAAGCAAGACCTAATGGATTATTGTACTCCTCTATAAAGTATTTGCGAGTAGCCTGCAATGCTTCCCCAATTGTCATGTGTTTTTGGATGAAGAAAGTATAAAATTGTTTGGCGAAAGCTGCTGCAAAACGGTCAGGTACAGGACAAGCGGTAGCAATTACAGCTTCCGCACCACGTTTGATAAACATTTGAGGTAAGTTAAATGTTTTACGTAAAGCATCGGCACCACCCGCAGATTGGCAAGCGTTAAGGAATACCAACGGTTGGCACTGGAATTGTTTATCTTGCGTAGCTAAGATAAAAGATATGCTTCCTAATTTAATAATAATTGGCTCGCTGTCTGGGTCTTCTTTAGATAGAGAAAATAGTAATGTATCTATTTCTTGTTCTTCTGGCTGGCAGTGACAGGCGAAATGTAAAATATTATGGTTAGCATCGATTAAATAATCAAGCAGGTTTTCGCCACTTTCAACTTGTGTGAGCTTACCAACAGCAGAAAGAAGCGAGCAACGGCTATTTTTTATACCTAAAATCAAGTTTTGAATTTGGGGTAATTCACTGTGATGCGCTTCTCGTAACCGATGGTGCAAACAGAAAATCATATCTAATGGCATAGTTCGTTCTGCCAAGAAGCGCGAAATATCTTTTTCTGGGGTCAAAATTCTGGCAGGAGTGTAACGCAGTCCCCAAAACATTTCTGGGTTAGCATCTTGATAATTATCTCCTGCATATAGCACTTCCCAAGGAAACAACACCCGTTCAGAAATAAAAGTTGGCGCTGGGGTTTCATTGCCCATCATTTTACAACGACCTTCAATGATTTGACGTGCGCGTTCGTCTTCAAAAAAGCGTCGGTAAGCTACTAACCCCCATTTTGCTAATTCTTTTAACTCTCTATCACAAACTTCGACATCTAACTTGATGCTCTTTGTGCTATTGACTTCTTTTGCTAATCTCAAAAAAGAATTTAAAACATTATCAGTAAAAGTTAGAAGTTCCTCATCTGTGGAGGAGCGTTTAAACTGATGCCAGTCAATATTAAAGGCTTCTCCACGGACTGAGATAGGTAAAAAAGATGCCATCGTTTGATGACGCACTGCACTACTTATACCGCTCATCCTTCCCTCCTCTGTATTTTGAGGGAAAACGTTAGGCTGTGAATTGGGCGCATATCATCTGCAAAATATACCTGAACCAAAGCTGATGTATCTGTAATCTCTTCAGGTACAACGAGAGTAAACCAGCCTAAATAATCACCAGTGGGAGTGCGGATCATTGTGATAGGTATATCTGGGATTAGTTGTAACTCATAAGTTACAACATGAACCTGCAAATTCTCAAAAGCAAAATTTTCTGCTACTTCTATAACTCTATCGGAATGCCATACAGGAGGTTGTTTTCGTAAAGTAACCCGAAAACGTGCGCTCACACCTGGTGGTAATAAATCGTCCATTTCTCGTCCTATCGGTTCCACAATGGCATAACCATCACCTTTAACAGGAAGGTAAGGACGTGCCATTGGGTCGCCATAAAGAACATAAGCTAACCAGTCAACATTCGGTACAACAGCACGCGCTAACTGACGACTGCTATCAAAAGCTTCGCCTGCATTGGCGCCTGCCCACAAGCGATTATAAAAGCAACTAGTAAAAGTGGCTTCTACCAATGGTTCTACTGCCCAAAGGGCGCCGACAAAAGCACTACATCCAGCTTGAATAAAAGTAGAAGCCCAAGTTTTTTCTAAAGTCGTCAATTCATTTGTATCTGTTTTCACGTAACTTAAAGTAACCAATGGTCGGTTGCGACGTAAATTAAGTTTAGCTGGACGTACTTGAGTATCTATATTTTCGTCATTACTGTAATTCAAGGTAACAGGTGCGTCACGACAACTCGCTGCATACGATGACTGACTGTAGCGAATTAAATGTAGCCCGCGCATTGCTTCAGTATAATCAAAGTTATTTAATACACCTTGTGGTAAAAGTTGAGGAAAAGGGGCGCCGTTTGCTTCAAGCAGAGTTGTCCATAATCCAGGTTGTTCAACATTAGCATAGTGGGCAACGTTAACAGTACCTATGGGAAACTCGTATGGTCTAGTATCGTTTAATTCCCAAAACCAGCGTCCAATAATAAAACGTTCTCCTAAAAACTTCCGCCCATCGTGCAGTAATTCCCAAGGTATCGAGGCGTCTTGGTCAGCAACAATTAAAAATGTAAAAGTAGATTGGGGTATTAAATTACGAATATCACTTTGTAATTCATTGGGGAACAGGCGCCGGAATAAGTATTGACCCAAAGAAGTCAAACAAAATTTTCTTTCGTCGGGCAAGCTATCAGATATATTTTCCAATGTGTTAGCCAATAAACCCTGCACCTGTTCTACCCAACTGCTAGATAACGAATCTGAAATATAAACATTGTTACCCGTAAATATAGACGGAAACCGGAAGCTTCTAAGTATATACCGAAAAGTACAGGTAGAATTTATTTGATTCCAGATAGTTTTTACCTGAAGAATAAAATCAGGTTGAGGAACAGGTCGAGGTTGAGTAGTAATAGTTTTATGAGTTAAATTTGCTACTTCAATATCTGTAACCTCAACGTCGGTTTCCAACTTTGTTTCAAAAATATCACCACGGTAAAGTTCAGCAGTAATATTGGTTGTACCAGGGCGCAGAGCAGTAAGACGAAAGCGCGCGGTTTGAATAAATTGATTCGTTTTAGGGTCAAGGGGTATGCTAGCAGTATTGTCACCGTCAAATAAAAAACCTGGAGCATTGATAATGATATTAAGTTCGCCACCAATAGCCGCATCTTCAGGAATTTCTAAAAAGTAAACATTACCGATACTAGTACTACTTACATTTAACTCAACTTTAACTTCAATTTCTCCACCAAGTGAAATCGATTCAGATGTTACAACAAATAAAACTTTGTATAATACAGTTGCTTCATTAGTAGCTAAATCTGAATCAAGTAAACTGAGCAGTGCTTCATATGCCGTAGTTTCTTGGTGAGCAGAAAGGTTATCCCCATTTATTAAAGCTTGTGCTGCTAAATAAACTTTAGTCCACTCAACCAATGCTTGGTGAGCTTTTAACTCTAGCTCTTGTGCAATTTCTTCGATAGATTCTCCAGCTTTACGTGATTCTAAAATTTGTCTTTGAATTGGAGTTAGCTTCTCGATTAATTGTTGCCATTGTGCAGGTGTTAGTCCGAAGTTCTGCTGTGCAAACGAAGTTCCTAGCCATGTATAGCTTAGTTCGGGATTATTTTTAAGCGCAAAAATACGCACTGCGTGGTAGCTGATTTTTTCCCGCAGTCGATAAATCTCTTTAATTGGCTTATTTAATTCTTCAGCAATAGCTTCTTGCGATTTCCCTTTTAGGTACAATCGTAACCACTGTACAGCTTCTTCTCCAAGATTTTCTCTTAAATAATTTTCAAATTCCTGCTTTACATCGGTCTGTAGAGGTTCTTCTGACTCTAAATTTTCTGCTTCTTGGTAATTAGTATTTGCCTGATTATTCGCTAAATTTATCCAATCTTCATCTGTTAAAACTTCTTCTGATACCAGCCTAATTAGGTCACTAATCGCAACTTGTGTTAATCCACCACGCGAAGTACGTCGTAAATAGTTTACAAATCTATAAACTAACAGCGGTTGGTTACGTATTGGACGCAGGCAGTATTCTTCAACACTGGCAAATAGTAGCGCATTCTTCAATCTTGATTCATTAGTACATTTATCAATGTAACTCATTTGAGAAAGCATGTAATTATCGCTTTGCAGCAACTCTTGAATCACCTCTTGCAGAACATCTACAACAGATATTTGACGTTTGCGCCTGAAAGAAATCCAAGCTTGAATTTTATCCCGTAATGTTACCAAACCACTCAAACGAGTGATTAAATTACGATAACCTGCATCTCGTCCTTTTCCCAAGTAGCGCTGATTTAATATTCTCCAGCGATATTCCATCGCTTGTTTAGCTATATCAAGGTCTTTAGCGCTTAATTGCTCAAATCTATTTAAATCTTCACCTAAAAGCCATTTAATAATACTTTCTCTGTTCGCAACGCTCTGTTCTGGGCACTCATCAGATAATCGCATTCGCCAGTTGTTGGCTAATTCTACTGCTAGCTTATTCGTGGAATTTACTTGAGATATATTGTGTTCCAGAAAATTACCTCCAAGTCTTTTAATTGCTACCAACCATTATTGCTAATATTAGAGATAAAACAACTAATCATCCGTTTCATCCGCTCTTATCCGTTGCCAACCAGCCCTTTCTTAAGCTTAACAGGCGCCTACAGCAACATCCCACACACTAATTAAAACCAACTCTAGCAGGAGTTTGAGCAATTTTATAATAAGGAGAGCTATATAAACCATAAGCAAGCCCCAAAGGGTTATTGTACTCTTTTAGAAAATACTTGCGTGTATTACACAGCGCTTTACCAATAACCATTTTTTCACCAATGAAAAATTCGTAAAATTTCTTAGCAAATGCAGCAGCGAACAAGTCTGGTACTGGACAAGCGGTTGCGATGACGGCAGCGGCGCCATGCTGAATAAACTTTTCTGGAAGGTTGAAGGTTTTTCGCAGTTCATCTACACCACCTGCTGATTGGCAAGCATTAAGAAATATTAATGGCTGATATTGGAAACCACCATCAACATCACTAAAATTATAAGCTTCTAGCTCAATCTCTTGAGTACTTATTTCGTCTTCAATCAATGAGAAAATCAAAGCGTCGATATTATCCTCATACGACTTACAAGGGCGACAGTGACACGCAAAATGAAGGATATTATGGGTAGCTTGATACAAATGTTCGATAAATTCTGAGCCATCTTTTAATTTCTGTTGAGACTGTAATAAGTTGAATGTTCCAAAAGTTTTAACTAATTTTTCTATTGCTGGTCTTTCTTGATGGTGAGCGTGAAGTAATTTGTGGTGCAAGCAAAATAACATATCTAATGGTAGAATTTGCTCTAAGGCTGGCTTTTTACTAGGCGCCAAGTTGCGTGCAATAGGATATCTAAATCCCCAAAAGCTCTCTGTATCTACTTTTTTTAGCTCTCCTTCATAAAGAACTTCCCAAGGGAAAGGAAGCAGTTTAGAAACAAAGATAGGAGCAATATCTCCATACTGAGAATATTGGAAGGTCGCTTTTTGAGCATCTTCTTGAAAAAACTCTTTGTATGCTCGGCGCCCCCATTTCGCAATATCAAGTAAATAAGCGTCACATTCTTCTATAGATAGATGTAATTGTTTATTTTTATTTATGGTTCTTTCTATTTGCTGGAAAATCTCTAAAACGTTCTTAGTAAAATTTAATAATACAGTATCAGTAGCAGTTCGATTAAAATCATTGATGCTAATTCGATATGCGTTCTCTGTGATTAAAATCTCTAGAGGGAAAAATTCATTCTGCATCGGGATGGCACTGCTAAAACCCCTCATACTGCATCACCTCCATCACTGGCTATAGTCAGAGAAAACATAATACTGTGAATTGGCATTATCCCATCCATGAAGTAAACTTGAACTACAGCCGAACTATTCGCCATTTCTGCTGACGCCACTAAAGTAAACCATCCAATGTAATTGCCAGCAGGCGCCAAGCTCATCGTAATTATCGAATCTGGATTTACTTGCAAGCCAAAAGTTTTGACATGAACCTGTAGATTTTCAAAGCTCAGGTCTTCGGCAACCTCAATAACTCGCTCCTCATGCCATACCGGGGGTGTGCGACGTAAGCTCAAACGAAAGCGAATAGGAACACCACTCATTACAGGTTCATCAACTTCTCTGCCAATAGGTTCAACTACCGCATAACCTTTACCTTCTACAGGACGGTAAGGACGCGCCATTGGGTCGCCAAATAGTACGTAAGCTAACCAATCTAAAGAATCTGGAGCAACAGCGCGCGCTAATTGACGACTGCTATAAAAAGCTTTTCCTAAAAATTCTCCTGCCCACAAACGGTTATAGAAGCAACTAACAAAAGCAGCTTCCACATTAGGAGATACTGCCCAAAGGGCGCCAACAAAACTACTACATCCTGCTCTAATAAAAGTTGCTGCCCAAGTTTCTTCTAAATTCGTAGATTCATTAATATCAGTTTTGACGTAGCTTAAACTAACAAATGGTCGGTTACGACGTAAATTTAGCTTGACAGGACGTACTTGTTGCTCGATATCTTGTGTGTAGTCAGCGCCATCAACACGAACAGGAGCATTACTTGCTATATCTGCTTGAGCATAACGAATTAAGTGCAGACCACGCATTGCTTCAGTTGAATCTAGATTATTTAATACACCTTCTAATAAATGTTTGGGAACAGGGGCGCCAGGAGCTTCGAGCAAATTCGCCCATAACTCAGGTTGTTCGACGTTTGCATAATGAGCGACATTAACAGCACCCACAGGAAACTCGTAAGGTCTAGTATCATTTAACTCCCAAAACCAGCGACCAATAATAAAACGTTCTCCAAGGAAGCTTTGCCCGTCGTGTAATAATTCCCAAGGTATTGAGGCGCCTTCCGAGGCAAGAATAAGTAATGTAAAAGTACTATTGCGAGGTATTAACGTGCGGAAGTCGGCTTGAAGCTCAGTAGGGAATAGGCGCCGAAATAAATATTGACCAAGGGAAATTAAACAAGATTTTCCTTCGGAGGGTAAACTATCAGATATATTTTCTAGCGTATTTGCTAACAATTCCCTCACCTGCTCCAACCAAGCACTAGATAAAGACTCTGAGTTATAAACATTATTAGCTGTGAACATAGACGGGAACCGGAAGCTTCTGGGTATATACTGAAAACTACAGGTAGAGCTTGTTAAATTCCAGACAGTTTTTACTTGAAGAATAAAATCAGGTTGAGGAACAGGACGGGGTTGAGTAGTAATTGTGGTTAAATTAGCTCCGTCAACGTTGGTAACTTGAATGCTGGTCTCTAGTTTAGTCTCGAAGATATCACCACGATAAAGTTCTGCGGTAATAGTGTTTGTACCGGGACGAAGTGCTGTGAGACAGAAGCGCGCGGTTTGGGCAAGTTGATTTGTGCTAGGGTCAAGAGGTATGCTAGCTGTGTTGTCACCGTTGATTTGGAAACCAGGAGCAGTAAGAAGAATGTTTAGTTCGGCGCCAATACTTTGATTGAGTGAGATTTGAAGCGAATAACCTTCTTCTGTTATTTTAGCTTGCTTTAAATTAACAATAATTTCTATTTTTTCTCGTGTGTTCACGACTGCTGGAGAATCTATTACAACCTTGTAGATAACTAAATTGAAAATATGCTCCAAAAGATGACATATGCTTGCCCGTTCTTCGGGAAATGAATTAGGGGTATATATAGTTAATAATTTCTGATAAACTGCTATTGCTTCCTCTATATTTCTACTTTTAGTGTAAACATCACCAAGACGCGACAAAATCGCAACTACTCCAAAAGTTTCATTAAGACTTTCTTTTAATGCTAAAGACTGCCGAAAGCAATCAATTGCTAGTGAATAATCTTCAAGTTTACTATATATTTGTCCTAAATTTTCTATACAAATAGCTTGTTGCCTGGTATCCCCCATTTGTTGTGAAATTTCTAAAGACTGTTGATAATATGCAGAAGCTGTATAAAAATTTCCAAGTTTACTATAAACTTGACCTAAATTGTTCAAGCAAATAGCTTGTTGCCTGGTATCCCCCATTTGTTGTGAAATTTCTAAAGACTGTTGATAATATGCAGAAGCTGTATAAAAATTTCCAAGTTTACTATAAACTTGACCTAAATTGTTCGAGCAATTAGCTTCGAGGTAAATATCTCCTATTTCTTTTGAAATTATTAAGGACTGTTGGTACAGTTGAGTTGCGTCTTGAATGTTTCCTTGCTCTACTTTCAAAAATGCCATTTCATTTAACTTTAAAGCTTCGCTTTTGGCATGATTTTTTGAAATGAAAGTACCTAGTTCTCTTAACCAAGCCGCTACATCCATATCTCCATCTTGTAAAAAAGCTTCTGCTACAGTTTCTAAAGTTTCAAAAAAACCAGCATCAAGTAAATTTTTGCTTGCTGTTAAAATTTTTTTTAGTTCTTCTTCATCATTAAAAAAAATCAAAAGAGCTTCAATTATATTAAGATAGGCTTGTTGACGTTCTTCTTTCATTGATTGATCGCGCCTACTAGTATAGGTTTTTCATTACTATTAACGAACCCACTTTATAGGTTGCTGGACTTTACAGTCCAGCAACCTAGCCGTAATGAGTTACTGAACATGCAGTAACTTGCTGGACTGTAAAGCCCATAAGCTAGACCTAGTGGGTTATTGAACTCTTCAAAAAGTACCACCATGTTGCACGCAGTGCTTCCCCAATTGTCATAATTTTAACAACTTTCTCCCCTGTTTTCTCATCTATCAACACTTATCCCCTAGGAAATACTCATAAAATACCTTTGCGAATGCCGCAGCAAAGGTATCTGGGACAGGGCAAGCTGTAGCAGCAATGAACGCTGCGGCGCCATGCTGAATAAACACTTTGGGTAAGTTGAAAGTTCTTCGTAACTCCGAGGCACCACCTACTGAGTGATAAGCGCTGACAAATACTAGCGCTTGAGAAAATAAATACTTTATAGTACACTAAGACAAATGCATAACATAATGCAGCAATACAGGATATTTCTACAAAACTTTTCTGTATCAAATATATTTATCGAGGTAGTAGATGCAACTTGATTATCTTGTAAATACTTTGTATATTGTGCAAAAACTACATCGCTGCTTAAGAGCTAGCATTTGCCTCAAAATATTAAAATTAGTGCTTTTTATTACTACAAGACTTATTTATATCTTGTTAGTTTAAGAATTGATATACGGCGCCACAAACAGCAATAGCAACATCTTTTAGTTAATAGCATAATTTCTGATAAATTGTAGATACGCCCAAGAGCTTGCAAATCGTGAGATTGAATTGGCAACGCGATGGCTGGGTGTAAGTATGCAGGCAGAAGGCTTGACGGCTTTCAATGATCGAGAACATGCTAAGATGTTTATGACCAGTAAAATTGTAGAATTTTATGTAGGGCGGCAAAGGAGAAAAAAATCATGAAGACAGTTCGTATTGTTCTGCAAAAAACTGTATCTGAAAGAAATGTAGACGCTGCTGCATGGGATAATGATTGGTCTTTAATTAAAACAATCAAGGCAGACGAGAACACGCCTCATGAAGTTATTTGGCAAGATAGCTTTGAAAATTTCAATATTCATTACATTGAAGATTTTTATGTTGGGATAGCTTATTTAGTTCTCCGTGGCGATGAATTGGACTCAGTGATTGAAGATATTCGTACAAAATTACCGACTTATACTGAGGATGATATATTCAAGATGTTAGAAAATTATAAGGATGACCAGGACAATTTGATTAAAGCTATTTACTACCTAGGTTTGATTGCACCACAGCAGTTTTCACCCTTATTCTTTAATTTATTTAAAGACGTATTATCCCATAAAGAGCCTATTGTTCGCTCTGCTGTGATTAGTGCTATTGGTTATGTAGGTTGGCAAGCATTCAAAGATTTATTAGAACCTCTTCAAAACTCCGACCCTAACCCAGAAGTTCGGTCATACGCTTCCGTTATGTTATCGGGGTTTGAATTATATGCACCCGATACAGTTATTGCTTCATAAAGCTGGTTTTTCATTTAAAGGAAAAGTTCTCATTCACCGAAGTTTACGATTGGAGATAGTGGGCTTCCCGGCACCCATAATTCTGTGCTAAGAGTATGTTGGTTATTTAAAATAAATTAAACATGCGTATTATAATAGTTTTTTAGCTTCAACAGGCACCTGTAACCATATTCCATGCAAAGAACACTTACCTCACACAGCCAACATGAACCGAGATGCTTTAGTAGTAGGTATAAACAAATATCCTTTTCTCAGATATTCATCAGGCGCCTATCGACATCTCACCACTCCTGCAGCTGACGCAGAAGCGATTGCACAACTTCTAGAAACTCACGGTGACTTTAGAGTTAGGCGCTTCCCATCTGTTATCATTGATGGGAAGTTGCAGGTTGACCCAAATCAACCCTTTAAAACAGAAGAATTAGAACAGGCAATTCTTGATTTATTTCTCCCAGAAACGCAAAAACTACCAGAAACAGCATTACTATTTTTTTCTGGACATGGACTGCGGAAAAAATTAAGGCAAAATTTAACACAGGGTTTCTTAGCTGCTAGCGATGCCAACCCAAGCAAGGTGTGGGGTTTTTCGCTGCAACTCTTGTGGGAAATATTGCAGAAAAGCCAAGTAAAGCAGCAAATTATCTGGTTAGATTGCAGTTTTTCTGGAGAATTGCTCAATTTTAAAGATACCGAACTGGGAAAGCAAAGTTCGGGATGTGACCGCTCTTTTATTGCAGCATCACGTGATTATGAAGTAGCGTATCAACAGTTGGATGGTAAACATGGGGTATTAACAGGCGCCCTCCTATCAGCACTTGACCCGTTTCAAGCTTCTGAGTACGACTGGATAACCAACGAAAGACTGGCAGTTTCAATTGAGCAGGAATTACAAAAATATTACGATTTAGTAAAAATTCCCCAATCTTCACTTATAAGCAACCAGGGGAAAGCAATCAAACTCATTCAAGGAAAGGCTAAACTAAATACTATCACTATAACAAAATCTGAAGGGTTACGCTTTAATAGTTCTAATTCAATTTTTGAATATCAGCTTGGTGGTTCTTTACCGATTAATGCCCCAACTTATGTTAGGCGCCAGACAGACGATGAATTATATCAGGCTTTAAAAGCTGGAGAATTTTGCTATGTATTAAATTCGCGGCAGACGGGCAAATCGAGCTTGGGAGTACAAACAATGCAACGGTTACAAAATGAAGGTATCGCTTGTGCAGCAATTGATCTTTGTTGTGTTGATGGAACTCCTGAACAATGGTATGCAGGAGTAATTGATAATATTGCCAGTAGTTTAAATATAGATAATTTTGATATCGATTGTTGGTGGGAAGATAATCTGAATATATCATTATCACAGCGATTTAATGAGTTTATAAAAAAAGTTCTGTTAGCTGAAATTTTTAATCCTATCGTTATTTTTTTTGATGAAATTGATGCTATTAATGGGTTGAGCTTTGATACAGACGATTTTTTAACTTTTATCCGCTTCTGTTACAATAAACGTGCTGAGAACCCTGAGTATACACGCCTTACATTTTGTTTATTAGGGGTAGCTTCACCTTCGCAACTAATTACTGATAAAAAACGTACACCTTTTAATATCGGTCGAGCAATAGAACTTCATGGTTTTCAACTACATGAAGCGTTACCACTAGCAGAAGGATTACAGAGACAAGCCAATGATCCTCAAGCTGTGTTGTCAGAGGTTCTGTTTTGGACTGATGGACAACCTTTTCTTACTCAGAAACTATGCCAAATAATTCGTGCATCTGATTCTTTGATTACTGCGGGAAGTGAAAAAGAGTATATTACAACTTTAGTGAGATTAAATATTTTAGAAAATTGGGAATCTCAAGATGAACCGGAACATTTAAGAACAATACGTGACCGTGTTATATCAAACGAATCGCGTGTTGTTCGACTCTTAGAACTTTATCGAGAAATTTTGCAAAGAGGAGAAGTTCCCAGTGACAATAGTTCTACACAAATCGAATTACAGTTGTCAGGATTGGTTGCAAGGAAACAAGGTAAGTTAAGTGTTTACAATCCTATATATGCTAATGTTTTTAATCTAAATTGGGTTGAAGAAGAATTAGCAAAGGCGCGACCTTATGCTGATTCAATCAATGCTTGGGTTGCATCTAATTATCAAGATGAATCGTGTCTTTTGCGTGGTCAAGCACTACAGGATGCTTTAGCATGGTCTCAAGGCAAAGAATTAAGCCAAGAGGATTTTCGCTTTCTATTAGCTAGCCAAAGCTTGGGACAAAATGTTGTAGCAGAAAGTCTCAATATTGAAGAAGGTGAATCAGGAAATCCTTTAACAACTAATACTTACCGTTTAATTATTCTTATTTCAAATACTCAACTTACGGTTGGGCAACGTTCTCGCTTACAAGTCAAAATAGAACCAGCGACTTCCAACGACGAGAATTCTTTCCAAATACCTGCTAATATACCTGAACTGCAATGTTTTGTTAGTGCGGATGGTTTACGTGTTGTTGACTTGGAGGCAGCGACTATATCTATAGACCCTGAGACTGGTCATCCTCTCGCTGCTAGTTTTGAGTTGCAAGGGTATTTATGTGGTAAACGCACCTTTGGTGTAGAGCTTTTTGTTGAAGACCCAGATTCAGGAAAACTAAGTATATTTAAATATGAAGGACAAATAATAGTAAACCGTCCGAGAGCATCAGAAGAATCTTTGCCCATTCTTTCTGCACTTCCTACACTTAATATTAGCGTGGCGCCTCAAGCTAATTTTGTACTGTTGGTAGAAACTGAATTACCTGATGGCGATGATGGTTCTTATTTTTTCACTTACTATTTAACTAGCCGTCTACGTGACCTTAAGTTACGTCAGCAAGAAGTAGGAAAGGTTGAATTGCAGTCTCATCAATTAAAAAGGATGCGTTCTTTACTGGCAAGAACTGTACATTTCGCTACAAACGCCAAACCGGAGGATGCTCGTGAACAGATGGTTTCGGTGGGGTGTTTTCTTTTTGATATGCTTTTCCCCGCAGAAACAACTGCTCTTTTACGCGATGCTTTTTGGCAAGTTGCTGACCAAATTTCTACTTGGCTAATTATTGAAGACGGTATTACTTGGCTACCGTGGGAATTGGTAGTACCTTATCGCGATGATAATGATACAATACCACAGCGTTTTCTCTGCGAAAGTTACTTCCTAAGTCGATGGATACAAGGATTAGGCATTCCTCTTTATAATGAAGTTCCTTTGGGTGAAATCGCAATAGCGCACTATAATGTTTTAGACACACAGGATGAGGGAATAGAAGCTTGGAAGCAAGTTTTACAAGCTAGTGTGACTCCGGGAATTCGCCAAGCTGTTAATCCAGAAATGCCTTTTTATGGACTGCATCTACTGCGGTATGCAGAAGAATTTAATCGCCGAGATATTGTTGCGCGAGATGCGGCGAAACCTGATAACGCTCTTGATGAGGAAGTGCCAAAAGCTCGTTTAGATTTGCGTTTGAAGCGACCAATAGTTACTTTAAGTATCATAAATAATGATAATGTGCAGCAAAATACTGGAGATTTAACAATAGTAGAACGAGTGCTACCTTACTTAAGAGTCGGCGCCAGTGCAGTTGTAGGTTGTTGCTGGCAAACTTCGGAAGTTGCGGAACGCATTTTCTGGAGCCAATTTTACGAGCTTTTGGCGCAAGGTTTTTCTTTAGGAGAAATTGTTTGGCGCGCGCGTTTAGCGGTAGAACGGGCGTTACCTCATCGCCTCGATTGGTTAGCTTATACTCTTTTTGGAGACCCTTGTGCTAAAGCATACGAACCGGAAGTTAGTTCAGGCTATTCTGTTTTAGAGTGTCTTAACCCCGACGAACCGTTTCATGTGGGAAAAACTTATTATTTTCGTGTTAGCATTCGCAAACGCCCACCAGTTTGGTATAAAGATAAACTAATAAAGACAGAGGAATTATCTAGCCAGTTACAAGCATTATTTATGGCTCCTGGCTTGCAAACTTCTTTCGCAGAACCAGTAGAGATGCAACCCACAGGACGTTATATGCGTCAAGCAACCTTGTCTCTAAATCCACAACAGGAAGGTAATTACCCACTAATGGTACAAATTTTGGAGGGTGAGGAACTTGTGAAAACACTGCAATTGAATCTGAAAGTGCGGGGGCAAGCAAATGGGTAATGCAGTTGCTAGCACTCTTTCCTCCAGAAACGAACGTCACGAGTCTCGTTGTCACCTACAAGCAACAATTTTTAAAAATATGCCGACAGTTGTAGTCGGTGCAAGACCTTTTCCTCTGACTTTTGCTGAGGGAGATATTCAAGCTTTTAATCAGAAATTTATTGCGATATTAGAAGAACTAAGTTTAGACGTTAAACAAAAGGGTATAGATTTAAGGGAATATAATCACGATTATTTAAATCGTCTCCGCGATGTTGGTAAAGCTGCTTACAATAAAATTCTACACTCGGCAGCACGCCAATATTTCAAAGAAAAAGAAATTGCAGAAAAACAGCGCGGTTTGAGTTTAACTTTTCAGACACCAACGGAAATTTCCTTCTTCTGGGAAATGTTGTATGCTGGTAAACCTTTTGGTGTTGAGACAGACGAGTTTTGGGGTTTTCGTTATCCTATTGGTCGTACCTATGTGGGAGAATTTGATTTTCCTGACCGAATCCAACTTCAAGGAGGAATATTTTCGGCAATTCATCACAAACTCACGTATTCTCAAAAAGAGGTCGAGCAGGTTGCACAATTATTAGATCAAGTATGCCAGCGTCTTAGTTTAAAGTTAAATTTACATCTGTTAGAAAATATTGTTCCTGTTGAGACTATTTGTGTGGATAGATTATTGGAACTTTTCAACGATCCAGAATTTCGCTATGGAATGATTCACTTTGCCTGTCACTGCTGGGCATCCGAAGGTATATATACCCCACAAACATACCTTAGCTTGACAGCCTATGAGCAAAAAAAACTTGAAATTGAGTTAGAAACATTACTGGCTTGGGAAGGGTATGGTTTTCAAAATCGTCCTTTTGTTTTTCTCAATGCTTGCAGTTCTGCAACCCCTGGTCAGTTATTGCAAACGATGAATTTTCCTTCTGGAATGTTGAATTTTGGTGCTGCTGGTGTAATTGCTACTGCTTGCACAGTACCAGATAGGTTTGCTAGTGCTTTTGCTAGTAAATTTTATGAGTTGTTGCTGGGTAAGTTAGAAAATAATGTATCGGTAGATATTGGTGAGGTTTTGCTGGAGACAAGGTTATATTTCTTGCGAGAGTATAATAATCCTTTGGGTTTGGCTTATGGTTTATATGCTTTGTCTAATCAGAAGTTGCGCGATTAGCAGTACATGGAAGTATTGTTTAATAAAAAATAAATAGCAATTTTTAAATTATGTTAGTAACTCAAAGTAAAATTGATGATTTGTTAGAAAGTTTAAAAACTCATCTTGAAGAAATTTTATCTATCAAAGAGCAGGTATTGGTGTTAGATAAAGCTTTAATTGAAGCGGAAAATGAATATAATCAAAAGCTAGGCGATATTAATGATGAAGCAGATAGGTTGGAGTCTTTAAAAGCTTCTTTGTTGAGTAGGTTGGCTCCTAAAAAACAGAGTTCGCCTGACATTAGAGATAAATTTATGGAGAATATTGAGGCGCCTCCGCACATAGTTGAATCTTTTGTTACGGCAATACCACCTTTACCCAAAGAAGACCCTAGGACTCAACGAAAAAGGGCTTTGGCTGACCATATTGAGTTTTTTCTTATGGATAGCGAACGCGAAACAATTATGCAAGTGATAAATGCTGTTTTAGCTGATAACTATCGTGATATGGGGGATATGTTAGAACAATTGGCATGGGGTGATATTTGGAAAGCTCGTGCGAATTGGGAAAGTTTAGAGGAGCAGTATGCAAGACTAATTGAGTGGCAGAAGGCTTTGTTAGAACGTTTGGATTATTGGCAAAATATTTTACAACGTCGAAAACAAGACCCGCGTTATGAGTTGCAAGAGATGCGCTCGCGCGGTCAAGAAAGTTGGTTTGCTTTTCTAGATGATTTGTTGCAAAAGCAAGTAACAGAAAATGCTAGGTTGGATTACGAAATTAAAGTGCTTGAACAGCAATTGCAAGTTAGGCAGACACAAAATGATGAGGTAAATAATGTCTAATGAACTCCCTCCCAGTAGTAAACGCGACATTGTACCCCGCCGTTTAGATGTTGTACCGCGTTACACTCGTCAATTAGGTAAAGAATTTCGTACTCAACACCAACGGTTTTCTCTGACGACACCTCTTTATCCTGGTTGGAAAAGTTACGCGAATCAAATGCACGTCCGGGATATGGTTTTTGATGGCAAGCGCAACGAAATTTGGTTGGCTACTTGGGGTGGTGTGCTGTGTTGGCATCCGGAAACAGATATTTGTACTCGCTATACTAGTGAACATGGTTTGCTTGGAAATGCCACGAAGTATATTGTTTTAGATGATAAAGATGTTATTTGGGCGCCTGGTCAAGAAAGAGGTCTTTGTTATCTTAAGCTTGGTAGCGATAATCCTTGGCAGTCTCATCGGGACTTTGAACGATGGACGATTTTACAGATTGTTGCTCGACCTGATAGTGGTGTTTATGTAGCACTACGTAATACAAATAATAAATGTGCTTTAGGTGAAATTACAACCCCAGATTCCCGTTTGCGTTTATTAGTGCGCGATGGTTTGGGAATCAAAGATATTGATGCTCTACTTGTAGAAAAAAACAAAATTTGGATTGGTAATGCTTGGGGACTACATTGTTGGGTTGATGGTAATGTTGAGTCTTTTGATGTAGAAGGCAAACAGGTGCGAGGTTTAGCTGTTGCCCCTGGAGGTGGTTTATGGTTAGGAACTAACTGGGGACTTCATCGCTTTAATGTTAGTGAAAAATCTTTGATGAGGCAGAACGTTTGGCCTCGCGATGAGGTATTAAGTTTGTTAGTAGAACCGGATACTGGAGACCTTTGGGTATTAACGGTAAGAGAGATTGGACGGTTGGTGGATAATGTTTGGCAACCTATACCCAAATTACCAAAAGTGCGTTTTAATAAGTTGCTGGCAGCCAGTGGTATAAAAAGTGGCTGGACTGAAGGACAAATATTAGTTGCAGGCGCCAATGGTGTCCATCAGGTCGCAATAGATAAAACTGAAGCAATTTTTTATGGTTCTTCAGAAGACACTTTAAGCAATAGTATTCGCTGTTTATGGGCTGATACAAACGGAGTGTGGGTAGGTGCTGTACAGGGATTATATTTTTTTGATAGCAAAATCTGGAAAAACTACACTGTAGATGCTCCTAATCTTCGTGATATCTATGCAATTTTACCAGAAACCTCAGAAGGGCGATTGTGGGTTGGTAGTTTCCGAATGGGGTTACAACGTTTGCAACAAGGTGTTTATATTCCAGAACAATTATTACATGAGCCTATTGTTTCACTGGCATCTGGCGCCGATGGTAGTTTCTGGGCTGCGACTTTTGATACCTTATTTTACAGAAGTCGTGATCATGAGTGGCGAGTTATAAATCAATCTGCCTTGGATGTTAGTGGGGCAATAATTCAAACAATTTGTTACCAACTAGCGCGAGGAGACGGCGGTCAAAATATTGATATGCTATGGGTTGGGACTTCATCGGGTTTGTTTTGTTACCAACCAAGTTTAGATTTAGGCGATTGGGTGGAAGCTCGCACTTTGTTTAAGCAGGAAAAACCTTCGATTCAAGTTTTGGCTATAGACCCTGCTACTAATAGTTTATGGGTTGGAACTTCGATAGGTTTGTTTAGCGAACATAAATGGCAGCGACATCGAGAAGCTGATGTTCAAGCCTTGGCTTTTGATGCAGCGGGAACATTCTGGCTAGGTACAGTAGCAGGTTTGGAGCAATGGCCATCCCCAGGAGAAGGGGAGTGGTTTGCAGGGGAGCCAACAGCAATATTTACTACAGCTAACTCAGGATTAGCTGCCAACGTAGTGACTGCTCTTTCTGTTGGTATTTGTCAAGAGGAATTTTTGTTGTGGGTTGGTTCAAATCAAGGGATAAGTTGTTATAGTTACACTCCCGGAAAGGTTTGATGAGAAACTGTATTAAAGTTACAAGGAAAACACGGAAAAAACTTTTGAATGGATTGCTGGTAAGGATATGACAGAAATTCTGGGTATCGATTTAGGCACAACTAATTCAGCAGTCGCTATTTGGCGTGACGGGAAGCCACAAATAATTCCTGATGCTGATGGTTTCACTTTGACCCCCTCGGTAATAGCCATAGACCCGGTTGATGGAAAGTTTGTTGTCGGGCGCCGTGCTTATGCAATCGCAGCTAAAAATCCTTTATCTACAATTTATTCTATAAAACGCTTGATGGGGCGCCGTTATCAAGATGACCTCGTACAAGAACAATTGCACAGCATTACTTATGAAGTTGAAGATGCAAAACGAGGTCAAGGAGGGATACAGGTAAAGTTAGGAGACAAAAGTTTAACCCCTCAACAGGTATCAGCAAAAATTTTACAAAAGCTCAAAGCCGACGCTACAGCTTTTCTTGGTTATGAAGTCACTCAGGCAGTTATTACCGTACCTGCTTATTTTCATGATTCTCAACGCCAAGCCACACGCGACGCTGGGCGACTAGCAGGGTTGGATGTGAAGCGAGTTTTGAATGAACCAACAGCCGCTTGTTTAGCTTTTGGTTACGAAAAGTTAGCACAAGCGCGTCAAAAAATCGCAGTATATGATTTAGGTGGTGGTACTTTTGATATTTCTATTTTAGAAGTAGGTAGAGGACCTTTTCGAGTCCGCTCTACAAGTGGAAATACTCAGCTTGGTGGTGATGATTTAGACTCTATAATTATTGATTGGATTTTAACGGAAGTTGCAGGGAAAGATAAAAGCAAACTGCAAGCAGATTTATTTACTCTTGCTAACTTACGGCATGTTGCAGAGAAAGCTAAGATTGATTTGTCTATTGAAGAAAAGGTGTCAATACAAATTCCAGAATTAATTAGCCAAAATTTGAAATTATCTGAATCAAGCTTAACACTAACTCGTACTCAACTTGAGGCAATGGCAGAAGATTTAATTGCTAAAACTTTAATACCTTGTCGTCAAGCTCTTCAAGATGCAAGGTTGGAAATTGAGGATATTCAAGAAGTTTTACTGGTTGGGGGACAAACACAAATGCCAGCAATTAGAAATGCTGTGCAAAATTTTTTTGGTAAAGAACCTAACTTGACTTTAAACCCAGAAGAAGTTGTCGCATTAGGCGCCGCCGTTCAAGCGGCAATTATTGCTGGGGTGACAACAGGTTTAGTATTGGCTGATGTTGTACCTCTAACCCTTGGTGTAAGTACTAAAGGACGAATGGACACAATAATACCGCGTAATACTCCTATACCTATAGTGAAAACCAAAGAATATACGACGGCTTATGATAATCAAGAAAGTGTTGAAATACAAATTTATCAAGGTGAACGCCCACAAGCTATAGATAATATCAAATTGGCGGAATTTATTTTAAGTGGTATTGAGCTTTCCGTTGCTGGCGAACCAAACATAGAAGTCACCTTCCGCGTAGATCAAGATAGTATTTTACATGTATCAGGAAAAGATTTACGTACTGGTAACTTTAAAGAGATAACTATTACTGACTCAGTGCGACTCAGCGAAGATGAAATTGCGGAAATAATTCGCGATGCTGATAATAATGCGGTAGAAGATACAGCAAAACGGCAACAATTAGAAATGGAAGAGCAAACAGAGCAATTAGTTAAACAGCTTCAGAAGTTAATGGATGACAAAAAAGAAATATTATCTTCTGAGTTTATAGATAAAATCGCAGAAGTAATAGCAGTTAATTCACTTGATGATTGGGAGGAGTATATGGTATCACTGAAAAATGTTTATAGAGAAGTAAGCGATTATTTACGTAATGATTCAAATGAAACCACATAATATACAGCATCTAGATTCAAGCTATTTTTCTTTAACTTCTTCGTCTGAATTAGTTATACTCCGACTTGCGACATCTGCGCTTAGTCCCCAAAATACCAATCCAAAATAATCCAAGGGGTCTGCTCCAAAAGTTGCTCCTTTCTGAAGGTACAGTGCGCGCATTCCTGCGTAAGTTAATGCTATTAATATAATTAAAGAAAGTAATGGACGCGCAAACCAATCATTTGCTTGTGAACGAAATTTACTTCCTGACACAAACATAACAATATTTTGTAACTTAATTAGCCATTGAGGTTGCTTTTGTTTATTCACGTTAAAATCAAGCTGAGAAGTTGACTTTTCTTGTGAAGCTACGGTATTAATATCAGCAACAGCATTTGTAACTTGTTCGAGTTGTAGAGTTCTTGTTTCGTCACCCATTTTTAATAAGTCAGGTTTTAATTCATCCCACTTTGACTGTAATTCTTTTAATAAAAAATTAACATCATCGTCTTGTTCGTTTATAATTTTTTCTCGAATATTCAAAATAGGTATTAGAATATTCTCTTTAACATCTCGACGGTCTTTAAATAGTTCTAACCTACTTTCTAAGTTACGTAACTTACCAAACCATTTATTGCGTTCATCAACTTTACTTATTTCAACATCTACAGTTTCAAAGTTCATTTGTTGCACTGATTCTTTGACATTTTGTGTCATCTGCTTAAGAATTATTCGGTCTTCTTCTGATTTCACTTTTTCAATTCGCTCTTGTAATTTTTTTACTTTATCTGAAGCTTCTGCTTGGGGAACTGCCTTTTCTCGCAAGTATTTTACTAATCTGCCAGTAATAATACCTATTATTAAAACTAGAAGCGGTTTTAATGGAGCAACTCTCATATTTAGCTCAACTGGAATAATTAAGCGTTCCTTGGCGCCATCTAAAGTTAAGTACACTGAACCTGTGTAACGGTCGGGAGGAATGTAAGCTTTGTCCCAGTTTAAGGTTAATCTAACCATTTGGTTGGGTTTTAACGGTTCGTTATAATTAACTACTTTTATTTGTTGAGATGTCAATGGGTAAGTTGTTAACTCTCCTTTTAATAACACTTCTGCATTCGTGACTTTTACAGGAGCATCAACTGAGTTATCAAATTCTAAATTAGTACTGCGTAAAAATGCAGCGTCTTGTAGAAACCAATTTGCAAACAAACAATCCCAACTACATTGGCTTAAATTCAGCCGTATTTGTTCGTAACCCTTGGCTGGAGTTAGTTTCGGTCTGGCATTAACTAGTAAGGTAAGTGGAATAACGAGTCTTTTTTGTTTGGGTAATAAAATTTCTATTAGCCCTTTATAGGTTCCTGGCAACTGGGGGTTAGCAATTTTTACCTGAAAATCTTTGGGTATATCTGCTTGCAGTTTGGGTTCCCCAATAAACGTTACCTGCTGACGAGCAATTATTTCATTGCTGTTCTCAAGTTTCAAGTCAGAAACTAAAAATGTGAATTGCTCCACTGCTGTAGGGGCAGATAGTCGTATACTTCCGATCAAGGTACTTTCTTCGTTTAACCAACCCGTTATCTTTAAGGGGTTATCTTTGCCATCCACTGTAATATTTTGCGCTAGAGCAGATGTAGGGCAAACAAGTAGAAAAAATAAAGTTGTTAAAATCCAGCGTTTCATTTTAGGCATGAGATATTGAAGAAGCTAATACAATTTCGTGAGATGCATACAAAGAGTAAACTAAGCCAAGAGGATTAAAGTATTTTTTTAACATATCTCGGCGTACTTCTAGCATTGCTTGTCCAAGAGGTTTACCTGTGAACAAACGCTGAAGTGTCTCGGTTGCATAGTAAGCTGCAAACCGAGGAAACACTTCACACTCAGTACCAACTACTCCACATGCTCCAGCGTTCAAAAAATTTTCTATCAAACAATCATAACTATCAGGATTATAAGCACCTGTACCACAAGCGTTAAGAAAGACTAGTGGGCGGTTCTTCCATTTATACTTGTCTAAATTAATACCATAAATTCGCTCATCTTGATCTAACTCTAGATAATTCCCTATCAATTCGTCCATGCCACAATGGCAGTAGAAGTAAACCATATCTAAGATGTTACCGTGCTGGCGCCAATTATCTTCTAAAAGTTTTTTATTATGAGCAATAAGAAAATTCAATAAACCAATATCTTGAAGCTGAGTTTGATGCTTTCCTGATGTATCAAACTCTTGCCTGACGTTAAAACTTAAATTTAATGGCTGATTATTTTGAATTTTACGCAGTACTTCTGGAAGCGTGCGATGTTCTGTAACACTAGATGGTAATTGCTCAATGGAGTAGCGAAAACCCCAAAAAGCATGGGGACAAACGGTATCATCGTTATTTTTCAAAGGGCAATTGGTGCAATTAAAATCATGATTGGCAAATTGATCACATACATGTATTGATTCGCCATAATCAACTTTTCGTTCGTACAGTACTGCCCACGGAATTGTCGTTTTCGCTAAATTTGAGTTAACTTGGATAATCGTTCCCGGTTGAAGGGCAGGTTGCAAAATTTCCCTTTGATTATTCTGTTGTAACAATTCTTTATAAAGGCGATATCCAGCAATTGCTAATTTGGGCAGCCAAGTATTGAGTAGTTCCAAGCTACCCTCAATTTTACCTTCATAACCTGTATCTAAAGTAGAGTAGAGATGTTTACGAATTGCTGAATTTAAATTTCCTAATGCAGCAAATGTCAAACTATTATCAAAAAATTTTAATTCCTTTCCTGCTCCAGTTCGGTCAAGACAACGCAAATCGATACAGTTATCTTTTTCGCCAATATCTACACTTACCGTTAATACCCGTTCTGGCAACTGTGCAAGTTCTTCTTGAGTTAACAAGTTAGTTGTTGTAAAGGTGATTTTAGCAGTTTGGGCAAACTCTTCGGAAATTTCGTAGTCCTCCCAAGGTACAATTCTAATGGTAAGCTTTTTCGATTGAAGTAGATAACCACGATAAAATAAGTCTACGTAAATATCGCCCCAGGTATCCGTTTCTTCGCTTTTCACCTCAACAATAAAGCTGATATGTTCTGATGCTCCAGTACGGGATAAATTTAATAATTTAATTGTAGGTTCAACCTTAAATTCTTTGGAGGCAACGGCAACTTCTAAAGTTAAGGTTTCTTGAACATTAAAAACCTGCTGTATAGCTTCATCGGGAAATTTAGCCTGTTCCTTTGTCTCTATTCCTCTTTGTTCTGGATTGATTTCGATACATAAGCAGTAACGCTGTCCATGAACAAGAGGTTGGTTAGAAGGTATAATTGTTTTGCTAGGGGGTTTGAAAAAGAAAGAGTTAAAGAAACGGTGTTGTTGCGTACTTTCGTATATTTGCTGCAATTGTTGCCTAGCGTTTTGGTCTGGTTTCCCCGTACCCAAAATGATACCAACACTTTCCATTATCTCAGAGTCTTCGGGGTAATTGTAGCTTGATTCATCCTGACCATAATCTGGTGCTTTCGATTCTGGAAAAAGTTTTTCTAGCTCCTCTCGGCTAGGAAGCGACTCAAGTGGTATTCGACTATCCAAAGCGTCTAATTTAGTTTTGTAGGTTAGGTAAAAGTGATGTAAGTTTGGATTAGCTTCGATTATTTGCATTAATTCTGGCTCAATATATAACCAGTATTGAGGAAAATCGCGCAGTTGGTCTCCTATTCCAACTAAACTGTCTCGTTCATCTTGACTTAAAGAGATTCCCGGTTCGCTCAGAGCTAGTAGTAAAGCTAATAAGATTTTGGTAGCAGGGGTAATTATCATAATATTTTGGAAATAATAAATGAAGTATTGTAAATTAATAGTTTTTATGTACTTGTGGTAGGCGCCTGTAGACGTGGCATAAAAAACAGAGTTATAACTAGTCCCGCTTCAAAATATACTAAACTATAGCCGTAAAAGTACATAGTTGAATGCAATTATTATAAAAATTTACTTTATAGTTTCATAGCTAATAAACTATTTGATTAATTTGTTTAAAACTTGAAGAAACTCGCCCCAACCGTACTTAGCAAAATCAACATTCCCGTAAAAGGGAGAATAACTAGTTTTTGGTAAGTAGATAGCAAGTCCTTTAACATAAGAATTTTTTACTCCCAAGGCTATATGTTCTGAAACTACCTTACTTTCGGCATCTTGTGACAATAATTGCATTACTTTTTTAAGAAGGGCTATTAATTTATCATTGTCACCTGTGTATTGTTCATCTACAATCCTCAAAAAATCATATAAATCTACAGAGTCCTTATGTCTCTGCCTTTCGTTAAAGTATGTTGCTTTCCGCTTGGCTGTACCTAATGCTCTTTCTAAATCAAAATCTTCTTCGGCTGTTTCACAAAGAAGTTTAGCTAATTTCCCTATTGCTTCGGCTAACTGCCCTACTAATTTTAAATTTGTTGCTGATTGTGTAACTAGGCGTGGCATATTACCACGAGTTTCATTATAGTAGCTTTCGTAAGCGCTCCCGTATTCTTGTACAATTAACTTTGCAAGACCTTCGGGAGTCATTTCTGGATTTGTCGTTAATTTTTGTAAAATTGGTTGATAGGGCCAGCCAGAAGTTGGTTGTATTTCTTGAGAGCCAACCATATAATCTGCATTTGCTCGCAGTTGATAGGCTACTTCCACCATACTCATCAAGCAAGCATCCATGCCAATTAAGTTGACTTTTTGACCTGTGATTTTTTCAGCATCTAGAAAAGCCTGCTGAAGGTTAGCATTATCTAAAAAGTCCAAAGATGAGTCATCAAACGCAATTCCTCGTGAAGCTTCATCATCTAAGCTCAAAACTTCAACAATAGAGGAGACAAAAAGAGCTTTATTAAATCGACTGTTCGTTGTGAAAGAACGTACTTCATCATTACTTGCTTTAACTTCAATTCCGCTGTTTCGCGCTTGTGTGTAAATATCATCTTCTTTCCACCCATTACCATGACCCCAAATGATGACTGAATAGTATTGTGCCGGGTATTTGTCAATTCCCCAAACAATAAAATTTGTTAAGGATTTTGGGTCTCCTGTATTTTGCGATGGAATATTCTCTATACAAGGTTTTTCCCCCTGCGCGCCAATATCAATTAGATAAGTACTCTTATTATCAGATAACGTATCAAATTGCACCAAAATAGCGACCTGTTCGGTGGAACCTACAGCTTCCATTTGCTGAATATTTGCGTATCCTTCTGGCTCCAAGAAAGAGTTGCCCCACAATGTTTTTTGACCTTGGAGTTGCTCGAAAACCTTACCGTTATCTCCTGCCATATAGACCATCACAGTCCAGCAACGATTTGTTTGGGTCATATTACATTCTCGGAATTTAGGAGTTAGCTTTCTCGCATGTTAATATAATTACATGTCAGGCGCCATGATTACCCATTTTGTTTTCACTGCATCTGCATAAACTTGGTATTTCCCACGGTGACATAAAACCACAAAATATTCTTGTTGCGGGAGACCAAGCTAAACTAACTGACTTTGGTTGCAGTGTCCTACCCGATGATATGTACGCACGCTCACGAGAAAATGGCGGCACAATTCTTTACTCGGCGCCGGAAGTTGTTGGTTCTACTTTAAAAGGGTGTAGTGCTGAATCACTTTTCAAAGCTGATATTTATAGTTTAGGCATATTGCTTTACCACCTTGTAACATCACGGCTACCCCACGATACCCAAGCGCCAAGTTGCCCGTCATACACCTTTTCCCCGTCCGCGCGAAGTTAACACCTCAGTCTCCCCATCCTTAGAAAATTTTATTTTACGTTGCCTAACCTTTGAGCCAGAATATCGCTAGTTATCAGTCACAGAAATGCTACTTAAATTTAAACGGGTAGCGTGCGCTCAAATTGATTATAATCCTATCCGCGTCCTGCGTTCTCAAGAAAAACCAAAAATCGCTGCTTGGCTTACAGGCAAACTACGACGAAGCAGCAAAAATCTTATTATCTTTAAACCGCGAACTCCCAAACCGTCCAGCCATTCTCAAACGACTAGTGCTGGTCTTTGAACAAACGCGCGACATCGGAAAAGCAACAGCCTTCCTGCGCTCGTATATTAAAAGCACTCCCGAAGACTTATGGGCAAAACGCAAGCAAGAAAATTTTACCGCTATAGGCTTTTATTACTAAACTATATATTAGCGTTCCGAAAGGTTCACGAAGGTGGGTTATCAAGTTAAGGGCTGGACGGGCAAATTTGGGTCAATCTCAATCAAGGTAACTTTGGCATTTTCTACCACTGTATTTCCTAGCAACGTGTCCATATGGGCTTCAAATTTAGACTCGGCTTTTATAATTCGTTCGTAATGTAAAATCACATGGTAACGTTTTTTGATTGGTTCAGAAGACGCAGAACGCTCTACTGCTTCCCAATCTTTATTTTGCCTTACTTCTGCGATTTCGCGATATTGGCTGGCTAACTGCGAATCATGCAATGGCGATGGCGTGTTCTTCACTTTGACCATAGCAATGAATCTCATGTGGGGGCTGCTCAACAGAAGGCGATATTTGACAATGATACCTTCCATTATCATCAGAGAGTACATTAATCGTAACTGTTTTGCTGATTGAAGTCATAACTAGCTCGTATTAATAATAATAGAAAGAAAGGTTATATTTCAGTCCACTATTGGGAGCAATATTAGCTTTCTCTATGAGATTGCCAAAGTATAGCTTCATAGCCCTGGAGTTGTTCAAGGAAAACGGGTATGTAGCCGTCAACTTTAGCATAACCATACAATTCTACCCCTAAAATGATGAAAAAATCACTATGTATAGGAAACCTCAAATTTGCATTAACTGGAACTGCTTTTTCATAGCCTAATTCCGGCAGGGAACGGCTCACCCAAAGTGCATTATCTTTCCAAAAATAAGGTAATACTATCGGCGGATACCAATCTCCTTCTTCGTCATGGCTCTCTTTGTAAACAGATATTCCACCCAGAAAGACATGATATGGCTGTGGTTTACTAGGTAATGTTCTAGACATAATTCTTATCCAGTATAGTGTATCAGCAACCAAATAAATTTCTTTAATTATAACTCTTATAAGTTTTTATTATTGAGTGTAATCATTACTCATTATCATCACGGTGCCCACCTTATTCAATAATTTTTGATTTATTCTGTAAATAAGTTTGGTTCTATGTGAAAAAAGATGCCAAGTTTTTGAGCAAGCTCTTAAATGATATTTTGTTTACCTTCTAAAATATCATCCACGGAAGTTTCTAATCCTAAAAATACCTGTAAATCATCTTTATTTTTGTTTGATTGCTAAAAAAGAAATAATAAGAAAGATTGAAGATTACTTGGGGTTACATTAAAATGGTAATTTTCTTCGCTTATACACGGCTACAATATATTTGAATATATTATTTTAATCATTAAGAAGCTTTTGCTCTAATATTTTTCTTTTCTTGCTCAAGCTGGCGCCATTCTTGAGCAACTTCTTTAAACTCTTCTATTTCCTCAAAATCCACTTGCACAAACGCATCCTTAAATTCTATACCCAATGCTTCACTGGCATTAAGGACTTCTATAAAGCTAGCACATTGATAATCTTTGTCTTCACACTCTATTACTCGTTGTTCTTCAATACCTAAAATATCAGCGAGTTCTTTCTGGCTCATTTTCGCGGCAATGCGAGCTTTTACCAATACATCTGGAAGTTTATTGAAATTTTCAACTTTGATTTTAATTGGTTGGGTTTTGTCACAATTAATTAATCTTTCATACTCGGCAATTTCTTCTAAAAATTCATCTACTTGACTTTGGTAGGCATCCCTATATAACTTCCAACGTAATGGGTCTGCTCTCAAACTCTCATCACTCTCAATTCCCGCTACTGACTGCTCAAACTTTCGTAACCACTCTTTAGTAGTATTATATTGTTGCTCGTTTCTTATTATCATGGTGCCCACCTTGTTAAATCTATAGCAATAATGCCTTTACGGATATTTCTTCTTGTATCAAATTGAAAAAAATCTATATATGGTGTAGCAGAATCGTTTGCTGGATAATTAGCCGGAAATATCTCACCTTTGTACTTACTTTTCTGTTCAACACGTCGTAGTGCAAAATTATACAAAGTTGGAGCTAATAAATTTAACTCGTTGACATCAACCCCATTTTCCTCCCAACAAGCATCGAAATCTCCCGGTTTTTCTTTGTTAGTGATAAAACTGCCATCTACGTAGATTATCCTGCAATTTGCAGCTTTGAGATGCGTCATTGCTAGTTTTAACCCTTTTATCAGTCGCAGTCTAGTCGGATTATAATTAAATTGTTCATTAAACTCTTCCCATTCTACCAAATGTATTCCTAGTGGTAAATAACCGTTATCGTCAAATGTTGGAATCATCTCTCACACCCTGACATAGTTTAAATTATAAACGTGTGAGTAGCTTTTATAACTGAAAATTCAACAAAATTCAACAAAAACGATAAAAATAGCTTTTTAAGTTAAGATTAGATGCTGGGTTACACTATCGCTCCACTCAATCTATATCCAAAACTGTTAATATATAGTATAAAAGTTAACTTTTCATGACCGTAGTAAATTAGAGTGGCGCCGCGTTTGAAAGTGCATCCTCCTCCAATTCATCTATTACGACATTATTATTATCAAGTTCCAGAGCGTTTTTGATTAAAAGCCAATTGTTCAGATATTGTTGAGGATTTTCTATATTTCGCACAAACACTTTACCCCAACTGCTGCGAGGTTCTTGAGCCGCACGCACTACTTCGATAGGAAAAACATAAAGCTGCGGTTCACGGCGCCCGTTATCTAATTCAGTTATTTTTTTGCGATGCCGATATCTGTATCCTCGGTTCAAAGCTACCAAAACTACAAAATCACAGTCGAAATTACGAATCATAAAGGCACCGTCAAAATCGGTTGCCCAACGACTTTTAACTTGAATGCGGCTAGATAGATTTTTTTCAGGATTTGTTGCCACCAAGTCATAGCCAGGAAAGTTAGTGTAAGCCTTGAAGGATTGAATTCCCTCTATCATTAAATGACCCAGTACCAAAAACTCGGCACCTGACGATTCAATTGATGTGTTTAGTTTAGTCATATATTTAATAATTTGCTTTACAAATACATATATACGTATATATACTTATAACAGCATATTAACTTGATATTAGTGCCCAATTGGTGATTTAAGTCAATTGTAATGGTGTGCGTAAATCACATGCTTGTAAAGGCGCCGAAATCTTGAAGAGAAAGCGATTGATATTATTGCTTACTATCCTTAGCACCAAAGGTCAATAAATATTTATTAATATTCGATAACCACCAGCACTCTATGTTGTAAGTTTTTACTTATATGTCTTGCATCTGAAGGTGTATCAATTATGGCTAAAAAATCTAAGGGTTTTGGGGAATTACTCAAACAACAGAACAAATCTCAAGCTCTTCCCAAAATAACAATAAAGGCGCCGACTGTTCAAGAAACTGATAAATCTAATAATGATATATCAAATTTGGATGAGCAAGAAATCAGAATAGGACAAATTTTAGGGTTGACATCAGAAGGTGAAATTTCCGCAGTTAATAAAAAGACTTTAACCATTTATCGTGATTACCTCAAAAAAGAATTGGAATCTCCTTGCATTATGACAGGTATAGAAGATTTTAAGTGGGAAGAATATTATATGCTGGGAGGAGGTTCTAAAGAAGAACATGATAAATTACGAAAAACAAAACCTTCTTACTTAGATAGTTATAAACTACTAAACTTTACAGATGAGATAGATACTTTTTACGGGTTGATGGTATCGGTTAAAAGAGAGTCGGATAACAAAAAATTTATCTTACCCTTATCAGATTTAGAGAGCGATGATTCAAGCCTAAATAACGAACAGTTGCTTAATGATTATTCTGTTTGGTTCGTTAACTGGCGATAATGTATTATATTAAATAAAAAAATCGTATCTGAAGTAAAAATAACTTTTTAAATCATGGGAAGAAAATCAAAGCTGCGCCAGCAAAGAAAACAGGATGGTAATGACGTACAACCAAAAGAACTCACTTCTGCTTCTCCTTGGTCTAAGTTTATAAAAAAGCCTGCTGAAAAGCAGAAGAAAAAAAACACATCATTGTTTGGAAAGATTATAGATTGGCTAAATCCATTCCCGCTCATTAGATGATAAATATCGAGCTTCTTTTGAGGCAGGTGATTTTTTTAAAGAAAATGATACTGTATTAGGCGCCGTTGCTTGGGAAGGCTACCAAAAAACAAACTCTCCAGGTATTGTTTTGGTTAATGATGTTATGGAGTCTTCTCCAAAAATAAATTACATTACTCGTCAATCTATTATCAAGAAAATGCGCCGACTTAGTGTAGATAACGAAAATATAAAAACAATACAGAATATGGTAGAAGTTTACGAACCTCCAAGCGATGTAGTTATGGTTTACGTTAACCGCAATAGCGAAATGTCAGTGACAATGCAAAAACCTACAATGACTCCGAAAGAATGTTATGAGACTTTGCAGAAAGAAATGTAAATTATAAATTTATAATAATGCCAAATTAACTATAACTTAGTAGGCAAATAATGGTTTATTTTTTTGAATAAATGCTTTCCAAGTGGTTGGTTTTTGCCCTGTAATTGTTTCAAAATTATTAAAAGTTTCATCGGCATTAGGAATTGCGTTAGCGATATTCAACTTAAATTGAGTATAAACGCAATGCATATAAGCAGGGTCTCCACCCGCCTTTAAAGCTTTTTCTAAAAACACTTCAGGAGACTGATTATCCAAACGAAAAGGTTTGCCTATAATCTCTGTCAGTAAGTTGGCAATATCCTGCATTGTGGCAGCATCGTAACCTAACTCATAGATACGTCCCCTATGGTCACTGGCATGACGTAATGCTTCTGCTGCTACCAGTGCCACATCTTCACAACTCACCCAACTCCAACGAGTATTGGCAATGTAATTCGTCAACACACCTTGGTTCAGCCAACCAAAGGTAATCAAGTTTTCCATAAAAGCTTCCGGACGCAAAAGTGTAGAGCCGAAGTGACAACTGTGCATATAAGATTCAACATATTTATGCCAACACCAATGGGCAACCTCGTTAGTAGGAGCGTCCGATGCACCGATATGTGTAATATACTCTACTCCTTTGCGTACAGCAACATCAAGAAATGCCTTGCTCTGCTTTAACATATCAACACTGTAACCAGTCAATAAAAGCGCACGGTCTACACCAGTCAGGGCAGATGCCAAAGTTTCACTACGATCTAAATCCAAATGGCGAACCTCCACACCCAGTTCCCGCAAGGGTTGTCCTTTTTTCAAAGAGCGTACTCCAGCAATTACCTTAGTATCATCTGCTGCTACCAAGTGTCGAACCACCGAGCCGCCAACTCTACCCGTGGCGCCAAGAACAAGAACTGTTGGTTTTGCTGGCATAATTATGGACTTCCCCCAATACAATAGATTTGTTAAGTTTTTTATCAAAAATAATTCAGAAGCTATCTTACTTTTACCACTGTACAAGCAAAACAAACTTGTAAGAATCTATATATAGCTTGCGGCAATTACGTTATATCGTTTTAAGAGTGAAAACAGGCGCCGTTTACTATTAATTCCATTAGGTAGTTGTGATTTATCCGTCCTGTGAAGTGAATGATTGTAGTAGCTGGTTAATTGCTAGATAATAAATATCTTTCTCATTTGCTCTTTTTTTCTACCCTTTGATGCGCGGCGCCTATTTTTTTGTTGATGTAATCAGGAATACCAATAATTTCGTAGTTGGCAAATTTTTGATACTGAATTGGAGCGCCACAATGCTATATAGTATAAAATAACTACAACAATCCTTTATCCCAGTTGTTGATTGGCGCCAGTTATGAAACATTCCTTATTCCAGTATCCAATAGCATTATCTTTGGAGGGCACCGACTATGAATATTGAAGAGTGGCGAAAGTTTCTAGAAAATTATAGTGCGGAGTTACTCGAAGATGAAATTGTAGCCTATGAAGTGCCTGAAGAAGTTCATTTAAGTAAATGGATGGGTTATTCCCCAGCAAGTGAATCACAAATATTTGCAGCCGAACAAAGAATTGGTAAAAGTTTACCTCCTTCTTTACGAACTTTTTACTCTGTGACTAACGGATGGCGAACAACAGGTCTTTGTATTTATGATATTCTTCCTGTTGAAGAAATCGATTGGCTTCAAGTATGTGACGACCATCTTTATGAATTGGCGCTTAATGCAGAAAATAATAATGATGAAGGATGGACAAACGAAGAATTTCGAGATGATTACCGTTATGAACAAGGAACGCGAGTAAAAAGGTCGTTAGTTATTAGTTCTTGGGGAGATGCAGCAGTTTGGCTTTTAGAAGAAAGAAGAAAAAGACGCACACGGAGAATGGTCAGCTGGTCGATGGGCATCGTGGAATCCTGCAATGGAATGGTTGACTGCAAGTTTCGCCGAATTAATGTTACAAGAATTTGAAAGTTTCTTAGAATTCCGCGATAGCCAATACATACCGTGATGAATGTCAAGCGCCGTTTTCCTATCAAACAGTAAAATAGGAAACGTAAAACATCTGCACTCAACAACGATGTCACTAATCGAATATTTGGAAAATGGTGATTGGCGTGGCGCCCACTCGCTGCGCTCAAATTCAAAATTCAAAGTTAAAAATTCAAAATGTTAAGAGGTTATTTAAAAATACTCTAACTATGTGTAGTTTTGAGTCTATAGAATTACTTCTTCAATTTTGAATTTTGCATTTTGCATTTTGAATTTGAACGAAGTGAGTGGCGGCATCAGTCGTGTCAAACTTCAGCTTGACCAGGAAATGAAATATAGCCGTTTCGATGAAGACCACCGAAAGGAAATTCGCGATTTTTTAGCGACTTTAGTACAAGAAAACCAGCGTCCTCTGTTACAACTGATGGCTGACCGCATCATTCCTTGGGACAAAGCTGATTTTTTTGGAACTTTTAACATTTTAGAATCAGACTTTGATGAAATGTTAGATACCATAGCATCCGGCGCCAACCCATTTGAAACTTGGATGTTAGCCAATGGGTATTCTCAAGAAGATATTAATCATGTTTATCAAATTATTGATGGCTGGCTTGTTAAAAAAGGATTACGTCTTCCTACAAGTCCTACTGACCCCACTTTGAACTAATTGCTGCACCATATGCAGGTACTTACGTTCAAAATTAATAGGCGCCTGTCTCCATTAAGTTTTATAGTTAAACGATACGTACAGCATCTTTTAATGAATCCATTAATTTAAAATGCCGTTTCTTGATGGTACTCGCGTGCTAAATCACAAACAAATGCACTAATCGCATTCATCCCTTTATGTAGTGTACCGTTTCTGTCCCGGTATCCAGAACGATGCCAACCATTCCAACCTAAATTCTCGCCAATCTCTCCAAACTCGGAAATCACTGAATCGCTATCAGGCGCCGAAATTTGCTGCATTTGAGTTAGTTGGGCATCTTTTTTCTGTACCAAGTTCTGTAATCGTTCAACCTCAGACATTAGTGGCGCCACTTTTTTCTCAATTTCTGAGTTCACAACTTTGGCAGCTTGAGCATTGAAAGTGTTACCCCAACTGTCTTCTGATGCTTTAATGAGCGCATTTTCTAATTCTGTTACTCGTTGTTGTAACTGTTGATTTTCAACGTGTAAAGAATGTAAACGCGCGATTTCTTGCTCAGAAGCTTCTAGCTGTTCAACTAACGCATGGTACTTAGTTGTCATATTTTGAGCATGTTTAACCGTTGCTGCAATTTCTTTTTTGACAGCTTCCAGTGCAGCATTCCGGATTTCCATAAATCTTGCTTGCTCTTCTTCTGCTTTCTCAAACTTATATTGTTTAATAGCTTCTGCCTGAATCCTTTCAATGTCAGCAGTAGTAAGAGTTTGAGTCGAAGCTGTAGGAGTAGATATTTTGGATTCCAATCTTAACTGGTGAGATTTGAGTAAATGTTTCGTTACCATCCCTTGAGCTATGGTGTGGTCTAATAAAACCCAAAAATCATCATTATTGCCAACAGTCGTAATTATTCCACTGGCGCCATTCCAGCCTGTTGATTCATTCTGCACAATTATCCGCACTCCTCGTGCGAACTCTGGTGTAGAAGTAGGAGTTGCACTCGAAGGCGCCAACTCTGATGTAAAGACAATTTCTGGTAGCTCAAATTCCTCTGATTCTTCTGATGCATTGTTCTGAACACTCAAGTTGTTATCGCCCGAAGTAACTTCAGATGGCGCCATTTTTTGATGAAACTTACCAGACAGTTGTTTGAGTTGCGATGCTGTCTTCTTTCCTGTAGTAACTACGGCTTCAATTACGTCATCAGTTAAATGCTTCAGATGACGCAATGCTGATACTTTCCAGTCTTGAACATTCTCACGAATCAATCGTTGTAATCGCGGATTTAAATCTTTAAACCAGTTGTGCAACTGCATCGCACTTCTTGCAATATAAGCACTGGCGCCAAACTGATTGCTGTCAAGCCATTGCTTAAAAACCTTCTTGCCGTTTTTGCCCAAATTAAGGCACTCTTCTTCGATTTCTTGTAATTCCTGCCCTATTTGGATGATACTGTCGAATGTTTGACGAACAAAGCTTTTAAAGTTACCAAGAGTCTCTGAAGCTTTTGCTGCTAAATCTTGATTTTCAAATTTAGAGTAGTCGAAAGCTGGTGTGAATGGCGCCGTTGTGTACATAATATCGATACCATGTATATACTTATGTGTACTAAGATACCCGTGTTTATTGGTACTTTGAACCGAGAATTGTGGTATTTGATGTTATTGATTTGTAAACTCGCTCGCTTGCATGAAAGTTTAGATTCGATTTTTGTGTGAACGACTCTGTTATGTCGTTACCCTAAAACCTCAAAAGTATAATCTCCATTTTGAGGTATTCTCTCAAATTGATACCTAGACCAGAGACGTAGAAAAAGTATCACCATAGTCTAGTTTTTTTGGTCAAATCTCAACTTTTCTCCTAAGTGGCACTTAGTAGCGTAAGCGGTTGCTACTTTTATGCAGCAACTAACTGTTTAGACCGCTGACTTATAGATGTTTGTATTGCTAATTGGGCATAGTATAAAGTGCGCCCATGTTCGCGCGGCATTTTATGGAAGCGAATATCGTTACCCCACAACACCACTGTTTTATAATCAAATCCTGTCGAAGAAGCCAGTGCGCGCGCACATTCACTAAAAAAACCATTCTTTGAAAGTCTTATATCTCTTTCATTACCATTAAGATTATTTAGTGAGAGCGTGTATTCCAAAAACTCTTGCGCTTCGATTGTTTCTGGTTTGTAGGCGCCACTCTTGATATTGTTTGCATGTAAAGAATCTATTCCCGCAATATTAATGTATCCCAGCACTAGCCTATAGTATTCGGGCATGGTCTCAAAGTCTAATGTCCCCCATCCGCATCGAACGGTTGACATACTTACGCCAAGTAGGCAGGACAATATGCGCGCGCACTGTTTTTTGTATCCTCGTTCCATTTCTTGTCTGAGATATTCAACTTCCTGTAGATTGTGCCCAATTAGTAGGTTACGCAGGAAGTCTCGTGGCGCCATCTTTTTTGATGGAAGGCTGTTTATCGGTAGATTATTCATAAATTTCTACGCTAGTAAAATATTATTTGTCTTGGAAAGTTAGTAAATCTTCAACATTTTTGAGATTGTGTATGAAAACTGCCAGAAACGAATTCTAAAAAGTCCTTGCCTTTTTGATTGCAAGAGAGCAAGCACCTTAAACTAGTTTTCAGATGCGCTCTCATCATTGCTCACAGGTGTTTCTGGAGTATTTTGGAGCATTTGGCGCCCCAGAAGCGGTTGTATCAATATCATTTCCTCCAATTACTCTGGTGGAATATACCTAATCCTTGCTGAAAATAGGATTAAGGCGATTTTTGGCATACGAAGAAAACACATGCTTTGTGTTGCTTTTTAGTCAACGTAAGATTTTTGAGTGAAATTAATCTTACATAGCTATAATACAGCATAAGGGATGTTTAGTGCAAACGGGATATTTAACCCATATGCCATATTTTAAGGAAAGACCTAATAAAAGGTGGATAATTTGGGATGTATAACCCATTAGTATCAAACATCCCAGTGTCAGACACGAAAAAACCTGAGCCAGCAGCAACATTAAAGATTACTTTTCCCGACAGGTCTCTTCGAGAGCAATTTAAAGCAGCCTGCGCTTTAAATGGCAAAAACATGAACGAAGCAATTATTGAGTTTGTAAGGGAATATGTTGAAAAAAATCAGCCTCACCCCCCCACTAATAAACAAAAGGAGGGTAAATAAGCTATATAGATAGTAGTGAGCAAATCTATCCGCCTAGAATCGCTGAAATACTTACAGCGTCTTGGTGCATTCGTCAAAAGCGTATTAGATAAAATTTGCAAGCGCATAGGAGTAGGCTGCATGGGGAGTCGCGCGGCGCCACCCTTTTTGATGGAAGGCTATTTATCAGTGGATTGTTCATAAAAATATTCTTAGGTGTTGTGGAAAACAAATCCCGACAAGAGCAATATCGAAGTTTAGAAGCGCGTAACCGGGTAAATTAGTTACGCGCCTCTCCTTATCTGTTAGTATAGCGTCATGCGTTTGTTAGCACAAGTGCTGGATTAAAAAAACGAATCCGCCTCACCGTGACGACGGGGGCGGACTTTCCTTTGCTGCTTTTAGTATATGATTTTGCCAACGCCTGAGAGATGCATTCTCCTCTCTCAGGCGACTAATTCCCCCAACAATTTTTCTTCAACAATTTTTTCAAGTCGCTCCAGTCGCGTTTCAATCTCATTTTCTGGCTGGCTAATACCTAGATACTGGTCTATAAAAGCGGTAATTACCTCGGTTGTATTTTTACCTTCTTCCTTAGCCTTTGATTGAAGAGCGCTTCTCTTCATAGGGTCTATACGGATTGTTAGTCTTGATTCTTCTGCCATAGTTTACTTGTAGAACTCGTACTAACGAATATAGCATTGCTTACCCAAAACTCAATGTTTATAGATATCACAGTAAATTTTAGGTACTAACTTGTGTTGACTAAATACTAACGAGGTACTAACATATATTTATCAGGTGAAAAACTTGATTAGGAGTAAGCCATAAAATCAATGATTTTGTATTGTCATGTTGAGTGCAGTATAAGTGTTATGTGGAGCATTTCCTATTATCCGTAAACGGAGTTTTCTCACATGATAGGGTAGTATCGGACATTCTTCACCGCTACATTGCGTTCAAAATGGCATTTGCATCTCTTTTTGTGGAGTTCTCTAGGCAAAACCCCCTAGCTATCAACTAAGGGGAATAAAAAACATACTATTAGGATTCTAGCAAAATGCAAACCTACAACGAAACGCAACTCCAAGAAAAAATTCTTGGAGAACTTAAGGAAATAGCCTGCTCACTTAACGTTAAACCCCCAGGCGACGCGCGCATTAAAGCAAACTGGATACTGGTAATACTGGGCGCCATGCCTTCCAAAGTTACTAATTTAAGCTCGAAAGAAACACAACTAATTGCTCACGGGAAAATCTATCGAGTTTTTTTCCAAGGTAAATACATTGGTTACGTAGGTAAATGCGAAAAACCTTACTTTGCTGTTGGTGAAAGTTGGAGAGTTCATGGAGGAATTTGGACTATCGCGCATACCAAACAAGAGGGAGTAGAAATTCTCAAGGAATACGCACATAAATTTACACCTTCAGTTGCTGACTTTCCTATGCGCTTATTGGAAAGCCTCGGAAGGCGCCACATTTCAAACGGACAGCCCTGCTGAACAAAATTTACCTTCGCTCTCAGAAGGTCGAGAATGATATGAATAAATATGTATTGCTGCCAGCAGTTAGCAACATATCAAGAATTTCACATTAAAGGTGTAAAAAACTACGTTGACTAAGTGGAATTGAAATAAAGGTGCAAACTTTGCCACAGGTATATCTACGTGGCAAGATTTGCGCTGATTTATTCTTTCAATTTTTTAAAGGATATAGCTATATGAGCAGACTTCTGCATGATGGGAATCATTTGTGTTACTCGACTGAACTGGCTGCCATAATCGGACGAAACGAGGCAACTTTTTTACAACAAACACATTATTGGATGAGTGTAAAAGGAGGCAAAGTCATTGATGGCACTAAGTGGTTTTGGAAAACATATGAGCAGTGGGCCCAAGAAATGTGTCTATCAATCAGCACTGTTAGAAGGGTAGTAAATCACTTGAAACAACTTGGGCTGATATCAGTTGAAAGACTGGCAGCCAAAACTTATTATCAGGCCAACTGGTACACCTTAAATAGAGACGTTTTGGAGACCTTTGTTCAAAATGAACACATCGAGGCGCCCATTCTGGACAATTCAAATTGTTCAAAAAGAGCAGCACATAACATAGATTCCGCTTCAGATAAAACTCCTCACTCTCTGGAGAGCGAGAGAGAGAATTCCTCAATTCCTTCAAATACCCCAAATCCGCAGGCGCCAGAAATCCCTTCCAACTCAGAAACCCCACCCAAAGTCTTTAATGAAAACAAAGTTAATCATGAGAGCAATATTCCCGCCGCTGGTTCGATAAACCCGCAAAATGTGCCGGGGGGAGTACTCCCTCCGGACACTTTTGCGAAAAAGCGAACAATTATAGGAAATGAAAATCGAGAAAAATTTGTTTGGGAAATAGAGGTTGGGCGCCCTTACCCAGTTTTTCTGAATTGGTGGGCTGACACAAAATATAAACCTCAAGGCGGTCGTTGGGAAGCAGACGCTTACGGATGCGCTTATAGTGAATTTTATAATAATCCGCAACGTACCGAGGTAGCTATCTACCCTCAGTTCTTGGAATACATTACAACCGCGACTGAGGCGTGTAACCAAGTTCAAAACGATAATCGGCAGGCTATTTTACCTAGCTGCTTTGTATCCAAACCTGAAGCTACACAAGAAAATACACAGGCTCTGATGGCAAATATTAAAACATTGGTTGAACGAGGCGCCGCTGTTTTACTCCCAACCAAATCAACTACACCAACAGACGCTTCAATACCTTTTTCTGAAGCTATTGGCGCCGCACAAATAAAAAAGCTGCCCCAATTCTTTGAATCAATCAACTTTGAGGAAGAAAGGCGCCGTTTCAACTACCTCCATAAACAGCCAGAAGCTCAGATAGCGCTACTTAACGAGTGGTTGATAAGTGACAGTCAAGAACTTAGATTGGAAGCAGCGAAAATGGCAATGATTAAGAAGTTCAATTTTGAACGCGATGAAAATGGTGAAGTAGTTGCTGTAGTGGCTGATTTGGCGCCGAGTCAAAATTGCAGTAGACCAGATTCGCGCTTAAACGCCAAATAATTAATTCTCATTCCTTAAGTATGAGGTTTGATCTGAAATTGAGGCACTAGAACACCTCATAATTCACGTATGCTTTAATTAGGTCAAATTCCTTTGATATTAAAGCTTTCTCATCTAATAGAAATTGGAAAACCAGGGGTGGTACGTGCAAAAAAAGATTTATTTAACCAGGGGTACTGATGATTCAACTGTAGAAGCAGCGATTGTTAAATTAGCGACTAAGCATGTTGAAGATTTTGAAAATCAATGGGTTGAGCTTCTCACACAGTACAAACAAGAAGATAAATTATGGGACTTAATGGTAAAACTTAGAATGACTTCTAGGTATAATAATTACGAGGGTTACGCAGTTGAGTGTGAAAACCAAACTGAAGGCTTACTGGTCATCGAAACGACTATGCACGGTTCACAAATGACGCGCGGAAAACGCTTAGTTTATATTTACTACATAGCTTCGGCGCCATTAAACAGAAAAGTGATTCAGAATCCGCCAAAACTTCGAGGCATTGGAACTAATTTACTATTGTTTACTAGGGAAAGAAGTTTAGAGCTTGGTTACGAGGGTAGGGTAGGGTTACATTCTTTTCCTGACTCTCAAAACTTTTATGACAATCGGGGAATGTATGACTTGGGACCCGATGAAGATTACGATGAGTTAGTATACTTTGAGTATGCAGCTTGGCGCCAACGTTTACAAGGAGCTTAAGATGGACAACTTAAAAGAACCAATCCCCAATGTTTCTAATCCCCTTGATTTAATGCTCGACCCTAATTATATGCAGCAAGCAATAGCAGCAGAAGATGAGGTGGGGGGAAATATCGGTGCAGGCTTGGATTGGAGTCCACTCATAGGTAAACTATTGTCCGATTTACCTTTACTTGGGCGCCTTACAACTTTACGCATATCACTTAACCGCGAAGCACGGCTAGCTATTGAGGCTTTGAATTTAGGGGACAGTACCAAACAAATATCACGAGTTGCGAGAGCCTGTATAAAAAATAGATTGTTATCACCAACAGAAACAGCTATTCCTCACATCAAAGCTGTCTTATCACAAGATGATTTATACACGGAAGAGTATATATCCAACAAACAAGTATTAAAATCTTTACTTAAAGAACTTTTAACTGATTCAGATAGAGAAGAAATTGCGGCTGCCGCAGCTAACTTGATACACACGCATTCATGTCCCCAGGAAATTGTCTCCCAACTAAATTTTTATGAAGCCCTTTCCCATTCTTAATTTAAGGTTATTCGAGGGCGTGTGTGCAATTTAAACATCTATCTTTATAGCAAAGATTTTGTAGCTTTTATAACAAGTAAAACAGAAGCGTTACGTGCGTTGGTATCGACGTCTGTAAGCTGCAAGTAAAAATGTGAACACGCAATATTGAGAACCGCACTTTAAAACAATTCGCAATTCGTAATTCGCAATTCGCAATTCGCAATTAAGTGCGTGCAATGGGGATTTAGACCCCAACGCACGCACGGGCAACCCACAGGGGATGGGGAATTAAACCCCTATAACTAGTTAATCAAGGGAATAATATATATGGCTACTGATGAAGAAAATGTTATCAGTACTGAAGAAGCGTTTGAGTTTCTTTTGGGTAAAGGTTCTAGTACAAGAGGCGCCGAGCTTGAGGATGAAGCAGAAGTCCCAAATATCTGTGCTGGACTTGATTGGGGCAATTTGTTACCAAAACTTTTACTCAATCCAGGTTTGTACTGGCGCCTGAAAACACTGCGTATATCTTTAAACCGAGAAATACGACTAAAACTGGAAAATATAGATTTGGGAATAGGCATATTCCAGCGCTCGAAACCGCAAGAGCTTTTATTAAAGAAAAATTAATTTCTCCATCTCCTGAAATCCTTCCTCATCTGGAAACTGTGTTGGCACAGGACGATTTATATAATGAAGAATTTATATCAAATCGAGACGTACTACAATCGCTACTTGAAGTGCTTCTGACTTCTGAGGATAAAGAGGCAATCGCTGTGGCTGCTGCACAAAAAGTGAGATTATCGGTTTTGTCCCAGTTGCTAGTATTATCACCTCCAGTATGTCAATTACTTAATAAAAAATAATGCTGTAACAGTATCTATTTTTGAGAGATATTTGTTTGCTAGTATAAATGATTTATAAAAATTCTTATTTTCTTAGTTACTTACTAATCTGTACTTTTATCCGGTAATATACCTTGATATTTTTCTTGATAGCTTTGAATAATTTTCTCTAACTTACTTATTTGCTTAGTATTGTTTGCAGCTTTAGCCAACATCCTTCCTAGATAAGATGCCTCAACTTTAACATTATTTACAGCTAAAATATCATTCGCTAAATTCTTTGCCATCATCGGAATTAATACTTCCATATTCTTTCTGTATATTTCTCCTTCCCATTGTTTCATTAGAAATTGCCTTGCTTTCTCGTTTACATAAATCTTCTTATTTTTCGTAATTAAAACCATTGCCACGTCGCCTCGATTTTCAGTGACGGCAAATACGAATTCCTCCTTATCTCTTTTCAAGCCTTTGTACCAGTAAACGATATGCTCTTCTAATTCAAATTCAAATAGTGCATACTCCATTTTTCCGTTATCGATTAAAGCTTGACGTAGCAATGCTTCGATTTTTCTTGTGTTCTTCATATTTCTTAAGAATGTGAAGTTCATTTTTGATAAAACTACTTAAATTATATTACCTGACAAAATGTACAGAAAATTTGTAGGAAGTAATAATTCCAAACAGCCATCAACCAGGATAGTTTTTAACCAGGCACTCCATCCACTCATTCTTTGTGGTGAAACCAGCACGTTCATAGAAGGTTATGCTCTCTTCACTGATACTGACGATAAGAACATCGATCTCTTGATGCTTTGCCCAATTTAGTACCTGCTGCATCAATTCTGTTCCAATTCCTTGTCTGCGGTAGGCAGGCTTGGTATAGACATTGGAAACGTAGCCGTAGGCATTGTTTAGCCAAAACGGTCTGGGCACTCCCCTAACCCGTTGTACAAAGATGTGAGAAACGATTTCTCCTTCTAACTACTCCAAACGGATTAAAACTAGGGTGTCTACCTTGTGGAAAACGGGTGCCTGTTTACGCATCTATACAAGTATTATTTTTGACAAGCAATAAAGGAATGCTATGGTTCAGCCAATCTGCTGATAATAAATTCTTTAAAGAAAAGCGCGAGAAAGAACCTCAAATGTGACCATTCGCAATAAACTCTTAAAAAAGGGGTGTGTAACAAGTACATCTAAAGCAGACTTACCCCAACCAACAAGGAGGTTAGCAGCGATGGCGAGTAAAAAGAAAACTTTGGGGAGTGCAAGTGCTGGTTTTAGTGCTAAAAGTCTGGCGCCTGAACTTGACAGGGTTGAGGCTCTGATGTTGAAGAAGAGATGGGCTGAAGCGCGTTTTGTTTTGGAAAATATGAGCCGCAGTTACCCAGAGAATTCGGATGTTGCAACGTATTTGGTTAATGTGTGTTGCGAGTTACAAGATTTACCAGGTTACGAGCGCGCTTGCGAGATGCTCACTTCCTTGGAGCCAAATAATCCTCATGCTGCATATGCTTTAGCTCGTAGTCGTTATATTAACCTACGTCCAGTACTAGCGCTGGAAGCTTTTAAAGATGCTGTACGTCGTTTCCCCAAACATGAAAAAGCAAATGATGCGCGCAAAGCCATTGCGGAGTTGGAACCCAAAGTGGACGAAATTTTCGCTAGTAAGAATTTAACACGTGCGGATGGTTGGGATATTGCTATTTTGTTTGAACACGCACAATCTTATTTAGCACAAGGGGAGTATGACAAAGCTGAGGAAGCCGAAAAAGATTTACTTAAATTATTACCTGATTCTATTTCCCCGTATAATAATCAGAGTCTGATTAAATTTATGAAAGGAGATTTAGAGGGGGCAATTGCAATTTCTCTAAAAGGTTTAGAAATTGAGCCTGATAATATTCATAGCCTTGCAAATTTGACTCGCTACTATTTATTAAGCGGTGATATTAAATTATCAGAAATTACATGTGAGAAATTAAAAAATTTGCAGGCGCCTGGTTGGGATGTGTGGACAAAGAAAGCCGAAGCATTTTCTTACCTCGGTATGGATGAGGAAATTATAGAGCTTTTTGAACAGGTAAAAGCGAAAGGCGAACTTCGAGAAGCTTCCGTGACAGGCTATTTTCCACACTTCGTTGCAGCAGCGCTGGCAAGAAGAGGGCGCGTAGATGAAGCTCGTAAATTATGGCGAGAAGTCTCTATTGCTACCCAAGCATCAGAAATAGCACAGGCAAATCTTGATGACCTAAAGCAACCAATTGGCAAACATCATGCACCTTGGGCATTACCTCTAGCTAGTTGGATAACAAGAAATAGTCTCGAAGAACTTGCGAAGTTGATAAATTCTAACTCGAAGTTGAAGGACGAACAACAAATAGCTAAAGCAACAGAGCGTTATCTTAAAGAACATCCCCAAGTAAGCAATCTTGTACCAATGCTGCTGAAATTAGGAAACCCTCAAGGACGAGAATTTGCCTTTAGACTCGCATGTTTTGCTAAAACTCCCGAAATGTTGGCAGCACTACGAGACTTTGCCCTTAGCCAACATGGTCCCGATGCAATGCGTTATGAAGCTGCGATTCAAGCATCCGAAGCTGGTATATTACCAGAGAGTATATCTATGTGGATTCAAGGTAAATGCCAAGAGGACATCAAAGTAAAAGTAAAAAGAAAGAAAGCTTATTTTGAAACATTTACAGCAATTTTTAATGGTAGCTTTATTTCGGAAAGTCTGTATTAAACGGGTTTTGAAACATAATGACAATTGAGGATATTTTCAAAAAGGAATATCATCAACATAATAATAATCAGACTTTTTAACTAATTCCAAAACATCATGAGGTGTTTGTGGATTTGCAGCAATAGCTTGAATTATTAAGTAACTATCTTTTGTAGCTAGAATTTTCAGAATATGCGGAGGAGTTTTTTCATTAAAAGCAACTTGTGTTAATACTACTTCACACTTGTCTCGTGCTAAAAATTCTAAAATTTTTACGCTGACATTTGGATTGCTTGCTATTTGTTGTCTAATATCTCTAGATTTATTTTGTGCAAGTAATTCTAAAATATCTTGTGGTGTACTGATATTTGCCGCAACGTTGATACGAACAGTTAAATTTTTGTCTTGTGCTAATTTTAATAAAATATTCTTTGGCGTATTAGGATTATAAGCAGTCGCTTGGCGTACTTTTGCATATTTATCTAATGATAATTTTTCTAAGATACAGCAAGGAGTATTTTCATTTGAAGCAACACATTTCCGTACATTTAAATTATCATCATTTGAGCATTTTTCTAATAATGATGGTGTTTTAATTTTAATAGCGGCAGACTGGCGAATAGATACGTCATTGTGATTTGCTCCCCATTCTTCAAAAAATAATGGGATATTATCCATTCCAAAAACTTCATAATTATTGTAGCAGATGTAAAGTTCCTCAAGTAAACAAGGATTTTCTAAAATTAATAAACTAAAACTAATATTATTTAATACCTCAACTGGACAACACTCAAATAATTCTTTGAATGTATCTGGTGCTGTATTAGGGTTTTTAGCGATAGCACGAAGAATACTTTTTGACTTTTCATATTGTGGCGGCATTGTCTCGGAATGTATATCAACATTATAAAGATTGTAAACACAAAGCGCCATCGCTGACTTTTCTTTCAATACTAACTCTTGAAGAACTTCTGCGGGTGTATCCTCATTTAATATCACTTCCATATTGGAATGGCACTTACTTAAGCATCCCCTCCAAGGTAAACGTATTGGTATGATAGGCTTGCACGCTCTGGTTATGGCGATTAACACGGTTGGCGCCTACATCAATACCAATACGTATCAACTACACATTCACGTGAATTAAATTAATTTATAGGTGGTGAACAACAATTTATCACTTTCCTAAATTTAACTATACAATTACAAGATTTTGATCAATACTTAAATACTACTTAATACTTACTAATAAAACCGGAGGGCGCGTGATTAAATCGCGCCGACGGCGGGCGCCTGTAACGCTATATTTAAGAATAAGTAGGTAGGTGAAAATAAACCATACTTGTTTTGTTCCGGTTAAGAACGCTAAAGTCCAACTCTGAAAGGATTACAGCAGTTTTACATTTCGTTAGATAGTTGTAAATTTTTCCATCCACCTACTTAGAAGTTTGTAAAGAAGTAGGTACAATCAAACACTCAGGATGTAAATCAGGATGTAAAATTGTTGCTGTAAAATCTTTAAAAATTAGCTTTTCAGCAATTTATATTTCTGAATCCTGTTATAGTTTATTAAGTCTGCCTAAGAGATAAAAATGTCATAAAATCACCACAAAAATATAAAAGGTGTTTGTATTAATGCACTTTACGCAGCAATTTGAGGTTTGGTAGCATTTCTTGGTTTGGTCATAAGAGGATATGATTTTTTTCTACGTTTTATAACTCTTGGTTCAGTACGGTCGTTACGTTCTGGAAGTAGTTTTTGTACAATTTTATCAAGCATTGTTTTATATAAAATTTGAGATTTTCTTTTTCCAGCATTTAGAAGTGCAGTAATAAAACTCTTCAAATATTGACGAGATGTTTGTAAAGAAATAAGACGTTTTGAAACATTATTAGTTTCGGCAGCATCCCACATTATCGCACGTAATAAATTGTAAGCCATTAAGTACACAAGCACTTCTTTGCGAACCATATTGGGAGTTTTACCTCGAAGCATTTCCATTTTTAAAGTAGTTTTTACATGTCGAATATCAATTTCGACTTGCCATCTCCAACGATATAACTGTGCAATTTTCTGAAGAGTATAAATTTTGTTATCTAACAAAGTAGTTACTACTATAATTTCTTTAGTACGAAAACCTGATTGAGGAACCTGAAAGCGAACTTGACGAACTACTTGACTATCTGGTAAGCAATTAAATTCAACAGCACTCATATGTCGAGGACGAGTTTTTGGCTTGTACCAAGTAACTAAATAATCATTTTTACTTAAACGTTTTCCACGTTTAAAGTCATTTTTACGGCTATGGTGACAACGAAATACAGCATCTGCAAGCCTTTGTTTAACAAGTGCTAAATCTACATAGGTACCAAAAGCTCTGTCTGCAAGAGCAACATCTTGTGGTAATAATAAATAATACATTTGTCGAGCCATAAATATTTCACTTGTGTTGAAAGCTTCCATTAAAACTCCCATAGCGGCTCCTGTTACCAAACTAAACATAACTACCAGTTTTGCAATTGGAAAGCCACATCCAGGTGATTGATTTGAGTGCTGTGGATAACATGATTGATTCGCCGATGTATCTGGCATTAAAACACTTGAACCGTCCATCATTTTTACATGACGACCACACCATAAATCTTCTGATTGTGCCTTTGATTCAAGATTATCTCCTGTTTTTTGAAATAAATTTTTTAAAAAATTTTCTGATAATCTTTGTTTTGCTTTAGTGTAACCCCCTGTATTTGATGAAGGCGTTTTCATATTACTTTCTGCTAACCATGCAACTATTTTACTGACTGCATTGCTACAACTTTTATCTTCGTCGATTACTTGGTATAAAAAAGCCCAGAGTGTAACAATCGGATTGAAAAAACGGTTACGACGTTTTTTGATTTGTGATGACAATTCTGCTTCTGAGATAGTTGATGACAACAGAACTTCTTCAATTGTTGATGATGATAAGATTCCTTGCCAAGGTATTCCGAGAGAACGACTAAATTTTTCCTTGAGAATTTCCACACAATTAGGCATAGTAGATATAATCGTTTTTTGATTTTGTCTCCAAGTCCTGAATGAAGTGAAATCAAGCAGGTTTTTATTTAACCTTGCTTTCCAGTTCACTTTTTTACCTTGCTTGGAGATTTTTTACATGCCTATTCTCTCATATTGCACATACTATTTCCGGAGCTAAATTCTTATATAAAAATAAGTAAGCACCTTGTATATTTGTGATATTTTTAACACAGTGTTACAGGCGCCCGCCGTCGGCGCGATTTAATCACGCGCCCTCCGGTTCTATTAATATGTATTAAATAGTATTTAAGTATTGATTGAGATTTTGTAATTGATAGTTAGATTTAAGAAAATGATAAATTATTGCTCACCACTGATAAATTAATCGTTCTTTACGTTGATGTATAGTTTATATGTATTGGTCTTGATGCAGGCACCGACCGTGTTGATCACCATCACCAGACCCTGCAAGCCTATCATACCAATACGTTTACCCTTAAGTAAGTGCCATTC